>Ga0105051_10001275_pt1 | contig 34665 bp, 22 predicted proteins | sample FRY02_FD_78383 | JGI IMG/M metagenome (GOLD analysis project Ga0105051, IMG submission 78383) | Freshwater microbial communities from Lake Fryxell liftoff mats and glacier meltwater in Antarctica - FRY-02 (megahit assembly) | ecosystem: Environmental > Aquatic > Freshwater > Ice > Glacier... | reverse complement strand
TTGTGTACTCGATGATAAAGTAATAAATCACACAGTAATCGTCTTTAGTGGCAAACAAGGATTAGGAAAAACAACTTGGGTAGAACGCTTAGTTCCAAAGCAATTGAAAGAGTATTTATTCTCTGGAACAATAAACCCAAATAACAAAGATACTTTGGTACAATTGGCGGAGTGTATGCTCATTAATCTTGACGAATTAGAAAACCTAAACCGTTCTGAAATCGGCAGCTTAAAAGAGATCATCACAAAAACCCAAATCAGAATGAGAAAAGCCTACGGACACAACAACGAAACGATGCCAAGACGCGCATCATTTGCCGGAAGTGTTAACACAGCTCAGTTCCTAAACGACAGTACGGGCAGTCGAAGATTTCTTTGTTTTGAACTGGAAGGTATTCAATACCAACACGAAGTAGATATTAACCTCGTCTTTTCTCAAGCATTAAGTTTATTCAAAAGTGGTTTTAGATATTGGTTCGACCAAGAGGAAATAAAATCAATAACGGCAAACAATGAGCAATACCAATTACATAGTCCTGAAGAGGAACTTTTATTAACGTGGTTCGAACCTTGTCCAAAAGAAGAAGCAACACTATTTTTAAATGCTTCTCAAATAGCTGCCAAACTTGCCGACAGAACAAAATTACACTTGAATGATGGCACAATTAACAAATTAGGAAAGGCATTAAAAAAACACAATTTTACCAGATTAATGCGGCAAGGAAAACCAGTTTACGCAGTTAGGGAATTCACATACGAAGAGGTCGATATAAAAAACCGAGTAGTTGAAGAATAAAAAACAACCAAAAAGTGGAACTCGAAAGTTCTACTTTTTTTATTTCCTATCACAATTAATTAAAAACCAAAAAATCAACACTGAACACTATTTTGCACTTTTCTGCTTTACTTTTAGGGTGTAGGCTGGTGTAACTACTTTTCGATACAAATAGTAGCAATTTTTTTTCAAAAAATAAATCAGGTAACATAAGAACTTACTAATGCAAATTAATAATTTATAAAGACCGATTTGCACCCAATATTCCATATAAATCTGTTTTATTTCAATCTTTAAAAATAAAAAATGGTTGTAGCGTTTTTTCCTTACACCCTACACCCTAAATTATTTTGCTTTATTTTTCATTATTTTCTTCCTTTTACGGTTTTCATCATTTTTCTTTCAATTGCTTTTTTGTATGTTTGTTGATAATATAAATTTTAACTTAAAATTATAAAATGACCATCAAGGGTTTTATAAAATTAGAACCATTAAAATAGAATAGCAAACATACAGAATGAGGATAATTCATAAAATAGACGACTTTTTAAACACAATATTCCCAAATATCAATTCGGGTGACAATATTTGCTGTTTTGGAAGATATAAAACAAACCACACGCGAAATAGAGATGTTAGGCACTATGGGAATTGATCCAAAAAAAAAAGAATACATCATTTCAAGTATCGCTGGCAAACGCTTTTCAGGAAATCAAGTATTGGCGTATTATTATGTTTTTTGGGCGATAGCAATGGCAGAACAGGTGCAGCACCTTGGATTGGATTTTAAAAATGATTTTGAAATGGCTAAGAAATTATTATGATATAATGTAATTTTAATAATTTCTAGATTCCAATTTCAAATAAATACAACACTAAAATTAAATTAACCAAAAATTAAATGGCAAAAATATCTCTAACAAAACTTAACGGATTTCTAAAAATTCAGTGCGATGATCTAAGAGCAGCTGGTTTGGACGCTTCCGAATACAAAGATTACATCATAGCCATGTTATTCCTAAAAAGGGTAAACGACTTATTTGATGTTGCTCAAATTACTCGTGAAAAGAATTTAAAAGCACAGCATACAAACATCACACAGGCGCAACTAGATAGAGAACTTGAAATTGAAAACGCAACTGAATATGAATTTTTTGTACCTGTAGATGCCAGATGGAAAGATTTACAAATGCTTACCGAGAATATTGGTGATGGCTTAACGGTAGCATTAAATTCAATTGAGAACTCTAGAAAAGAAATTCTGGAAGGTGTTCTTAGTGGTACAAAATTCAATGCTCTAAAATCAAATGGAGACAAACTCTTAACTGACGAAGTACTAAAAGAATTGATTGACAATTTCAATGAGATTGAATTAAAAGACGAAAATTTTGAATTCCCTGACTTATTAGGGGCAGCTTACGAATTTTTAATTAAACATTTTGCCGAAAGTGCTGGTAAAAAAGGTGGTGAATTTTATACTCCTAATGAAGTAGTACAATTAATGGCTCATATTTTACAGCCAGGTGAAAGAGCAACGATGTGCGACCCTACTGTTGGTTCAGGTGGCTTGCTAATCAATTTGAGAAATTATGTAGAAGCAAGATATGGAAGTGCTCGTAACTTATCCATTTACGGACAAGAATTGAAGGAGGGTATTTACAAAATGTGCAAAATGAACATGATTTTTCATGGTATAAAAAACGCCACTATTAAAATGGATGATATATTAATCAATCCATTACTTAAAAAGGATGGTGTTTTAATCAAATTCGATATTGTGGTTGCAAATCCACCTTTCTCGCAGAATTACAAGACTGAGAAAATGCAACACAAAGAACGATTTCAAAATTGGACAAGCACAAAAAAGCAAGCGGATTTTATGTTTCTTCAACACATGGTTGCTACTTTGAATAATGATGGTAGAATGGCTATTGTGATGCCTCATGGTGTTTTGTTTCGGGGCAGTGAAGAACAAAAGGTGCGTAAGCGTTTAATAAATGCTGGTCTCATAGAAGCTATCATTGGTTTGCCACCTGCTTTGTTTTTTGGAACTGGTATTCCTGCAAGCTTAATTATTATAAATAAACACGGAGCTGGAGAACGCAATCATGTGCTTTTTATTAATGCCGACAAAGAATACAAAGAAGGGAAAAATCAAAATAAACTACGTTCTGAAGATATAGATAAAATCAGTTTTGTGTATCATAGCAAAAGGCAATTAGACAAGTACAGCAAACTGGTTCATAAAGATGATATAGAAAAAGAGGACTACAATTGCAACATTCGAAGATACGTTGACAATTCTCCACCTGCAACGGCACAAGATGTACATGCACATTTAAAAGGTGGTATTCCTATAGTAGAAATAAATGCCTTAGACATAAATTTTGATTGCTATGAAGGGTTGAAGAAAAGCTTGTTTATTGCATTAAAAAACGGGTACGACCAATTTGTACCTACCATTGAAAGCAAAGAAAAAATAAAGGAACTTATTGATAGCAGCACAGGAAAAGAAAAAGCATTTGCAAAATATTCAGATAAGGTAAATCAGTTCTGGCAAAAGGTATTACCAAAAATAGAATCATTACCTGCAGATAAAAGCGTTTATGATTTTACTAAACATTGCACTGCCGAGTTCTCTGCTATCTTGAGTGGTATTAGCAATCCTTTACTTTCCGAATTCCAGCTAAGAGGTTCTTTCGCTCAGTACATAGAAGATTTAAAATATGATTTTAAAAGTGTGGCTGCCAGTGCATGGAAAGCAGAACTTATACCAGATGATGAAATTTTAGAAAGCCAGTTTCCTGAGGTATTGGCTACTTACCGCAATGCTTTAGCCAGACGAGATGAGTTAGAAACCTTGTTTGAAACAGTAAATGAATTGGAAGAAGGCGAATGGAATGAAGATGATTACGAAGCCATTCCCAAAAAAGCTATTGCTGAAATAAAGGCTCAAATTAAAAAAAACACTACGCAAAAAAATATTCTGGCAAAAGAGCTGTCAAAAGTGACTAAGCAAATTAAGGCTTATGAAAAGGATTTAAATGCCAAGAAGCCTAATCCTGAAAAAATAGAGATTGCTATTGAACAAATTTTAATATTAAATAGCAAAATCTTAGAAATGCAAACTGAAATAACGCCATTTGAGGAAGCTATTAATGTCGATACTGATAACATAAAAAAACATGTGGCTTTAGAAGAGGAGCTAAAAAAATGTAGAACCGAAGTAAAGGATCTTGATCGCTATAAAAACACTTTGGTAGAAGAGGCAAGAGCAAAAATAACCGTAGAAGAAGCCAAAGAACTCATCATCAAACGGTGGGAAAGATCACTGCACACTTTAGTTACTGACTACCAAGAAATACACACACGTAATTTGGTTTTAACTATTGAAGAGTTGTATGAAAAATACACCACCACTTTAGATGAAGTGTTAAATTCAAGAGAAATAGAAACTCAATTATTAAATAACTTTTTAATTGAATTGGGATATGAGTAAATCTATAAATAGATATATTGAATTACAAGGTGGGTTTGCTTTTAAAAGTTCTGATTTCATTGAAAGTGGAATTCCATTAATACGTATTAGTAACATAACAAAAGATGGCTTGAATAAAACTGATGCTAAACTTTTACCTATAGAATACCAAAGCGAATTAAAGGAATATCTCGTTTTGGAAAATGATACCCTAATAGCAATGTCAGGTGCTACAACAGGGAAATCTTGTATTGTTAAAAAAGGTGATTTACCTTGTTTAATTAACCAACGGGTTGGTAGGTTTAAAATTATTAATGAACAAGAAATTGATAAAACTTTTGTTTTTTATGTTGTAAATAGTTCCGAGTTTCAAAATGAATTATTAAAAGATGCTGTTGGTGGGGCACAGCCCAATGTAAGTCCAAAACAAATTGAAAAGATTAGTTGGGATTTTCCATTATATAATAAACAACGAAAAATTGCCCAAATCCTTTCTACTGCCGATACTGTAATAGAAAAAACACAAACCGCCATTGCCAAATACAAAGCCATAAAACAAGGCATGCTCCACGATTTATTTACCCGCGGCATTGATGTAAAAACAGGAAAGCTCCGCCCTAAATACGGAGATGCCCCTGATTTGTATAAGGAAAGTAAGTTGGGCTGGATACCGAAGGAGTGGGAGGAAAAACCACTACAAGAATTTACAACTCAAATCGGAGATGGTATTCATTCAACACCAAAATATTCTTCAAATACAGATTTTCATTTTATTAACGGAAATAATCTTTCGAAAGGAGAAATTTTAATTGGCGCAGCCCTATGTGTGGATGAAGATGAATACAAAAAGCATTTCAAAGAGCTAAATACTAGAACAATTTTATACTCTATTAATGGAACAATTGGAAATATCGCAATATATAATAATCAAAAAGTGATACTTGGAAAAAGTGCATGTTATATTACTTGCAAGCCTTCTGTTAATTTAGAATATATCTTTTTTATTCTTCAATCTTTCCAGATTTCTAAATTCTACGAACTTGAAATGACAGGTTCAACAATTAGCAATTTATCACTCACATCAATCAGAAATACACCTATTTTAATTCCACAAGATGCCAAAGAACAATTATTGATTTCAGAAAGAATAAATAGCGTCAACAACAAACTTAAATCAGAACAAACTTACCTGCAAAAACTTCAAATGCTTAAATCAGGCTTAATGAATGAATTATTAAGTGGGAAGAAATTAGTCAGCGTTCCAAACGAATTAGAAACCGAAACAACATATTAATATGGCAGAATATATAAATGTAGAAAAACCTTTTCTTGATAAACTTTGCCAAATTGGTTGGGAGGTTCATGATAATGGAGCCGGTGGTGTACCCTTAGATCCTGCAGAATCATTTCGAACTTCGTTTAAAGAAGTGATATTAAAAGAGAAGTTTGAAACGGCAATTAAAAAATTAAATCCCTGGATTACAAACGAGCAATTCAACTACTGCTTTGATAAAATTTCGGAGCAAGGGAATAAAGATTTGCTCACTGCCAATAAAGACATTTTTAATTTATTGCTCAAAGGAATAACCCTGCCAGGTAAAAATAAGCAAACAGGTTTAGACAATCCTACCGTTCATTTAGTTGAATTTAACCCCGTTCTTTGCAAAAACAATTCATTTATTGCTATTAATCAATTCAGAGTAGATACACCAAACAGAGCAAAAAAATGTATAATTCCAGATATTGTATGCTTTGTAAATGGGATGCCTTTTGTGGTGATAGAATGTAAAGATATGTATTCACCTGGGCCACTTAGCGAATCATTCAGACAGATAGAAAGATACAGTAACCAAAGAGACGATTTTTTTAGTAAAGACGAAGGTGAGGAAAAACTTTTTCACACTAACTTATTTAGCATTATCACCCATGGTTTGGAAGCGAGGTTTGGAACTATCTGTTCAGATTTTGATTATTTTCTAAAATGGGTAGATATATTTCCTGAAGAATACCAAACCATTCCGCCAGACGCTAGCATTGCAATCGAACCAGATAGCCAACGACAAGAAGTATTAATTCTTGGCATGTTTAATCACGAGATACTGATAGACATTTTAAAGAATTTCACGTTGTTTACGGAGCTTAAAAGTGGTCAGGAAATAAAAATTATTTGCAGATACCAACAGTACAGAGCTGTTCGAAAAATGGTAGATCGGTTGAGAGATGGTGCTGACTTCAAGGAACGAAGTGGCGTTATTTGGCACACACAAGGCAGCGGAAAGAGTTTAACAATGGCGTTTTTGGTTCGTAAAATGCGTTCTACATTCGATTTAAAAGCTTACAAGATATTAATGGTGGTAGATAGAATTGATTTAGAAGATCAATTAACAGAAACTGCCGAACTGGTAGAAAGAACAAACCAGATAGAAACTAAGCAGGATTTAGTTTTATTAGAAAGCGACACCAATAACCTTAATATGGTTATGCTTCATAAGTTTATTGAAAACCAAAAAATAACTTCTGAGACTTTATTAAAATTAGGAGTAATCCCAAAATTCACTGAGTTTCCACTAATTAACGATAGCGAGAAAATATTAATTTTAGTTGATGAAGCCCATCGTTCTCAGGGTAATGATATGGGAAAAAATTTATTTTTGGCATTTCCGAAAGCCACAAGAATTGGCTTTACAGGTACGCCATTAATAACAGAACGCCATAAAAAACAAACAGCTGAACGTTTTTACCAAGTTAAAGACCAATACATAGACACTTATAAAATGAATGATGCAGTTGCCGATGGTGCAACGGTGGATATCAAATACATTGGCAAAAAAACATCGGATAAAATAAAAGACAAGGAAGTGTTTGATTTAGAATATGAGCAAACATTTAAAAACAGAACCGAGGAAGAAAGACAGGAAATTCAAAAAAGATACGGTACAATGGTTGCTTTTCTTGAATCCAAATCAAGAGTTGAAGAAATTTCAACAGATATTTTAGAGCATTACATTGATGATATTTTATCAAACGGCTTTAAAGCACAAGTGGTAGTTTCAAGTATTATAGCAGCAGTACGCTACAAAATTGTACTTAATGGGCTCATAGCAGAACGCTTACAAAAAGAGGAAGAAATTACTGGTGAAGACAGAAACGAAACACTTATATCAAGATTGAAGATTCTAAAAGCACATGCTATTGTTTCTGGTACAGGAACAAATGAAGAGGACTATATTACAGCTGCCCGTAAAGAAGCACATGAAGATGATGCTATTAACAACTTTAAGAAAGATTTTAACGTAATTGACCCAGACAAGAAACTCACAGGGATTGGTATTTTGTGCGTTTGCGATAAATTGATTACAGGATTCGATGCACCAATTGAGCAAGTAATGTATTTAGATAAAAACCTGCGTGAACATGATTTATTGCAAGCCATAGCGAGAGTAAACCGCACCAAGAAAGGGAAAACGCATGGTTTGGTGGTTGATTATTTTGGAATTACCAAAAACTTAAACCTTGCACTAGGAATTTACACAGAACAGGAAGCAGCGGAAAGCAAAGCAACACTTGATGAATTTAAAGAGTACTTTAAAGATATTAATGATGAAATACCTGAATTAGAACTGAGATATCATAAAATAATCCAGTTTTTTAACAACAACGGCATTTCGGATTTTGAAGATTTCTTGCAACAAAAAACAGCAACAGCGAGAGAAATTGTGCTAGTTGAAAAAGTAATTGAAATAGTTGGTGATTTAAAACTAAGAGCTGAATTTGATATACTGGTTAAGAATTATTTTGACCGTTTAGATTTATTATTTAGTGAGGCAGAAACACAGCGTAAATACTGGATACCTGCTAAACGAATTGGTTATTTGCTTTGGCGAATACAGTATCACTACAGAGATACTCCGCTGGATATTGGCTGGGCAAGCGAAAAGGTGCGAAGGCTTATTGATAAGCATCTTGAATCGATGGGTATTAAACAAAACGTTGAAGAAGTTTCTATTTTTTCAGAAGACTTTCCAATAAAGATTAATAGTCTTTATGGCAACAGTAAATCTAAGGCTTCCGCTATGGAACATGCGCTTAGAGGGCACATAAAAGTAAACTTGCAAAATAGTGACCCTGCTATGTATCGCAAGTTTAATGACAAAATAAATGAACTGATTATAAAATATCAAAATAACTGGGATCAGCTAGTAGTTGAGTTGGAGGAATTAAGACAAGAAGCTGCCGCTGGCAGAAGTGAATCGGAATTAAAAGTGCCAATTTATCAGGCTCCATTTTTTGATTTAATTTCTATGGCTTGCGAAAACGATGAGCAAAATACGAACGAAGCGGAATTGATAACACTATCTAATGGCGTAATGGCTGCTATATTTGAAAGTGTAATAATATCAGACTTTTGGAGTAAACCAGATGAAACATTAACATTGACAGGAAGAATCGAACAGTTAATCCGTTTCTCGGGTGTATCAAGTATAGAAACAAAAGACAAGGAGATAACTTCTGATATTTTGAAGCTCACAAAAAACAACCACACTGAAATTCTTCGGTGCTTAAAATGAATTTAAACGGACTCGATATAGAAATTAAACGTTCAAACAGAACAAAGACTCTATCAATAAATATTGAAAGAGATGGTTCTGTTAATGTCATAGTTCCAGTTGATTTAGAAGAATCCAAAATCTTGGAAATTGTCAAATCCAAAGAATACGAAATTCATAAGCAGATTACAAATAATAGAGAATTAAATAAAGAACGGATTGATAGAAAGTTTGTTCCTGGTCATTCATTCTTATACTTAGGTAAAAGCTATAATCTTCAAATTGTAGAAAATCAAGACGAACCTTTAAAAATCTATCAGGGTAAATTTTTGCTGTCGTTAAAATTCCAAGAAAAAGCGGAAGCTGTATTTATTAAATATTATAAAAAACAAGGTAAGCCTATCTTAGAAAAACGTATAAATTATTTTAAAGAATTTATCAAAGAAAAACCGAACGAAATAAAAATAGTTGATTTAAAAACGCGTTGGGCTTCCTGCACGCCAAAAGGAAATCTGAATTTTCATTGGAAGTGCTTTATGGCACCAGCTTCTGTTCTAGATTATTTGATAGTTCACGAATTAGTTCATTTGAAACACTTAAATCACTCGCGCCAATTTTGGGATGAAGTTTCAATCATTGTCCCTGAATATAAAACTCATGAAGACTGGCTTCGTAAGAACGGAGTTAAAATGACTTTGAATGATAATTTTTAAACTGAATGAAATATTTTTAATAAATGAAAAAAGTATTTTTCTTAACTTTATTTTTCTTCTCATGTTCGAAAGAAGATCAAATTGAAAAAACATCCTTTAAACTGGAAAAAGTGGAGGCAGCACTTCATTTTACAAAAGAAAACAATCTTCAAGAATCCGATTTTGAGCAAAATGACGACTTCAAAACCATCATCTATCGACCAAGTTCCCATGAAATTCCGACCAAGCAACGTAGTACTTCCGTAGAAGTTAAAAATCTACTGAAAGTAACAGAAGGTGAAAATGAGTAGAAAACAAATTCAAGAAGCCCTCGAACTCAAACACGAGGGAAATTTTAGAGAAAACTATTTAGAACCAGCACTTAAAGAGCTGTATATTGAAATGAAATATCCAGAAAGTCCAAATCATCCAAGACAGAGGTATTTAGTTACCGCGAAAGGGAAAGAAATTAAAAACCAACTATAATGAATATCTCTTTTTCTAACATAATAGACAATAAAAACAAAATCCTTAAAGAAAAAATTATTCTCTTAGAAAAAGTGAAAAACACTTTAAAAGTTGAAGAACCAATCAATTTTTCTATTTCAGATATTGTTACAAAAGACATTTACAATCCAAGAAAAAAAGGGTTAAAAGTGGGTGTACCGCAATTAAATTTTTTAGAAAATTTAAAAGGTTCATACATTTTTCAATTAGCACCAAACAATAATAAGGTTGAATTGATTGAAAAAATTATTCAATTCCGTTCTAAGGATAATATAGATATTGACGGAAATGATGCAAGAAGAGCAACTGCAAAAGTGCCTAAAGGAATAGAAAACAACAATAGAAATATTTTATACGTAGGAAGTATTTTGAATGATATTCATAGTCGCATTAAAGCACACATAGGATTTGGTAGCAAAACGTATTATGCGATGCATCTTAAACATTGGGCGCCAAAAGATTTAAAGTTAAATTTTTACTATTGTAACATAGAAGAAGCAAAAATCATAAATGATATTGAAGCCGCCTTAGCAGAACATTTAAATCCATTAATTGGGAAAAGAGAGAAATAAATAATGATTTTTTAAATTTAGAGATTATGAATTTTAATAATTTACAACCTAAAATAATTAAAGTTAAAGAACTTTTACAGAAAAGTAATTTAACTATTCCAACGTATCAAAGACCATATAAATGGACTATAAAAAATATCAATCAATTAATTGATGATATTATTATCCATCAAAAAAAGTCCGCTTATCGTTTGGGTACTTTAGTTATTCATCTCGAAGATAAAAATGGCTCACAATACCAGAATATTGTTGACGGACAGCAACGCTCGATTACGCTTAGTCTAATTGCCTATGCAATTAGACAAAATTGTCAGGAAATTTTAGCCAAACATCAAGAATACAAGACATTTGATTTTAACCAAATTCCATTATTGAATATGAAATTCGAAAATGAAATTACACTTTTTAATATTCAAACCAATTACAACGAAATAGTTAGAAGAGTAAGGTCTTTTGATAAAAATACAATTGAATTCTTTTTTGAAAAATGCGAGTTAGTACAAATAATTTTGAATGACATTTCGGAAGCATTTCAGTTTTTTGATTCACAAAATTCAAGAGGTAAAGATTTAGAACCACATGACTTGTTAAAAGCGTATCATCTTCGAGAAATGCACACGGAAACAGAAGCTGAAAAAATAAAAAGTGTTGCAGCATGGGAAGCCATGGATGGAAAAGAGCTATCTACATTATTTGAAAATTATTTATTTAGAATTCGAAACTGGTCTAAAGGTCATTCTGCTCGTTATTTTACAAAAAATGAGGTAGATGTTTTTAAGGGAATCAGTTTTCAATCAGTTGATAACTTCCCTTATATGCAATTATACCGAATTGGGCATCATTTCACAGAAAATTATAATTATGATTTTCAAAGAAATATCGATTTGCAGAAAGCTGATTTTCCATTTCAAATTGACCAAATAATTATTAATGGCAAACGTTTTTTTGAAATGATTGCTTATTATAAAAATTTATTAGATAATCAAACACTTAAAAATAAAAGCGAAATTATAAATAGTAACGAGAGAAATAATAATGCAATAACCGAAGATATTCTAAATACTTTGGGAAGTTATGAAGGAAGAAACCGAACGGGTGATGGCTATGTAAGAACATTATTTGATTGTGCATTGATCTATTATCTCGATAAATTTGGCAATAAAAACAGTGAAATAGTAATTGAAAAAACATTTGTTTGGGCATACAGTCTTCGAATGCAACTACAAGCAGTACAAATAGCTTCAATGGATAATTATGCTTTAGAAAATAATTTTTTCAAGACAATTAAGGAGGCACTACACCCATGCGAAGTGATGAATTTTTCAATTACACCAATTGAGAAAAACAATTCCACAAAAACCGATGATATTTTCAATTTATTCAATACCCTTCAATATGTCAGATAATTTAACTCCTCTTAAAATAAAAGATTTACTGAGTAATAATAGTAAATATAGTATTCCTATTTATCAAAGGAATTACGCGTGGGGTGAAAAAGAAATAACCCAATTAATACAAGATATTGTAGATTATTCTGTAGAAAAACCAAACATTCCATACTATTTAGGCTCATTGGTTGTATATGAAAAGAAAAATGAAAATAATGTTACTTATGAAACCATCGATGGGCAACAGCGGTTAACAACTCTCACAATACTTTTAAGTGCATTAAAAAATAATAAGAACAAATTGGGCTTTGTAAATGATATTTCCTGGTTTACACTAAATTTATCTTTTGACAGTAGAATAAAATCAACTGAAACGCTAAAAGATGTATTTACTCATGATATAATTTATAAAAATCATTTCAATACGGAGATAAAACAAGCCTATGATGATTGCTTAAAAATAGTACAAAGAATATTAAAAGAAAACAAACAAAACATAGATGATTTTTGCAATTATCTTTTTGAAAAAGTAATGATATTAAGAGTTCCAGTTCCTCCTGATACGGACTTAAATCATTACTTCGAAATAATGAACAGTCGTGGAGAACAACTAGAAAAACATGAAGTATTAAAAGCCCAATGCTTAGAATATTTAACGGACAGTGATGAAGACACTTATACTTTTAATTTGATTTGGGAAGCCTGTTCCAATATGGAAAAGTATGTTCAATACGGTTTTAAAGTACCAGAACGTAATGTAGTATTTGGAAATAATGAATGGAACACGCTCTTAGTTAATAATTTTAATGATTTGTCTATTGTACTGTCTAATGGTAATAGTAATACAGCCATCGAAAACGACAACTACACGGTTATAGAACTTATAAACGAGAAAAAACCGACAACCATTCAGTCTGCATTAGATAATGAAAACCCAGACCGTTTTAACTCTGTAATTAATTTTTCAAATTTCTTATTACATGTTTTAAGAATCCAAGAAAGTAAAGATGAAATTGCTTTAATCCTATCTACTTACGATGAGTTGATTGAAAACAACAAGCAACGCATCAAGCTATTAGAAGAAATGGCAGAAGAAATCTATAAAGAATGGTTTGTGCGTTTACGTTTTCCGGGTTATGAAAACACCAAAGTAGTTGATGGTTTACCTAAAGGTTGGGAGAAGAAATCTATTAATTCAATTGTAGATATTATCTCGGGTTATGCTTTCAAGACAGAAGCTTTTGATAGTGAAGGGATTTATAAATTAGTCACGATAAAAAATGTCCAAGATGGTTTCTTTGTAACACAAACAACAGATTATATTTATGAATTACCAAAGAATTTAAAAGAGGATTGTAAACTAAAAGATAAAGATATTATTCTCTCATTGACAGGTAATATTGGAAGAATTTGTATGGTTTATGGTGAAAATTATCTTTTAAATCAACGGGTTGCAAAACTAAAACCAAAAAAAGAAAAATATTTTGAGTTTGTTTATTTAATGTTTCGAAGTAGTTTTTTAAGAGCAACTTTAGAAAATCTTTCAAATGGTGCTGCACAACAAAATTTAAGTCCTATTGAAATGGGTAAACTTGAATTTCCAATACCATCAGATAATTTAATTGATATGCTTTCAAAAACAACTAAATCGTTTTTTGATGAGATAATAACTCTAAATAAAAAAAATAAACTTCTTCAAGAAACCAGAGATCTATTATTACCAAGATTAATAAGTGGTAAGCTGAATGTGGAGCATTTGATAGAAGAAAGCGAAGATTTATTAATGGTTGCCGAGCCAATAACGGAATATAAAAAAAACTAAACAGTAAATATAAATGGAAGTAGTAACTACTAAGTCTGTAGCCAATAAAGATATTTTTGACCTTATAAAACAAAGGCGTAATACATATCTTAACGAACCTCTTTCTATTGTTGAACATTTTAATAATGAAAACAAAAATATTGACGAGTATGATGGTCGTCAATTGTTGGAAATGATTCAAAACGCCAATGATGAATGTGTTACATTTAAAACAAAAAAAGTACTAATAAAGTTAGAAAATAATAGCTTGCTGATTGCTAATAATGGAAATGCATTTTCATTAGGAGGTGTTGAATCATTAATGTATAGTGATTTAAGTCCAAAAGTTATGGAAGAAAACAAAGTAGGCCAAAAAGGTCTTGGTTTTCGCTCTGTCCTTAATTGGTCAAAAGAAATCTACATAGCCAGCTATGATTTACATATAAAATTTTCAAAAGAGCATGCAAATAAGTTTTTAGAAGGAATACTAGAAGAAAAACCTGAAATCAGAAATATAATCAAACGAAAAACTAAAAAAACATTTCCTGTTTCAGTTTTGCGGTGCCCATATATAGAAGATGATATTACTCACAAGAAAGAAGTTGAGTTCGATACTGTTATTGAGCTTAGTTTAAAAGAAGATGTAGAACCATATATCAAAACCCAGATAGACATCGATATTATTCCTGAGATTTTAGTTTTTTTGAATAAACTGGAAGAGATTGAGGTCAAGACTGATGAGCACCATTTTATTATAAATAAAGTAATGGAAGGCAATACCATTAAAATTACTAAAACTGATTATTTAGATAGTGAAAATAATGGTAGTTGGCTTTGGTATATTTTGGAAGACAAAGGCGCAATGGATAATGGTGAAGGTTCAAAAAATTATGAAATAAAAATAGCCTATAATCCCGAAATAATACCAGTTACACAAAAGCTATTCTCTTATTTCAGAACGGAAGTCGATTTTCCTTACCCTGTTTTAGCTCATGGCTCTTTTGAACTAACTTCAAACAGGAATCAATTATTGAATGTTGAAAAAGGGTTTAATAAACAATTGATTGATAAGTTAGCTAAGTTATTAATAGAGTGTGCAATAAAATTGACAACCAAAAAAAAATGCAATTATGATGCCCTAAAATTAGTTGTACCTTCAATTCATAATAGCAGCACATTGAATAATGCACCATGGCATTTTAAAGATTCAATTGAAACACATATTCGTGAAATAGCTATTTTCCCATCTATAAACAACAAATATTTAAAACTTTCAGAAAACATTAAGTTTTATGAAGTACCAATTCACAATAATATTCCTAGAAAAGCGTATTCGCTATTTAATACCCTTTTACAAGAAACTTCAGATAGAGAAATTATCAACTATCTATCAACTTTAAAGATAAATTTAAAATATCCGGACAGCGAGTTTACCAATAAAATCAATAAAATTATTGACAATAATTTTTTAACTGAAAAACAACGTATCGATTGGATTTATTTAGTTTGCGAAAAAACCAAAGAGATTTATAGTACAAAGTCTCCTGTAATGCCGTATTTGTTACTAAACCTAGAAGGGAAAAAAATAGATAGTCCCGGTACAATAATCGTTCCACCAAAAGAAGTTGCTTATCAGCTTCCTAAAGGAATAAAACTACAGTATATTAATCCTGATTTATTCCGTAGAATTAGATCTCGATTTGGTAATATTCCGCCTCGACAAGTAATTGAAAAACTGAATCTATACAATGTAGTAGAATATGCGATGAATGTTGTGGTTCAAAAAATTGTTTCAAGTACTAATGAAATTATTAGAATAGGGAAAAAAGACAAAACCAATGCAATAGCAGAAATGCACAAAGCTTTATATAGTATTTATTACTCATTAGATGACAATACAGATGCTAAAAACACCTTTCCGCAAACATTAACTTCACCCTATTTATTTACAAGGAATAATGAGTTAAAAGAAGCCAACAAATTATATTTTGGCAAAGAGTATACTTTGGGGTATTTAATGGAAGATTTGCTAAAAGAAGTCAAAGAGGATGTTTTTGTAGGTTCTTTAGAACAAAATGGTTTAGTTGTAGAACTTCTAAAATCAGAAGCTTTAATTTTAAATCATTCTGTTGAAAAATATTTGAAATGGCTAGGTATTGCTGATTTCCCAAAGAAAGAAATAAAAGAAATAAAATCGCAATCTTTTAGCAATGATGATTTTTTAAAGTATATTATAAAATCGATAAGGTATCCCTTCACAACATTAGAGCATAATCAAAAAATAGAAAGCATTGAGGAAATGAAAACCTGTTGGGATTTTAAATGCAATGTTTTATGGTACGATCATTTTGAAGAAATAGTTAATGCGGCATCTTTCGAATGCTTATTAACTTGGTTCTTGAAAGATGTGGAACTAAATAATTCATTAGTTACAAATCAGGAATTTGCTTCTAGCGAATTTCGATTTGCTTATCCCAACAAACATAATTATCGTTATATTCCTATAAATTTAATAAAATCACATATCCATTATTACCTCCAAAAAACAGCTTTTATACCTGTTGAAAATGGGGAAAAATCAATTCCTAATAATTGTTTACTGGACAGTAACAATTTAAGCCCATTAGTCAAAACACCAAAAATAAATTACACGGCTATAACTTTCATTAACAATAATATTGATGAAGAGCAAATCAATTATTTTTTAAAAAGAATAGGGTTAAAAGACAGTTTGAAAGACTTAACCATTCAATCACTTTACACATTATTAAACCAACACAATACTCATTTTTTAGAAGCAACAAGCAACATTCAAAGTTTTTATATGGCTATTATTGAAGCTACTAAAAACAGAGAAGTTATTGAAGATAGTATCGAAAGAAAAAAATATTTTGAAACAGGTCAGATTTACGCCTATTATGAAGGGAAGAATAGTTTTGCTCCCATTAGGGATGTAACCTATGTTGACAATCCAAATTTCAGTCAGGAGTTATTAAAAAAGTTAAAAATTGCCAAGTTGCCACATCGCGCAGGGAATCAAAGAATTTATAGCTTGTTTGGGGTACAACCATTAGATTACATCAAATTTAATGTTCAGAAAAATATTGAAACCAATCACAAACTCAATGAAGCTTTCGTTGGAGAATTAAATGAAATGAAACCGCATTTATTTGCCTATCGTTTTCAAAAAGGATTGAAAAAAACACAAATAGATTTTGAATTATCTGCTATAAAAAACATCAAGATTGTTCTAGCATTTAATATAGATGTTAAGTACCGGTTAAATGGTGTTGATAATGATTTATCCTTAAACAAATACGAATATATACAAGATGATGTTTCTAAAATTTTCTATATAAAATTGGATAATGACAATTCCAATTATCAAGAATTAAAAAAGGATTATAGATTAAAAGAAACCATTGCTGATATTATTTGTGGTGCTTTAAAAGTAACCGAAAACAGAAAAGATTTTATTTTATTATTAAGCGAAAGGCCTTCCAATTGGATTCATCTATTAAAAAGAGAGTTTGAAGATTACGAATCTATTGAAAAAGAAATCATTGGGAAGTTTGAAGGAGTTTTGTCAGCAGAACAAAGATTTTGGAAGCTAATATTGGATTTAAAAGAAATAAAATTCAAATCCGAAATAGATTTGAATAGTGATTTTGTTCACGGTAAATTATTTGAAAAATTTAATAAAGATGAGCTTTTTGATATATTCAGAAAGTTGGATTATAATAATCTTTCAGACCGTAAAAACTTCTTATACTTACAAAAAATATTCCAATACATTAAAATTGATTTGGCAGATTTCAATGGCTTCGGCTATAAAATTTTAAATTTTGAAAGCTATTTAGAAAATCAATTATATACCTACCATAAAGTTTTTTCAGTAAAATATGCGTCTTTTTTATTCAACAAAAAGCAATCAAATAGCTTTATAGAAAAATGCGAGCAGGTTTCTAAATTCAATTCCTTTAAAGTCCTTAACTCAATTAATTTTGATGTCAAAAATGCGCATAAATTAGCTGTGTCAAAAAGTCATTCAGACATTAATTATGACGCTATTGAAGCTACTGTCAAAATAGATTTAGAAACAATCTACAACAGAAACATCAGGGCATTAGAATATGACTTGAGATTAATACCAAATTTTAATGTTACCATTTTCAATGATAATAAATATGAAACAGAATTTAGAAATGCTGTTTATTTTAATGAGGTAGAAAATATAAAAACAGATTTAATTCAAAAATTCAATAGTTTAGCCAAAGATGATGGCGAGTTACAGATAAATATTGCTAATACTTCGGTTGCTTTTTCAGACAATAACGTAAATGATTTATTAGCCTTTATTGAAGAGCAAGTAAAAAATAATGATTTCAAAATGGAACATTATGACCCTACAAAAGTTTCAGATGCAAATAGTAATGGAAAAGGAAATAGTTCAACTGGGCAATCTTTTAATGGGAAATCTAAAAAATACAAAAGTGAAGATATTGGTTTTATTGGGGAGAAATTTGCTTTTGAATTATTAAAGAAAGAATTTGAGACTGTCGAATGGGTTTCTGAGTACGCAATTAAGGCTGGGTTTCCTAATGGTAAAGATGGTTTAGGTTATGATTTTGAGTGTAAAAAAGGAGAAGAAACACGATTTGTTGAAGTGAAAAGTTCAACAACAAAAAATTATTCATTTAACATTAGTACTAATGAAGTTAAAATTGGGCATTCAAAAGAAAAATCATTTGATATACTTTTAATAACCAATCTATTATCTGAAGATATTAATTTCAAATATTTAAAAAATATATTTGATTACTCAAACAATGATAGCTTTTTGGAAAACACCAAATTTCTTGTTGAAAATGACAGTTATAAAATTAAGTTTAAATAGTAAACTATGGCATATCTAAACGAATCACATATTGAAGAAGCCGATATCAATTTCTTTATTGATAAATTGGGCTATGCTCACATTAATGCTTGGGAGAAAAAACTAATAGGTAGAGAAACATTAAAAGATGTGGTATTACTCGACCGATTGCGGAGTAGTTTAGAAAAGCTAAATAAAAATTTACCATCGGAATGTATTGATCACGCTATTTATGAATTAACAAAAAGCAGAGCTACACTTACGCCAATAATGGCCAATAAAGAAGTGTATGAATTAATTAAAAACGGTGTTCAGGTTGAATACAAAAACGAATTAGGCAGAGAAGAAAACGATTATGTAAAAGTCATTGACTTTAACGAAAAGACAGTTAATGATTTTTTAATAATTTCTCAATTAAGTATTGAATACCAGGAAACACAAAACATTACACGAAGACCAGATTTATTGCTTTACATCAATGGTTTACCATTGGTAATGATTGAATTAAAAAATGCTACTGAAAAAGTAAAAGTAGGATTTGATAAAAACTTAAAAGATTACAAACTAGACATACCACAATTATTTTGGTACAACTTATTTGTTTGTGTTTCCAACGGAATTCAAACCAGAGTGGGTAGTTTCAATGCACCTTGGGATCATTTCTTTTCTTGGTTAAAACTAACAGACACAGCCATAACTCACGACCAACCTTCAAAAGAAGAAATTGAAATAGAAAGTCAAAGAACCGGGGAACATTTAAGTCTAAAAATCTTTGGACAAGGACTTTGCAGCAAAGAAAGCCTATTAGATTATTTTGAGAACTTTGTGTTATATCACAAAAACAAAGTCAAAATCATTGCTAAAAACCACCAATATTTAGGAGTTAATAATGCGATACTCGCATTAGAAAATAAAGAAACCAATAAGGGAAAGTTAGGTATATTTTGGCACACCCAAGGTTCTGGAAAGTCGTATTCTATGATTTTTTTCTCTAAAAAAATACAAAGAAAAGTCACAGGTAACTGGTCGTTTTTAATCATAACCGATCGTAAGGATTTAGACGGTCAGATTTACAGGAACTTTTTAGAAACGGAAGCCATTGTAGAAACAAAAGACCAAAAAGAAAACTATTTCAGACCGAAAGACAAAGAAAAACTTCGAGAATATTTGCAGTCCAACAGAGCGTATGTCTTTACATTGATTTTTAAATTTGGTATAGAAAGCGGTAAAACATATCCGCAACTAACCGACAGAAAAGATTGGATTGTAATCGTCGATGAAGCACATAGAACACAATACAAGAGTTTGGCAGAGAATATGAGAATAGCATTGCCAAACGCCCAATACATAGCTTTTACAGGAACACCATTACTGAAAAGTGAATTGACAAAAGATTGGTTCGGTTCCTATATTTCAGAATACAATTTTGCTCAAAGTATAGAAGATGGAGCAACAGTGCCTATTTTCTATAAAAAAAGTGTGCCAAGAGTAGAACAAGTTAATCCTGATTTAGTCGGAGAAGCCGCTGCAATTTTGGAAGATGAAAACCTTACAGAAGAACAAAAAAGTAAATTAGACAAAGAATTTTCAACTTTATTGAACGTAGTAAGAAGAGATGATCGTTTAGAAGAAATTGCAAAACATATTGTGAAGCATTTTCCGTATCGTTTAGACGTGGTTGATGAAGACGACAGAAGACGACCAATGAAAGCAATGGTAATTAGCATTGATAAATTCACAGCAGTTAAAATGCATGACAAGGTGCAATACCACCTTAAAGAAGAAATCAAAGAGTTAAGAAAGAAAATAGCAAGTGAAACAAATCCCGAACTAAAAACAAGATATGAAAAGGCAATCGCTTTTATGACAGAAACCAAAATGGCAGTGGTTATCAGTCAGGAAGGAAGCGATAAAGAAGAGGAAAAAACATTTAGTGAAGCAGGTTTAAATATTAAACCACACAGACAATTATTAGACCACCCAGATCAAGATGGTCGAAACATCGAAGATTATTTCAAAGACCCTAACAATACTTATAGAATCGTTTTTGTAACGGCAATGTGGATGACTGGTTTTGATGCTCCATCAGTTTCAACACTTTATTTGGATAAACCACTACAAAATCACACGTTAATGCAAACTATTGCAAGAACAAATAGAGTGATTGAAGGCAAGAAAAATGGTTTAGTAATAGATTATTTTGGATTATTTAGAAATCTAAAAATGGCGTTAGCAGCTTATGCTGAAGGAACAAAAGGAAGAAAAAGTGAAGACGACGAAGATGAATATCCAGCAAAGGAATTTGAAGAATTATTATCCTTAATAGACCAAGCAATTGTAGAAGCAAAATTATTTTGTGCCGAATTGGGCGCTGATGTAGATAAAATTCTTTCAATGGGCGAAAGAGGTTTTAAAGAAATAGAATTGTTCCAAGAATATGCGAATATTATTTTAGGTAAAGATGAACACAGAAAACAATTAGGATTATTTGTAAACACAATTGTTTCATTATATGAGTCTGCAAAACCCGAAGTGTTTGAATTCCCAATCGTAAAAAAGAATAGAGATGTTCTGCAATATCTGAGAGATGTTGTAGATAGAAATGTAGATCAAGACGAAGCAGTAGAACGAGCAAAGAAAAAAATTGAAGAATTATTGGATACTAGCATCGTTGGAAAAGGAGATTTACAAGGGACGAATAATCTTGACTATAAAATGGAAACTTCAAAACAAATCGATCTAAGTGAATTGAATTTCGAATTACTAAGAAGTGAGTTTCCAGATAAAAAGTATAAAAATATTCAGTTTGCAGATTTAAGAGCATTGCTCGAAATAAAGTTAAACCAAATGATGGTTCAAAATAAAACAAGAGGTTCATTTTTAGAAAACTTTCAAAAGATAATTGACGATTATAACTCGGGTAGTATTTCTATTGAAGAAGCCTATGAAGAATTAGTCAAGCAAGCCCAAGCAATGAGTAATGAGCAACAAAGAGCTGCTAAAAACGAAATGACTGAAGAAGAGCAAGAACTTTTTGATTTACTTAAAAAAGACAAGCTAACCAAAGAAGAAGAAAAATCCGTAAGATTGGCAGCCAAATCTTTATTAGAAATATTATTTGATGCAAAAAATAAAATACTAATCCAAGAATGGCACAAAGAAAAAGCTACTCAAGAAAAAGTAAAAAGAGAAATACAATTGGTTCTCGGCAGTTTATTACCTGAAACCAGTTACGACCGATTGGTTTTTTCTCAAAAAGTAGATGTAGCATTCCAACATTTTTATGAGTTAGCACAAATGGGAAGAGGTTTTGCGGCATAAATAATATTATAAAATCCTTATTTTATAAATATAATTTAATTATTAATCCATAAGGATAAGGTAATAAAAATTAGAATTGGTAATAGTGTCTTTATGATACGTTTTTGAAGTAAGTTTTAAATTATGAGTAACGAAGTAACTATTTTTTTTGACAGTCCAAAACAATTTATACAGGCTAATATAAAACCTTTAAATGGGATTGCTGGATTGTATTTTATTTTTAGTCAAACTATTGATATTCAATATCCTTTTGAGAAATCAAAATTGTTATATATTGGAATGAGCGAAAAAAAAACCAATAGCATTGCAAGTAGATTATCAGGACATTTTGATGGGAAATCTAAAAATATAGGTCTTACTAATTATAGAAAAATTGAACCTCTTCTATTTACTTATATCAATTTTGAAATGCTACAAAATATTTGGCATTTTCGGATTGAAGATCTAGAGAGTTATTTTTTATTAAATTTTGTAAAGCATTTTGGCGTATATCCAATTTGTAATAACAAAACAGGATTTGAAATCCTAAACAATACATTAGTGACTAGTTTTAAAATCGATTGGGAATATTTTAAATAAAAAAGTATGGAAAATAAAGTAAAATCAGGTAAAGAGATATTGGATGATTTTTTTGAAAATATTGAAAATATACCAAATCTAGATAAAGACATTGCAAAAATGCTTGCAAACTTGTATAGTCAAAACAAGCTCACAGATACCAATGTAAAAAACGAACTTCCTAATTTACCAAAGAAAGATGTCAATTAAAATAAATAATCTTAAGATTACGGGTATTAGGGGGGCTAAAGACACTTTAGAATTACCTTTAAATGGAAAATCAATTTTACTTTATGGTGATAATGGTACTGGAAAAAGTAGCATTTCAGATGCTATAGAATGGTTTTACACTAATAAAATTAAACATTTATCAACTCCCGAAATTGATACAAATGATGCTATTCGTAACGCAAAACTTTTGGATATAGAAAACTCTGAAGTTAGTATAGCATATACAAATTTAAGTTTAGATGCTACCAAAACACTGTCATTAAAAAACAGTAAATTAGTTCAAAAAGTTTCAAATGACAGTGAATATTTTAAAAAATACCTTGACGATTCAGAGAAAGAAAATTTAATTTCTCGTTACCAATACATCAGAAATTTTGTTGATAGTACCAAAGGAGACAAATTAAAGTATTTATCTGATATTATTGGATTTGAAGAAGTTACTAAAATAAAAAGTGTATTGTTGAAATCGCTTAATACTGCTAAAAGTAATTTAAAAACTCAAAATTTTGAAACACTTATCAATAATGAAAGGGAAAAACTTATCTTAAATATTGGTGCGTCAATTACACAAGACAAAAACTTATTCGATACAATCAATAATAAAATAAATAAACTAAACACTGGTATTGAAGTAAAATCATTTGAGAACATCCAAAATTTACTTATACTTTTAGGCAAAGGAGTAGATGCAAATCAGCAATTTGAATTAAAGTTTCTTGAAGATTCAAAAAGTGCTCTAACTCTTTTGAAAAGTGAAACAAAGTTTTTAGAAGATGAATATTCAAAATATTTTAATGAATTCGAAATTATTTCAAATGATGTTGAAGCCATAAAACAAACTTTTTTTGAAGAATTACTAAAATCAGGGACAAAAATTTTATCTGTTAAATATCTTAAAGATGATAATTGTCCTTTGTGTTTGCAAACAAAAAATTCTGATGAATTACTTTCTGAAATCAAAATCAGATTAGCAAGTATCGAAGAATCTTCATTGAAAAAAGCAAAGTTTAGCATTGCTTTAAATAGTGTAAAAAACATAGCAACAGAAAGAATTAAGAGATTAGATGTTTTATTAAATAATACCCAAGCTGATAAAGAAAATAATCAAACCATTAAAGATATCTTAACTGCAATTAAAACCAAAATTCAAAATTATCAGAAGACAGCTGATATGAAAGTAACTTCTGGAGATAAACTACCAGTTTTGGATAGTATCAAATTAGTTGAAAATGATTTTGAATTTCTTAAAATCATAAATGATAGAATAATAAAAATCCAAGAATGTCAAAAAGGAGAAACACCAGCTGTTTTATATTCAAATATTACAACTTCTAAAGATGCTTTTTTAAACATTAAAAGATTTGAAGCACAAAAACTTATTTTAGAAAATCAACAAAAATCTTTCCAGTTGATTTATGATGAGTTTGAAAAACAGCAAAAGCAAGGACTTGATAATTTTATAAACTCTTTTTCGGCAAAAATTAATGAGTATTATCAGTTTATGAATCCTCATGAACCTTTTCAAGATATTGAAATTATCACAAAAGGTGAAGACGATCAATTAGACGGTCTTACAATCAAATATAAGTATAATGATAAATGGGAAATTAATCCATTAAAACATTTTAGCGAATCACATTTGAATTGTTTAGGGTTGTCATTTTTTTTGGCATCAGTTGATGCCTTCAATAAAGAAAATAATTTCATTGTTTTAGATGATATAATATCAAGTTTTGATTCAAATCATAGAAGAAGATTTGCAGATTTATTATTTGATAAATTCTCAAAGCATCAAATTATATTGTTGACCCACGAAAAGGAATGGTTTACAAATATTATTAGTACAAAGGCAAAAAATAAAGGATGGTTAGTTAACGAGATTAAGTGGACCGCAGAGAAAGGAACATTTATTAAAGAAAAACCTAGTGATTTAAAAGAATCAATTTTATTTCAATTAGCAGAGGGCAATTTTGATAATATTGGAAATCCAATGCGAAAATATTTAGAGCATTGCTTAAAAGATATTGCCTTAAATCTTGATGCTAAATTGAGTTTCAGATATAATAATACTAATGAGCACAGAATGCCTTATGAGCTTCTTGTGGCAATTAGGTCAGAAATTAAAAAATCAAGTACAGAATTAAAATCGCAATTCCCATTATTAGATAGAATTGAAAGTTCTGCATTATTTGGAAATGCTCTTTCTCACGACAACCCTATTAATGCGAGTAATGGCGATATTAATTCATTTTGGGCTGATATTGTAGAATTAGAAAAGCTATTCAATTGTCAAGAAACAACTTGTAAAAAACCAAAAGTAAGTTTACTGAATTTTGATCCTATTGCTAATAAAATTCGTTGTGGATGTGATACTACAAAGTATGATTGGACCAAATAAAATTAATATATGCAACTAAATCATTATCTCGTAAATATGCATAAAATACTAGTTTAATTCAAGCATTAGACATTATAAAATTATTTAAAATCTAAAAGTTAATGATTTACATAGTAGTAATAATAGCAGTAGTTCTATTTGTTTTTTTGAATATTCAAATGAAAAATCAAAAAGAAAAGGATAGAATTGCCAAAGAAAAAGCTGAAAATTTGCGTCTTGAAAACGAGAAAAAGCGTCAAAAGGCATTTGACTTTTTTCATGGTCTACTTGAAAATATTAAAAAAGCTAATTCAATTCATGAAGAAAATTTAGCATTTAAAAATGGTTACTTCAGTAATTACAAAATGACTTTATGGATAGAGAACTTTAAATCAATTTACAATTCTATCAAAGACAAAGATTATAAAACAATTTATTTAGAAACTTCAGATAAAAATTCAATTGATAATTTTTTAAAATATTATGTTAACATTTCAAAAGATAGAAATTCTAGAAATAAAAATTTTATAAATGATGAATTATTACTCCATTCAAAACTCTTTGACAATGTTGAAAACAGAAAATTAGACATTCAACAAAGAACTGCTATTGTTCAAGATGAAGACAATAACTTAATAATTGCAGGTGCCGGTTCTGGTAAGACAACAACCATTGTTGGTAAAGTAAATTATATATTAGAAAAAAAATTAGCAAACCCAGATGAAATATTATTAATATCTTTTACAAATGAAAGTGCCAGTACTTTGGCAAGTAGAATTAAGAATATTGATATTGAAGCTAAAACGTTCCATAAATTCGGCATTGATGTTATTAGTAATGTTGAAGGAAATAGACCGTCAATCTTTGATGTTAATCAATTTGAAGGAACTATAAAAAGGTTCTTCGACGAATTTACAAACCAACCTGAATATTTAGAAAAAGTAACTACATTCTTTATTAATTTTCTTAAACCAGTTGTTGAGGATAGTGAATTCAATAATCAAGGCGAGCATATTCAATTTTTAAAAGATAATAATTACCGTTCTTTCCAATTAAATACAGACAAAACAACTTACAGGATGGAAATTGTAAAAAGTATTCAAGAATGTCAAATAGCTAATTTTTTATTTTTTAATGGTATTGAATATAAATATGAAGCACCTTATGAAGAAGACACCGCAACTCCTGAATTTAGAAGATGGAAACCTGATTTCACCCTATTGCAAGATAATAAGAAAATCTATTACGAGCATTTTGGTATTGATAGAAATAATAACATACCTACGTTTTTTGTAAAGGTAAACCAAACATATGAACAAGTAAAAACACTCTATAATAATAAAATTCAATGGGCTAGAAATACTAATAATAGTTTTCAAACTACATTAATTGAAAGTTATAGTTATGAAATGTCAGAAGGAATACTTTTTGAAAATCTAGAGAAAAATCTTTTAAAACACGGTTTTATTTTAAAACCAAAATCACAAAAAGAAGTTTGGAGAATTATCAATGAAGCCACTAAAGATGATGTAAAACAAATAATAAAGTTATTCCTAACGTTTATTAATCTTCTAAAATCAAATAACTATACAATAGCAGATATCGTTAATAAAAATAAATCGGTTACAAATGATTTTAATAGAAAAAGAAATGAATTATTAATTGACATTATTGCTCCAATTTATAAAAAGTATCAAGAGCTTTTAATTGAAAATCAAGAAATCGACTTCAGTGATATGATTAATAAAGCTGCTTCTTATATCAATAATAAAAAATATAAAAAAGAATATAAATATATTGTTGTAGATGAATTTCAAGATATTTCAATAAGCAGATATCAACTAATAAAAGCATTGAAAGATGTTTATCCATCGTGTAAAACATTCTGTGTTGGTGATGACTGGCAATCAATCTATAGGTTTTCGGGTAGCGATATTACTTTATTCAAAAAGTTTGAAAAATATTTTGGATTTACATTAAAATCCAAAATAGAGACGACCTATAGATTTAAAAAACCATTGATTGACATTTCAAGTACATTCATTCAGAAGAATCCATTTCAAGAAAAGAAAGAACTAAAAAGCTATTCAAATCAAAAGCAAACTGAATATTCTATTATTTATTCCTCTGGTGATGATCGCGATGATACTCTAGCTTTAAAACAAGCTTTTGATGAAATTGTAGAGAATGGTTACGATGGTGAAAAAATATACATTTTAGGAAGGTATAATCATGATATTGATAGAATTAAAAACAATCCTCATCATTTTCATATTAATAAAACTTCGGGAACAGTTGATTATTTTTATAAATCTGTTGACATCATGAAACCTATTAAAGCAAATTTCATGACTGTTCATCGGGCAAAAGGATTAGAAGCAGAGTATATCATTCTATTAAATTGTAATTCTGGTAGATTAGGATTTCCTTCGCAAATTTCAGATGACTTAATTTTAAATTTACTTTTAAATGAATCAGACCAATTCGAAAATGGTGAAGAAAGAAGATTATTCTATGTTGCAATCACAAGGGCAAAAGAACAATTATATTTAATAACAGACGAAAAATACAAATCAAAATTCATTCTTGAATTAGAAAATAATGCTGATGATATTGTAATGAAGAAATGTCCAAATTGTGTAACCGCTGATTTAATTTTACGCTCTGGTATAAAAAACGACAAATCATGGTCTTTTTATGGTTGTTCAAATTTTGCTTTTGGATGTGATTATCAACAATGGAATTAGGTTATATAATGTCTTAAAACAATGAATAGTAAAAAAAACACATCATCAATTGTCTTACAATTACTTGATAAAATTAGTAAAAAATGCTTTGATAGTATTCAATGTTATTCACCTCAATTATTTGTTAAAACCTCATTAGAAAAGGATAATATTAAACCTGTTCCATCCGCAACAGGAGTTCTAATAAATGTTCAAGGAAATAAATTTCTTATAACAGCAGGTCATTTTTTAGAAGAGACAGAAGCAGAGAATATTGGGATCATGATAAATAATAAATTTTATATTCTTAATGGTGATCTAAAGTATATATCTCCGTCAAGTGGTGAAATGGAAAATAAGTTAGATGTAGGAGTTTGGAAATTAGAAAGCGAAGTTATTTCTTCACTTGAAACTAAATATTCATTTCTACCTTTTGATAAAATTGATTTTAATCATACAATTAGTCTTAAACCTGAATATTTAATAGTTGGGTATCCATGGAAAATGACCGTAGAAAAACATTCTCGAAAAACATGGGAAGTATCTCCTTTTATATTTTTGACCGACAAAGCTGATAACAGTTTATATAAAAGATTAAACTTTCAGGAACATTCTAATTTATTGCTTCATTACAGAGAGAAAAAAGTAAGAAACACAACTTCTGGTTTTGTACAGAAAAATAAATCTCCTGAAGGTATAAGTGGCTGTGGAGTTTGGCATATACCAATTCCCGACATATTAACAGACTTTTCTAATTTTAAGTTAGTTGGAATTATTACAGAACAAGATAAATCTAAAACATTATTAATTTCAACTAGAATTCATATTATCTCAGAAATTTTAAGAAATCATTTTAAATTAAAACTTCCAGTTTCCAATATAACTAGATTAGTTTAAATAAAATATAATTATTTAAATCTTGGGCATTACCTAATTCATCTTCATAAAACCCTCGTATAATAATAGTATAACTAAACTTAATTATTTGATTGCTTCTTTTCACTAATTTTATTTTAAGTTTGAGAAATACTTTTATTTTTATACAAAAAATACTAAATAATATAGAATAAGAAAATATAAAATAAAATCTATTTAAAATAAATATTTAACTATCTAAACATGAAATTTTTTAAACTCAACATTCTTTTAATTACTATTTTAACAAACTCCTACCAATCCTTTGCTTGGGGATCAAAAGGACATGCCATCGTTTCTGAAATAGCATTCAATTACTTAGATACTAATACAAAAAAAATAGTATTGCAGTATCTCGATGGTATGACAATTGAAGAAGCTGCTAATTGGATGGATGATATGCGTGATGATCATTCATATGATTACATGAAACCTTATCATTATGTAAATTTTGAAAAAGGCGAAAGTGTAAAAAACAATCCTGGAGCTAACATTATTTCGGTTCTTTCAATGACGATTAATGAACTGAAAAATTACAAGAATTTATCAAAAGAGGAAGTAAAAAAGAAACTATGTATAATATTTCATTTGATAGGTGATTTACATCAACCATTGCACGTCGGGTATGGTACAGATAGAGGCGGTAATACAATGCAATTGAATTTCAATGGTTACGGTACTAACTTACATTCTTTTTATGACAGTGGTATTATCAAATATAAAAATATCACTCTAAAAGACTGCCTAAATTCTAATAAATTAACAACAAAAGAAATCTCAGATTATCAAAAAATTTATGTCATTGGATGGGCTACTCTATCAAGAAGTTATTTAGATGAAATTTATAATTTTGAAGGGCATAAAGTTTCTGAAGAGTATGTAAATGCAAATGCAATAATAATAGAAAAGCAATTATTTAAAGCAGGAATTAGTCTTGCATCAATATTAAAAGATGTCTTTCATAATTAAAAGTAAAACTAAACTTTCCAACTAACTTATGCTTTAATTATAATGTCAGATATTTTAAAATTATATGATTACATAATATTAACTGATGAAGAACAGTTTAATGCTGTTTGGGATTTAGGCAAACATATAGACACCTATATTGATGGCAATATTAAAATTAATTTATATGCTGTAAATGAGTTTTTTGTCGAATTATATTATGATGACGAATTAAATAAAATAGTAGATAAAAAACATTTCAAACAAGGTTTTCTTCTTGAAAAATATCTTCCAAAATAGTTATTAGCTCATTCATCTGCACAAAACCCTCGTCTAGTCCAAGTATTCCTATACTCAAGTATTTGTTTGCTTCATTTCGCTATTAACTTTTTGGGGGAAATAGACGAGTTTTTAGTCAATAATAACTTTATTATATTTTTCTACCTTTACAATTCCAAGTCTATCAATTATGAAACTAAAATTACTTTTTCTTTTTCTTATCCCTTTCTTTTGTATTGCTCAAATTCCGGCATACTATTCAACAATCAATTTTACCCAAACAGGGAATAATCTAAAAAATCAACTTACAACTTTAATCACAAATACTCATACAACAAATTTGCCCTACACCGCTTCCGGCACAACAGATACTTGGGACGCACTGTACCTAGCAGATTTAAACCCTAATAATTCCAATAATGTACTTTTAGTATACGGTTGGAATGATACAGACAGCGACTATACAAACGATTATTCAAGAGACAAGTACTTATCATGCCATACTTCTTCTTGCAGTGGGCTATGGCAAAGAGAGCACGTGTTCCCTCGTTCGTTAGGTACACCCAACCTCGGTTTCGATCTCGCAGGTTCAGACGCTCATAATTTAAGATCAATTGATACAGATAGAAACAGTTCAAGAAGCAATCGGAAGTTTGAAGCAGCTATTAGCTCCGTTATGTCTTATATAACTCTTTCTGGGAATTGGTATCCAGGAGATGAATGGCGTGGTGATATTGCTAGAATGATTATGTACATGTATGTTCGCTATACTTCCCAGTGCCTTCCCAATAGCGTTGGCGTTGGAAGTAGTTCCTATGCTACTTTTGGAGACATGCCAAATGTTTTTTTAGACTGGAACGCCCAAGACCCTGTATCCCAATACGAAATCAATAGAAATAATATTTTAAATAGCATACAAGGCAATCGTAACCCTTTTATCGATAATCCTTACCTTGCGACGAAGATTTGGAATGGCCCACAAGCAACAGATACTTGGGGCGTGCTATCATATAATGATAATTATTTTTCAGATTTAATCATTTACCCCACTATTACAAATGGTATAGTTCACATTACAATCAACCAGAATAAGATATATAATTACAGTGTTTACAATACTTTAGGACAAGAAGTAATTTCAAATAGCACAACAGATGTTATTGATATTTCAAACAATGCTAAAGGCTTATATTTCATAAATCTTCAATCAAATAACCATAAAAAAACATATAAAGTTATTTTAAATTAGAAGCGAATGGTTAGGATAAATAGGATGCACTACCCTCACATGTTATTTTCTTAATAAATATTAAAATTATCAAATCAAACCAGAATATTAACTTTCCAACTGCTAATTATGTCCAATGCCTTAAAAAAAAATACCTCTATAACTCTATGATTTAGGAGCCTAAAAATATATACTGAAAACTGAAGATGTAGTGATAAAAGAAGTTTTCAAAACGGATATTGCTTCCACACATACAATTTAAGGAGAGGAAATATAATATCAAGACATAACTACAAAATTTTTTTTTGAAAATTCATCAGCAAGATTTGACTATTTTACACATGATAATGAATTTTTAATTCCTAAGGGATGAAATTTTTATTCGAATGTATTTTTTTCTAAATTAAAACATTATACTGCTTTTCCACGTAATATTTTAAGTAGAAATCACCTCTAAATGATTGAACAATTTACTAAGTGTAAAATTACAGATCTCTACTATTATTCAGATTTTTTTCCAACAGCGTTTAAATTATTAGAAAACAAGCGATTTTAAATATAACAACAAAATACTGTAATTTGTATAAGTCTTTCATCCCATTATATTTATAAATCAATAAAAAAAATGTTTGGATAGTATTATAATTTAAATCCATGTAACAAAATCGGGATTTTCTTCATGAATTTCTTTAAGTATTATTCCTATTGGACTATTTATATCTTTTAATGTAATAACTAAAGTATCAATCGCCCTCGTCATGGGGATTAATGCCCATAAATGAACAAAACGATTTCTTTTTTCATCAAAAGTCTCTAGGGCTAATTCACCTAAATCTTCTTCTTTGAAAGTCTCAATTTTATATTTTATAAATTCATCGAAATCCAAACAAACCACTGTCCAACCTTCAAGGCCTCTGCAAGATTCATATTGAAGTAAACGGTGATCATCCAAATCGACAACGTATTCAGTCCTCAAATCCGAATTTGTTCCATCCCATATAGGAATACCTTTATTGATATATTCATCAAAGTATAAAAACCTTTTACTTAATATTTCATGACCATAATTATCTCTAATCTTTTCATTTTTAACCAATATTGGAGGAACCAAAAACATCATTTCATACGCAGAATTTCCATTTTTAGTGCATGACCCAAAAACATCATTATGAAAATCAGTATCATAAGAGGTGGTTTTTATAATTACAGATCCTCCTATTAATTCATCCTTTGGTTCAATTGACCAGTTAACATCAAGTTTCTTAGCTAATTCATTAACAAAATTTACTAAATTCACCTTTTGTCGTAGTCCTCTTTTTTCATAAGTCCTATTAAATTCACTCCCATGAAGCTTTTGCGTCCAATTACATTTTTTTTGACCTCTTATCAATTGATCTACTCCGTCGGCGATAACAACTTTTTCTCTTCCAAATATTTTAAAAATTAAATATTTTTCAATTTCATCCCAATCTTGTGCTTCGTCTATTAAAAGGAAATCCCAAGCAACTTGTTCATGTCTTGAATTCATTAAATTTTGGATGTCGGTATCATTAATTAATTCATTTTCCAAATATTCTGATAACTCAAATAACAACTCTTGATACTTATTTATAAAATCTGGTATATACTTTTTACCATTTTTGGAAGTCTCTATTTTTCCAACACCAAATCCAATTAAAATTTCATAAAAAAACTTATGTAAGGTTGTTATATTTACAGAATTACTATCAATATTATCAGGTATATCAGCCAATGCTAAAGTTCTCTTAATATCGCTAACTAAAGCATGGTTGTATGTTAGTATAAGACTTCTTGCATTTTTATTCAAAGATAGATTACACGCGATAGTCAAAAGTTTAATTGTTTTACCTGTACCTGCCCTTCCTGCTATTATTACAAGCTTTTCACCTATAGATTGAGCATATTGCTGTTCACCTAATAATCTTGATGTTATACGCGCTATTTTCTTTCTTGTTAAATCTCCCATTCCTGCTTTGACTTTAGTGAATATGTCGAAAATTGGGGTTATTCTATCAAAATTAACTTCTTGTGCGTTTGGGAATGAACTTAAACCAGGAAAACCCTTTAAATATCCATGACTATCTGTTGTCTGAAAAGGCAAATGCTGAACACATGCGTACTCAACCAATGTCGAGAAATTAAAGGTTGAAGGCAGATAATTATGTTTTTTATAAATTTTGGAATTTTCTCCTAGTAGATTTTTTATAGAATCTGAACTTACATTTCTAAGCCATATAAAATTAAAGATGTATGGTTTAAATTTTAACCTATCATCAAAAAATTTAGCCAGCGAATATTTTTGGTTCTCACTTTGCGTCGTAACATCCTTAAATTTATTGTTATATTTTACAAGCAAATTTAAACCCTCCAACTGTACATCCTCCGCTCGGTGTTTTTTGGTTTCAAACACAAAACAAAAATCATTGATAAATACTTTCCTGTATTCCTCCCCTAGTTCATGATAGTTACTATCTTTTCTAGTTCTCGCTCTTGTGCTTATTGATGTAGAATAATTCTCTAATTTTCCAATTGCAATTAAATCAACATCTTTCACTTCTTGTCCAAAAAGTGTTGCATTACAAACTATTAAAATCTCTCCGTCTTTATTTGCTAAACTTTCACTAAAAATTTGTTTAAGTACTAATGCATCTTTATATTCTGGAGTTTCCGAATTTCCCTTAATATTTATTTTTACAGCCATCAAATAGTGTTTATGTGTCTTAATTTGAAATAAATAAAACTCAAATCTATGAAATTATATTAGATTTCATTCAAATATTCAATTTTACTGCTATTTGCTCTAATACTTTACACGAGTTTAAAGTGGTTTAATACTATTAAAAAAATTGAAAAACAACATGATCCTCTTTCAACCGAAAAATAATCGTTACTTGATTAGCTATTTTTCGTTTCAATTATTTATTTACTTCTTTCCACACGTTTGATTTAAATTTTTTTAAATTCGCTTACTTAATCAAATAAAGTGAATATGAAAATTGAAGTAATAATAATGCGAAATAAACAACTTAATAAGGGAAATAGTTTTGGTCTATCTTTTCTAAAACTTATAAATGATGAAGTTACTTTAAATACTATTATAAAAGAACATCCAGCAGAAATAGCAATGTTAATCAAAACGGGACTATCAGACGGCATATAAGATTTATTGCCAAATCAATTGACGCTAGAAGAAAATTTCGCTTTAAAATTAAACTTGTTGGATAGTGTTGATTTTAGTTGCTTTCAACAAACAACTTCACTAGGTTCGATAGTAAAAGAAATTATGATTGATAACTATCAACTTATCCTAACAAGAAAACATTGGTCTGAAATCAACAGATTAAAATTGTTCTTTGATGTAGTAGATTATGGAAACATAGATGATTTTATTATGCATGCCATCCATAGAAAACAATCCAACAAAT
>Ga0105051_10001274_pt1 | contig 34675 bp, 30 predicted proteins | sample FRY02_FD_78383 | JGI IMG/M metagenome (GOLD analysis project Ga0105051, IMG submission 78383) | Freshwater microbial communities from Lake Fryxell liftoff mats and glacier meltwater in Antarctica - FRY-02 (megahit assembly) | ecosystem: Environmental > Aquatic > Freshwater > Ice > Glacier... | reverse complement strand
GATTTGGACCGGCCCTTTCCCCTCGGCGGGCTCGGAGGCCTTGGCCGGTGGCGCGGTGTGGGAGCGGGTGGTGGGGGAGGTTTGGCCGCGGGACCTGTTGGAGTAGGTTCCGTAGTAGCGGACTGTGGATTTATACTTAGTCTGGGAAGCTACCTGGGAAGCTACCTGGGAAAGCTGTCTGGGACCGACTGACAGACGCTGAGGGACGGTAACGGTCGCTCCTGCCCCCTTTTAGGGCGCTCTCCTTCTGCTCGGATTCTCCTTGGTCTGAAGACCAAGGCTCTGCGCTGCGTCCGCTTCAGGGGCAAAAAATGCCCCTCCGAGAGACCCCTTGCCCTGATCGGTGAGCGCTGGGTGACAGAGGGATTGGTGAGATGGGTCGAAGGTTTGGTCGGCAGGGCTCTGCGTCTTGCGCTGTTTGGTGAATGGTGTAGATATGGGCGGCCGTAGGGACGGTTTGAAATTGTGATGAGTGCTGAAGTTGTTGAGAAGGAGGGGGAGCTGGATGCGCATGCGCGGGAAATGGTGGCCTGGCATTTTTCGCCGGAGACGGGGTGTCCGTATTGGTTGGAGCGGGCGGAGGGGTTTGGGTTCGATCCGCTGAAGGAGGTGCGGTGTTTCGCGGATATGGTGAAATTTGACCATTTTGACGATGAGGTGCTGCGGAAGGAGGATCCGGCGCGGTTTGTGCCGAAGGGGTTTGCGGGGCGGCCCTACAATGTCTTTGAGACTGGGGGGACGACGGGGATGCCGAAGCAGCGGATCGGGTGGGAGGACTATAAGACGGATTATTCGGAGTTCTCGGATCACTACCCGGCGGACTTTTTTCCGCAGGGGGCGAATTGGCTGATGGTGGGGCCGACGGGGCCGCGGCGGCTGCGCTTGGCGATCGAGCACCTGGCGAATCGGCGGGGGGGGGCGTGCTACTTCATCGATTTGGATCCGCGGTGGGTGAAGCGGTTGATTGGGATGGGGGAGATGAAGATGGCGAAGCTGTATCAGGAGCATGTCATCGATCAGGCGGCGACGATCATCCGGCATCGGAAGATCGGGTGTCTGTTCACGACGCCGAAGTTGTTGGAGAGCCTGGCGGAGCGGATGTCGCTGGTGGAGGCGGGGATCAAGGGGGTCTTTGCGGGGGGGACGACGATGACGCCGCAGTATGTGCGGTTCATCGAGGAGGAGGTGCTGGAGGGGAAGATCAATTATGCGCCGACCTATGGGAACACGCTGATGGGGTTGGCGATCAGCCGGAAGCGGGAGCCGGGGGAGTATTCGCTGACTTATTATGCGCCACAGCCTCGGGCGGTGTTGCGGGTGGTAAAGCCGGACGCGCCGGATGAGTTGGTGGGGTACGGGGAGTATGGGCGGGTGGAGTTGACGACGATGACGAAGGAGTTCTTCATGCCGCGGTTCTTGGAGCGGGATGAGGCGATTCGGAGGGAGCCGTGTGACGAGTTTGCTTGGGATGGGGTGGGGGATGTGCGGCCGTTTGCGAGCGAGGGGAAAACCGTCATCGAAGGGGTGTATTAGGAAGAGAACCCGGAACCCAGAGCCCGGAACCCAGATGGGAGAGAGAAGAGAGAAGTTGGGAGAAGGGAGATCGATTTTAGATTTCTGATTTTTGATTTTTGAATGAAGAAGTGGGAGAATAGCCCGGAGACCAGACGAGAGAACCAAGAATCGAGAGACAAGACGCTGGGAGTTTTGGAAAGGGAAATTTTAGCCGCGAAGATGCACAAAAGGACACAAAAAGGAGAGCGAGATCTGTGGCGGTTGCGCCTTTTTGTGGCTAGAAGATTGAGAATGTTGAGTGAGAGAGTTGATGTTGGGGACACGCGGCGGGACGCCACGGGAACGGCCTGCGGCAGGATGCCGCAGCTACGGGTCGGGGCAGCGACGATTGGAGGGAGAGTCTAGAGTATGAACATGAGAAACGAGATTCCGATTTTGAGGTTGGGGGAGAGCTATACGTCGATGGATTTGGTGGAGCTGGATTTGGGGGAGAGGGGGACGCTGGTGACGCATACGGCGAATCCGGGGTTGATCCGGAGGGATTTGTTGAAGATCGATCGGGCGAAGAAGGCGCTGGATGCGATTCCGGCGGAGAGGTTGGCGGATTTTTGTGAGGAGGCGGCGGAGTTGTTTTTGGAGGGGGATTTGGAGTGTGGGTTTTTGGGGGATGATGGGGGCGGGCGGGACGCCCACGCTCCTTTGGGGAGCGGGGGAGATGAGAGCCGGGGTTGGGGAAGCGGGTTACAAACCCGCTCTCCCTATTTACAAAGTCCGCAGGATTATGTGGAGGGGTTGTCAGCGTTGACGCGGTTGCCGCATACGTTGGTGCGGATGAATATGGGGAAGATCCATGCGGCGATGTCGGAGATCCGCACGGTGATCGGGGGGCTGACGCGGAAGATGCCGTTGGAGATCTTTGACAAGGGGCTGACGCGGGACGGGGATTTGACGATCAATTATTTCCCGACGACCTCGTCGCTGGGGGTGTCGTTGCCGAGCAATGCGCCGGCGGTGAATTCGTTGTGGATTCCGGCGCCGGTGATGAAGATTCCGGTGCTACTGAAGCCGGGGCGGGAGGATCCCTTCACGCCGTTGCGGATCGTGCAGGCGATGATCGCGGCGGGGTTTCCGAGGGAGGCGTTCGGGTATTATCCGACGACGCACGAGGGGGGGGATACGCTGCTGACGTGCTGTGGGCGGGGGATCGCCTTTGGGTCGGATGTGACGGTGAAGAAGTATGCGCCGTATTCGAGCATTTCGGTGCACGGGACGGGGCGGTCGAAGATTTTGATTGGGGAGGACCAGATCGATCGCTGGCCGGAGTTTGTGGATGTGCTGGTGCAGTCGATTGCGGCGAATGGGGGGCGGTCGTGCATCAATACCTCGGCGATTTTGGTGCCGCGGCATCGGGAGGAGATTGCGGAGGCGTTGGCGAAGAAGTTGGCGGAGATCAAGCCATTGGCGCGGGATGATGGGCAGGCGTTGCTGTGCGGCTTTGCGAATCCGGCGATGGCGGAGGGGATTGATGGGATGATTTCGGCGCAGTTGAAGGGGGCCGGGGCGGAGGATGTGACGGCGAAGTATCGGGAGGGGGGAGCGCGTAAAGTGGAGGCGTTTGAGCAGACGTATTTGTGTCCGACGTTGATTTCGTGCGCGGACCGGAATCATGCGCTGGCGAATACGGAGTTCATGTTTCCGTATGCGAGTATCGTGGAGATGCCGCAGGCGGAGATGGTGGGGAGCATTGGGGAGACGCTGGTGGTGTCGGCGTTTACGGAGGATGAGGGGTTTATCGAGGAGTTGCTGTTGAGCCCGGATATCGAGCGATTGAACATCGGGCCGTATCCGACGAACCGGGTGCAGTGGGAGCAACCGCATGAGGGGAACCTGTTTGAGTTTTTGTACCGGCGGCGGGCGATCCAGGGGGACACGGCGGGGATGGTATGAAGGATATGAAGGATATGAATGGAGACGGTGAGATGGGGGGCGGCGCTGTGCGCGGTTTGGGGGAGGTGGGGGGGAATCTGCGCTTCGCGGCAGGGGTTGATGATGACCGGGACGGTCAGGCCACTGGTGGGGCGTCGGCTTGGCGGTTGGAAACCGCCGCCACGATTTTGGCCAGCGACCGGGACGGTCACGCCACTTTTTGTCATGCATACTTTTCAGACTAGATCGACGCCGCGGTTGGTGAGTGGGCCGGGGGTGCTGGGGCAGTTGGGGGAGTGTGTCCAGGGGGTGGGGGGGACGCATGTGTTGCTGGTGACGGATGCGGGGATCGTGCAGGCGGGGCATGTGGGGCATGCGGTGGGGATTTTGGAGGAGGCGGGGATTTCGGTGACGATTTATGACCGGACGCACGAGAATCCGGCGGAGGCGGACATCGAGGCGTGTCGGCAGTTTGCGGAGGATCTGCCGGTGGATTGTCTGGTGGGGTTTGGCGGGGGGAGCAGCATGGACACCGCGAAGGGCTGCAATTTTCTGCTGAGCAACGGGGGGCGGATGAGCGACTACAAGGGCTATGGGTTGGCGAAGAAGGCGATGCTGCCATTCATCGCGGTGCCGACGACGGCGGGGACGGGGAGTGAGTGTCAGAGCTATGCGGTGGTGAGTCGCGATGGGTCGCACGAGAAGATGGCGTGTGGGGATCCGAAGGCGCTGGCGAAGGTGGCGCTGCTGGATCCGGAGTTGACGGTGTCGCAGCCGCTGAAGGTGGCGCGGTTGACGGCCTTGGATGCGCTGTCGCATGCCTTGGAGGCGGCGGTGTGCACGCGGAAGAATCCGGTTTCGGCGCTTTATGCGAAGGAGGCGTTTAGGCGGATTGCTTCGGGGATGGAGATGGTTTTGCAGGATGCGGCGTTGCTGGAGCATCGGGCGTCGATGCAGTTGGGGGCGGCGCTGGCGGGAATGGCGATCGAGAACAGCATGCTGGGGGCGGCGCATGCCGCGGCGAATCCGCTGACGGCGAAGTATGGGGTGGTGCACGGGCATGCGGTGGCGCTGATGTTGCCGGAGGTGATGCGGTGGAACCGGGAGGAGCGCTCGGCGGTGGCGGTGTATTTGGAGTTGGCGGCGATGAACCAGGAGCCGTTGATCGAGTGGGTGGAGCGGGTCATTGGTTTGGCGCAGCTGCCGGATCTGGCGGGCTGTGGGGTGACGCGGGAATCGATTCCGGAGTTGGCGGCGAGTGCGGCGACGCAGTGGACGGGGCAATTCAATCCGCGGCGGTTGACGGAGGAGGATTTCGGGGGATTGTATGGGCGGGTGTTGGGGTGATTGGAATGCGGAATGCGGAATGGGGAGGAGGAACCACTGATTTCACTGATGTGCGCTGATTTTGGGATGGGGAGGGGGGGTGGGAGCGAGGGGGTGGGGGGACGGAATGCCGTTGGGATCCGGGGGGGTGGAGGGAAGGAGTGGTGAGAGGGGGCATGGGAGTCGGGGGGTGCCTTGCCGGCAGCAGGCTGCCAAACCGCAAAGCGGCAGCAGGCTTCCGCAGTCCAAGGCGGACGGCATCCCGGTCTTGACGAATGTGGGAACGGGGGCAGGGTTTGCGATTACTATGAGCGGGATGAGAATGGCGATGGCTGGGGCGTTGGGTCTGGCGTTGGTGGGGTGTGGGGAGAAGAAGGAGGTGGTCGGGGAGGATGGCGGAGCAGGGGAGGAGGCGGTGGCCGGGGGGTGGAAGACGAAGGATTGGACGTTGCCGCGGGGTGGGCTGGCGTTGCAGGGGCGGGTGCATGATCGGGTGCCGCGGAAGCCGGAGGTGGCATGGTCGTTTACGGCGGATGCGGGGATCATTGCGGCGGCGGCGATTGCGGACGGGGTGGTCTATGTGGGGTCGGTTTGGGGGACGGTGTATGCGCTGGATGCGGAGACGGGGGAGAAGAAGTGGAGTTTTGAGACGGAGGACACCATCGAGGCGGCGCCGACGGTGGCGGGGGGGAAGGTCTTTGTGGGGTCAAACTACGGGACGCTGCATGCGCTGGACGTCGGGACGGGGGAGGAAGTGTGGCGCTACAACATCAGGGACAAAGTCTCGGCCTCGGTGAACGTGGTGAAGAGTCCGGACGGGACGGAGGATTGGGTGCTGCTGAATGGTTATGACGGGGTGGCGCGGTGTTTGCGGGCCGGGAATGGTTCGCAGGTTTGGGAGTTTGCGACGGATGAATACATCAATGGCTCGCCGGCGGTGATCGAGGGGAAGTATGTGGTCTTCGGGGGCTGCGATGCGGTGATTTACACGCTGAATTTGGCGGACGGGAAGGTGGTCAACGAGGTGGTCACGGAGTCCTACATCACGGGGACGGTGGGGACCTACGGGCGCAACAGTTACATGGGGAACGAGGCGAATCAGGTGCTGGCTTCAGAGCTGTTGTCGAAGGACCTGGTGTGGGTCTATGGAGACAGCGAGTTTTCGTTTTTTTCGGCGCCGGCGGTGACGGAGAATGCGGTGTTCATCGGGGGACGGGACAAGCAGTTGCATGCCATCGACCGGTTGACGGGAAAGGGGCTGTGGAAGTTCAAGACCGGGGGGCGGGTGGATTCTTCGCCGCTGGCGTTTGATGATGCGGTGCTGTTCGGGTCGAGTGACGGGCGGCTGTATGCGCTGGATCCGGCGGATGGGAGCGAGGTGTGGGTGTTGGATTTGGGGGAGGGGTTGAATGCGCCGCCGGCGTTTGCGAATGGGATGATCGTGATCGGGGGTGCGGGGGATACGGTGTTTGCGGTGCGGGGGGAGTGAGGGAATGCGGAATGGGGTGCCGGAAGGGAGGAACACCCAATGTCGAACACTCAATGTCCAATAGCCAAGGTTGGGAATCCGGTGTCGCCTTTTCGGTCTATGCCGGGGTCGGGCGGGGGGAGGTGATGACGGAGGTGGGAAGCGGGCTTGGCGGTGCCGTCTCCGCTGGGACTGGTGGGAACCGCCGCCACGGGTTGGGGAGAGGCTTGCGACCGGGGCGGTCACGCCACTGTTGGGGAGACTCGTTGTAAAAAATCGGTGGTGGGGACGTATTGCAGAGTGCAAAGTGGCGGGGAGCACGCGACAACACGAACTGATGACGACGGAAACCAAGGCAAAGGCGACGACGGCGGGGAATTACTTTATTTCGAACTATCCGCCCTTCTCGTTTTGGCAGGAAGGGCATCAGGAGGAGGTGAAGGAGGCCTATGCGAAGAAGGGGCCGGAGGGGGTGCCGCTGGGGATTTATCACCACACGCCGTTTTGCCGGAAGCGCTGCCACTTTTGCTATTTTCGGGTCTATACGGACAAGAGCGCGGATGAGATCAAGGAATACCTCGACTGCACGATGCGGGAACTTGAGGCGCTGGCGAAGAATCCGTTGGTGGAGGGGCGGAAGCCGCACTTTGTGTATTTCGGGGGGGGGACGCCTTCGTATTTGTCGGCGAAGCAGCTGACGGCGCTGACGAATCGGATGAAGGCGGTGCTGCCATGGGATGAGGCGGAGGAGGTGGCCTTTGAGTGTGAGCCGGGGACGCTGAATCCCGGGAAGCTGGCCGCGATCAAGGAGATCGGGGTGACGCGGGTGAGCCTGGGGATCGAGAATTTTGATGATCGGATTTTGGAGATCAACGGCCGGGCCCACCGGACCAAGGAAGTGTATCGGGCCTATGAGCGGGCCATTGCGGAGGAGTTCGAGCAGATCAATATCGATCTGATCGCGGGGATGCTGGAGGAGACGGAGGAGAACTGGCAGCGGAACATCGAGAAGACCCTCGAATTGTTGCCGGACAGCGTGACGATTTACCAGATGGAGATCCCCTACAACACGACCATTTACAAGGAGATGAAGGACACCGGGGCCTTGATTGCGCCGGTGGCGGATTGGGCCACGAAGCGGCGTTGGGTGAAGGAGGCCTTTGCGGCGCTGGAGAGCGCGGGATATACGATCAGCAGTGGCTACACGGCGGTGAAGAATCCGGAGCGGACGAAGTTCATTTATCGGGATGCGTTGTGGAGTGGGGCGGATTTGTTGGGGTTGGGGGTGGCGTCATTCTCGCACGTGGCGGGGGTGCACTATCAGAACCTGACGGAAATCGATGAGTATATGAAGGTGGTGGAGGCGGGGGGGATGCCGTTGAAGCGTTCCTTGAAAACGACGGAGGAGGAGCGGATGATCCGAGAGTTCATTTTGAAGATGAAGCTGGGGCATGTGGAGGCGGTGTATTTTCGCGAGAAGTTCGGGGTGGATATTCTGGAGAAATTTGCGGGGCCGCTGGGGCATTTGCAGGAGGAGGGGTTTTTGGAGGTGAAGGACGGGGTGATCATGCTGGATCGGGACGGGTTGTTGTGCGTGGATAATCTGCTGCACGAGTTCTTTTTGCCGCAGCATCAGGGGGATCGGATTGTTTAGGGAAGGTCAGGTCACGGGTGGAGAGGGGTGGTTGAGATTGGGGCGGGAGGGGCGTGGAGGGAACGGAGGTGGAACCGCCGACGCCTCGCAGAGGCGCCGCTACGCGGGGAGGAGCGAGGGGAGCGAGGGGACTGGGAGGGTTAGGCCATGGGGGATCGGCTGGGCGGTTGGGAAACCGCCGCCACGTTTTGGGCTTTCCGATTGGTTTTTGGGGGTGCTAGGGTTCGGGCGATGCTGCGGGCCAGAGTTGGATGGAAAACGGTGACGGCGATTGTGGTCTTCCTTTTTGTGCGGGCGGTGGTGGCGACGGTGTTGGAGGTGATGGTGCTGGGAGAGGATGTGCTGGTTTATCGGGCGGCGGCCTTGTTGGTCTGGGTGGGGCTGTTGGTGGGGATCGCGGTGGGGAAGGAAGCGGCGCGGTTTATTGTGGTGATGAGTCTGGCCTTGGGCGCGGCGCTGGCGGTGGCGGTGTTGCTGGATCCGGAGATGATGTGGTACGAGCCGGAGATGTATCGGATCGAGTGGATCCGGTATTATTTGATGGCCTTCATTGCGACGAATGTGGCGGTGGTGCCGTTGCTGGCGTTTTCGAAGCCGGTGCGCAGTTTTTTCAGTCGGTTTCCGGCGTATGCGGGACCGATACAGTGAGTGGAATGCGGACTGTGGGAGAGGAGGAAGTTTCGAGGAGGAGCGGTGGCGGTGGGTGGGGACATGGCGGGACCGCCGGAACAACAAAGTTGTTCCGCTACGGGAGGAGAGCTGATGGGCTTTGGGGCGGGTTGCAAACCCGCGCTCCATATTTGGGGGTTTAGACCTTGGGGGCCCAGCCGTCGCGGTATTGGCGTTTGACGAGGGCGGAGGCTTCGTCGTTGCCTTTGGCCTTCATGTTGGGGCCGTCCCAGTCGAGGGGATGGCCTTCGCCGATGCGTTGGGCGACGCAGCCGAGGAGGATGACCTCGTTGAGGTAGGCGGCGATTTCGAAGTTTGAGTAGGCGGGGGCGCCGCCTTTCATCATGTCGATCCATTCCTGTTCGTGACCGGGGGAGCGGGGGATGATTTTGGGGACGTTTTGGGAGGCTTCGTGTTTGCTGCCGAGGGAGTATTCCTTTTCGCCCTTGAGCATGATGTAGGGATCGCCGCCGTAGTCGTCCTGAGAGTAGAGCATGCCCTTGCTGCCGATCACGAGGCAACCGCTGGCGGGCATGGTGCCGCGGAGGGTGACGATTTCCTTGGTAAGGTCGGGGTAGGGGCGGAGGGGTTTGAAGTCGTTGCCGGGGTTGCCTTCATACCACCAAAATTTCAGGGGAGGGAGGCCTTCGCGTTCCGGGAACTCGAAGCGGATGCGGGAGCTGAGGGGATAGGTTTCGGAGTAGACGCGGGAGGAGACCTCGCATTCGATCCTGTCGGGGTAGCCGAGTTTGAGGGCGCGGAAGGGCATGTTGACGGTGTGGCAGGCCATGTCGCCGAGGGCACCGGTGCCGAAGTCCTGCCAGCCGCGCCATTTGAAGGAGTGGTAAACGTCGTTTTTGAAGGGACGTTGCATGGCGGGCCCGAGCCAGAGGTCCCAGTCGAGGGTTTCGGGGACGGGGTCGGAGCCGGCGGGGCGGTCGAGGCCCTGGGGCCAGACGGGGCGGTTGGTCCAGACGTGGAGTTCGAGGGGGTCGCCGATGATGCCGGCCTGGATGAGTTCGACGGAGCGGCGGAGGCCCTCGCCGGCGCTGCCCTGGTTGCCCATCTGGGTGGCGAGTTTCTTTTCCTTGGCGAGGGTGCGCATCATGCGGGATTCCCAGACCGTTTGGGTGAGGGGCTTTTGGCAATAGACGTGTTTGCCGGCCTGCATGGCCATGATGCCGGCCACGCCGTGGACGTGGTCGGGGGTGGAGATGGTGACGGCATCGATCTCGCCGTCCATTTCCTCGAGCATCTTGCGGAAGTCCTGGTACTTCTTCGCCTTGGGGTGATTCTGGGCTTTTTTTCCGAGGGTGTTGAGATCGACATCGCAGAGGCCGACGAAATCGCAGCCGCATTTGGCGACGTTGTCGACATCGCTGGAGCCCTTTCCGCCGACGCCGATGGCGGCGACGCGAATGCGTTCGTTGAGGTTTTGGCCCCGGACGATGGCGGGAAACCCGAAGACGGCCCCGGCGCCGAGGCCGGTGGTGCGGAGAAATTTACGACGAGAAAAGGTAGTCATGGTGGCCCGTGGATACGCTAGTGGGTGGGTTGTTGTGTCAGGAAAGTGGGGGGCCCCGGAGGGGGGAGAGGAGAGTCGCAGGTCGCAGACGGGGAGGTGGAGTGGCGTGGGCGGAGGGTGGAACCGCCGGACGGCACGGAGTGACCGGCCCCTACCGGAGGAGGAGGGCATCGTAGATGCCGCCGGGAGGGGTGATGACGGGGGGGAGGAGGGTGAATTCGGCATCGGTGACGCCGAGGAGTCGGGCGTAGCGGACGAGGAAGCGTTTGCCGCCCGAGTGGGGATGGGGGGGGTGGGGTTCGATTTCGAGGATGGGTTTTTCGCCGGGCAGGAGTCCGAAGGCGAATGCCTCGAAGCGTTTGGACTTGGCGGCCTTCAGGAGGCTTTCCCACATCTTGGGGTTTACCCAGAGGAGCTTGTTCCATTCGGCAAAGGGGAGGGGCGGTTCGATGAGGTAGGGGGTGTTCTGGAGGAGCGGAATGGCGAGGTTTATTTCGGTGACATAGGTGTAGGTCTGCTTCTCGACGAGGGGCTCGGTGGCGATGCCAAGGTCGGGGATCCAGGTGGCGCTTTCGGGGAAATGATGGGGACTGCGGCCGGTGCCGAAGACGAGGGTGGGGGCATCGACGAGGGAGCTGTCGTAAACGATACTGAAGCTGTCGAGGGTCCACTGGTCGTCGCCCATCCATTCGCGGCGGTCGGCTTCGAAGCGGATGCCCCAGTCGCGGATGTGGCGGTGTTCGATCCAGGAGGGCAGGTCGATGGATTTGGCAACGGTGGAGTTGCCGCCCCATCCCTCGCCGTAGCCGTTGAGTTTGGTTTCGTGGAATCCGCCGTCATTGAGGAAGACGCGGAGGTAGGCGTTGCTGCCGCCGCGGAAGTCGTCGCCGCCGGTGCGCATGCTCAGGGCGAGGTGGGCGTCGGTGGGGATGGTGATGCCGGAGGGGAAGAAGAGGACCGTCTCGCTGCGGCTGGTGTTGAACGCGGTGGGCGAGGCGTATTTTTCGGTGAGGATGCGGCGGAGGTCGGGGGTGCGGCCGACGAGGTATTCGGTGGTGGTGAGTCCGCGGCGAGCCTCCACGGAGAAGCCCTGCACGTTCCATTCGTCGGTGGAGCCACCGGAGTTGTCGGCTTCGTAGCGGAGCGCTACGCTTTCGATGTCGTGGAGGTTGACGAGGCGGGGAAGGCGGAACTCGTGCTGCACGGCGGTGTGGTCGGCGAAGTGAACGGGGCGGGGGGTGAGGGGATGTTCGAAGCGCCAGCCGTTTCTGAGTTTGACCTGGCAGAAGGCGCGGCTGCCGGGGCGGAGGTCGTCGTGGTGGGTGCGCACGCTGATGCGGAACTCGTCGACGTTGGTGTCGGGGAGGCCGGTGAGATCGAGGTGGGGCGACTTGAAGCGATCGAGGCGCCAGTGGTCGTCGAGGTAGAGATTGAGGCGGATGAAGCGGTAGTTGACGCCGGGATTGTTGTAGATGGTGTATTCCTCGCCGGTGGCGGTGAGGCCGGTGACGATGAGGCCGTCCAGGTGCCATTCGTCGGGTGAGTTGAAGAGGAAGGTGGTGTGGCCGATGGTAGAGTAGGGGAGGTGGAAGTGAATGCCGACGTTGGTGATCTCGGCGAGATCGATGGGGTCGATGGTCCGGGAGCGGGTGAGGACGGAATGGCTGGGAAGGGCGTTTTCCCAGGGGTTGCGGGGCAGGCCGGCGGTGGTGCCGCCCAGATCGACCGGGTCGGGGTTGCCGCGGCGCCAGAAGAGCAGGTAGGCATCGCTGGTGCCCCGCATGGCATCGTCGCCGGTGATCATCGTGTAGCGTAGTTGCGTGATAGTGGGTCCGGCGACCGCGCTGAGGGGGGCGAGGACGAGGGCAAGGAGGAGGGAGAGAATGGCAGGTCTCATGCTGCCATGACGGACAGCGCGGGCCGAAATGCGGAAATCACGTTTCCCGCGGCTCAAACCCTACAATTTGCGGATGATTTACGCTTCGTGAGGCGGGGATCGAGTGTAGGGTGGGAGAATCAAAAGGAGAACAAGACGATGACACTGGAACTGACACGCGATTTTCTGGGATGGTGCACGCTCATCAACATTGGCATTATGATCTTCTGGGCCCTGATGTTTTTCGGAGCCCGGGGATGGATTTATCGGTTTCACAGCAGGATGTTTCCGATGAGTGAGGAGCGCTTCAACAGTATTCACTATGGGGGCGATGGCGTACTACAAGCTGACGATTTTTGTGTTCAACTTGGTGCCGTATCTGGCGTTGAGGATAGTGGGGTGAGGGGGTGGCGACGCATGTCGGCAGGCGGTGGCGCATGGGTGGGTGAGGGGAATCTGCGGGAGGCAGTAGATGGATCGGAGGCCGCCGTCACCCCGTCAGGGTGAGGAGCCTTTGTTGGGGGGGGATCCCATGGTTGAAACCATGGGCTTTGTGCCATGTCCCCTTCAGGGACGAGAGGGGCGCCGGGGTTTGCGGACTCACTCCATGCGTCGCTCTACCGAGCTGTGAAGGGCACGCTGCCATTACAGTCCAAAAGGGGGAAAGGCTATTGGGGGCGACGAGGCTGGGGTTTGCGGCGGGACGCGGACGGCTACCGGGGGAGAAGAGGGCGGGCGCGGATGCGGGAGGGGCCTGCGACCCAGTCTTCGCCGGAGGCTGCGCCCGGGCAGGCGGGACGGTCACGCCACTGGTGGGAGATCGGCTGGGCGGTTCCGTCTTCGCGTGGCGCTACACCGGGACAGGTGGAAACCGCCGCCACGGGGGGGTTACTCGAGGGCGGCCTTGAGGACGGCGAGGGGTTGGGCGGCGAGGTCCTGGGGATACCACTTGGCAATGGGGAGGACTTGGTTTTCGCCGAGCAGTTCGATGCGGACGCGGGGGGCGCCGTTGACTTGGCCGGTGTTGTAGGAATGGACGGTGATGGAACCTCGGCGGGGCATGTGCTTGTCCTCGAGGACCTCGCCGTTGCGGAGGATGGCGACCTGGACTTCGCCGCGGTCGCCGCGGACGCGGATGATGCGGTTGCGATTTCTCCAGGTGGAGACGGCGACGGCGATCATGGGGAGGGCGAAGAAGGAAACGACGACGAGCCAGAGCAAGCGGAAGAAGTCGGGGTCGCGGAGGGCGAAGATGCCGACGGCGAGGAAGAGGCCGCCGATGAGGAAGCCGAAGATGAGGCCGAGGGTGGAGGTGGCGGAGGGGGCGGGCGGGAAGGTGACTTCGAAGAGTTGGCTGCGGCTGGAGCGGGGGTGGGCGGCGGCTTCGACGAGTCCGTTGAGGGAGTCGGGTTCGGAGTTGGCTTCGGGATTGGGATGGGGATCGGGGGTGGGATCGGGGGGCCAGAGGACGCGCTTCATGTCGGCGACGAGCCAATCCTTTTCGTCCTCACTGAGGGAGGTGCCGAAGCGGAGCTTGCCGTCCTCGCCGCGGATTTCGACGCCGTAAACAGGGGTGTAGTTCTGCTGGGAGAACTCCTTTTTCTGCACCCACTTGAGGCTGGCTCGCTGAAGGGCCTTGCGCTTTTTCCGGCCGAAGAGGGAGCGGACCATGATGATCTCCCTCGCCTCGATGAGGAAGAGGTGCTTGGCGAATTTGGTGCGGAGGCCGTAATAGAGCATCCAGAGGCCGACGGCCCAGAAGGGGATGGAAAAGGCGGGGAAGAGCCAGGACTGGGGATCATTGGTGCTGCTTGCAGCGATGAGAGCACCGAAGGTCCAGAAGGTGACGAAGGCGAGCCAGAGGGAGGCGAAGGCGAGAAGGCCGGCGGATTTGCCGCTGGGAGGGAGTTCCCAGGCGATGGTGTTGGCGTCCAGGGTGCGGCGGACGATCTTCGTGCCGGGGGGGGGGATGTCGGGATCGGCGGGGAGGGGAACGGAACCGTCCTTGATGAGCTTGGTCATGCGGCGCATGGACCACTCGGTGCGCGAGCCACGGTAGTGACAGGCGGGGCAAGTGAAGATGGTCTTGGTGCGCTCGAAGGGCTGGCGTTCCCCGCATTCGGGACAGGACGTGGTGCCGCGGGTGGAGGCGATGGTGTCGATCAGCTTTTCGAGGAGGCCCATGCGGGGGGGAGTGGAGCATTTCGGAGGGGGAGGGGGAAGGATGGAGAAAGGGGGCGGTCAGGCCACGGATGGGGGCGGCGGTTTGGGAGGATGAGGGAGGGGTGCTGGTGGGGCGGGGGAGTGGAACAGCCGACGCCTCGCAGAGGCGCCGCTACGCGGGGAGGGGAGGGGCTTGCGACCCAGTCTTCGCCGGAGGCTACGCCCGGGCAGGCGGGACGGTCACGCCACGTGGGGCGCTACTGCGGTGGTGACCAAAACGTCCCGATAGGACAGGGGGCTGGACGGCGTATGTGGTGCTCGTTAGAGTCGATGGAAGTGGAAGAAGTGAGCGAGCCTGTTTTGACGGAGTCCTTGGAGGGATTTCTTGGCAAATCGCGTGTGGCGGGGGTGAAGTTTGAGTGGGTAAACCCGAAGAAGGTGCCGGAGCCGTACTGCGGGCTGCTGGTGCACCGGCAGGACATGACCTCGACCTTGCAGCGCTTTCACGGAGAGGAGATTGCGTTGGAGATCCTGCGGCAGGGGTGTGAGGGGGAGGGGAGCTATTTCCGGGAAGTGGTGTTGCGCGGGGCGACTTCGGGGAAGGCGGTGGAGTATGGGGTGATCGAAGTGGTCTTGCCGAATTTCTCGCCGTCGATGCAGGCGGCGATCCTGGAGGGTGGGCAGCCACTGGGGGGCTTGTTGAACGAAACCGCAACAGAGTATGGCAGCAGTCCGCTAGGCTACTTTGCGGTGCCGGCGGCGGTGGCCGAACTTTTTTCTGCAAATCCCGGTGGCGAGGTGCTCTACGGGCGGTATAATCAGCTGCTCGGGGAGGGCGGGATTTGTTTGGCCCGCATTATTGAGATCCTCCCGGGCGTTGAGGAATCATGAGCAAGACTTCGGAAGGATATGACGCCATCGTGATCGGTGGCGGGCCGGCGGGAGCGACCTCGGGGGCCTTGTTGGCGGAGAAGGGGCGGCGGGTGCTGATCCTGGAGAAGGAGAAATTTCCGCGGTATCACGTGGGGGAGTCGTTGATGCCGTTTTGCTATTTCACGCTGGAGCGGTTGGGGCTGATCGAGCAGTTGGAGGCGTTTGAGTTCACGGAGAAGCACAGTGTGCAGTTCGTGCCGCAGAACGGGAAGGTCTCGCAGCCCTTCTATTTTTTTCAGCACATGGATCATCCCGCGGCGACGACGTGGCAGGTGAAGCGGTCGGAGTTTGACGAGATGCTGCTCAAGAATGCGGCGGCGAAGGGGGCGGAGGTGCGGGAGGAGACGAAGGTGGTGAATTTCCTCTACGAAGGGGAGCGGGTGGTGGGGGTGAAGGCGGTGGGGAAGGATGGCGAGGAGTATGAGGTGCGGGCTCCGGTGACGCTGGATGCCTCGGGGCGGGATGCGGCGTTTTTGACGAAAAAGAAGTGGCGAAAACGGGATCCGTATTTGAACAAGATCGCGATCTGGACGCTGTTGAAGGGGGCGAAGCGGGATCCGGGACTGGACGAGGGGGCCACGACGATCGCCTATCTGGACGGGAAGGGTTGGTTCTGGAACATTCCGATGAAGGATGGGATCGTGAGCTCGGGGATCGTGGCGGAGCGGGATTATTTGTATCGGGACACACGGGACCCGGCGGAGATTTTTGCGCGGGAAATCAAGAATAACAAGTGGGTTGAAGAGCATTTGTCGGGCAGCGAGTCGCTGGGGGAATACTGGGTGACGGGGGAGTATTCGTATCGGGCGGAGCACTGCGCGGCGGACGGGATCGTGCTGGTGGGGGATGCCTTCGCGTTTTTGGATCCGGTGTTTTCGTCGGGGGTGTTTCTGGCGCTGAAGAGCGGGGAGATGGCGGCGGATGCGGTGGATGCGGCGCTGGAGAAGGGGCGGGTGGATGGGGCGGATTTTGCGGAGTATGGGGAGAAGCTCTGCCACGCCATGGAGGTGATGCGGCGGATGGTGTATGCGTTTTATCAGGAGGACTTCAGCTTCGGGAAGATGATCAAGAAGTACCGGGAGCTGCGGTCGGATCTGACGGATTGCTTGATCGGGGATCTGGTGGGGAAGGAGTATGAGGAGTTGATGGCGGCGATGGGGGAGTTTGCGGAGATGCCGGAGCCGTTGGGGTATGGGAGGGCGGCGGGGATTTAGGATTGGGGTGAAGGGGGAGGCGGTGGTGGAACAGCCGACCCCTCGCAGAGGGGCCGCTACGCGGGGGGTGCGTGATTGATGCAGAGGGAGCGATGAGCAGCGGGGTTCCGGGAAGGGGGGGCTTGCGGGAAGGGGGCCTTGCGGGAAGTGCATGGGTCTGCGACAACGATGGGGTGAAGAAGAGCCGTTGGATTGCACTGATTTCGATCATGATGGCGCTCGTGATGTTTGGCGGGGGGTATCGGTATTTGTTGGCGCGGGAGAAGGGGATGGTGGTTGAACGGGTGGCGAATCGGGCAATGGAGCACGTTTTGGGCAAGAAGTTTGACGGGGTGAAAAACGCTGAGAGTGAGATGGTTTGGGAAACGGTGCGGGTGGTTTCTGAAGATCCCGGACCCATACGTTCGACGTTGCCTCCGGCGAAGCGACAGGCGACGAAGGTTTTGGAGCTGCCGGGGTTTCGGCTGAGTGTTGAGGCGCCGGAGCGGCTGGAACATGACGGGGATCATTGGAAGCTGACCTATCCGCAGTTCGAGGTGAGCCTGGGTCCGCGTAGTTCGATGCCGGAGTTTGAGGAAGTGCCACTGCTGAAGGGCGAGGAGCGGTATGATCGAGAGCTGAGGGTGCTGCGGGCCACGGTGGATGAGACCAAGGACGCGAACACCTTCGGGCAGCTGAGGGATTTGGAGGAGCGACTCTATTTGAAGGTGATGAGCCAGCCGATCAAGGTAACGGGTCCTCAGCGGGAGGTGGTGGGGGATGGGTTTGTGGGGTTGGTGACGGAGACGAGTTGGCACGTGTCGATGCGGTTTCGAGCAGAGCATGATGTGGAGGTGTGCTGGGGGCTGGGGGTGCGATGGATAGGGGAAACGGGAGAAACGTGGGATCGAGAGGGAGCGATGAAGATCATTGAGTCGATGTCGGTGAGGCCGTGAGAGGGAGGCGGGCGGGGAGGAATTGGGCTGGCGATCGGGACGGTCACGCCACTGGGGGGAGATCGGCTGGGCGGTTCCGTCTTCGCGTGGCGCTACACCGGGACAGGTGGAAACCGCCGCCACTGAAGGGGAGGCTGGCGATCGGGACGGTCACGCCACTGGGGGGAGATCGGCTGGGCGGTTCCGTCTTCGCGTGGCGCTACACCGGGACAGGTGGAAACCGCCGCCACTGAAGGGGAGGCTTGCGACCGGGACGGTCACGCCACGGGGGGGAGGTGCGGATCGGGTTGCCAAATTGTTGGGAGGGGTCATGTTGGCTGGCGGGAAGGGGAAGCGCCGGACTGTTCGGAGATCTGGCCCAACCCATTGACTTCATGAAGATCACTTTTCTCTCACCTGGCACGGGCAGCTACTATTGTGGGGCCTGCATGCGGGACAATGCGCTGGCGAAGGCGTTGCACCGGGCGGGGAATGAGGTGGCGCTTTTGCCGATGTATCTGCCGTTGTCGCTGGACGAGGAGGTCTTGGAGGGGGCTTTGGACAAGCCGGTGTTCTTTGGGGGGATCAATGTGTTTTTGCAGCAGAAGAGTGCGCTGTTCCGGCACACGCCGGCGTGGGTGGATCGGATGTTGAACAATGCGACCTTGTTGAAGGGGGCGGCGGCGCGGAGTCACATGACTTCGGCGCGGACGCACGGGGAGTTGGCGCTGGAGATGCTGCGACTGGAGCATGGTCATCTGACGAAGGAATTGGAGAAGCTGGTGGCGTATTTGGAGGCGAACAAGCCGGACTTGCTGGTGCTCTCGACGGCGCTGCAGGGGGGGATGATCAGGACGCTGAAGGAGCGGCTGGGGGTGAAGGTGCTGTGTTTTTTTCAGGGAGAGGACACCTTCATCGACGGGCTGCCTGAGCCGTTTTGCGGGAGCGTGTGGCAGGAATTGCGGGAGCGTTTACCGGAGGCGGATGGCTTGGCGGCGCCGAGTCGGTTCTATGCGGGGCTGATGAGGGAGCGGCTGGGACTGGCGGATTTGGAGATCGAGGTGATGCCGAACGGGATCGATGTGGAGGGCTATGGGCCGAAAGAACGGAGTGGGGTTCCAAAGATTGGTTATTTGGCGCGGATGATGAGGGCGAAGGGGATGGAGGTGCTGGTGGAGGCGTTCATTCATTTGCGCAAGGAGCTGGGGCATCCGGATGCGAAGCTGCAGATCGCGGGGACGGCGACGCGGGAGAATCAGGATTTTGTATGGGAGATGCAGGACAAGCTCGACAAGGAGGGGTTGGCGGAGGAGGTGGAGTGGCATTCGAACATTTCGCGGCATGAGAAGGAGGAATTTCTGGGGGGGCTGACGCTGTTTTCGGTGCCGGTGCTGTATCCGGAGGCGTTTGGCCTGTATGTGGTGGAAGCCCTGGCTTCGGGAGTGCCGGTGGTGCAGCCGGAGGCGGCGGCCTTTCCGGAGTTTATTGAGGCGACGGGTGGCGGAGTGATGGTCCCGCCGGGGGATGCGGAGGCCTTGGCGCGGAAGTGGAAGGAGCTGTTGGATCGGCCGGAGGAGTTGAAGGCGATGGGAGAAAGGGGTCGCCGGGCGGCCTTGGCGCACTATAGTATGGAGACCATGCAGGAACGCTTCATGATGCTGGCGGAGAAGCTGGTGAGTGGGGTGCAATGATGTGATGAGTGCGAAAAAAGTCAGCTACCGGACGGCGCGACGGGTCGAGTTTTACGAGACCGACCTGGCCGGCTTGGTGCATTTTGCCAATTTTTTCCGCTACATGGAGTCGGCGGAGCATGAGTTTTTGCGGAGCATCGGGCATGTCATTCATGAGAAGAGTGAGGGGCGGGAGGTCGGTTGGCCGCGGGTGAATGCGAGCTGCGATTATCGGAAGCCGGCGCGGTTTGGGGATGAGATCGCCATCGAGGTGACGGTGGAGGAGGTGCGGACGCGGTCGGTGCGGTATGGGTTCGTGTTTTCGATCCGGGGGGAGGAGATTGCCACGGGGAGCATTACTGCGGCGCATGTGGAGTTGGGGGAGGAAGGGATCCGGGCGGTGCCGATTCCGGAGGGGTTGCGGGAGAAGTTGGGGGGGTAGGGGGCGAATGCGGAATTGGGAATGCGGAATTGGGGAATGGAGAATGGGGGAGTGTGCGGTTGTTGGGGAGAGCCGTTGAAGGGACTTCGAGGGATTTTTGGCTGGGGACCACCGGGGAGGGGACTTCGGAAGTTTTCTCCCAAAGCGGTGTCGACGCTCCGCTCTGCCACCGCAGTCCAAATGGGGATGCGCTTCAGAATACGGCGATTGAAGTGGCGGGGGTGGCGCGTATGATTGAGACTTCTGCCGCGACGAGGATGGAACAACGAAAGAACATGAACTGGTTGATTTTTGCGCTGATGACGGTGGCCTGTTGGGGGCTGTATGGGATTTTGCTCCATGCGGGACAGGTGGAGATGAAGGATCCGGTGTTGGGGCGCTACAAGGCGTTCCTCTTTGTGGGGATCGCGTATTTCATCACGGCGGTGGTGGCGCCGCTGGTGGTGTTGCTGATGTCGAAGAACATGACTTGGACGATGCCGCCGAAAGGGATGTGGTTGTCGTTGGTGGCCGGAATTTTGGGGGCGGTTGGGGCCTTTTGCGTGCTCTTGGCGATGGGGGCCGGGGTGAAGGGGGGGATGAGTCCGGCGGTGGTGGCGGTTTCGGTGATGTCGATCATCTTTGCCGGGGCGCCGATCGTGAATGCGATTGTGGCGATCATGCAGCATCCGCCGGAGGGAGGGTTCAAGGCGATCCCGCTGCCGTTTTTTTTGGGGATCCTCCTGGCCGCGTTGGGAGGGTTCATGGTGACGAAATTCAAGCCGACGCCGGGCAAGCCACACGCGCCGCCGACCGCGAAGGTGGAGCAGGGAGAGTGAGATGGACCTGGTCGCGCATCAACTGAAGGCGCTGAACACGCTGGTGGGGGAGATCCTGCCGGGGAATCGGTTCTATGCGAAGAAGTTGGGGGAGGCGGTGGCGCCTTTTGAAAGTCTGGCGGAATTTGTGGCGCGGGTGCCGTTCACGACGAAGGAGGAGTTGGCGGCGGATCATGAGGAGAGTCCGCCGTACGGGACGACGCATACGCATCCGCTGGCGCTGTATCATCGGTTCCACCAGACCAGTGGGACGCGGGGGAAGCCGTTGATCTGGATGGATGATCCGGAGAGTTGGGAGTGGATTTTGGGGAATTGGGAGGCGGTGTGGCGCGGGGCGGGAGCGGTGGCGGGGGATTGTGCGTTTTTTCCATTTTCATTCGGACCGTTCCTGGGGTTTTGGGCGGGGTTTGAGGCGGCGGCGCGGATGGGGGTGCGGGCGGTGCCGGGCGGGGGGATGTCGAGTGAGGATCGCTTGGGGCTGTTGGCGCGGTGTGGGGCGAAGATCCTTTGCTGCACGCCGACCTATGCGTTGCGTCTTGCGGAGGTGGGGGCGGGGATGGGGAAGCCGGTGGCGGGGTTGGGGGTGCAGACAATTGTGGTGTGCGGGGAACCGGGCGGGAGCATCCCGGAGGTGCGGGAGCGGATCGAGTCGGCGTGGGGGGCGAGGGTGGTGGATCATCACGGGATGACGGAGATCGGGCCGGTCACGGTGAGCCACGAGAGCAACACGGATTGGTTGCGGGTGCTGCATTATTCGTATTTCGCGGAGGTGGTGGATCCCGAGACGCTGGTGCCGGTGGCAGCGGGGGCGGTGGGGGAGTTGGTGTTGACGACCTTGGGGCGTTATGGGGCGCCGTTGTTGCGGTATCGGACGGGGGATTTGGTGCGGCCGGTGTGTGTGCCCGGAGAGGAAGCGGCGGGGTTTGTGCTGGAGGGAGGGATCATCGGGCGGGCCGATGACATGGTGGTGGTGCGGGGGGTGAACATTTATCCGAGTGCGGTGGAGTCGGTGGTGCGTGGCTGCGCGGGTCTCGGGGAGTATCAGGTGGAGGTGGATCAGCGGCAGGCGCTGCCGGAATTGGTGATCAAGGTGGAGGGCGGGGAGGCCGAGGCGAAGGAATTGGAGAAGGCCTTGCGGCAGGCCTTTGGGTTGCGGATCCCGGTGGTGGGGGTGGAGAGCGGGAGTTTGCCGGTCTTTGAGGTGAAGGCGAAGCGGTGGGTGGTGGTGTGAGAACCCGGAGCCCGGAGAGGAGGGAGAGAGGAGAGAGGAGAGAGGGGAAGTGCTCGCTGAGGCGAGGAGGGGTTTAGACGGCGCCTTGGAAGAACGCCGTTCCTTGCGGGGGAAGATGTGAACGAAGCCGGAACCCAGAGCTGGGAGAGAAGCGGTCGATGATATTTGAGTTGGTAGTGTCTTGGTGGGGTTTCTCGGGGTTGGGGAAGTGGGTTGCAAACCCGCTCTCCATATTGGAAGGTGCCGGGGATGATTGAGGTATCCGGATTGGTGAAGGAGTATGAGACGCCGGGGGAGGTGGTGCGGGTGTTGGGAGGGGTGGAGATGGTGGTGGGGGATGGGGAGGCTGTGGCGATTGTGGGGCCGTCGGGGAGCGGGAAGTCGACCTTGTTGAATTTGCTGGGGGCGCTGGATCGGCCGACGGCGGGGAAGATCATGATCGGCGGGAAGGACATCACGAAGTTTTCGGAGGAGGAGGCGGCGGTGTTTCGGAATCGGTCGCTGGGGTTCATCTTTCAGCAGCATCATTTGTTGCCGCAGTTGTCGGTGTTGGAGAATGTGCTGGTGCCGCGTTTGGCGGGGGGGTGGGAGGAGAGTGAGAAGGTGACGGAGGATCGGGCCCGGGAATTGTTGGAGGCGGTGGGCTTGTCGGATCGGCTGGCGCATTTGCCGTATCAGCTGTCGGGTGGGGAGAAGTTGCGCACGGCGGTGGCGCGGGCCCTGGTGAATGAACCGCAGTTGGTCCTTGCGGATGAACCGACGGGGAGTTTGGACAGCGAGACGACGGAGAAGGTGGCGGACCTGCTGATGGAGTTGAACACGAAGCGTGAGGTGACCTTGATCGTGGTGACGCACAATCTGGCTTTGGCGGAGCAGATGGGGACGGTGTGGGAGTTGGGCGGGGGGCTTTTGACGAGGACACTGGCATGACTGGATGGACCTTTGTGCGGCGCGGACTGGCGCATTATCAGGCTTCCTACGTGGGGGTGCTGCTGGGGTCTGTGTTGGGGGCCATGGTCTTGTTGGGGGCCTTGTTTGCGGGGGATTCGGTGAAGGAAACGCTGCGGCGGTCGGCGGAGGCGCGGGTGGGGCGGGCTGATTTTTTGTTTACGGGTGGGGATCGTTTTTTTCGGGAGGAGTTGGCGAGTGTGGGGAACGCGGCACCGGTGTTGCTGCTGAAGGGTCAGGCTACGGCGCAGGGGAGTGGGCGCGGGGCGGGAGGGGTGCAGGTGCTGGGGGTGGATGACTCGTTCTGGTTGATGGCGCCGCGGCCTGGGGCGGGTCCGAGGTTGGGGCCGCGGGAGGTGGCGGTGAACGGGGAGCTGGCCAAGCAGTTGGGGGTGAAGGTGGGGGATGCGGTGGTGTTGCGCTTTCAGAAGCCGGGCTTGTTTTCGCGGGACGCGCCGATGTCGGGGGAGGCGGAGGAGCCCTTGGTGATGCGGGGGACGGTGAAGGCGATCCTGGCGACGGAGGAGTTCGGCGGGTTCCAGTTGGAGGCGACGCAGTTGCCGGCGGCGACGGTTTTTGTGCCGTTGGGGGTGCTGCAGAAGTTGATTGAGCAGCCGAAGCGGGTGAACGTGTTGCTGGCGAACGCGGCGGATGAGGGAGTGGGTGCGGAGGCGATGGCGGAGAAGATTCGGGAGGCGATGCTCCTGCGGGATTACGGACTGAAGTTGGTGGAGGTGCCGCTGGGGGAGGCGACGGAGATCCGGTCGGAGCGGATCTTCATGGACGGGCATGTGGAGGAGGTGGTGGCGGAGGAGTTTCCGGGGGCGGAGTCGGTGCTGACCTATCTGGCGACAACGATTGCGGCGAAGGGGAAGGAGACGCCCTATTCGATGGTGGCGGCGGTGGATCGGGCGGCGGCGCCCTTTTTGCCGGAGGGGATGGGCGCGGAGGGGATCGTGCTGAATGCGTGGGAAGCGGAAGATCTCGGGGCGTGGGTGGGGGACGAGGTGCGGGTGAGTTACTATCGGGTGGAGGCGGGGAACCGTCTGGTGGAGGACAGTGCGAGCTTTGTGGTGAAGGGGGTGGTGCCGTTGGAGGGGTTGGCGGCGGATCGGACGTGGATGCCGGACTTTCCGGGGATCGCGGACGTGGATGACTCGGCGGATTGGAGTCCGGGATTGCCCTTGGATCTGACGAGGATCCGGGACAAGGACGAGGACTACTGGGACACTTACAAGGGGACGCCGAAGGCCTTCATTTCGGTGGCGGCGGGGCGGGGCTTGTGGTCGAATCGATGGGGGGAGGCGACGGCGCTGCGGGTGCCGAGGGCGGTGGCGGAGAAGGAGGAGATCAGGGCGCGGTTGTTGGAGAAGCTGCGGCCGGAGAAGGTGGGACTGGTGGTGCGGGATTTTCGGAGTGCGGGAATGGCGGCGGCGAAGTCGCCTGTGGATATCGGGATGTTGTTTCTTTCGATGAGCATTTTTTTGATCGTGGCGGCGGTGGTGTTGGTGGCGATGTTGTTCCGGTTCAGTGTGGAACTGCGGAACCGGGAGAGCGGTCTGCTGGCGGCGGTGGGGGTGTCGCCGCGCAAGGTGATGCGTTGGCGGATGTGGGAGGCACTGGTGGTGGTGACGGCGGGGTCGGCGGTGGCGCTGCCGTTGGCGATGGCTTACTCGGTGGGGATTCTGCGGTTCATTGAGACGATCTGGAATGCGGAGGGGGATGAGAACTTTTTCGTCTTCGAGGTTGATCCGGCGACGGTGGGGATGGGAGTGGTGGGCTATATTTTGTTCATGATGGGCGGGGTGTGGCTGGTGGCGCGGAAGCAGGCGAAGCGGGGGGTGAGTCTGCGCTTGGAGGCGGGGACGGAGGAGATGAAGACGGGGTCGACCAAGGGGAGTTTGATCGGGGCGGGTGTTTGTGCGGGGTTGGGGTTGGCGGCGATGGGGGCGGGTGGGGCAATGGGGCCGCAGGGGGCGTTCTTTGTGGGGGGGGGCCTGTTGTTGATGGCGGGGTTGTTTTTGTATCGCTGGCGGTTGGGGAAGGTGGTGATGAAGGGATTGAGTGTGAGTGGTCTGGCGCGGCTGAATGCGGCGCGGCGTCCGGCGCGGAGCCTGGCGGTGACGGGGATTCTGGCGAGCGGGGTGTTTCTGGTGGTGTCAGTGGCGGCCTTTCGGAAGGACACGAGCAGCGATTGGACGAAGCGGGCGGGGGCCACGGGTGGCTATGCGTTGTGGGTGGAGACGGCGGGGGCGATCAACCGGGTGGGGGACGGGGCGAAGGCGATCGATTATTTTGAGTTGGGCGAGAAGCAGGAGGTGGTGGGGGAGGTGCTGCCGATTCGGATGGGGCCGGGGGATGATGCGAGTTGTTTCAATCTGAACACGGTGACGCGTCCGCGTTTGTTGGCGACGGACACCGGGAGGTTGGCGGAGCGGGGGTCGTTCGGGATCAAGGTGGTGGCGGAGGGGCTGGAGAAATCGTGGTCGGTGTTGGCGGGTGGTGATACGTTAAGAGCCTTTGTGGATGAGACGACGCTGATGTGGGTGTTGAAGAAGAAGGTGGGGGATCGGATCGGGTATGAGGACGGGTTTGGGAATACGTTTGAGGTGGAGATTGCGGGGACCTTGGCGGACTCGGTGTTTCAGGGGCATTTGGTGGTGAATGAGGGGCGCTTTCTGGAGCGGTATCCGTCGCAGGGGGGGTATGGATTGTTTTTGGCGGAGGCGAGGGGTGATGCGGGGATGGCGCAGGCGGCGGTGCAGAAAAGTTTGGCGGACCGGGGGGCGGAGGTGGGATTGACGACGGAGCGAGTGAGGGCGTTTCACGGGGTGGAGAACACCTACATCGCGATTTTTCATGTGCTGGGGGGGCTGGGAGTGATCCTCGGGGCGGCGGGGTTGGGGTTGGTGACCTCGCGGAATTTGGCGGAGCGGCGGTATGAGTTTGCGGTTCTGCGGACGGTGGGGATTCCGAGGAAGGTGATGCGGGGGATGGTGTTTCGGGAGGTGGGGCAGTTCCTGTGCTGGGGATTGGGGATCGGGATGGTGGCGGCGGTGGTGGCGATTGTGCCGAATCTGAGTTTGGTAAATCCGGCGGTGGCGTTGGGTTGGGTGGCGGGTTTGGTGGTGCTAGTGGCGGGGAATGCGTGGTTTTGGTCGTGGCTGGGCTATCGGCGGAATATCGGGAAGGTGATGGAGGTGGGGCAGGAGTTTGGGTAGGGGAGGGGGGGTGTAGCTGGTTGATCATGCGCTCCACCGGGACGAGCCCGGTGGGGGCGGACTAAGGGTTGGACTTGCGGTCGGCGGCGATGAGGGCGGCGATGGTGGCGGGGTCGAGGGTGCGGAGGGAGGAGTGGCGGAGTTTGGGGTAGGGGAGGAGTTGGGAGGGGATGACGCGGCTGGCGATGCCGACGAGGTGGCCATCGGCATCGAAGACGGGGCCGCCGCTGTCGCCTTTGGCGAGTGGGGTGGTGGAGCGGACGACGGTGGCGTCGGGGTGGGCGGTGTTGAGGGAGGTGACCGTACCGGCGGAGATGCCGCGGTAGGGGGTGGCCCAGTTGCCGGAGGAGAAGAGGACGGTGTGTTGGTCGAGGGGTTTGCGGCAGAGTTCGAAGCAGAGGTGGGTGCGGAGGGGGAGCTTGATGAGGGCGATGTCGCGCTCGGGAAAGAGTTTCACGATGCGGAGGATGCGGACGGTGGTGTTCTTGACGGGGAGGGCGGTGGGTTGTGCGAGGCGGGGGGAGTAGGCGACGAGGCGGTTGGCGGGGGACTTTTTTGAGGTGGGGGAATCGCCGGGTCGTCCGGCATTGAAGGGTTGGCGATGGACGTGGACGGTGGGGCCGGGGCGCTTGTTGGATTCTGTGGTGGCGATGAAGGCGTCGAGGGGAGGGTGGGTGACGACGTGGGCGGCGGTGAGGGCGTAGCCGTCGCGGGTGATAAGGGTGGCCATGCCGAGGCCGCCGTCATAGGCGAGGCGGTTCTTGCCGAGGAGCACCTTGCTGGCCTGGATGATTTGCACGGAACGGGCGAGGCCGAAGTCCTTGGGGGAGACGGCGTCGTGCCACGATTCGCGATGGGCGGAGTAGGCGGCGAGTTTTTCTGCGGGAGAGGAGCTGTAGAAGCTGTTGCAGGAAAGGGCCGCGAGGGTGAGGGCGGCGAGGAGGGTGAGGGGGATGACGCGCTGCATGGCGGTGGGGGTCATTTATCCGTTATCAGGGAAGAGGGGAAGAGGGGAAGGAAGGGCAGCCTAGTGGTTGAGGCGGTCGGCGTCGATGAGCTTTCGGAGGGTGGTGGGGGAGATGCCGACGGCGACGGTGGAGGTGATGCGGTTGGCGAGGAGTTCGGTGCGGCCGCGGGAGACGATGCCGACGAGGGTGCCGGTGGCATCCATGACGGGGCCTCCGCTGTCCCCTTTTTGGAGGGGGATGGAAGTGTTGAGGTGCCAGAGGGAGGCGGCGGGGCGGAGGCTGCGGGAGTGGGAGACGTGGAGGGTTTCTCCGGCGGAGGAGTTGCCGGAGAGGTTGCTGCCGTAGGAGAAGAGGGTGCTGCCGGTGGGTGGCGGGGCGTCGGCGAGCTGGAAGGTTTGGGCGGCGTTAAGGGGGAGTTTGACGAGGGCGAGGTCGGTGCCGCGGAAGCGGTGGACGAGGCGGATGGGGAGGGCCTCGAGGTCGGCGATGGCGAGGCGGGTGGGGCGCTCGGGTTTGCCGGGGTTGAAGAAGACGGGGCCGGCGGAGGTGAGGGCGAGTTGCCCGGGGCGGGGGGACTTGAGGCGGAGGACGGAGACGGGGCCGGCTTGGAGGACGTGGGCGGCGGTGAGGGCGTAGCCGTCGGGGGTGAGGAGGGAGGCCTGGCCGGTGCTGGCGGCGTCGAGGCGCCGGTTGGCGGGGTCGAGGGTGAGGTTGCTGAGAAGTTGGACGGTGCGGGGCTGGGCGAACTGGTTGACGAGGAGCTCCGGCTGCCATGCGGCGAGGTGCGCGGCGAGGGCCGCTGTTTTCTCGCCCCGGGTCGCGCCGTTGGAGTCCAGTGATTGGCAGGAGGAGAGCGCGGCGGCGAGGAGGAGGATGGCCGGCAGGCTAGACTTCATCGTCTCCTCCGAAATTGACCTGTTCGACAGTAGCCTTCCCGCGGTGTTTGGCGGCGAAGGCACGGAGAGCCTCGCGGCGCTGGTGGAAGGAGAAGCGTTCGCCGAGTTGTTCGCGGAGATCCTCGAAGGGGGTGATGATGGAGGGTTTGAGGTCGGTGACCTTGATGAGGTGGAGGGCGTTTTCGTAGGAGACCACGGGGCTGACCTCACCCTCGCGCATGGTGAAGATCATCGATTCGAAGTGGTTGCCGGGACGGTCGAGGGTGATCCAGTCGAGGTCGATTTCGCCGGATTCCTTTTCGGTTTCGCGTTTGGCGATTTCCCTGAAGTCGCCACCTTCAAGGGCGTCTTCGCGGATGAGGCGCATGCGTTCGAGGAGGCCGATGGGGTCCTCGTGGCGATCGAGGAATTTGACGAGGTGCAGGCAGCGGGCCTCGGCGACGGTGCGGTAGTCGTCGCGGTTTTCGTCGTAAAACGCGCGAAGTTCCCCGTCGGAGGGTTCGGCGAGGTCCTTGGTGAGATCGGCGAGGAGCTTTTCCATGCGAAGGTTGGCTTCGCATTCGTTGCGGAGCTGATCGCGCTGGGCTTCGAGCATGTCCCAGCTGGCACCGTGTTCGCGGTAGGTTTTGAGAGTTTGCTCGAGGCGTTCACGGATCTCGTCGTCAGGGATCCTGGGGTGGAGTTGCTCGGCTTCCTGGGCGATGACGATGGAATCGATGACCTCCTGCTCGGCCTCCTTCATGAACTCGCCGTCGCGTTCGCAGCAGGAGACCTGAAGGCGGGCTTCGGCTTCGGATTTGATGCGGGAGAAGGTCTCCTCGATGAGGTTCGGGTCGATGAGTTCGCCGTTGACGCGGATCATGCGGGGAGGGTAGCCGCAATTCTGGGAGGGGCTAGGGATTTGTGCGGGAGGGGGCTTCGGGCCCGCGGGCGGGCTGTTGACAGGAATGTCGATGCTCCGGTGGCTAACGGATGCGTTTGGCGAGCCAGGGGAGGAGGTCGGCGATGGGGAGGCGTTCCTGTTCCATGGAGTCGCGGTGGCGGATGGTGACCGTGTCGGTGAGGGATTTGTCCTCGCCCTCGCCTTCGCCGATCGTTTCGAAGTCGATGGCGATGCAGAAGGGGGTGCCGACCTCGTCCTGGCGTCGGTAGCGGCGGCCGATGGCGGCCGTCTCGTCGTAGAAGACGTTCATCCAGGGTTGGAGGAGGGCCTGCACTTCCCTGGCCTTGGCGACGAGTTCGGGTTTGTTTTTGAGGAGGGGGAGGATGGCGGCCTTGATGGGGGCCATCTTGGGGTCGAAGCGCATGACGGTGCGGACGTCGGGTTTGCCGTCTTCCTTGGAGAGGTCCTCCTCGTCGTAGGCTTCGCAGATGAGGGCGAGGACGGTGCGGTCGCAACCGGCGCTGGGCTCGACGACGTGGGGGAGGAGCTTTTCCTTGGTTTGCTCGTCGAAGTATTCGAGGGGCTTGCCGGAGTGGCCCTGGTGTTTGCCGAGGTCGTAGTCGCCGCGGTAGGCGACGCCTTCGAGTTCCTGCTGGCCGAAGGGGAAATCGTATTCGATGTCGTAGGTCTTCTGCGAGTAGTGGGCGCGTTCGCCGTCGGGGATGTCGAGGACGTGGAGTTTATCGGAATCGAGTCCGATCTCGGCGTAGAACTCGAGGCGTTTGGCGAGCCATTCGTCGGTGAGGCGCAGGCCGTCCTCGGGTCGGCAGAAGTATTCGATCTCCATCTGCTCGAACTCGCGGGAGCGGAAGGTGAAGTTTCGGGGGTTGATCTCGTTGCGGAAGGACTTGCCGATCTGGGCGATGCCGAAGGGGAGTTTGACGCGGTTGGAGTCCATGACGTTCTTGTATTGGACGAAGATGGACTGCGCCGTTTCGGGGCGCAGGTAGGCGGTGGCGTTGGGATCGTTCTCGTCGGCGGAGGCGCCCATCTGGGTTTTGAACATCAGCTCGAAGTCGCGGGGCTCGGTGAGTTCGCACTTGTCGTGGCCGCCGGGGATGCAGGATGGCTTGAGTTTGCACTCCATCGAGTCGAGCGAATCGGCGCGGAAGCGGCCCTTGCAGGTTTTGCAATCGACCATGGGGTCGGAGAAGCCGCCGATGTGGCCGGAGGCGGTGAGGACGGCCTGGTGGGTGAGGATGGAGCCGTCGAGGCCGAGGATGTCGTCGCGTTCCTGGACGTTTTTGCGCCACCAGAATTCCTTGAGGTTGCGTTTGAGCTCTGTGCCGAGCGGGCCGTAGTCCCAGCAGCCATTGAGGCCGCCGTAGAGTTCGGCGGATTGGAAGATGAAGCCCTTGCGTTTGCAGAGGGAAACAATCTTCTCCATGCGGGCGGTATCGGTCTGCTCTTTGTTGGCCATGGGTCGGTTTGGGTGGGCGGGGAGGTAAGCAGGGTGGGTGCCGGGCGGCAAGGCGGGATTGCCGGGGAGGCTCCGGGGGAAGGAGACGGCGCATCGACATTCTTGTCGAGAAGGGTGGGAGCGCGGCTCGCGGGGTGGGTTGTGGCTGGGTAGGTCGGAGCCGAAGGCTCCTCTGCGCCAGGAAGGTCGCCGCTCCGGGAGAGGGGAGGCTCCGGAGTTACTGGATGGGGGCGGTGAGGCGGGCGGCGCGGCAGGCGGCGCGGAAGAGGAAGGAGCGGGAGGTGAAATCGGCGACGGAGGCTTCGCGGGCCTCCTCGAAGTCGCGGGTGAGCATACTTTCGATGCGGCTGACGAGGGTGGGATCGGTGGAAACGGCGGTGATTTCGAAATTGAGACGGAAGGAGCGGTTGTCGAGATTGGCGGTCCCGATGGCCACGTGGATGTCGGAGAGGAGGACCTTTTGATGGAGGAAGCCCTTCGTAAACCGGAAGAGGCGGATGCCGGTGGGGATGGCGGCCTCGTAGAAAGAAAAGGAGGAGAGGTAGACGAGGAGGTGGTCGGCCTTTTCGGGGAGGAGGACGCGGACATCGACGCCGCGCAGGGCGGCGGCCTGAAGGGCGGAGAGGACGCCATCATCGGGGACGAAGTAAGGGGAGGTGATCCAGAGACGTTTGGTGGCGAGGCTGGCGGCCTCGATGACGAAGAGTTGCCAGGAGTCATTGGGATCGGCGGGCCCGGTGGGCATGATCTGGAGGCGCTGATCCGCGGCGCAGGGGGCGGGTGCGGCGGCCACTTCGGGGACGTCGGCGGCGGCCCAGAACCAGTCCTCGAGAAAGACCAGTTGGACGGCCTGCACGGCGGGGCCGCAGAAGCGGAGGTGGGTGTCGCGCCAGGCGCCGAAGCGCTCGCTTCTGCCGAGGTATTCGTCGCCGACATTCAGTCCGCCCAGGAAGGCCTCGCGGCCGTCGATGACGACGATCTTGCGGTGGTTGCGGAAGTTCAGCTGCAGGCGCGACCACCAGTAGCGGTTGGTGCCGAAGGAGCAGGTCTGGATGCCGGCGTCCTCCATCTCGCGCAGATAGGATCTGGGGAGTTTGTGGGAACCGAACTCATCGAAGAGGAAGTGGACGCGCACGCCTTCTCTCGCCTTCTTGACGAGGGCGTCCTTGAAGCGGGTGCCGACCCGGTCGCTTTTGACGATGAAAAAATTGACGAGGATGTAGCTGTGGGCCTCCTCGATGGCGCGGAAGAGGGCGTGGAAGGTGGCTTCGCCGTCGATGAGGACCTCGATCTCGTTGCCGTGGACCTGGGGGAAGCCACCAAGCCGTTCGGCGGCCTTCATGAGGGCGGTTGATTCGTCGGCCTCGAATTTCATGAAGGCGATGCGGAGGTCCATGGACAACTGGATGAGGCGCTGGTCATCGGCTCGGCGGGCGCGCAGGTAGCCTTCGAACTTGTTTCTACCAAAGATCCAGTAGAAGGGGATGGCGACGTAGGGAACGAGGGCGAGGCAGACGATCCAGGCGATGGTGCCCTGCGCGGTGCGGACATGCATGAGGGCGTGAAGGATGTGGAGGATGCCGATGCAGTGCATCAGAAGCACGACGATCGCGGTGAGGAGGGCGATGGATTCCGGGTGCGGCACGTTGGAATGATAGGGGCAAAGGAGGGGGAGGTCAGGACAAAAGCGGGGGGGGCGCGAGGGGCGAGGCGGGGGTGATGGGTTGCGATCCGGTGACGCATCATGATTTGTTGATCAATTGAAAGTTGAATGAATTGCTCGAATAGATATTGACGACCGCAGGTCCATTCCCTACGGTCCGCCCCGCATTCAACGGACCAACTCATGAACACGATGAACAAACCAATCCCATTCCACGGAGCAGCGTCGCTGCTTTGTGCGAACTGAAAAAAGCCAGTCTTTTAAGGAACCCTGCTCCCTGACGGAAGCGGGGTTTTTTGTGGTCAGAATCGAAAAGGAAACAAGAAAGGAAGAACGAGAAAGAACAAAGAGGGGGAGTGATCCCCGTGAAGAGAAGAACGACAGATTTTACAGAACCCGGAAAAGGATAAGCCGTCGCCAGGAGCCACCGGCGACGGCTTGGCCAAACAGATGCGAATCGAGATTCGTCGAACCGTCATGACAACAAGGAGACTAGAAAGTTATCGGTCCGCGTCAAGGGGGAGTTTTGCCAATATCTCTGAAGATAATGGAAATTCACCACCGGGAGACGAGATCGGCTTTTAGGGAGGTGTGCCGGAAACGCCGAAAGGTCCGCCTGGAAATACCTGCGGCCACGGCTCCGAGAGGAGTGGTGACGGTGTTCGTTTCCAAATGGGTTAGAGCTGTTTGGACATCCATGGAGAAGACTGGATGGTGCCGGTGACCTGGGCCGAGTGGCTCGGGCTGCCGGTGCGGGAAGGTGATTTCAGTATGGGAACGGCCCGGGGACGGGTGCGGGTGCCGACGGTGGTGGTGTTGAGCCGATTCGATCAGGTGCCGATGCAGCGACCGAGATTTTCGCTGCGGGGGCTCTGGGAACGGGATGGGGGCGCGTGCCAGTACACGGGGCGACAACTCGCTCCGGGGGAGGGCAACATTGATCACGTCCTGCCGCAATCGCGGGGAGGAGCGACCACCTGGGAGAACTGCGTGCTTTCGGATCGGAGCGTGAATCAACGGAAGGCGGACCGGACTCCTGAGGAGGCCGGACTGGAGTTGCGAAGCGAACCGGTGCGGCCGCCGGAGAGGCCGGCGATGTGGTTCATCCGGAACCCGCACGGGATTCCGGACTGGGAGGTGTTCCTGCGACGGAGGATTAAGAACAACGGTCAGAACGACAGAAACAAGAACGACTAAAGACCGACTCATGGTGGGACCGCTTGACCCGCTGATGGGTTTTCTGAAAAGATGGTGGTGTTCCGGTGATGCTATCACCGGCTACCGTATGGGACCCCTCCGGGGTGGAGGAGACGGAGAGGAGAGGGAGGAGCCTTCGGGGTGGGGGCTGGGGGGGCGGATGAGTTGTTGCGTCGAAGGAGAGGCATGTAGTGCTCTGCCTACGCGGTTGGCCCGACTGATAAAGGAGGGTGCGTCTGGTGAGATTGGCGAAACGGATGGTTCCCATTGGGCGCTGCGCGGAATAGGGTGGGCGCATGGGGGTGAATGAACAGGAGCGGCAGAATGCGGGGCCGGAGGAGAGTGCGCTAACGGTGTCGCGGTTGGTGCGGCGGATGCGGAATATCTTGGAGATTGAGATCGGGGAGATCTGGGTGGAGGGGGAGGTATCGAACATGCGGATGCAGGCGAGTGGGCATGCGTATTTTTCGTTGAAGGACGAGGGGGCGCAGATTTCGTGTGCGATGTTCGGGGCGAAGCGGCGGGAGGGATGGGAGGCGTTGAAGGATGGGGCGCAGGTGCGGGTGTTCGGGGAGGTGACGATCTATGAGGCGCGGGGGACGGCGCAGTTGGTGGTGAAGAAGGTGGAGGCGGCGGGGCAGGGGGATTTGCAGAGGCGCTTTGAGGAGTTGAAGCGGAAGCTGCAGGAGGAGGGGCTCTTCGAGGCGGAGCGGAAGCAGGCGCTGCCGGCGTTTCCACGGACGATCGGATTGGTGACTTCGCCGACGGGGGCGGCGCTGCAGGACATGATGAATGTGTTGTCGCGGCGGGCACCGTGGGTGAAGGCGGCGTTGTATCCGGTGGCGGTGCAGGGGAAGGGGGCGGAGCGGGGGATCGCGCGGGCCATCGCGCAATTGGGGGAGCCGGAGAAGCATGGGCTGCCGCGCTGCGATGTGTTGATCGTGGGAAGGGGCGGGGGATCGCTGGAGGATTTGTGGAATTTCAATGAGGAGGTGGTGGCGCGGGCCATCGCGGCGTGTCCGATTCCGGTGGTGTCGGCGGTGGGGCATGAGATTGATTTCACGATCGCGGATTTTGTGGCGGATGAACGGGCCCCGACGCCGAGTGCGGCGGCGGAGTTGGTGGTGCCGGACGGGGAGGAGCTGAAGCGGCGGGTGGGGCGGATGGGGGAGGCGCTGCGGCGGCCAATGCTGGAGGCGCTGCGGCGGGGCGAGGATGTGTTGCGCTATGCGCGGCGGGGGGTGTTGGCGCGGGGGGCGGAGAAGGCCTTGCGGGAGCCGGTGCTGCGCTTGGATGAGTTGCGGGGACGGCTGGGGCAGGTGGTGAAGGATCGGTTGAGCGAAGCGGAGGCGGAGGTGCGGGATCACCGGGCCTCGTGGAAGGTGCTGCATCCGCTGGTGCTGGTGGAGCGGCGGCGGGAGGGGCTGGGGCAGATCAAGTTGAAGCTGCGGCACGGAATGCGGCGGCGCTTGGAGGGGAGTGAGGCGAAGCTGGTGCGCTTGCGGGGGATGGTGAAGGCGCTGGGGCCGGAGTCGGCGTTTGAGCGGGGGTTTTCGATCACCTTTGGTCCGGATGGGAAGGTGGTGCGAGGGCCGGAGGAGGTGAAGGAAGGGGAAGTGTTGGAGACGATGACGAAGGGCGGGGTGATTTGTAGTCGGGTGGAGTGAGTGGGGGAGGAATGCGGAATGCGGAATGCGGAGTGAGGAATGCGGAGTGGGGAGTGGGGAGTGGGGAGTGGGGAGCCGAATATTGAATGATGATTGGGGGGGAGGGAGGAGGCGGCCGGTTTGCGAGGATGAGGGAGGGGCCTTGGTGGAGAGGGGGGTGGAACCGCCGACGCCTCGCAGAGGCGCCGCTACGCGGAGGGAGGGGGGAGAGGCATGCGACCCAGTCTTCGCCGGAGGCTACGCCCGGGCAGGCGGGACGGTCACGCCACTGTTGGGGGGAGCCGGCTTGGCGGTTGGAAATCGCCGCCATGGGTGGGGGCGGCGGTTTGCGAGGATGGGGGAGGGGCCTTGGCGGGGAGGGGGGTGGAACCGCCGACGCCTCGCAGAGGCGCCGCTACGAGGGGAGGG
>Ga0105051_10001261_pt1 | contig 34798 bp, 28 predicted proteins | sample FRY02_FD_78383 | JGI IMG/M metagenome (GOLD analysis project Ga0105051, IMG submission 78383) | Freshwater microbial communities from Lake Fryxell liftoff mats and glacier meltwater in Antarctica - FRY-02 (megahit assembly) | ecosystem: Environmental > Aquatic > Freshwater > Ice > Glacier... | reverse complement strand
TTACTTCTTGTGGTTATTGATTGCCACTTCGCTGAACGCATATATTTTGGTCAAAAACTAATGGTCTAGAGAAATGAACAAAGACGCTATATCAAGCTTCAGTTTCGATGTATGCGGAAAGAATATCTGTGGTCGTAATCAATCCACGTAACTGACCTTCTTCAACCACAGGAACACATCCCACTTTATACTTCCGCATAATTCTGGCAGCTTCCTTTAGGTCTGCACCCATTTCGATAGTTTTCAAATTCTTACTCATGCTTTCCTCTACAGTGGTAGATTCAAGAATGAGGTCATTAACCTCAAAATCTGCTTCGGCAATGTGAGCGCCATAGGTTACTCTCATCAAGTCAGTAAGGGTTATCATACCAACCAGCCTTTCGCTTACCATAACAGGTAAATGACGAAAGTCTTCTTCTTCAAAAATCCTTCGTACATCACTCAGACTTTGATCTGGACTCACAGTTCTTGTATGAACCGTCATTGCTTCTTCTACTAACATTTTATGACACTTTAGTGAACGTCCAAGTTGCAGAGTAATCCAATTGACAGAGATGATACTTATCAGTCTGATGATTGAACCTACTCACCTCTGAGAAACTCACTAACGGTCAGAAATACGGAACTGTTGTTGACGGTGGATTTAACAATCTCGGTCAACAACTTAGATTGTCTTGCTTTTTGTCTTTCAAGAAGGTATTGAAATCAAGATTCCGAAGACTTGGAATCAATGCGCCCGTTCCGACAACGGTCATGAGTGTGATGACGCCACCGAAGACAACGGCATTCACAGTTCCGAAGAGTTTGGCCGTGAGACCACTTTCAAACGCACCCAGCTCATTACTTGAACCCACAAACATTGAGTTAACAGAAGAAACTCTACCTCGCATATGATAAGGTGTATACAACTGAAGAATGGTTTGCCGCACAACCACACTGATACCATCCGTTACTCCACTTAGAAACAAAGCGACAAGAGAAATCCAATAGATTTCGGAAAGACCAAAGACGATGATGCACAAACCGAAACCAAAGATGGAAGCAAGAAGTTTTTTACCCGCATGATTGTTCAAGGGAAAATAGGCAACCACCATCATTATAAGGAATGAACCGACTGCAGGTGCAGCTCGCAGAAAGCCAAACCCGACCGAACCGACCTTGAGAATATCTGTGGCGTAAATAGGAAGCAATGCAACGGCTCCACCAAAAAGCACAGCAAACATATCCAACGTAATTGCCCCAAGAACCTCCTTAGTTTTAAACACGAAATCGATGCCTTCCTTGAGGCTTTTCCCGATGGGTTCGTTCTTTTTCGTGTTGAGAATGGCTTGAGCTGGAATTCGGAGAAGAAGGATGAGGGAAACAAGTGCTACAGCCACAATAAGCAGCATGGACCAATGCACTCCAAAAAAACCGATGGCTATGCCTCCAACGGCTGGCCCAGCCACAGCGCCAGATTGCCACGCCACACTGCTCCAAGTAGCTCCATTCGGATACGTCTTTTTAGGAATGATAAGAGAGAACAACGAGAAAACCGTTGGCCCAATGAAAGCACGAACAATACCACCAAAGAAGACCAAGGCGTAAATGCCTCCTATCAGCACGTTGGTTTCTAGGCTATCGGTCACGACAGGCCATGTAAAAAGAAACAATCCGGAACTGATGACCAGAAAAGCCAAGATGCATTTGACCAACAGATTCCGTTTCTCCGATTGATCAACTATGTGGCCTGCAAACAGCGCCAACGACATGGCTGGAATTACTTCCATTAAGCCAATCAAACCAAGGGACAAAGGGTCTTTGGTGAGTTTGTAAACCTCCCATTCGATGACCACGAATTGCATGGCCCACGCAAAGACCAGCGCAGAACGAAGGATAAAGAATATCCTAAACTGAGGATAGCGAAGTGCTTCGTATGGATCCTTTGAGCTCATTTTGAGGTGCGCGAAGGTATGGAAGATGCACTTTCAATTTCGCGCGCGAAGTGAGAAATCAATGTTTTAACATTTATTTAGTTGCACATGCAACTATATTACATACATTTGTCTTCGAGATGAAAAAAGGAATATTTCCTGGAATGGAGAATCTAATGCTGCCATGGATCGGTAAGACCATGAAGCATATCGACCATTTTATAGCCTCTAAAATGGCTGAGAAAGGAATCGACCTTACCCGTCAGCAGGTGATTTTGATGAAGACCTTGTTTCATGATGGCCCACTTCCGCAAAACAATCTGGCTTATTTAACCGATCGTGACAAAACGAGCTTGACCCGTTTACTGAGCACGATGGAAAAGAAAAACCTCGTTGCCAGAATTACTTCTTCGGAAGATAAACGAGTGAATCTTGTTCATTTGACCAAGAATGGCGAGAAAGTGCTGAACGAAACAACTCCCATCTTGTTAGAAGTGATTATGCACATGCAAGAAGGTATATCGGAAGAAAATCAAAAAACCGTTATTAATGTTATGAAAAAGATTCAGGACAACATTGGAAATCATATAGATAGTTGCATACACAACAAATAGAAAATGGTAAGAAAAATCATCATTATAGTAGTAAGTATAGCCATTTTGGCGGGAGGTTTTCTTCTCAAGACAAAATTGTCTGACAGCAAGAAGCCTCCACTAAAAAAGAAGGAAAAACAGATTACAGCCGTTTACGTGCAACCAGTAAAAAATGGCAATGTGGCCATTGAAATGACTGCCACGGGCAAGCTTACCGCTAAAAATCGTGTGGAATTGTATGCCGAAGTGCAAGGCATTATGACCTCCAGCTCAGGCAATTTCAAGGCTGGAGAGCGTTATGCCAAAGGTTCGCGCTTGGTTACCATTGATTCGGAAGTGTACCGCGCAGGGCTGATGGCTCAGAAAAGTAGTTTGCAAAACATGGTAACGGCTGCGTTGGCAGATATTCGTTTGGATTTTCCCGATGCGTTTGAGCGTTGGAACTCCTTTCTGTCTGCATTGGATATGAAGAACACACTCCCTGCCCTACCCGAACCTGCTTCAGACAAAGAGAAACTCTTTATCACAGGACGGAACATCTATACCACGTATTACAACGTAAAAAACATGGAATTGACCTTGGCCAAATACAGCCTCTCTGCTCCGTTTGATGGTATTCTTATCGAAGCATTGGTTACGCCTGGCACACTTATCCGCCCCGGACAGAAGCTTGGAACGCTCATTCAGACTTCCGTTTACGAAATGGAAATGCCAGTTAGCATTTCGATGATTGAATACTTGAAAGTTGGGCAGCGCGTGGCACTTCATGCCACAAACAAAGCCAATAGCGCCTGGACTGGAAAAGTAACACGTATCAATGCAATGGTGAATGCCGGTACGCAAACCATTAACGTATACATCGAGGTTTCGGGTGCTGGGTTGGAAGAAGGCATGTTCTTAGAAGCAAAAATTGCAGCCACTGAGATTGAAAATGCTTTTGAAATTGACCGAAGCGTTCTCTTTAGCAAAAACCAGGTGTATGTGGCAAAGGATTCGCTGCTCGTTCAAAAAACGGTAGAAACCAAGTATTTCAACGAACGAACGGTTGTGGTAATTGGCTTGACAGACAACGATTTGGTGCTCACAAAAATGCCTCCTAGCTCCTTTCCGGGAATGAAAATAGCTGTGCTCGAGAATTAGTGTTCTTGAATTTTCATCTGAAATTCTGATAAGACAATGAAGTCCATCATATCGCATTTTATAAAGTATCCCGTGGCCGTAAACGTGGCCATTTTGGCCAGCGTTGTACTGGGCATTTTTGGGATGATCTCGCTCAAATCGAGCTTCTTTCCACTTCAAGATTCCAAAATTGTTACCATTTTGGTGGCCTATCCGGGCGCGTCTCCGCAGGAAATGGAAGAAGGCGTGGTGCTGAAAATTGAAGACAATTTGCGCGGATTGGTGGGCGTTGACCGCTTTACTTCGGCATCATCAGAAAACACCGCACTTATTACTATTGAATCTGAAAAAGGCTATGATATAGACGCGCTTTTGGCCGATGTGAAGAACGCTGTAGACAAGGTTCCATCCTTCCCCACAGAAATGGAGCCGCCTGTTGTGGCTAAGAACGAAAACCTCAATGTTTCCATTGAATTTGAGGTAAGTGGCAAGGATATTTCGCTCAAAACACTGAAAGGAATTGGCCGCGAAGTGGAGAACGACCTGCGCGGTATTGACGGTATATCGCAAGTTGAGCTGAAAGGATTTCCTACCGAGGAAATTGCCATTTCGGTTAATGAGGAAAAACTGCGCGCTTACAACCTCACGTTCAGAGAAGTTTCTGCGGCTGTTGCCAGCAACAATATTCTGGTAACGGGTGGTTCCATCAAAACGGAAGCGGAAGACTACCTCATTCGTGTAAACAATCGCTCTTATTACGGGAACGAAATGGACAACATCATTCTTAAAACCGAATCAACGGGCGGAATCGTGCGCTTGAAAGACGTGGCCACGGTTGCCGATGTGTGGTCAGAATCGCCAGACAGAACTTATTTCAATGGCGAATCGTCCGTTTCGTTAGCAGTAAGCACCACCAACAACGAAGACTTGATTGTGGCGGCTCAAAAGGTAATGGGTTACGCAGACGATTTTAATGAGAAGCACGATAATGTAAAAATCAGCATTACCAGCGACCGTTCGGAACTCATTGTGCAACGAACAGAACTGCTTTTAACCAACGGAGTGCAAGGAATTTTGCTCGTTCTCTTCTTCCTGTCGCTCTTCCTTCGACCACGATTGGCCATGTGGGTGGCTTTCGGAATTCCAATCTCATTTATGGGTATGTTCATGTTTGCATCTTATTTTGATGTTACGATTAACGTGCTTTCCCTCTTCGGAATGATTATCGTTATTGGGATTTTGGTAGATGATGGAATCGTGATTGCAGAGAACATCTTCCATCATCACGAGAAAGGAAAAGGACGCATCCAAGCCGCCATTGATGGCACAATGGAAGTGATGCCCGCCATTGTTTCGGCCATTCTCACCACGCTCATCGCGTTTTCAACCTTCTTCTTTTTGGATGGTAGGATTGGAGAATTCTTCGGAGAAGTTTCGATTGTAGTGATACTGACACTCGCCTTCTCACTCATTGAAGCGTTGATTATTCTTCCGGCTCACGTGGCGCATTCGCAGGCGTTATCACCAACTCAGAAAACCTACGCGTTCAACGTGTGGGGAAACAAGGCAATGGAGTTTATGCGCGACCGGTTGTACAGTCCTTTCCTTCATTTCTTCATGCGCTACAAGATTCTTGGTTTCTCCATCATCATCTCCTTGTTCATGATCACTTTGGGTGCCATCAGCGGTGGCATCATCAAAACCACCTTCTTCCCTGTTATTGCTTCCGATCAGGTTACAGTAACCTTGAAAATGCCACAGGGCATTAACCCTGAGGTAACCGATTCCATCATTTCGATTATCGAAGAAGTAACTTGGAAAGTGAACGAAGAATACAGCGCCAAACAAACGGGCGACAAGCAAGTAATCGAGAATGTCATCAAACGCATCGGTCCGGGAACGGCAAATGCATCATTAAAGATCAATCTTTTACCCGGAGAAGAACGCGATTTCACTGCTGGAGACATTGCAGAATCAATCGCTCAACTCTCGGGTGAGCATCCATCTGCTGAAAGTCTCATATTCGATTCGGGTTCAAATTTTGGCGGAAAGCCTGTTTCGGTTTCGCTGCTCAGCTACAATATCGCAGAACTGAAAGCTGCCAAAATTGAGCTAAAAGAGCGGTTAAAGGAAAACATTCTGCTTCGCGATATAAGCGACAACGACCCTGCTGGTATAAAGGAAGTTAGAGTAACGCTGAAAGATGAGGCTTATGTGCTTGGTTTTACCTTGAATGATGTGATTAGTCAGGTACGTGCTGGATTCAACGGGCTTCAAGTACAGCGTTTTCAGCGCGGACAAGACGAAATAATTGTGTGGGTGCGCTACGAACGCGACAACCGCTCATCCATCAAAAACTTGGATGATATGCGCATCGTTTCTGCCAAAGGTGACCGTGTTCCATTGAGGGAAATTGCCGACTACACCATCGACCGGGGCGAAATCAGCATCAATCACTTAGACGGAAAACGCGAGATTAAGGTAGATGCCGACCTCAAAGACCCGAAAGAAAGTGCTAGCGATGTGCTTGCCGATATTCAGCAGAACATTATGCCTGTTATTCGTTCAAAATATCCGAGTGTTTCGGCACTTTACGAAGGACAAAATCGCGAAGCTGGCAAGGTTGTAGGTTCGGCCAAGAAGGTGTTTCCAATCATTCTGTTTCTCATTTATATCGTAATCGCCTTCACCTTCCGTTCTTACATGCAGCCCATGTTGCTGCTCATTATGATTCCGTTTAGTCTCATTGGTGTTTCGTGGGGACACTGGGTGCATGGTTTCCCAATAAACGTACTCTCGTTCCTCGGAATTATTGCTCTTATCGGTATTGTGGTAAACGATGGACTGGTACTCATTAGCAAATTCAACAACTATTTACAAGAAGGTTTGAGTTTTGATAATGCGCTGATTGCAGCTGGAAAATCGCGTTTCCGTGCCATATTCCTCACTTCAGTTACCACCATTGCAGGTCTATCGCCACTCATTTTGGAGAAGAGTCGACAGGCACAATTCCTTATTCCAATGGCCATTTCAATTGCTTACGGAATAGCCATTGCCACCATACTCACCTTGGTAATGCTGCCCATGCTGCTATCTGTTGGAAATAGTTTAAAAGTCTATCTGAATTGGCTTTGGGAAGGAAAAAAACCAAGCAAGGAATCGGTGGAGCCAGCTATTGAGGAAATGGTAGAACAGAAGCACGATGAAGCGGAATAGACAATTAGCAAATTAGAGAAATATGCGAATGAAAATCAATTTGACTAATGCTGCAAGCTCCAATGGAGCTTTGACAGGTTCCCTCTTCAAAAGGGGGTGGCGAGTAACAAGCCGGGGGATGTTTTACTCCATGCTTCTCCTTCTCTCGTTATTTCTCTGCCTGAATACAACCAGCGCCCAAGAATTTCTTACCCGAGACGAAGCGGCCAAACTTGCACTGCAGCACAATTACGACATTCAGGTAGCGCAGAAAACGGTGGAGACCGGCAAAAACAATGCGAGCATCTACAACTCTGGTTTCCTACCAACAGCCAATGCTGCTGGCGGTGCACAAATCACCTACAATGCTGGTGAGAACGAAACTGTGCAGGGTGATTTTCAATTTGACCCAGCCGAAGCTTATAGCTACAACGCCAGTGTGGGTGTTAACTACCTAATTTTTAATGGGTTTGGCAGAAGCTACAACTACAAGCAACTGAAAGAGCAGCACAACCTGAACGAATTGCAGGCCAAGCAGATTATCGAAAACACGTTGCTTCAGCTATCAGACACCTATTTCCAAATTGCGCAGCTTACTGAGAATGTGGCCATGCTTAAAAGTGCGCTCGGCATTTCTTCTACCCGATTGAAACGCGCCAATTACAGCTACGAATACGGTCAATCAACACAGCTTGATGTGCTGAATGCCGAGGTAGATGTAAACAACGACAGCATCAATCTCCTAAACACTATTCAGCAGTTGGAGAACGCCAAGCGCAACCTCAATCTGGTGATGGGTCGTGCCTTAGACACCGATTTTTCGGTTGATACCAACGTGGTGTTCAACCTAGTTCTTAGCAATGAAGACCTAATTGTAAAAGCCTTGGAGCGCAACGTGCAAATTGAGCAGACCCAGAGTCAATTGAGAAACAGCGAATACGCCATTAAAGCTGGCCGCGCAGGCTGGTTTCCTTCGCTATCTGCCAATGCTGCTTATGCGTATCAAGGTCAGCAAAATCCCAACGGTGCATTCTTAACAGGTAGCACTAGTTACGGTCCGCAAGCGGGATTAAGTTTGAGTTGGAACATCTTTGATGGCGGCACCACCAAAACGCGGCAACAGAATGCCAAAATTGCTTTTGAGTCGCAGAAAATTCAGCAAGAACGAACAACAATTACCGTTCAGCGCGATGTGTTAAACGGATATTCAACCTATCAGAATGCCTTGTTTGTGGTGCAAGCGCAGGAATCCAATCTAAAAACAACGCAGCGCAATTTTGACCGCACCAACGAGATGTACAAGCAAGGACAGGTTACCTCTATCGAGTTTCGTCAGGCTCAATTGAATATGCTCAACGCAGAAAGCAACCGCAGCCAAGCCAAGTACAGCGCCAAAAATGCGGAGCTGCAATTGAAGCAGTTGGCTGGGGTGTTGTTGGAAGACTAGGCTATTCCGTTGCAACTTTTGGGCTACTCAGGTGGACATCAGATTTAGATAATCCGTAAGAACATTCTAGCCTCATTGCACTTCTTACTCATTAACCGAAAACATTGTTTATTCCGTTCATGTTAAAGAAGGCTAAAGCAATGCGGCTTTACCGTTAATTGAAAGCACTAAACATTATTTCTTATGAAAGTCAGTAAGGAAGAATTCCATTCTTGGGACTCAAAATACCGTTCAAATTTTATCAATGCTATTTCTGGTTATAAAGGCGTGCATCTCATTGGCACAGAAGGAAAAGATGGCGGCACTGGTTTAGCCATCTTCAACACCGTTGTGCATATCAGCTCCCAACCCGCTCGAATCGGCTTTATCATAAAACCGCTTACGGTTGATACAGATAGCTATGGTCGCATTATTGAAACCAAGTACTACACCTTAAACCACGTGCACAAATCGTTCTTAGAACGAGCCCATGCTACATCGGTAAAACTGGCAGAGGGTGAATCTCAATTCGATTTATGCAACCTTAAGAAAGAATACGCCAACGAATTTCGCGCTCCTTTTGTAGCAGAAAGCAACATTAAAATAGGATTGAAATTAATAGAGGATATAAAACTGACCGAAGGTGAATGTCATCTGATTATTGGCGAGGTTGAATTTGTTGACGTAAAAGGAGACTACATCGAAGAGGATGGCCAATTAGATTTGGAGAAAGCAAACGATGTATATAGTGCAGGTTTAAACCAATATTCATCGGTAAAGAAATTCGTTAAACTTCTAGACCCAATAGCTGAAGACCTACTGAGTTTTAATCAGAAAAAGCGGCCTGATAATGTTGTTTTCGATGAGGAAAGCCAATCGTATAACGCCAATGCATTGGCTTACGGCACTAATATTGGCGCGCCAAGTATAATCTCAAACAACCTTTCAAATTGGAAAAGCAGCGGCATTAGAAGTTACAATCATGTGCTAAAAAGTAAAGTTGAACGAATAAAAGAGGAGTATAATTCGCTGGTTGAAGAATACAAAAACAATGAATTATTGTACCACGCCAAGTATGACTTTGAGCCAATCATAGGTGAGGTTTATCACCTCTACGAAAAAGACAATAAGGATGAGTGCTTTTTGTCATTAATACATCCTAAAACATGGAGCAGGACGCATTTAGGGTCGTTTAAGCTGAATAGTGAAAAGGTTTGGTCTAAGATAGAGCTGTAGTATGTCAGATTTAAAGAAACAACTCCGTCCGGCAATACCCAGCATCCTAGAAAAGGACGACATCAGTGCAGAAGAAAAATTTCAAAACGAGGTGCTACGTCCTATTATCAAACTGCAAAACGACCTCATTGCAAGCTGCTTTGAGGGTTGTTTAAATCGCAGAAAAGTAGACCTCCAAAAGTTTACCGATAATCAGGTAAAAGACTTTATTCACAAACTATTTAGGAGCGATACGCAACTGAAGGCAGACCTTCGCAGCTTAATTATTGGGCTTTTTACATTAGAAGAATACCAAGAATACCTTACTCTCTCCGCTCAATTAAATAGAAGAATCACCTCCATGATTCAAGAAAGAGTAACCTCTTACTATGTTTAAGAAGACAACCAACACCCAGTCAGCGTAATTCTTCCGCAGGTAAACTTTTGGTGGATTAGAACGCAAATAAAAATCAAATCATAAACATGGAATTATTGGATAAACTGAATTGGCGTTATGCTACAAAAGCTATGAATGGCCAAAAAGTACCTCAAGAAAAAATTGAAAACATTATAACAGCAATATCCCTTGCTCCAACTTCAAGTGGATTACAGCCCTTTAAAGTCTTTGTTATCACGAATCAAGAACTAAAAGAAAAGATTAAAAAGATAGCTTGGAATCAATCTGTTGTAACAGATTGTTCGAATTTATTGGTGTTTGCTGCTTGGGACACCTACACAGCCGATCGAATTAACAAACAGTTTGATTTGACAAATACCATTAGAGAATTTAAGAACGAAGGCTGGGAGAATTATCGCCAAATGTTATTGAACAGTTATCCTCAAAAAGATGCTGAAACAAATTTTAATCATGCTGCTAAACAAGCATATATTGCCTTTTCGCTCGCAATAGTTGCTGCGGCATTTGAAGAGGTTGACTCTACTCCGATAGAAGGTTTTGACCCAGCGGCATTGGATGAAATATTAGGATTACGGGAGAAGGGATTGAGAAGCTGCGTTATGCTTGCTATAGGGTATAGAAATTCTGAAAAAGATTGGTTGGTAAAACTCAAAAAAGTCAGAAAAAGTAGAGCCGACCTAATTACAGAAATTGATTAGAAAGCTACGATGCCCTTTTAAAATAGCGGAGTAAGACCAGACCTACTCGATTTTTTTTTTTAAATCGAGTGGGTCTTTGGTACATAAACTAAAACCCTATTTTTCAATGGTGTAAAACGCAGGCAATAAACTAAGAATGGAATCAAAAATGAACGAAGAAAAAGTTCAATTAAGTCAAGATCAAATTGATCAATGTATTTCCATTTTAGAAATATTGAACAACGATACTAATCAACTATTTGAGATTCCGAAGGATCGAAAAATTGAATTGATGATACAAGCTGGTCGGCTGTCGAGACCGCTTAAAGATGAGTTTACCCAACGGGATAAAGACGCTCGGAAAAACGGCAGAAAAAAAGCTGCCGCACAGGACAAACAAGCACGTAATAAAACAGGCATTCGCAGTGCGAGAGAAGCAACTGTCTTTATAGCGCCCAAAATGATTGCGCTAACCGCTGACCAAGTAAAACGTGCCACTACATCAGTTGCTCCGCGCGAATGTTATGTCTGTAAGGAGGAATTTACAACGCTGCATCACTTTTATGACACTATGTGTACACCATGTGGTAATTTCAATTATGCCAAGCGTTTTCAAACGGCTGAACTTACTGGACAAGTGGCGCTGGTTACAGGTTCGCGTCTTAAAATTGGTTATCACATCACCCTCATGATGTTGCGGGCAGGAGCCACCGTTATTGCCACAACTCGGTTTCCGATAGATTCTGCCATGCGGTATGCCAAAGAAGAGGACTTTGAAACGTGGGGGCATCGCCTCAAAGTGCATGGATTAGACTTAAGGCACATTCCTAGCGTAGAGATATTTTGCAATTACATAGAGCAGCAATACGACCGATTGGATGTGCTTATCAATAATGCAGCACAAACCGTGAGGCGTCCAGCAGGTTTCTATCAGCACCTATTGGCTCAGGAAGACGCTCCTATTCCTGAATTGTCTCCTTTGGTAAGAACTGTTTTATCAGATCATGAAGCGTGCTTGCGAGAACTAGGCATCATCAGTTCTCAGATAGAAGACGAGGACAAGAACCTACCCGTTTCTTGGCACAGAAAACAAGTGGGCATTGGCCTTAGTGCTTCTGCCAAACTATCTCAAATAGCCTATTCGGTAGATCATTCATTAGCTACGGACGAAGTTTTCCCTACAGGTAAAATGGATGCCGACCTGCAGCAAGTTGACTTGCGAAAAACCAACAGTTGGAGGTTGAAACTGGGAGAGATTCATACCAACGAAATGCTCGAAGTGCAGCTCGTTAATTCTGTTGCTCCTTTTGTGCTTTGCAACCGCTTGGTTCATCTCATGAAAAAGGAAAACACGGGCATGAAACACATTATCAATGTGTCGGCCATGGAAGGTAAGTTCCATAAATATCACAAAGAATCGCGCCACCCACATACCAATATGGCCAAGGCTGCATTAAACATGATGACCCTTACTTCAGCCGGAGATTTTGCCAAGTATGGCATCTATTCCAATGCCGTTGATACCGGATGGGTAACAGATGAAGACCCAATTGAGTTGGCCAAAAAGAAAGAAAAACTTCATTACTTCCAACCCCCGTTAGATATTGTGGATGGAGCTGCTAGAGTGATGGATCCCTTGTTTGATGGCATTAACACTGGCAAACATTGGTGTGGCAAGTTTCTGAAAGACTATAAGCCAACAAGTTGGTAAGGATGCACCATCTGTGGTTTGAACAACTGGGCTGCTTTTGCCTTTTATGAGAATGAAATAAGCCGTATGTTGAAGTGGTAATAAAATGTTGTATCCTAACTATCCTGAAGATGAAAAAACTACTCGTATTCATAGCAATCGTATTTAATCAGTATGCATATGCACAGCTTGCTGATGGAAGTGTAGCTCCAGATTTCACAATCGCAGACTTAAACGGTACTACCCATAATCTGTATTCGTATTTAGATTCTGACAAAACCGTTTTCTTAGAAATTTTTGCGGCACACTGCTCCACCTGCTGGAATTATCACCAAACGCACAGATTGAAAAACATGTACACCATGTACGGCCCAAATGGAACAGATGAAATCATGGTTCTTGCTTTGGAGTACGATGAAAATAATGATGGGAATGCCTTTATTGGGATTGGCGACCCTTGGCAAACGCAAGGAAACTGGTTGGAAGGAACACCCTTCCCTCTTTTTAATGTTGAATATCCAGACCGAGGTGTATTTACCGATTACAACGTCACGTACTATCCCGTTGTCTACAAAATTTGCCCTGATAAACTTGTTGAGCGCGTTATGACCTCCGAAACGGAATCTCAACTCTATCAGAAAGTTCAAACTTGCCAAAATGCGCTGTCAATAGATGAAAAACCGACTGTTGAAAATGTTCATATTGATCAGCAATCGAAAAGCTTAATAATAAATCAGCATCAAAATGTGAAGTCCATAAAGGTCATTGACCTTCGAGGTCAATTGGTTAAAGCGATAAGCTCTGTGAATCACCCCTCAATCAGCATAAATGATTTAAAAACGGGGATTTATCTTTTTGAAATGCAAACAGAAAGCGGACCTGTTATCAAGAAACTGTATTTGAATTAATACTGATTTGGCCGCTTCGTTCGGTTTGTTTCTCGCAAAGGCGCAAAGATTTTACGGATGCTTCTTGATGGAACGCGGATGGCGCTGATGAAACGGATGAACCCAGAGCGCACCGACCAAAGGAGAAAGTACATTTGTCTTATATTTTTCAGCCATGACAGACATCCGCTCCCAATTTCTTCTCAATCCAGACATTATCCATCTCAATCATGGTTCGTATGGTGCCTGTCCTAAACCCATTTTTGAAGATTACCAGCAATGGCAACTCCAACTGGAAACGAACACCGTAGCGTTCTTTGCGCGAAGAGGCCCTGAGCTTCTTTTCAACTCCAGAAAAGTACTAGGCGAGTTTATTGGCTGTGACGCAGATGATGTGGTCTATACCATGAATCCAAGCTACGCGATGAACATCATCATCAAAAGTTTTCCTCTTCAAAGTGGAGATGAAATTCTGACTACTGATTTGGAGTATGGCGCCATGGACAAAACGTGGAATTACTACTGCAAAAAGGCAGACGCAAAATATGTACAATCAAAAATTACACTTCCAGTTTCGAGCAAAGAAGAAGTGGTTGAGGAATTCTTCAAAGGGCTGACACCGAAAACAACAGCGGTTTTTATCAGTCATATTACCAGCTCAACCGCGCTCATTCTTCCAGTAAAAGAAATCTGCGCCAAGGCAAAGGAACTTGGATTGATAACCATTGTAGATGGTGCACATGTGCCTGGACAACTGCCGTTGGATCTTTCCACTCTTCAAGCTGACATTTACACAGGTGCTTGCCACAAATGGCTGATGACTCCGAAGGGAAGCTCGTTCCTCTACATAAAACGTGAATTGCAATCGTTGTTCGACCCGTTGGTAATCAGTTGGGGATATGAGAGCGAATGTCCTTCGAACTCGCAGTTTATAGATTACCACCAATTGCAAGGAACGCGCGACTTTGCTGCTTTTCTCACCATTCCCAAAGCATTGGAATTCAGAAAGACGTTTGATTGGGACACCGTTTCGGCCAACGCCCGGAAAATCTCACAAAACAACTACCAACGATTTGCCGAAGCAGCAAACGGCAAGATGCTCTGCCCTATTTCGGATGATTTTCTTGCTCAGATGTGCAGCCTAGAGATCAACTGCCCCGATACAATCAAACTCGGCTCCCTGCTTTACGACAAGTATAAGATTGAGATTCCGGTTTTCATGCACGGCAGTAAAGCATACATCCGATACAGCGTTCAGGGCTATAACACGCAGACAGAATTAAACAGGTTGTTTGAAGCACTTCGTGAAATTAGAATAGCCACGGATTTACTTGACCAAACCATTTCCACCTGATATACGACAAAAAAAGACCCCATCCTCCGCCTAAGGCAGAGAACAGAGTCATTATGGTGAATAGGCTGCCTCTCATCTCAGCCGTATATACATCACCTATCCTTTATGCACCTTATTTCTGATACGACTTAGCGTTTCTGGCGTGATTCCAAGCATGGAAGCGATGTAACGCAACGGCACATTCTTCAAAATCTTGGCATCCGTTTCCAGCATTTTTCTGTAGCGGTCTTCAGGACTCAGGCTCAAATAGTCAACCACTCTGCCTTCCATATAACCGTAAACCTGTTCTGTAATCAATCTTCCAAGACGCTCCCATTTCGGAAAACGGTTGTAGAGCTCCTGCATGCTTTCGCTGCTCATTATCAGTAATTCACAATCGCAAATAGCTTGTATGTACGACATAGAAGGACGTTGCAATGTGAAACTGGTGTGAGCCGTAACGATATTGTGTTTTGCCAACACCATAGTAGTCACTTCTTGCTCATTTATCTCATAATAGGTCCGAATGTATCCTTTGGTGAGGAAGCCGATATTTTTGCAAATGATGCCCTCATCAATGAAATATTCTCCAGCGGGAATGCTCATTGGCTTGAAGTGAGACATGATTACTTCCATCTCATCATCTGTAAAGTCGATGATGCCTTGAATGTAACTCTGTAAGGCAAATGAGCCTTCTATTCTTTCGAGTACTTGCTCCATGTTTTTGAACTTAGAAATTGATATAAGTCAAATGTAAAAGAGAGATAGGTACGACCATCTGAAAGTAGGTTCGGATGGTTTATCTGCACCGATTTTGAGCCAGTTCGGACGTGGCTGAACACAAAAAAAGCGGCCCATGAGCCGCTCTGAATACTGGAAGAATAAAACGATTTAGCCGTTTCTTATCAGGCTGATTGTTGCAAAGGTCTGAACCACCTCCACCATTACAACCTCTCCATGTTGATACGTGTATTGCTCCTTACTGCCATTTGGCAATTTAACCTCATACTTATGGTCTCCAATCTTTTCAAGCTTCAATTCCTTACCATACTGCTCATAAAAAAGACCATCTCTACTCACTGGTTCTTCAAAAAACACACATGCAGAACTATACGTAACCAGTTGTTGTCCAATCTCAACGGTACTTTCACCATCATTCTTCAAATATTGATTGCCATCCCAATATAACTCTGAGCTTGACTCTAGTTTTTCGTTTACCCATGTTTTTAGGTCTGAAGAAATCAACTTGTTATCATCAAAAAGACTGAGCATGACAAACTTGTGCTCGGCTTTTCTGATGAGACCTGTTGCTGAGGTATTTTCCACTCTAAAGGTGGAAGCTTCATCTATATCGGTGCGACTAACCAAATAAGTTCCGATGTGTTTGCCATCAAGCAAAACATCATAATTGTAAATTTCAAATGTTGTTACAGAACCGAAAGACAAGAGCATCGGAACAATAGGAACAAAAAGGAACAGTAGCTTTTTCATAACGCACAACTTTGCATCGTTTTACACGATTTAAAGTAGTGCGTTCAGTTGTTTATCGAAAAGGTGTTACCGTTAGTTCAATTATCGCCAAAAAACATGCGACTAGATCCATTGGCATCAAATTGAAATGCCTTTTCGCTTTCGGTACGGTCGAGTTTACTGCCAATGGCCAAACTCCACAAAACCAATTCCATTGCAAATCGCTTTTCGCCATCGTTTAGGTTCTTGGCATATTCATTAACAACGGCCAACAACGGTTTCAAGGTCATCAGGTTTGCATTGAATTCGGCATCAGTATCCGTGTAATTCAGTTCAACCATGTCGTTGCTATCAAACCACTCAATGATGTCAGTATAAGGTGTTTTCACGCCTGCTTTCTCCAAATTAGGAATGCGGGGAAACAACTTTTCGAACTGTGTGGTCACGGCTGCATCTATCAGAAGCTTCGCAACTTCGGTAGCTCCCTCCTGCTCGCCTTCATAAACCAACTCTATCTTGCCCGTAATGGACGGGATGATGGACATGAAATCGACCAAGCGGATGGTTGTTTTTTCCTCTCCCGATTCAATGAGTCGAAGATTGGCTGCCGCCATCAGATTTTCCATGGCGCTGATGGTAAGACGTGCGCTTACTCCGCTTTTGGAATCAACATATTCGCTTTCGCGTGCTTCGAATGAAACTTGTTCCAAGAGGTCTTTTGCCATTTCAGGAACAGTAATTCGGGTTCTGTCATCATCCGAAACCTTCGCTTCCTGTTCGGTAATCTTCCGCGCCAACTCAATCGTGTTCGGATAATGCGTGAATATCTGTGAACCAATACGGTCTTTGAGTGGCGTTACAATGCTTCCGCGATTGGTGTAATCTTCTGGATTGGCGGTAAAGATGAATTGGATATCCAACGGCATGCGTAATTGAAAACCACGTATTTGAATATCGCCCTCTTGAAGGATATTGAAAAGCGAAACTTGAATCCGTGCCTGAAGGTCAGGTAATTCATTCAGCACGAAAATGCTGCGATTGGCTCTTGGAATCATGCCGTAATGCAACACACGTTCGTCTGAATAAGGCAGTTTTAACGTGGCGGCTTTTATAGGGTCGATGTCTCCAATTAGGTCAGAAACATTCACATCTGGCGTGGCCAATTTCTCGTAGAACCTGTCAGAACGATGTACCCACGTGATAGGCGTATCATCCCCTTTTTCTGCCAAAAGGTCTTTGGAATGTTTAGAAATGGGATTGAACGGACTGTCGTTGATTTCCGAACCTTTCACAATCGGCATGTATTCATCCAACAAGTCTACCATGCTGCGGGCAATCCTCGTTTTGGCCTGACCGCGTAAACCGAGCAGATTGATGTGATGTCCAGCCAAAATGGCCTTCTTCAATTGCGGTACAACTGTGTCGTCATATCCCCACAGCCCTGGAAAGACAGATTCTCCAGCCTTAATCTTGGCTATAAGATTTGCTTTCAGTTCCTGACTGATGGTTCGGTCTTCGTAACCAGACGCTTTCAACTCCTTGAAGGTGATTTCCTTCTTCATATTAGATTCTTTTAATTCTGTTTTTCTCGTAATCTTCAAATATCATTTCTCCCAGACCTTTCAATCCTGTGAGAAACGCTTTGCCATTGTTCTGTGCTGTAAAAAGCTCTACAAACCGCCTCAAATACGGGTCTTGTGCAATCATGAATGTGGTGATCGGAATCTTCAACTTGCGGCACTGTGCTGCTTTATTCAGGCATTGATCCACGATGCGGTCGTCCAATCCATTACTGTTCATGTAATACTCACCGTTCGGCAAACGCAAGCAACTCGGCTTGCCATCGGTAATCATGAATATCTGTTTATTGGTGTTCCGTTTTCTGCGCAGAATGTCCATCGCCAATTCCAATCCAGCAACAGTGTTTGTGTGATAAGGTCCAACCTTCAAGTAAGGTAAATCCTTCACTTGAATGGGCCAAGCATCATTCCCGAAAACGATAATGTCGATGGTATCCTTCGGGTATTTGCGATGAATGAGTTCCACTAGCGCCATGGCCACTTTCTTGGCTGGCGTAATACGGTCTTCGCCATAGAGAATCATCGAATGACTGATGTCAATCATCAGCACCGTGCTCATCTGCGCCTTGTGCTTGCTTTCCTCCACAACCAAATCATCCTCCGTAAGCTTCAAATCTGATATTCCGTGATTGATCTGTGCATTCTTGAGGCTTTCGGTCATGTCAACCTGCGAGAAATCATCACCATAATTGTATGGTCTGTTCTCGCCATCGCGTTCATCCCCCTGACCAACCTTGGTCGTTCGATGGTTGCCTACACCACTTTTGCGCAATTTCCCAAAAATCTGCTCCAATGCGTAATCGCGCAAAGCAGCTTCCATTTTGGCAGTAATGATGTTCTTTCCTGTGCCGTTTCCAGCATTTCCGTCCTCCTGATTTATTTCTTCACGGATGTAGCCTCGCTTCTTCAGGTCTTCAAGAAAATCCTCAAATGTGTAGGTCTCGTTGAAGATATTGTATTCCTTATCGAGCGTTTTCAACCATTCAAAAGCCTCCTCCACCTCGCCCGAAGTGTGGGTAACCAATTCTTTAAAAATATTGAACACACGGTCGAAAGGAGCTTCGTCCTTCGGATTGTGTTTGCTAAAAATGAAGCCTTTTCCCGAATTGAACTGGATGCCTTCCATAGTGCTGTTTTATTCCTCTTTGCCCCTCTTGAATGTCGGAGCGATTGTATCGCTTGAATATACACTTGTTCCCATCAGTGAACGTGTACCGAATAACAGCACTCGGTAGGCATTTGTTGTCAATGCGGATTAAGACTCGAAGTCTTCGACTGTAACCAATCACACATTTTTAAACTCGATTAAGTCGAATTTTACGCAGTGCTTGAGCAATTGCTCATCTTAAATTTGGAACTCAAATGAGCATGGCAACTAAAATAATCCTCATTCTTATAGCGCTTCACCTAATTATTGGGTTCGGTTGGCTCCTGTACAAATTGTCTCCTCAAAAAGGACGTGAGAAGGACGAATCAACGGATTCTGAATAACTCAGGCCTACAACTCATTCCCTTTCGAGAATATTTCTCAATTTCGCTTCCTGTAATTACAATGCGTGCATTGCTTTCTTATACTTGAAAAATAATGAGCCATCCTAAATACCCGCATCTATTTGAACCGTTAGACCTCGGTTTCACCACCATTCGTAACAGAACCTTGATGGGTTCTATGCACACAGGATTGGAAGAAGAAAAAGGGGGTTATGAAAGAATGGCAGCTTATTTCGGTGAGCGTGCCGAAGGCGGATGTGGTTTGATTGTCACAGGTGGCATTGCCCCAGACCGTCACGGCTGGACAAGCCCATTTGCAAGCACACTTTCCAATAAACGAACGGCTGAGAAGCACAAAGTGATAACCGAAGCGGTGCACAAGCACGATGGAAAAATCTGTTTGCAGATACTGCACACGGGACGTTACAGCTACAGTCCGATTGCAGTGGCTCCATCAGCTATCAAATCACCCATTTCTCCGTTCAAACCTTGGGCCTTAGGTAAAGGTGGCATCGAACGCACCATCAAGAATTTTGTACGCTGCGCGAAGCTGGCGCAGTACGCTAACTATGATGGTGTAGAAATAATGGGTTCAGAAGGCTATCTCATCAATCAGTTTATTGCCACAAAAACCAACAAACGAACGGATGAATGGGGCGGTTCTTACGAGAATCGGATTCGTTTTGCGTTGGAAATCGTTCGCAGAACGCGTGAGGCCGTTGGCACCAACTTCATCATCATTTTCCGTCTTTCTATGCTGGATTTGGTCCAAGGAGGAAGCACGTGGCCAGAAGTTGTTCAATTGGCCAAAGAGTTGGAGAAAGCAGGTGTTACTATAATTAATACTGGAATCGGTTGGCACGAAGCACGAATTCCAACTATTGGAACGATGGTTCCGAGGGCTGCTTTTACGTGGGTAACGCGAAAGATGAAAGGCGAAGTTTCGATTCCGCTCATAACCACAAATCGAATCAACGACCCCAAATTGGCCGAAGAAATTATTGCCCGTGGCGATGCCGATATGGTTTCTATGGCGCGACCTTTCTTGGCTGATTCTCATTTGGTGAAGAAAGCACAAGAAGGAAGAGAAGACGAAATCAATACATGTATTGCTTGTAATCAGGCCTGTTTAGACCATGCTTTTCAGCGCAAGATCGTGAGTTGTCTAGTCAATCCGCGCGCCTGCCACGAAACAGAATTGAACTACACTCCTACTCCAATCAAGAAGAAAATTGCGGTTGTAGGCGCTGGCCCAGCTGGATTGGCCGCTGCCACCGTTGCAGCAGAACGCGGCCATTCGGTCACGCTTTTTGAAGCCGATAAGGAGATTGGTGGTCAGTTCAATATCGCGAAGCAAATTCCTGGTAAGGAGGAGTTCTACGAGACCATCCGCTACTTCGATACGAAGATTAAAAAGCATGGCGTTGATTTGAAATTGAACATGCGCGTTTCTGAAAGCGATCTTTCTGGCTTTGATGAAGTGCTTCTTAGCACTGGAATCACGCCTCGCAAACCGAAGATTGAAGGTATCGAACATCCAATGGTGCTAAGCTATTTGGATGTGCTTCGCGAAAAGAAACCCGTAGGAAAGCGTGTGGCAATTATCGGTGCGGGTGGTATCGGATTTGATGTTGCCGAATACTTGAGCCACGAAGGAAAACCAACATCACTCGATTTGGCAGCTTTCCTTGCAGAATGGGGAATTGATGCGAAGAATGAAGTCCGTGGTGGGGTTGAAGGTATGCAGCCCAAACCCGAACCATCTCCGAGAGAAATCTTCTTGTTACAACGGAAAGAATCAAAAGTTGGAGCTGGTCTGGGCAAAACCACTGGTTGGATTCATCGTTTGGCCTTGAAAAACAAGAATGTGCAGATGTTAAACAATGTTCAGTACGACAAGATTGATGACCAAGGATTGCACGCAACTGTGAACGGAAAACCTGAACTGTTTGAGGTTGACAACGTCATCATTTGTGCTGGACAATTGAGCAACAACCAAATGTTTGAACCGCTGAAAGCGAAAGGTGTGAATGTGCATTTGATTGGAGGTGCTGACATTGCTTCGGAGCTGGACGCCAAACGCGCCATTGATCAAGGGAGCAGATTGGCGGCTGCGCTGTAATTGAAAAAAGGCGTAATTCCTTACGCCCCAACGTTGTAATTTGCGAACCAAATGTTGAATCACTTCAAAACGCACCATCTTGCGTGGCTGATAACGGCCATTTACGGAACGGTATTCTGCCTCATTTCGCTCGTAAATCATTATAGTTTTCGAACCTTCGGACTTGATTTGGGCATTTATACGCATGGTATTTACAGCTATTCGCACCTACATTTTCACAATTTTACGTTGGGATTGGAGGGTGTGGAATTCAATCATTTGGGTAATCACTTCTCACCAATAATTGCCCTCATCTCGCCACTCTATTACCTCTTTGGCTCGTACACACTTCTGATTGTTCAAATAATTGCCATTCTTTTCGGTGGATGGGGTGTGTATCAATTTGCCAGAGAACGCCTCGAAGGAATTCAGCCAGCATTGATGATGTTGCTGTTCTTCAGCATGTGGGGTGTTTATTCAGCCCTTGGCTACGATTTTCACGCCAATGTAGTAGCGTCAATGTTTGTTCCGTGGTTTATTCTGTTCTACGAACGAGGCGATGTAAAGAAAACGGTGCTGATGTTCATCTTAGTGCTCATCTGCAAAGAGAACATGGCTGTTTTTATGGCCGCCATTGTTGCCGGACTTGGGGTTCGGAATTTCTTCATCAAACCAACGGAAACCAACTGGCTTCTGACAGTAATTCTGTTTGTTTCGGCTATCGTCTATTTCGGAGTGGTTCAAATGGTCATAATGCCTTCGTTAAACACAGAAGGAATCTCCAATCACCTCGGGAATTACAGTCAGCTTGGAAACAATCCGCGCGAGATTATTGAAACTATTTTGACGCAACCGCGCGACATGTTCTACCTCATGTTTGAAAGCTTGAAAGAAGACCAATTTTCATTCAAACTCAAAACACAACTGCATTTTATGGTGCTGATGTCGGGTGGAATTGCTCTGATTTATCGCCCACACTACCTGATTATGCTTGCACCAATCTATGCACAGAAGATGTTCTCATCCAATATGGCGCATTGGGGAGTTTATGATCAATATTCAATCGAGTTCGCACCTATCATCGCCTTGGCGTTTACCGAATGGATGCAGAACCTGCAGCTGAAGCAACTGAAATGGCCGCTGCTAATAGGAACCATTGCCACTGCAACCTTATTCAATTGGCATCCAACAGGCCCAAATACTGGTTTTTACAAATCCTCTCATTATGAAGCTGGGCTTGATGTACCTGCCATCAACCGCATGTTGGAAACCATTCCGGATGATGCAATTGTGTCTGCATCAAACGTGCTTTGTCCACATTTGGCTGGACGAGAAAACATCTATCTCTATCCTGTGGTAAAGGACGCTGAATATGTGGTGTTGCTAACCGAAGGCCGCGACCCCTACCCTTTTCTGCCAAAGGAATATCCAGAGCATTTGAAACAACTGCGCGAATCAGGTAAATACGAAGTTATTGAGGAAGCAAATAACCTGTTGATTCTAAAAACCAAGCCTACTTCTTTAGAAACGCCATAAAATCTTTGGCCGACCTTTCTGGAATCTCTTCCATCGGAACGTGACCCATCTTCTCATAAATCAACAATTCTGAATTGGAAATGTCGGCATGGAAGCGTGGCGCGGCTTCTACATTTACCAAGCAATCGGTATCTCCCCACATGATTAAAGTTGGACATAGAACCAATTTCACTTCATCCGAATGGTCGTAATTAATCTGCTGCGTTTTGCCCATCAAACCGCCACGGTTTCCTTCTCTCAAAAGCATATCATAATAGCGTTGCACCAATTCTTCTGTAATCTTAGAATCATCATAGTAAACGACTTTCACCGACTTTCTAACCAAAAACTTAGGCGTGATGTGTGTAAGAACTGGCTTCATCCAATCCATCTTCTGCAATTTGAAACTGATTGGCGTGGGTTGGTCGCCCCGCGGGTAGCCACTTGAATTGAGAATGGCCAACTTTTTCACCTTATCGGGATTCTGGGCCGCGTAGCTCCAAGCCATGTATCCGCCAAATGAATTACCAGCCATGTGGCAACTGTCTATATTTAATTTGTGGAGCATATCATCAATGAATTTGAGATAACGCTCTCTCGTATAAACTCCGTTCGGTTCAGGTCCAGTAATACCGAAACCCGGCATATCGAAACTCACCACACGATACTCTTTCGAAAGTTCTCCGGTCCAGCCTTCCCACGTATGTAGCGAGGCGGCTGTTCCGTGCAGAAGCACCACCGTTTCGCCCGTGTCGCCATTAATGCGATAATGCACATTCATTCCATCCAACTCTAGGAATTGAGAATTTTCATAAGCATACTTCTCAATAATTTCCTCTACGGGAATATCATTTCGCCACAAAGTGGCTGTGAATGCACAGAAAAGTACAAGTAGACCAAGAAGCAGATAGATAATTACTTTTTTCATTTTTCTTTTCTCATTACTCCTTATTCCTCAAATGCTTCGGTCCTTCAGGTTCAAAATTCTGAACCACCGAACGAATTTCGTCCTTTTCGATGGTGATGAGTTTCTGCTTATAAAGGCCTCCGATTGCTTTCTTGAACAGTTTTTTACTCATGTGCAATTCGCGTTCAATATCTTCGGGTGCGCTCTTGTCTGAAAGCTTAAGTATTCCTCTATTTCGATTTAAAGCATCCAAAATTTTTCTTGAATTCGGTTCAATGCTTGCTACACCAAGCGGCTCTAGGCTCACATCTATCTTACCATCTTCGCGCACTTGTTTGATGTAGCCTTTGGTCAAATCTCCAACCTCAATCGGTCTAAAAACTTCATTTTGATAGACCAATCCGCCATACTTCTGGTTTATCATCACTTGGAAACCAAGTTCCGTCTCATTGTAAACTACCAACTCAACCTCTTCTCCCACCCTGAGGTCGATATTGTTTTGATTGAGCAGTTTACCTATGCGCGGTGTACCCACCAATCGTTCTGATTTTTCATCTAAAAATATACCCACGAGGTATTTCTCGCCCACTTCCATCTGCTCCACCATTTCGCCATAAGGAACAAAGAGGTGTTTCTCCAATCCCCAATCGAGAAAGGCACCAATTCGGTTGACTGAATGCACTTCTAACCAAGCGAATTTACCTAATGAAATCAGCGGAGTTTGTGTAGTTGCCACAGGTCGCTCCTCCATATCGAGATAAACGAAAACGGTGAGTTCATCACCTTCATGCATGCCTGGTTTCAGATACTTGTTTGGCAAAAGTATGACATCATCATAGCCAGCATCGGGCTCGCCCAAATAGGCACCTACGCTGGTGAATCTGTGAATTGTAAGTGTGGTGTATTCTCCGGGAGTGAACAAGTTGATAGAGTTGATAGGTTTACACAGTTGATAGAGTTGATAGGTTTACACAGTTGATAGGTTTACACAGTTAATAGGTTTACACAGTTGATTGGGCGGACAGGTTGGATGTTGCAGGGTCGGGCAATTTCATTATCACAGTCCGTGCAATTGTATCTTGTACATCTTGTCATGCTATATCCTACAAGGGTGCTGTCGCTACTGTAAGATGATAGTCAGTTCCATGAATTTTCTTGATTTCAAGATCTACAATAATATTCTTGTGTTCCGAAAATTTCTCTCGTTTCCGGTCCACCATTTCCTCAAACAATTGCTCCATTCCCGGCACATAGGGTGCGGTCTTAAAAAATTCTCTTTTGGCCAGCAGATATGCTTCTTCGCTTTTTTCTCTCACAGTTGCTGCATTCCAAGCATGAACACCAAAGGCAAATTTGAGCTTTATAGTTGAACTATCGTTCTGACTGTCTAAAAGGGGATCGACAAATTCTTGCAATAGCTCAGAATATTTTACACTGTCCTTGTTCAATCGTGTTTCCACGCCTCTTTTAGCATTTCTCTCCTGCAAAATTCTGCTCGAAGATCCCAGTCCCGCTGCTATTGAAGCACCTTGTTCTCTTTGGCGTTTGGCCTCTTTAAGCTTCTTGGCCCTTTTAATGTTCTCTGCTTTTCCCATTTTATTTTTGAATCTGACGTTGATAAAGATCAATCCCTCAACCGAGCAACGTGTGTTTACGAGCATGTTTCCCGAGGGAAGACGCAACCCAAGCTGATGCTAATTCTGCAAACTTCATCAACTCTGTAAACTCATAACTCTTTACGCAGTCGCGCTACTGGTATTCCCAATTGCTCACGGTATTTGGCTACCGTTCTGCGGGCAATGATATAACCACTTTCCTTGAGCAAAGCTGCCAATTTCTCATCGGCAAGCGGATGGTTCTTCTCCTCACCTTCAATCGCATCACTGAGGATTTTTTTCACCTCACGGCTGCTCACCTCTTCTCCACTTTCGGTTGTCAAGGATTCAGAGAAGAATGATTTAAGCAGGAATGTTCCGAACTGCGTTTGCACGTATTTGCTGTTGGCCACGCGTGAAATGGTGGAAATATCGAGCCCAACGATGTCAGAAATGTCTTTCAAGATCATCGGTTTCAATTTGGTTTCATCACCCGTAAGGAAATATTCCTTCTGATATTCCATGATGGCATCCATGGTGCCAAAAAGGGTCATTTGTCGTTGAAGGATGGCATCAATAAACCATTTGGCGCCATCCAGCTTCTGCTTCACAAACTGAACGGCTTCCTTCTGCTCCTTATTTGCGTTTCCCTTTGCTTCGGAATAAGATCTTAGCATTTGCTTGTATTCGTTGCTCACTTTTAACTGAGGCGCATTTCGACCATTGAGCGTCAACTCCAACTTGCCGTCTTCATTGGCAATCATAAAATCAGCCACAATGTTTTGTACGACCTTGGTGCTATCCGAAAGCGAATCACCCGGACGTGGATTGAGTTTCAAAACCACATCAAGTACCTTTTTGAGTTGGTCTTCTTCAATATGTAAACGCTGACAAATCTTGGTGTAATGCTTCTTAGAAAACTCATCCATCATTTTCTCGATGAGTGTTTTAGCAAGGGCAATGTTCTCCGTCTCTTCCTTCACGTTTAACTGCAGCAACAGACATTCCTGTAAGTTTCGGGCTCCAACACCTGATGGTTCAAAGCCTTGAATCACCTCCAGCATGTCCTCCACCTCATCCTCATTAGTATGGATGTTCTGAGTGAAAGCCAAGTCATCTACAATAGCAAAGAGTTCTCTTCTCAAATAACCATCATCATCTAAATTGCCGATAATGGTTTCGGCAATGGTGCGCTGTTGTTCCGAAAGAACACGCATTCCGAGTTGTTCGTTTAAGAGATCACGAAAGCTGTAACCACTGCTCAGAGGCGATTCGCGCTCTTCATCATCTGCGCTGGTGTTGTTCGCGTACAGTTTGTAATCTGGAATATCATCATCTTGAAGGTAATCCTCAATGGTAAATTCATCATCGTCTGATGAATCATATTCCTCTTGGTCATCATCGTTCTGTAGGTCAGACAGCTCATCGTCCATCTCGTCCCCTTCAGGGCCTTCTTCCAACGCAGGATTAATCTCCAATTCCTCCTTAATGCGTTGCTCCAACGCGATGGTAGGAATCTGCAACAGCTTCATCAATTGAATTTGCTGTGGCGATAAACGCTGTAATTGCTTCTGTTGTAACCGTTGATTGAGTGCCATGGGAATGGTGTTTTGCGATTGGTGCAAGTTCGTTATTCCAATTTGAGTGCCAAAGGTTTTTCAAAGGAGAAATATCAACCAACCATAGGGAATGACGTTGGAAACATTCTTCTTTGCACCCCGTTTTGCGGCTGGGTAGTCTTCTCTGCCTGATAATCCTTAATGTTGTTGCTTTATTTAAAGGTTGAAAAAATGAAAATTGTTGTCCTTTCAAGAAATGCCAAGCTCTATTCTACCCGCAGGTTGGTGGAGGCTGGCGAAAAACGTGGACATGAAATGGTGGTGGTAGATCACGCGAAATGCGACATTATCATCGAAAAAAAACGACCGCACATTATGTATCAAGGTCAGGAAGTGACTGGGGTTGATGCCGTAATTCCAAGAATTGGCGCATCCATTACATTCTACGGAACTGCAGTGGTTCGGCAGTTTGAGATGATGAAAGTGTTTACGGCTGTTGAATCGGTGGCACTTGGACGATCTCGCGATAAGCTCAGAAGCCTGCAAATACTTTCCCGTGCTGGTCTTGGTCTGCCAAAAACGGCCTTCACCAACTATTCTAAGGATGTTACGGAGGTAATTAAGCAAGTTGGAGGTGCGCCACTTGTGATTAAACTTCTGGAAGGAACTCAAGGTGTTGGCGTTGTGCTTGCAGAAACAAATCAGGCGGCAGAATCTGTGTTGGAAGCATTTAACGGCCTACAAGCGCGGGTTATCGTTCAGCAGTTTGTGAAGGAAGCAGGCGGTGCCGATATCCGTGCTTTTGTGGTAGATGGAATTGTAGTTGGTGCCATGAAACGTCAGGGAAAAGAAGGAGAATTCCGATCTAACCTGCACCGAGGTGGAACGGCAAGCATTATCGAACTTTCTGAAGACGAGGAATCTGCTGCACTGAAAGCCGCCAAGGTTCTCGGATTGGGAATTGCCGGAGTAGATATGCTTCAATCCAACTCAGGGCCAATGATTATGGAGGTAAATTCATCTCCAGGTTTAGAAGGCATTGAAGGAGCAACGGGCAAAAACATTGCAGGAACAATTATCAAGTACATCGAACGCAGTGTCTGAGGCAAGTACTCCAGAAGAACTAATCATTTTCGGAACGCCCATCGGCTACGGCAAAACGGTGGTAAACTTTGAAATTGCCAAACTCCACACGCGTACACCGCTTTCTATACCAATCATTATTCAGCGAGCCAAAAAACCGGGACCTGTAATTATGTTCAGTGCTGGTATCCATGGTGATGAGGTGAACGGAGTGGAAATCGTTCGTCAAATCATCACGCGTAAATACAACATTCCCGATTGTGGAACGACCATTTGCGTGCCAGTGGTAAACGTATTCGGATTTCTTAATCAGGATAGGAGATTCCCAGACGGAAGAGATTTGAATCGATCATTTCCAGGAAGTGCAAAAGGTTCGTTAGCAAGCAGGTTTGCTCATTTCATTATGACGGAAATTGTTCCGCATGTCAATCATATCATCGATTTTCACACAGGTGGCGCAAGCCGATTCAACTTTTCACAGATTCGCTACAATTCGGAAGATGCCGAATGTGAAGCATTGGCCAAAATTTTCGGTACTAAATTCATTTTGCGAGCAGATACGCGCGACCACTCATTCCGCGATGCGGCTTCCGCACTTGGCAAAAAGGTGTTGATGTTTGAAGGAGGAAAATCAAAGCATCTCGACCGTATTGTGACCAAATCAGGACTGGATGGAACTCTGAGAATTCTTCATCATCTCAAAATCCGCGATTGCAGCAAAGAATTGGCAAAACTGGACAACCCCGATTCTCCTATCGTGATTGAAAGCTCGTCATGGATTAGAGCCAAATATTCGGGCATGTTCCGTTCCTATAAGGCCAATGGGTCGTTCGTTCAAAAAGGAGAGCGCATTGGCACACTTACCGATCCCTTTGGAGATTTTGAAAAAAGCGTGAAAGCAACGTGGGATGGTTACATCATTTGCATCAATCACAACCCAACCGTAAACCAAGGAGATGCGTTGGTACATGTAAGCACTAAGGTTGTTGAGTAATAGGAATTGCTGAATTACCGTTTTACGATTGGATAAATGCTGCATGTTGGAACACAGCTTTATGTGTTTATTGTACAAAAATCAGACAGACGGACAGCTGATTTGAGAAGTAAACGAGCATGAACAATTGGCCCGAACTACTTTACGACCGTTGGGATGCAGATAAATCGCAACGTATTTCAAGTTTCATTGCCTCAAACGCGCTTGTATTTGAAGAAGTATTCAATACGTTTTTTACTGAAGAAGGCCACGTAGCGCATCGCAGTGGCTTCATCCTCGGACAGACTTTTAAGAAGAAGCCATCCTTGCTCATTCCACGAATAGGAATGTTGCTGAATAAAATGCCAGAACCGCCCCACGAATGGTATCGTTGGATGACCATTTGGTACCTGAGTCATTGCACGTTTCCTGCTGAACATGATGGACTTGCAGCCACCTATGCCTTTGAAGAATTGGGAAAATCTTACAATAAACCAAGCGTTAAAAATGCCAGCATGCGCTTGCTCGAATTCATCTGTAAGCGAAATCCTGAACTTATTCCAGAATTCAAATTGTATTTGGAGGAAATTATCGGGAATGAACGTCCTACTTTAGTGGCCAAGGCAAAAAACCAACTAATTTCAATGGAACGCAGATGACACGGATTTACACAGATATGTTGGGTATTCCGACTCAAAACCGTATGGTATTAATTTTGAGCATTCTCTTGCTGTGCGCTTCCAACTCAATCGCCCAAATAAGATTTTCTTTTATTGGTATGGATGAGAACGAACCGATGATTTTGTCGGCAATAAAAGACCTTGATTCCTTGACGAAATCAAAGGATGTTTCGATTAAGTTGGTAATCGAAGACGAGGATTCAACGCCTCTCGGTTCAACCATTACCAAGGATGGGATTCATTATGTTCATTATCCAAACCATGCCTATCAATGGTCGGGAACATATCCAAATTACAAACTGAAAGCCCGCTCGGTTCAAGGACTGACATTCGGCATTTATGGCCTGATGGATGAAGTATTGGGCTTCCTATTCATCCATCCTAAAAACACGATTGTTCCTAATGAAGTAAAATGGCCTAATCAACTGAATTACAGTTCTTCACCCCGTTTCAATAAGAAAGGATTCCATCTTCATACCCAACATCCCTTAGAGCTAACAGAACAGTTGCACAATCCCGATTTTCCGAATGCGTGGGTAGATGTAAAAGAGTACATTGATTGGTTAGTTCGCAATCGACAGAATTACTGGGAATGGTGTCTTTTGCGCACCGTTGATATGGAAAAATGGCAGCCACATGCCAAGCGTATGGTTGATTATTCGCACGAGCGCGGATTGATGATCGGTGTGGATATTTCGTTGCACATGATTCAGCAGCGCACGTTTCAACTCTACAAAAGCTGGCCAAAGAATTGGCACAGCAAGGAAGAACAAGTGAAGCGCAGTTTGGCAGATTTGTTTTATGCCAATTGGGATTTTCTGAACGTAGAATTTTCCACCGCTGAGTTTATTGGTGGCAAAGAAAAACTCAAGAGTCGATTGAAGAAAACACTGATAGAAACAGCTCGAAATAAGTACAACTCCAACATTATGGGGCGCAAGCACGTGGTGAGCGAAGAGAACATGGTGGGCGAACAGGCAGATGTGTTTAACGCAACCGACAGCATAGACCTTTTTCGCGGTGTGGGCATCCATACCGTTATGATGTACAGTTTGCAAGACAGCGTGGCGCCTGTGTATGAGAACAAGAACTTTGACCACATCCATAAAGACATGGTACTTGAAAATAAGGTGCGCGAGGTATGGTTCTATCCCGAAAGTGCGTATTGGGTAACGTATGACAACTCTGTTCCTATGTTGCTGCTGCCCTATCTCTCTGGCCGACTGAGCGATATTCTGCTCTGCGAAAAGGAAGGCATCCCGAATCATCTCACCTTCAGTAGTGGTTGGGAGTTGGGCTATTGGGCGGTTGACTGGAGCATTGCCCGTTGGAGTTGGAAAGGTGTATTCAATGAAGAAGAACACGTGCCTAAACCGATGGAATGGGTTAAATCTTTAGGATATTCTGAAGAGGTTGAATCCAATTTGAACCAGCATTTGGAGCTTCAGAAAGAATACTTGCTGAACAAGAATCTCCTGCAATTTATGTGCGCACAAACGGTAACGGACGAATTTTCACTTTTCAGAAAACAGTTTCAGCCACGGCCTGATTACACGTTTAAATGGTTGCAGAACAGGTCAGACCAGTTGACAAGAGATAAAGTGAAAAGCGTTGGATTGGCACAATTGCAAGAGTATTATTCAAAGTCAGAGGCTTTGAATGAGGAGTTAGCTGGCCTTATTGATACGCTTCGTCCCTCGCCCATCTCTGAGTATTTCACCGCATTGCAAATCACATCTCTAAGGGCCAAGCACCGCGCCACAACCCTCAACGCTATGCTCGCCCATCGCGAAAAGCGGAAAGAAGATAAGCTGCACTGGTTGGAAAAAGGCCGCGATATACGCCTGCAAGGCGTAGGACTGGTTCACAAACTGGAACTGAACTACAAATACAACCCAGAATATCTATACACCGAACGGTTCAGCCATACCTCCTACCCTTACGGTTATCTGTTTGCGCCACACACGCTTCACTTTTGGAAACGCGAGGAGGAACAGAGCCGCAAGAACCGATGGGGATACAACTTCATGAGTATTTGGAAGGTGGGGAGGATAGTTGGATTGTAGCAGAAAGAAAGGCATAAGAGACAAGAGGCGAGGGATGAGAGAAAGGGACACAGGGCGAGAGCGGAGCATCCCTCCAAATCGTTAATCGCAAATTAGGTCATTAGGTTATCCATTAAGAGAAACCCCTACTTCCCCAATACCTTCCTAGCAATCAATTCCTTCATGATCTCGTTGGTACCGGCATATATTCGCTGCACACGGGCATCTGCCCATGCCCTGGCCACATCGTATTCCCAGATGTAACCGTATCCACCGTGTAATTGCAGACATTCATCGGCTACTTGACATTGTACTTCCGTTGTGGTAAGTTTTACCATACTAGCCATGGCAGCATCCAATTTACCATCGAGATGGAGCATAAGACAGTGATCTAGAAACGCACGTGACTTCGTTATTTCGGTGGCCATTTCCGCCATTTTGAAACGTGTATTCTGAAACCGTGAAATAGGCTGACCAAAAGCGTTGCGCTCGTTAACGTATTTCACGGTTTTCCAGAAGATGCCTTCGGCTGCACCAATGGCGCCAATACCAACTACTAACCGCTCCTGCGCCAACTCGTGCATCAGGTATTTAAATCCTTCTCCTTCTTTACCAATTAAATTTTCTTTAGGAACCTTCACATTATCGAAAAATAGCTCGCACGTATCTTGGGCATGTAATCCAATCTTGTGAAACGGCTCTCCTTTGGTAAAACCTTTCATGTCGGCTTCAATTAACAACAAACTAATTCCCTTTGCTCCCAATGATGGGTCGGTCTTAACGGCACAAACCACAATATCGCAGAGGTATCCGTTGGTAATAAAGGTTTTTGAACCATTTACTAGGTAATGGTCTCCCTTATCCTCTGCGGTACATTTCATTCCCTGCAGATCGCTACCAGCGGCAGGTTCGCTCATGGCAATGGCCGAAATAGACTCACCGCTAACCATTTTAGGACACCATTTATGTTTCATTTCCTCCGATCCGAAATCAAGAATGTACGGTAAAACTATATCACTATGTAATGGATAACCGACAGCTGGACCAGCCACTCCTGCCCTACTCAACTCCTCAGCAAAAATGGAATTATAGCGAAAATCTGTGATTCCAAGGCCACCGTATTGTTCTGGTACCTGCATGCACAGAAAACCGTTTCCACCGATAGCTGTCCAGCTTTCGCGGCTTACCATGTGGTTTTTCTCCCATTCGGCATTGTGAGGCACAATTTCCTGTGCAATAAAATCTCTAACGGACTGACGGAACATGTCGTGTTCCTCGTTGAAAATAGGTCTTTCTATGAATTCGGTCATGATATTGAAATTAGGATGCCAAAACTAAAGGAATAGGCGCAATAAAAAAGTGGAAACAGGATCTGCCGCCCGTTACATCACTTGTTACATACAGTATCCTAAACGAGTAAAAAACATAATAACCGGGCATAAAGTTGCCCCAACGGGTTTGTGGCAAGTATGGGCTACAGATTTTAAGAACGCAAAAACATGTTTTTAGCCATTAACGAACACCTGCCTTCCTGCAAGCTGGGATTTTCACTGATAAAAGAAAGTTCGTCAGTGACACTAGATAAAATCCGTGCAACTATGCTTATTTTATGTCCTTTCAGAAATTGACCCCAGTTATTTGGGTCAACATGCTTACAATCATTTTATTCAACAATCAATTTGAAATTCGTAGTGCCAGCATTTTCAGCTTGTACAATCAAATAATATAGCCCACTGCTTAGTTGCTGCACATTTAGGCTATTTGAGTTGCTGTCGTGGTGAGTAAAACGATAATTTTCTATCTTTTTCCCTGTTGAATTAAACAATGTTACGGTGTAAACTCCATTTTCGGCAAAGTCAATAAACAAGACATCTTCAGCCGGGTTGGGATAAATTTTAACGTTGTTTTTATTCACAGCATCAATACCTGTGCAAATATCCACTTGTATATTCTCGGTAGCCGTTGCACTGCAATTTTGAGCGTCAGTATATTGGTAAGTAATGGTAAAGTCGCCAAGACCCTGTGTCGCAGGGTTAAACGTGACTGTCTCAGTTCCGTCAATGGCATACGTGCCTCCTGCTGGGCTGCCGCCAATAAGGGTAAAAGCAGCATCGGAGGAGCACACTGTTCCGAAGGGATCTAACGCAACGATTGGCAACGTATTTACCGTGACTACTAAAGTACTTGCCGTGCTTTCGCCACAATTATTTTCGGCAGTAACACTTATTGTTCCAGAGGCGTTGTTTGCTGTTGCATTTATTTGGCTGGAAGTGCTCGTGCCTATCCATCCGTTAGGAAGTGTCCAGTTATAGGATTCTCCGACTATATTCGTAACACTGTATGAGTAAATAGCGTTTTCACAAATTGAAACATCACCTATGATTACCAATGGGGCGTTGGGGACATTCTCAATATTTACATCAACAGTGGCACATGTAGTGATGCCATTACAACCTTCATTTGCAGCAAAATATGTGATATTGGTAGCTAAAGATGGCGTGGTAAAAGATGCTCCTGTGCCTACTTGCGTTGCTCCACAACTGCCAGTAAACCATTTGGTGGTGGCATCGCCTCCTGTGGCGGCAAGTGTAGTAGTTGTGCCCGAACAGATTTGAATAGTTCCTGTAATGCCTGTTGGCGCAGTAGCGGTCGAAGTTACCGTTACCGTTATAGTTGCACAGGATGATATTCCTCCGCACCCATCATTTGCAGCAAAATACGTGGTGTTTGTAGCCAAGGATGGCGTGGTAAAAGATGCTCCTGTGCCTACTTGCGTTCCTCCACAACTGCCAGTAAACCATTTGGTGGTGGCATCGCCTCCGGTGGCGGTAAGTGTAGTGGTTGTGCTAGAACAAATACTATTCGTTCCTGTAATGCCTGTTGGCGCAACAGCAGCCAGAGTTACAAGAACCGTTACAGTTGCGCAGGATGAAATTCCTCCGCACCCATCATTTGCAGCAAAATACGTGGTGTTGGAAGCTAAGGATGGCGTGGTGAAAGATGCTCCTGTGCCTACTTGTGTTCCTCCGCAACTTCCGGTAAACCATTTAGTAGTAGCATCGCCTCCGGTGGCGGTAAGTGTAGTAGTTGTGCCCGAACAGATCTGAGCAGTTCCTGTAATGGCACTAGGTGCTACTGCTGCTGGTGGCACGGTAACAACTCTATCAACTGTTGAGGCACCGCAGGCATTGCTAATTGTTGCCCTCACTGTAAAACCGGCAGTAACCGATGTTACCCCACCCGAATTTGAATTTATGGAAGCACCACCTGAAAAGATACTGTATGAGACAGTTGTTCCACCAGTGGCAGATGCAGTGTAAGTACTTGTTCCTC
>Ga0105051_10001260_pt1 | contig 34837 bp, 31 predicted proteins | sample FRY02_FD_78383 | JGI IMG/M metagenome (GOLD analysis project Ga0105051, IMG submission 78383) | Freshwater microbial communities from Lake Fryxell liftoff mats and glacier meltwater in Antarctica - FRY-02 (megahit assembly) | ecosystem: Environmental > Aquatic > Freshwater > Ice > Glacier... | reverse complement strand
AGGCGGGTGTGGAAGCGGCCTTGAATCTTGGAGAAGTCTTGGCTCTTGGCCTTGTTGGCGCCACCCAGGGCGGCGTCGATGTCTTCCTGGCTGGTGACAATGACCCAAGCCCTGCCCTTGCACTGGGTGCCCAGCTGCTCGGTGATGGTCTGCAAGCTCAGCATGAGCTGGGAGCTGGCACCGATGAACTGGCCCACCTCGTCGACCAGAAAAATCACCTTGTGGCCGGCGGGCTGGGTTGACAGGTAATCGTTGACCACCTTGGCGAAGCCTTCGATGTTGATGCGGTAGCTGTCGCGCGCGCCATCGAACCATTTGCCGGCGGACTCAGGCGTCATGTTGAGTGCCTTGCCCAGGGCGGTCACCACATCGTCGCGTAAGAAATCGACCGCATCGCGCTCTTGCTCCCAGTGGCTGCCGTTGGACAGAAAAAAGGCGGCTTTGAAGCTGTCGTAAACGCCCTTGGCAAGCAGGTGGCGCTCCATGTCAGCGATGTGGGGCGTGTCGCCCGAGTAGCCGAGCTTTTCGTTGAAGACGCGAATGAACACCTGCAGGATGGCGTCGCGCTCGGACTTGCTGTCGGCCTTGGCGTCGATGTTGAACAGGATCACATCGGCCGTGCCATGCACCGCGCGGTGTATATCGGCCAGCAACATGGCGTCTGTGATTTTCTGGTGATCAAAGAACGCAGCGGCAAGCCGCTTCTCGCCGGTCTCGGGATGCGAGGCTTCGAGGTTTTCCAGCAGGTACGACAAGATCTTGATGAAGTGGGACTTGCCGGAGCCGAAAAAGCCCGACACCCAGACACCCATGCGGTCGGTCACAGCGGGATCGTGCGCGCTGTCAATGGCGGCAAGGTAGGCATCAAAGAAGCGGCGCAGGTGCTCGCTGATCTGCTTGGTGACAACGTATTCTTCGAGTTCTTGCCAGACGCTGGCGGCGTCCATCTGGTCGGCTTTGATGACGCCATTGATGGGGCGGTCGATCGGTTTGAGGAAGAGCTGCTGAATGTTCATGTTGTTGCCTTTTCCCTGGGATCCATGTTTGTGAGCGCCGAAAGACAAATCAGCTGCTTTGCGGCACAAGGCGAAAGGCGCGGTAGTAGTGGTCTTCGGCCAGGCTGTTGAAGAGGCGAAGCGAGTGGCCGTCGTACCGGCCAGGAAAGAACATGAGCAGCGGCGTGTTGCCCATGATGGGGTGGAGGGCCGAGAGCAGCGTGTGGGTGCGCAGGATGGGATAGACAGCGCCCACTCCGGTGATGATCAGCAAGTCCAGGCTGGCCACGTTGTGCTGTGTGGCGATTTTTTGGGCCAGCTTGTCTTCTTTCAGCACCGATCGCAGCGCAGCGAGCGTGCTGTCGTCGCCTTTGCTCGACTGCATGTCAATGGCTTTGGCGAGCAGATTGCGCTCGGTTAGCAGCTCGGTCACCAGCTGCAGCAGGTTGACCGAGGCGGCTCGCAACGGGGGTGTCTGCTTGCCCAAGGCTGGCAACACGGTGCCTGAGACGAAGTCCCGCACCTCCATTTCGCGCTCGGGCGGGTAGTCAAAAATCCAGAAACCGATCTCGTTGCCCAAGCCCTTGCTCTCGAGAAAGTCACGCGAGGTGATTCGGGGCAGGATTTGATTGAGTCGTTCGTCAAGGCTCAGCGTCATGGGGCGCGCTCCAGGCAGTGGATCATCTGTGTGTCGTGGCTGGCCGCCAGGTAGCGCCGCACCTCTGGATGCAGCGACTGTGGGGTCAGTGCCATGGTGCGGGCATCGGCGAGGTATTTGGCCTCAACCAGGATGCGGACGATGACCTGAAACAGCTTGGCTCGGGTGGACGCTGACCAGCCAGCAACAGCGCCGTCGTGGTGGGCACAGTCGGCCAAGAAAGCTTGCCAGTCGCGCTGAACCAGGTGGTGCTCCAGCCCCCTTTGCCGCTCGGCGTAGACGTGTCGCATGAAGTCACCCAGCAGCTGACTGTGCCGGATGGCGGCCACCAGCAGGAGCTGCATCGCCACTTCCTGCTCTCGCTTGACCAACAGAGTCCAGCCCGCCGCATCCAATGTGCGCAGCCTTTTCCGGATCAGCGTGGCCTGTCGGCGGGCTGTGATCGGCGTCTGCTTTTGCAGTATGTTTTCCACCTCCACCGCGTGCCACCAGGCGGCTTCGTCTGGCTGCGTCAACAGCAGCGCGGCGAGGCGCTTGCTTTCAAGCGGCAAAAGCGAGCCAGCTGAAATTTCGGCGTTGTAGGCAGGCATGGTTGCGGGTCGGGTTTGCGGCAGAGCGTAACAGGGCGTTGTTCGGTACATTCGAACAAAAAACAGCCAAAACGGCGCTGATCCGAGCCATTGGGCAGAGCAGCAGAGACCTGCGCGAGTTGGGCTGCCACAGCGTGTAGATTCCTGCCATGTCGCACCACCCCAACCCCCGATCGCTTCTGACCCCGACCATGCGCGGTGTGCTGGAGCGCATCGCCCGCGCTGGTCACCTGCCGATGCACGCGCTGTCGCCCACCCAGGCCAGACTGGCCTATGAAGCCGGCGCTGGCTTGCTCGATATTGCGCCGCACAAACTGCTGCGGGTGGAAGACCTCCAAATTCCAACGCGCGATGGGGCCAAACTCGGCGCACGGCTGTATGCGCCGGCATCACAGGGGCCCTTGCCGGTGCTGCTGTACTTCCACGGCGGCGGCTTCACCATCGGCAGCGTGGCCACCCACGAGCCGCTGTGCCGGCATCTGGCGCACCTGGCGCAATGCGCCGTGCTGTCGGTCGACTACCGGCTGGCGCCTGACGCGAAGTTTCCGAGCGCGGTGGAAGACGCCTGGGACAGCCTGGCCTGGCTGCGCACACACGCCACCAGCCTGAGGCTGGACCCGACGCGTATCGCGCTCGGCGGCGACAGCGCCGGCGGCACGCTGGCCTGCGTGACCGCGATTGCCGCGCGCGATGTCGGCTGGCCGCTTGCGCTACAGATGCTGTTTTATCCCGGCACGGGAGGGCACCAGAACACCGACAGCCACAAGACCTTTGCCCATGGCTTCCTGCTGGAGGAGCCGCACATCAGCTATTTCTTTGGCCACTACCTGCGCGGCCCCGCCGACCGCGACGACTGGCGGTTTGCGCCGCTTGATGGCGTGGATGTCCATGGGGAGGCGCGCGATCTCGACGGTGTGGCGCCTGCATGGATCGGCCTGGCCGAGTGCGACCCGCTGACCGACGAGGGCGTGCTGTACGCCGACCGCCTGCGCCTGGCTGGCGTGGCGGTGGATCTGGAGATTTACCGGGGCGTGGTGCACGGCTTCATTCAGTTCGGGCGCGCGATTCCCGAAGCGCTCACCGCGCAGCTCGACGCCGCGCGGGCCTTGCGGCAGGCTTTTGCGCCGCTGTGATCGCGGCTGTCACAGCCAGCGCTTGCAGCGTCCGAAACACATCGCCTGTGCGGACAAGACAAGACAAAGCGGCTGTGAAAAAGCCGCTCGAAGGCGGCTTGGTCTCAGCGCTCTTGGTACCAGCAGGGCTGGTGACGAGCAAGTTCAGTCAGCAAACTGGCCAGCGGCATCGATCACTGTCTTGAGCTTGGTGATCTGGTCTGACACAAAGGCCTTGTGCCCGGCTGGTGACATGCGCTTGTCGGTCACCACGGTAGCGCCCAGTGCATCTTGTCCTTTGATGAAATCGGGGTCTTTGAGGGCCAACATCAGCGCGTCATTGAGCTTCTTGGCCACATCGGGCGGTGTGCCCTTGGGCGCGTACATGCCGTGCCAGATCGTCAGGTTGAAGTCTTTCAGGCCCATTTCCTGCAAGCTGGGGTAGTCCTTGAGGATTTTGTTACCAGACAGCGCCTTGGGCGTGGTGACCGCAAACGCTTTGACGCGCCCTGCTTCAATCTGGGGCACGGTGTTGGTGGTCTGGTCACACATGACCTCTACCTGGCCGCCCATCAGATCGTTCATCGCCGGGCCGGTGCCGCGGTAGGCGATGGTGGTCATGGCCTTGTCGAGCTTGAGGGCCGACTGCCACATCAGGCCGCACAGGTGGGAGGCCGAACCCAGACCGGCGTGTGCCAAGTTGAGCTTGCCGCCGTTGGCACGGATGTAGTTCTCAAAATCTCGGTAGGTGTTGGCCGGCAACTTGGGTGATCCGATCAGCGTCATGGGCACGTCGTTGATCATGCCCAGGTACTCAAAGTCTTCCAGCGCCTTGAAGGGCAGCTTGCGGTACAGGCCAGCGGTGGAGGCCATGCCGATGTGCCAGACCAGCAGGGTGTGACCGTCGGGCGTGGCGCGGGCCACCTTGGCCGCACCAATGGTGCCGCCAGCGCCAGCCGCGTTTTCCACAATGATGGTGGCGCCAGCGAGCTGCTTGGTCATGGCTTGGGCGAGTTGGCGGGCCACGGTGTCTGTGGGGCCACCAGCGGCGAACGGCACCACGATGGTGATGGGTTTGCTGGGGAAGCCTTGGGCGAAAGCGCCGGCAGACACGGCGGCGGTCAAGGCCATCGCAAGAACGTTTTTCATGGTCATCTGGGAATCTCCTGGGTTGCATATGGACTTGCGCATCCTAGCGGGCGATGCTGGATTGGGTACCCAGGAAAGTACCAATCCCCCTGGCGCCAGAGGCAATGGCCGCAGCGTGCTGCCGGCTGGCCTTACAGCCGGTGGCGCAAGCTTGCTGTCGAGGTCTCCCAGCGGCGCTGTGGCCCACCGCTGCGCTCGCTGTTTCGGTTCATTCTTGCGACCCCTGCCAAGGGGCAGAAACCTTTGCAGCTTCCTTGCCCAGGGTGGGCAAAACCAGTGACTCCTTCGCTGCTGGCGGGGAAGGCCTGCACGGCGTCGCGGGTTGTTTCTCCCAGGGAAAACAGACACACAGCTTATTTAGTCGGGACTTACCCTCGGTTCGATCGCTGATGCCATATGGCGAAATTTTTCTGTAAGAAACCAAGGTCAGAGTCACCGCTGTAATACCGAAAACGCTTGCTTTCGGGCGTGCAAATCGTGGTGGTTCAACCCGCCGACATCGCAAATGCATCAAGTCAAGGAGATGACTGACATGACAAGTCAAGAAAACGCGAACGCGTACTGGAAGGCGACCCTGGGTTTGCTGACCAAGGTACTGGTTATCTGGTTCCTGGCCTCCTATGGCGCGGGCATTCTGTTTGCGCCGTGGCTCAACAATTTCTATCTTGGCGGATACCCGCTGGGTTTCTTTTTCGCCCAACAAGGCTCTATCTATGTGTTCATCGCGCTGATCTTCTGGTACGCGAACCAGATTGGCAAGATTGACCGCAAGTTCGGCGTGCAAGAAGACTGATCAACCCAAAGACCCTTATGGAACTCCAAACCACCATTTATATTTTTGTCGGGCTGAGCTTTGCGCTTTACCTCGGCATTGCCTACTGGGCGCGCGCTAGCAGCACGTCCGAGTTTTACGTGGCTGGCGGTGGGGTTCACCCCATTACCAACGGCATGGCCACCGCCGCTGACTGGATGTCGGCCGCATCTTTTATCTCCATGGCCGGCCTGATCTCCAACCTGGGTTACGGCGGCGCCGTGTTCCTGATGGGCTGGACCGGTGGCTATGTGCTGCTGGCCATGCTGCTGGCGCCCTATTTGCGCAAGTTCGGCAAGTTCACAGTGCCCCAGTTTATTGGTGACCGGTTCTACTCCAGCGTGGCGCGCAACGTGGCGGTGGTCTGCTTGCTGGTGATTTCGTTGGTTTACATCATTGGTCAGATGACGGGTGTGGGCGTGACCTTTGCTCGCTTTCTCGGCGTCTCCAACGAGCAAGGCATCTACATCGGCATGGCCATCGTGTTCGCTTACGCGGTGTTCGGTGGCATGAAGGGCATCACCTACACCCAGGTGGCACAGTACATCGTGCTGATCCTGGCCTACCTGGTGCCAGCCTTTTTCATCTCGCTGAACCTGACCGGCAACTTCTTTCCGCAGTTGGGTCTGGGCGCTGATTTGGTAGGCACCGATATTTCTTTGCTGTCCAAGCTAGACCAGGTGGTGACCGATCTGGGTTTTAACGAATACACCACCACCGCCAACGGCTCGATGTTGAACATGTTTTTCTACACCGTGTCGCTGATGGTCGGTACCGCCGGCTTGCCTCATGTGATCGTGCGCTTCTTCACTGTGGCCAAAGTGTCCGATGCCCGCTCTTCTGCTGGCTGGGCGCTGGTGTTTATTGCCTTGCTGTACACCACCGCACCTGCGGTGGGGGCGATGGCCCGCCTGAACCTGATCGGTACCGTGAACTCTGCGGTTGGTCTGGTCAAGAGCGACGTGGGTGGCATCGTGGTGAGCGCCGATGCGGTGAAGGCCAGGGCCGACCTGTACGCGCCTGAGGCCAGCCTGGTCTATGCAGAGCGCCCAGCCTGGATGCAACGTTGGGAGAAAACCGGTCTGCTGAAGTGGGAAGACAAGAATGGCGATGGCCGCATCCAGTACTACAACGACAAGACCAAAAACGAAGTCGCCAAAGGCAAAGCCGAAGCAGCTGGCTGGAAGGGCAACGAGCTGACGGTGAACGCCGACATCATCGTGCTGGCCAACCCAGAAATCGCGCTGCTGCCCAACTGGGTGATCGCGCTGGTCGCCGCCGGTGGTCTGGCCGCTGCGCTGTCTACCGCGGCAGGTCTGCTGCTGGTAATTTCTTCTGCCATCTCCCACGATCTGATCAAAGGCGCTATCAAGCCTGACATCAGTGAGAAGGGTGAGCTCATGGCCGGCAAAATCGCCATGGCGGGTGCCATTTTTGTGGCGGGTTACCTGGGTCTGAATCCGCCCGGCTTCGCAGCGGGTACGGTGGCTTTGGCCTTCGGTCTGGCAGCGTCCACCATCTTCCCCGCGTTGATGATGGGTATTTTCAGCCGAACGATGAGCGACAAAGGCGCGATTGCCGGCATGCTGGTAGGCTTGGCTGTGACGTTGTTCTATGTGTTTGCACACAAGGGTATCTTCTTCATCAATGGCACCGAATTCCTGAACCTGATCGGCGGAGCCAACAGCTTCTTTGGTATCACCCCAGAGGCCTTTGGTACCGTGGGCGCTATCACCAACTTTGCAGTGGCTTACCTGGTGATCAAGGTGTCCGCTCCAGCACCCAAGCACATCCAAGAGATGGTGGAATCTGTTCGCATCCCCAAAGGTGCGGGTGCAGCCACCGGCCATTGAGTGCATGAGGTTTCTCGCCTCGGGTGAATGCCTGGGGTGTAGCTGAGTCAGACCCCGTCAGCCTGCTGCCGGGGTCTTTTTTATGAAAGTCATCCCTGATGAATGTGCCCAGTATTTACATCTTCAACTGGATTTTTCTGCTTGTGCTGTTTCCTGTGGCCTTCTTCTGGCTGCGGCGGACCTGGCGCATTTTGATCAAGCGGGATTTTTCAGAGGTGGCGCTGAAGAAAGGTGTCCCGCCCCCAGATGCGGAGAAATATGCGCCTTACGAGATGGCGATCAACATGGTCGGGGGCGTGGTGCTGGTTGGCGTGCTGGTCGCGGTATTGGGCTTTCAGGCCTTGACAGATGACGACTGGAAAGCGGTGGCCGGTATCACCCTGTGGTGCAAGCTGTTTGCATCGTTTGCTCTGAGCCGCCAGGCGCATGGCCTGGGGCCGAAAACCAAAGCCGACAAGACCAAGGCCAAAAAGGGCGAGCCGGGCGTTGACAAGCCCAGCTGACGAACCTTCAGTAAGCCAGCCGCCCCGGCTGGATTTCTTGCAGGATGGTGGTGGCGATTTCTTCGATCGACTTGGTCGTGGTGGAAAGCCAGCGAATGCCCTCGCGCCGCATCATCGCCTCGCCCTCGCTCACCTCCATCCGGCAGTTTTCCAAACTCGCATAGCGGGAGTTGGGACGCCGCTCGTTGCGAATTTCGCTCAAGCGCTCGGGCCCGATCGTCAAACCAAAAATCTTCTTGCGGTGCGGTGCCAGCGCTGGTGGCAGCTTGCGGCGCTCAAAGTCTTCTGGGATCAGCGGATAGTTCGATGCTTTGAGGCCGTGTTGCATCGCCAGGTACAGGCTGGTCGGTGTTTTGCCGCTGCGGCTTACGCCCACCAAAATCACGTCGGAGCCCTCCAGGTCGCGGTGGCTTTGGCCATCGTCGTGCGTGAGCGAGAAGTTGATCGCCTCGATGCGGTCGTCGTATTCCTTGCTTTTCGAAGCGTCGGAAAACCGGCCCACACGGTGATTCGACTTGATGCCAAGCTCGGCCTCCAGCGGCTCAACAAAGATGCCGAACATGTCAAGCATCATCCCGTGGCATTGGTCCTTGAACACTTTGAGTACGTCCATGTTGACCACGGTGGCAAACACCAGCGGGCGTTTGCCCTCGATTTCAGCCGCGTGGTTGATCTGACGCACCGCTTGGTGCGCCTTGTCCACGCTGTCGAGAAACGGCAGGCGCACACGCCGCACCTGTGCTTCGAACTGCGCCAGGATGGCATTGCCAAAGGTCTCAGCGGTGATGCCGGTGCCGTCGGAGATGAAAAAAACCGTGCGGTTGGGCATGGGCGTGTCCGATAAAACGGGTTGCAACGGGACAGTGAACGGGGTTGGGCAGTGGCCAGGTACCGCCTGGAGACCTGGGTCAGCGAGGCTGCCCCTCTACAATTCAAGGCTGCGCCTGAATCATTATCCCGGTTCACCCGCCCCTGTTTTTGCCCCGTCCGCAGGCCGACCCACAACAGAACAACAGGTCCACCGTCGCGCGCTCGGAGCTCCCCGTTTTTTAACTTGAGCGGAGTCTTTTCATGTCCCACCTGTTTTCCCCGACCGATCTGGTCGTGCCTTTCGAGCACCTGCGCATGTCCGACGTTGACACCGTGGGCGGCAAAAATGCCAGTCTGGGCGAGATGATCTCGCAGCTGCCCAGTGGTGTGAAGGTGCCCACCGGCTTTGCCACCACCGCGCACGCGTTTCGCGAATTCCTCAAGTTCGAGGGGCTGACCGATCGCATCAACGCGCTGTTGATGGCGCTGGACATTGAAGACGTGCGCGAGTTGGCCAAGGTCGGCGCCGCGATACGGGCCATGGTCGAGCAGCAGCCATTTCCCGCCGATCTGGAGCAGGCGATCCGAAGCGCGTTCGCGACCCTGGTCAATGGCAGCAACCAGGCCACCTTTGCGGTGCGCTCCTCGGCCACGGCCGAAGACCTGCCCGACGCGTCGTTCGCTGGTCAGCAGGAAACCTTTTTGAACGTGCACGGCATCGACGAGGTGTTGCACAAGACGCGCGAGGTGTTCGCGTCCCTCTACAACGACCGCGCCATCAGCTACCGGGTGCACAAGGGCTTTGCCCACGCCGATGTTGCATTGAGCGCGGGCGTGCAGCGCATGGTGCGCTCCGACTTGGGCGCCGCTGGCGTGATGTTCACCATCGACACCGAGTCGGGCTTTGAGGACGTGGTGTTCATCACCAGCAGCTACGGTCTGGGCGAGACGGTGGTGCAGGGTGCGGTAAACCCTGACGAGTTCTATGTGCACAAGCCGATGCTGAAAGCTGGCAAACGCGCGCTGATCCGCCGCAACCTGGGCTCCAAGCTGATCCAGATGACATTCACCAGCGCTGAGGAAAAAGCAGCCGATGGCGCGCTGAAAGGCAAGCTGGTTAAAACGGTCGATGTGCCGGTGGAGCAGCGCAACCGCTACAGCCTGACCGACGCCGATGTCGAGCAGTTGGCCCACCACGCGCTGGTGATCGAGGCGCACTATGGCCGCGCGATGGACATCGAGTGGGGCAAAGACGGAACCGATGGTCAAATTTATATCTTGCAGGCGCGCCCCGAGACGGTGAAGAGCCAAAGCGCTGGCAAAACCGAGGTGCGCTACAAGCTCAAGGGCAAAGGCGCGGTGCTGGTGTCGGGCCGGGCCATCGGCCAGAAAGTGGGCACAGGCCCAGTGCGGCGTGTCTCCGACATCAGCGAAATGGACCAGGTGCAGCCGGGTGATGTGCTGGTAACCGATATGACCGACCCCAACTGGGAGCCGGTGATGAAGCGCGCCAGTGCCATCGTCACCAACCGCGGCGGGCGCACCTGCCACGCTGCCATCATCGCGCGCGAGCTCGGCATCCCGGCGGTGGTGGGTTGCGGTGATGCGACCGAAAAGCTGAAAGATGGCACGCTGGTGACGGTGAGTTGCGCCGAGGGCGATACCGGCAACATTTACGACGGATTGCTGGAAACCGAGATCACCGAAGTCCAGCGCGGCACCATGCCCGAGGTGGATGTGAAGATCATGATGAATGTGGGCAATCCTCAGCTTGCCTTCGACTTCTGCCAGATCCCCAACAGCGGTGTTGGCCTGGCGCGGCTGGAGTTCATCATCAACAACAACATTGGGGTGCACCCCAAGGCAATCCTGGACTACCCGGCGATCGATCCCGACCTGAAAAATGCGGTGGAGTCGGTGGCCCGAGGGCACGCCTCGCCACGCGCTTTTTATGTCGACAAAGTGGCCGAGGGCGTGGCGACCATCGCTGCGGCGTTCTGGCCCAAGCCGGTGATCGTGCGCCTGTCCGATTTCAAATCGAACGAGTACCGCAAGCTGGTCGGTGGCAGCCGCTACGAGCCCGACGAAGAAAACCCGATGCTGGGCTTTCGCGGCGCGGCGCGCTACATCAGCGAAGACTTCCGTGAAGCCTTTGCGATGGAGTGCGAAGCCATCAAGCGGGTGCGCGAAGAGATGGGGCTGAGCAATGTGCAGGTGATGGTGCCGTTCGTTCGCACCGTGGCTCAGGCGAAAAAGGTCACCGAGCTGCTGGCCGAGAAGGGCCTCAAGCGCGGTGAGAACGAACTCAAGATCATCATGATGTGCGAGATTCCGAGCAACGCGGTGCTGGCGAAAGACTTCCTGCAGTACTTCGACGGCTTCTCGATCGGGTCCAACGACCTGACCCAGCTCACCCTGGGTCTGGACCGCGACTCGGGCCTGGAGCTGCTCGCGCACGATTTCGACGAGCGCGATCCCGCCGTCAAAGCTTTGTTGAAAATGGCCATTGGCGCTTGCAAGGCCGAGGGCAAGTACGTGGGTATTTGCGGCCAGGGTCCGAGTGACCATCCCGATTTTGCGCAGTGGCTGCGCGACGAGGGCATCAACTCGATGTCGCTGAACCCGGATTCGGTGGTGGACACCTGGCAACTGCTGGCCAGCATAGCCAAATAAGCCAGGCTTTCTGGCACCAAAAAGGCAGGGCGTTTGCCTGCCTTTTTCGCGGGCTGAAGGGCAAATACCCAGTCAAACCCAGGCCCAAAATAACCCCAGGGGTATGCAGCATGCTGCGCGACCCGAGCAGGAAACAAGCCTGTTCCAAGGTCTGGATGCCCGGCGGCTGGTGGCGCTGTTTTTCGTTGCGCTGGCCTTGTTCAACTTTCCTCTGCGCGCGCTTTCAAACCACGATGCGATGTTGTGGGACGTGCCGCTGTTTCCCGCCGCGCTGTTTCTGATCTGGTCACGCTGATCGCGCTGATGGCACGGATGATGGAGCGCTGGCACGGTGGCCACGGCGCAGCCGAAGACCGAACCACACGCGCACACCATGCTGCTGTCTTCGCGGTTCATTGGCGTCTCCGTCGCCTACCTCCTTGCTTGTGTTTGCAGCAGCCAGCTGGGGCGACCACCGAGCTGCCGCTGGCCGCTTGGTGGCGGGCAGCGCCTGGGTCTACGCGCTGTCGATCGCGGTCTGTTGCACCGCCTGGACCTGCCTCGGTAGCGCAGGCTGTGCTGCTGCCGCAGGGGTTTGGCTTTTCCCGATCTGTCCCGGGTCGATGCTGGCCATGCTGTTGGGCTGGATGGTGGTGCGCCAGATGATCCGCATCGCCAAGACCTACCGCATCACCTCAATCGCCGACCCGCTCGCCAGCCGCGATGGTGAGCGCCCACCCTTGGCCGGCTTGGTGGCGCTGATCCCGGTGCCTTGCATCGCGCTGCAGCTGAAAGCGGTGGCCAGCGGCTGTGCGGTGCTGACCTTGCCGCTGGGCCCACCAGCGCGGATCGCCAACGATCGGTGGCACGACAGCACGCGGTTTGTTGTGCTGTTTCTGGCCTGCTCCACCCTGGGGTTTGGCGCCCGGCAGCTGGACAGCAGCGAGCGCCACGAGGGCCTGGTGGCGGGAATCGCGTTTGAGTCGGTGGTGAAGCTGCTGGCGTTTGTGGCGGTCGGTACTTTTGCCAGTTTTGTGTTGTTCAGCAGCCCGGCGGCGATTTTTGAGCAGACGCGCTCAGTGGCGTCGCTGCGTGGGTTGCTGAGCTTCAAGCAAGGCCAGCCGTTTGCCTGTGTGCAGTGCGCTGGCACGACCGCACTGGCTTTCTTCGCTGTGCTGTTCCTGTCGCGCCTGTTCCAGGTGATGGTGGTGAAAACCGTGGACCAGCGTCGCCTCATGTGCGCGGTCTGGCTGTTTGCTTTGTACCTGTTGCTCATCAACCTGTTTGTGCTGCCAATCGCTTTTGCCAGCCTGCTGTATTTCTGCCCAGGTCACACGGAGCCGGAGAACTTTGTGCTGTCGCTGCCGCTGCCGCTGGCCGAGGGACACACGCTGCTGGCGCTGGTGGCTTTTGTGGGTGGACTCTCGGCCGCCACCGGCATGGTGATCGCGGAGCCACAGATGTGTCCGCCATGGTCTGCAACAACCTGATCACGCCGCTGCCGCTGCCGCTGCTGCTGCGCATGAAGCGCTTTGAGCCGCGCAGCAGCCGTGACCTCACCGGCTTGCTGCTGGGCATCCGGCGCACCGCCAATCTGGCGATCTTGCTGCTGGGCTGTGTGTGTTTCCGCCTGGCCGGCGAGGCCTGTGCGCTGGTCAGCATCGGGCTCATCAGCTTTGCTGAGGTGGCTCAGTTTGTACCCGCGATAGTGGCTGGCATGCCCTGGCGTGGCGGCAACCGAGCCGGCGCTCTCGCTGGCTTGTTGCTCGCTGGCTTGTTGCTTGGTTTTGGTGTCTGGATTCACACGCTGATGCCGCCGACGCTGGCGAAATCGGGCTGGCTGGACAGCAGTTTTTTGCGCGATGGGCTGTCTGGCCTGGCCCTGCTCAAACCCGAGGCGTTTCTCGGGTTGGCCGGGTTTGATGCCTTGACCAACCTGCTGTTCTGGCGTCTGCTGGTCAAACCTGGTGGGCTCTGTCGGTGTGTCGCTCTGGCGCTCGCGCTCGGCGGCGGAAATCAGCCAGGCCTTGTTGTTGGTCGATGTCTTCAGGCGCACCGCCCAGACGCACCCGGTGTTCTGGCGTGGCAAGGCCCAGGTGGTCGGCGCTGCTGCCGCTGGCTGGGCGCCTCCTCGGTGTGCAGGCCGCGCAGCGCCTGTTCGACGATTGCGCGCAGCGCCTGGGTTTGAGCCATGTGGACGAGATTGCGGCCGACGCGCGCCTGGTGCAGTTCGTGCAAACGCAGCTGGCCGGTGCCATCGGCAGTGCCTCGGCACGGGCCATGGTGACGTCGGTGACGGAGAAGGGGGCGCTGGATCTGGAGAACGTGCTGCGCATCCGCGACGCGGCCTCGCAGCTGCGCGCCTGCTCCCACGTGCCGGAGGAAAAGCCAGCAGCCGCTGGAGCTGGCCACCGCCGAGCCGCGCGAGGCCAGCCAGAACCTCAACCGGCTGGACCATATAAAAGACGATGTCATCTCGCCAGTGACGCACAAGCTGCGCTTGCCCTTGACATCAATCCGGGCACTCTCGGAACTGATGCGCGACGATGGCACCATGAAATGGGCCCAGCGGCAGCAGTTTCTCGGCATCACCGTGACCGAGGCTGAGCGGCTCAGCCGCCTGGTGAGCCAGGTGCTTGACATGGCCAAGATCGGGGCTGGGCAGACCGACTGGCACAGCACGCAAGTGGATTCGCGCGGGGTGATTGAGCAGGCGGCCGGCACCGTGCGCGCGCGCCACCGCGAGCACCGAGTGGCCGCGCTGCTGGAGCTGTCAGCGCAGCTGCGCCCGGTGTGGGCCGACGCCGATTGCCTGACGCAGGTGGTGCCCAATCTGTTGTCGAACGCGTTGAAATACGCTCTGGCCCAGCAGGGCCTGGTGGTGTTACGGCTCAGCGATGCGCCCAAAGAACTGACACTAAAGGTGTAAGACAATGGCCCCGGCATCGCGGTCGATCAGCAGATGGCGGTGTTCCAGAAGTTTCGCCAGGTGGCGGGCGACGACCACCACCGGCCCGGCGGCACCCGGCTGGGCTTGCTGTTCAGCCGGCAAGGCGTGGCGTATTTTGGCGGGCGCATGTGGCTGCGCTTGACGTCGGAGCGGGGCGCCTATTTCGGGTTTTTAATGCCGCACCGCAGCGAAGGCCTGGACAACAGCAGCAGCACGCCAGCGAACCAAGACAACCCGAGGGGCGATGAGACATGAGCAAAAAAATTCTGATAGCCGACGACGAGTCCAACATCCTGATTTCGCTGGAGTTCCTGATGAAGCGTGAGGGCTACCAGGTGCTGCTGGCGCGCGACGGCCATGAGGCAATGGAGGTGATCGCGCGCGAACGGCCCGCGCTGGTGCTGCTCGACCTGATGATGCCGATCAAGACCGGCTTTGAAGTTTGCTGCGAGTTGCGCGCCAGTGACACGCTGCGCGACACGCTGGTGCTGATGCTGACCGCCAAGGGGCGCGACACCGATGTGGCCAAGGGCCTGGCGCTGGGCGCCAACGCCTATATGACCAAGCCCTTTTCCACCAAAGAGCTGGTGAGCAAGGTGCGGGAGATGTTGGGCGAGGTGGCATGAGCGCCCAGCAAAAAACCGACCGCCGTCTGTGGTGGCTGCTGGGCGGTGCGGCGCTGCTGTCGCTGGCCTGGCTGCTGGCCACCCTGGCCCTGGTGGGCGCTACGCTGGCGCCGCAGGCGCGTCACTCGGTGTGGGCGCTGCTGGGCGAGCGGCTGACACTGATCGCGCTGACCTGGGGCGCCGGCATGGCGGGTATTGCGTATGCCCTCAAGCGCTGGTTCGACCACTGGGTTACGCCCTCGGTGCAGCTGGCCGAAGAGGCCCAGGTGCTGCTGCGCACCGATGTGGTTCGCGCGCTCACCCCCAAGGGCAGCAGAGAGACGCGGGTGCTGGTGGGCCTGTTCAACCAGCTGGTGGCACAGCGCGAGGCATTGCGGGCCGAGATGGGCCAGCGGGTGGTGGCGGCGGCGCAAGGCATCGAAGCGGAAAAAAGCCGGCTGGCCGCGCTGATGTCCGAGCTCGCGCAAAGCGTGGTGGTCTGCAATCTCGATGGCCGTGTGCTGCTCTACAACAACCGGGCCCGCATGCAGTTTCGCGCGTTGTCGCAGGCGCCGGGTGTGGCCGGCGGCGCCGAGTTGATCGGGCTCGGTCGTTCGATTTACAGCGTCTTTGATCGCAAACTTGTGACGCACGCGCTAGAGAACATCCAGCAGCGCATGTTGCGAGGTGCCGCTCAGCCCTGCGCCCAGTTTGTCACCACCACGCCGGGCGGGCAGCTGCTTCGGGTGCAGATGGCGCCGGTGCGAGCGGCAACGCAAGACGGCAACGCCGATCTGTTCATCGAGATCACCGGTTTCGTGCTGATGCTGGAAAACATCACCCGCGACTACGAGGCCGAGTCGGCGCAGGACCAGGTGCTGCTCAGCCTCACCGAGGGCAGCCGATCCGCGCTGGGCAACATGCAGGCCGCGCTTGACATGCTCGACTTCCCCGACCTGGAGCCCGCCATGCGCGAGCGTTTCCTGGGCGTGATCCGTGAAGAAACCCGCTCGCTCAGCCAGCGTATCGACAGGCTGGAGGCTGGCTCGGCCAGCAGCCTGAAGACCCGCTGGCCGCTGGAGGACATGCTGGGCGCCGACCTGGTGAATGCAGCCGTCAAGCGCATCGAGGTGGTGACCGGCCTGAACGCATCAGCGGTGGAGGTTGACGCCAGCCTGTGGCTCAAGGTCGAGAGTTTTTCCCTGCTGCAAGCAATGGTTTACCTGGCGGGCCGGCTCAAAGACGAGTTTGGGGTGAAGTTTGTCCAGCTGCGCCTGAGCGTGGCGGGCAGTCCGGGCAAGGCCCAGCTTGACCTGGTCTGGTCGGGCCAGGCGATGAGCACCGAGACCGTGATGAGTTGGGAACTGGATGCGATGCGCGTGGGCGGCGAAGCAACGCGCCTCACGGTGCGCGACGTGGTGGAGCGCCACGCGGGTGCTTTCTGGTTTGAGCGCGAGCGGGTGCGCCACCAGGCGTTTTTTCGGCTGCTGTTACCGCTGGCCAACCCGCAGGAGCGGGCCGAAGCCGCCGCGCTACGCCCCACCGACAGCCGGCCCGAGTACTACGACTTCGACCTGTTCAAGACCACCGAACTCACCCGCTCGCTCGACGATCAACGGCTGAGTGAGCTGGCCTACACCGTGTTCGACACCGAAACCACCGGGCTCAACCCGTCTCAGGGCGACGAGATCATCCAAATCGGTGCGGCGCGCATCGTCAACAACAAACTGCTGCGCCAGGAGAGCTTCGAGCAGCTGGTAGACCCCAAGCGCTCCATTTCCGCCGCCTCGATTCCCATCCACGGCATTCAGCCCGAGATGCTGCGCGGCCAGCCCACCATCGAACAGGTGCTGCCCGCGTTTCACGCGTTTGCGCAAGACACCGTGCTGGTGGCGCACAACGCTGCGTTTGACATGCGCTTTCTGCAACTCAAGCAGGAGCAGGCCGGTCTGGCCTTTGACCACCCGGTGCTCGACACCCTGCTGCTCTCGGCCGTGGTGCACCCGAATCAGGACTCGCACCGTCTGGAGGCCCTGGCCGAGCGCTTCAACGTCGCAATGGTCGGCCGCCACACCGCACTGGGCGACGCCCTGGTGACCGCCGAGGTGTTCCTGAAGCTGGTCCCGCTGCTGGCCGAAATGGGCATCCACACGCTGGGCGAGGCGCGCGAAGCGGCACAGAAAACGTATTACGCGCGACTCAAATATTGACTCCCCTCGCGCTGGCCTGCGGCCGTCGCCCTCCAGGGAGCGGCACTGGCAGCCCGGCAAAGCCGGTTGCGCAGTGCCCTGGAACGCGCCCCCGCTTCGTTCAGCACCTTCTCCAGCGCGATGCGACCTAAGCCAGTAATGCCTGTGGAACCGGCGTTGCCGCGCCACAGGCACCGTCTCCTGGGGGTGACAGCCGCAGGCGGCACGGGGGGGGGTTACATGCGGTACCGCTGCCCCATCACATTTTGCAGCGAATGCACCACGTTGAACGCGTCTCTCAGCTGGCTGCGCTCGAAGTTGGAGATGTCGCCCAGCGGCAGATGGTGATCGGGCGGTTGACCGGCGGCGATTTGACGGGCTTGGTGCTGGATGCGGGCAAAGGCGATGAACTCCAGGGCTTCGCGCAGGTCGCGTGCGCTTTGCTCGCTGATGGAGGGGTCCCCTGCCGCGCTGATCAACCGGTCGTGGGTGTTGACCGCTTCGTGTCCACCGGCCAGGGCATAGACCCGTGCGAGGTCCACGATCGGCACCACACCGGTGTGCTTCAGGTCGATGGTGCCCTTGTGCTCGCCGCTGCGAATCGCTGAGATGCCCTTGAACACGCCCAGCGGTGGCTGGTGTTGCAGCGCGTTGGCGACCATGTGGGCCAGGAACAGGGTGTTGCCCTTGGTGCGGCTCAACACGTCGCGCCGCAGGCCATCGAGCAGGACGCTGCTGCCGTACACCGCCCGCAGGTCGAAGAACACGCAGGTCAGCATCAGGGCCTTGGGCTCGGGAACGCTGATCCAGCGCGCGAAATACCCGATCCAGTGGCGTTGCGGCTGGCGCCAGGTGTCGGTCATGGCCATCATCTCGCCCGGGCAGCGGATGTAGCCGCAGGCGTCTAGCCCGTCGCAGACAAACAGCGCCATCGCCTTGAAGTAGGCGCCGTGCTGGGCCTCGTCAAAGCGGTCGTCCAGCACCATGCAGTTGTCTTGGTCGGACTTGGCGGTCTGTTCGTTGCGCGCCTGCGAGCCCGCTGCCACCCACACATAGTCCACCGGCGCCGGGCCGAGTTTGCGTTCGGCAAGTTGCAGCAGCCGGCTGGTGATCGCGTCGGTGATGGCGGTGATGATGTGGCCGCTGCTGTGGGCCGAGGCCTGGGCGCTGGCCAGACTTTGCTGCAGGCGTTTGACGCGGCCGCTGGCGGCTTTCAAACCCTCGATGCTGGTCTGCTTGTAAACCTCGCCCGTGAGATAAACCGCCGAGGTGCTGTGTTGCTCGCTCACATCGGTGGCGGTGATCATGCCGACGATGCGCTGGCCGTCGAGCACCGGCACGTGGGGGATGTTGTGGCGCGCCATCAGCAGCCGGGCGTCAAACGCTGGGTTTTGCACATCGATCGTCATCGGTGCCAGGGTGGCGATGTCGGCCACCGGGCGGGCGGGGTCCATCCCGGTAGCCAACACCCGATTGCGCAAATCGCGGTCGGTGATCAGACCAAGCAGGCGCCCCTGTTCCACGAGCAACACCGACGAGACGCGCTGCTCGCTCATGGTGCGCGCGGCCTCAAAGATGGAGGTGTTGGGCGCCAAGGTGATCGGCTCGCGCTTGATTAGCGAGCGCACCGGCGTGGTCATGAGGTTGAGTGTGGGATCGGCCTGGCTGCGCTCGCGCGCCGTGGCACCTGATGGTGGCGGGCTGGGCGGCAGCAAAATGGCAAGCGCTGCCGATTCTTCGCGCAGCGAGTCGACCAAGCTGGCGTCGAGCCGCGCGAACTCGCAAGCTGTTTGCGCCTGCGCCAAGGCGATGCCCGGGTGGGCCGAGGGCGTCAGCAACTCGCCGCTGCGCCAGACCAGAATCGGCTGGCGCTGGTCATCCAGCAGCATCAGCTCGCCCGACACCAGCCAGTGCAGGGCGGGGTTTGGGTCGCCCGCGAAGTCCAGCGTCTTGCCGGCACCCAGCCGATGCAGCGTGAGCGTCTCTGCCAGCCTTTGCTGCCGCTGGGCGCAGAGCAGGCCAAAGATGCGGTGGGCCTGGATGGAGTCGCTCAAATGCGAGGCTGGCGTGGGCATGGGTTCAACAGGTGCAAAGGGCGTGCAGCGGGAGGGCTTGAAATACACACCAAATGCTACACCGCACCGCCCTTTGATCGCGTGCTGGCGAGGGGCCGCGTTTGACTCGAATCGGCAGGCGCGACGGTGCCGGCGTCAGGAAATGGTAACTTCGCGCTCCACATCCAACACAGATGACTCGAAGCCAACATGTTGACTTTGATCCTGGCTCTCAAGGCGGTGGTGGAAGTGGCGGCCCTGGTGGTACTGGGTCGCTGGCTGCTTGGTCTGCTTGTGGGCACGGGTCGCGACAACAACCTGGCTTACCAGGTGCTCAGTGCGGCGGCGCTGCCGGCGCTGCGCCTGGCGCGCTTGCTCAGCCCGCGCATTGTGATCGAGCGCCACCTGCCGCTGGTGGCGCTGCTGCTGTTGGGCTTTGCCTGGATCGCGGTCACCAGCTGGAAGATTGCCCATTGCCGCGCCATCGGGGTCGCCGCTTGCCTCTGATGCCCGCACTCGATCACCTGCTGGCGCAAGGGGTGCTGCGTGCGCTGCTGCTGTTGGGTGCGCGCGATGGGGCGCTGCGGCTGGCGAGTCGCCAGATTGAGCGCGATCCGCGCAACCGCCACGCGCTGGCGACGCGGGCGCATTTGCTGGCTGCTCAGGGCAAGCACCACCCAGCCCTGGCCGATCTGGAGCGGCTGGTGCAACTGGTGCCCGATCGGGCTGGCGCCTGGTTCAACCTGGGCTATGTGCAGGAATGCCTGGACGATCTGCCAGCGGCAGCCGAGTCATTTCTCCAGGCGGTGACGCTGGCGCCTGGTATGGACCGCGCCTGGTATGGGCTGGGCCTGTGCCGCATCCGGCAAGGGCGGTGGATGGAGGCGGTGAGCGCCCTGCAGCGCACCACCGAGCTGCAGCCCATGAGCCCGAACGGCTGGTACCAGCTGGCCCGCGTGCACCTTGAGCTTGGGGAGCCCGAGCAGGCGCGCCGTGTGCTGCAGCACCTGCACAGCTTCGAGCCCAAGGTGGCGGCGCAGCTGGAACGCGAGACTGGCCTGCGCGCCTTGGTCGCTTGAACCATGGGCCTGTGCTGCTGTGCGCCGACCCACACGGCTCGCTCGCATCGGTCCGAAAGCACCCGTCCACATGAGTGATGCAAGCCAGCGCCATTGGCGCAGCAACCTGCTGGTGGCCGCGCTGCTGCTGCTGGTGTGGCTGGGCGTGACATTCGGCGTGAGCTACTTCGCGCGCGAGTTGAGCTTCAGTTTCTTTGGCTGGCCATTCAGCTTCTGGGTCGGGGCGCAGGGTGCGCTGGCGGTCTACTTGCTGATCGTGGGCTTTTATGCCTGGTACATGAACCGCCTGGATCTGCGCCACGGCGCAGACGAAGAGGAGCCCTGAGCAATGGCGATCCCACCCGCAACGCCCAGCTCGACAGCCGCCTACAACCGCGCTTTCAAGCGCCAGCTCAACCGCGTCTACCGCTGGTACACGCTGGGTTTCTTGCTGTTTGTGGTGCTGTTGGCGGTGCTGGAGCAGCTCGGTCTGCCGCGCGACTGGATCGGCCTCATCTTTCTGATCGCCACCATCGCGCTCTACGCCGGCATCGGCATCATGAGCCGCACCACCGACGCCACCGAGTACTACGTGGCGGGCCGGCGTGTGCCGGCGATGTACAACGGCATGGCCACCGGTGCCGACTGGATGTCGGCCGCGTCCTTCATCGGTCTGGCAGGCACGCTCTACCTCACCGGTTACAACGGCCTGGCCTTCATCTTGGGCTGGACCGGCGGCTACTGCCTGGTGGCGCTGCTGCTCGCGCCCTATTTGCGCAAATTTGGCCAGTTCACCATCCCCGACTTTCTGGGCGAGCGCTACGGCGGCAACCTGCCGCGCTTCATCGGCGTGGCCGCCGCCATTCTGTGCTCGTTCACCTACCTGGTGGCGCAGATTTATGGCGTCGGACTGATCACCTCGCGGCTGACCGGTGTGGCGTTTGAGATCGGCGTGTTTCTGGGCCTGGGCGGTATTTTGGTGTGCTCCTTTCTGGGCGGTATGCGCGCGGTCACCTGGACGCAGGTCACGCAGTACATCGTACTGATCGTGGCCTACTTGCTGCCGGTGGTGTGGCTCTCGGTCAAGCAGACCGGTGTGCCGGTGCCGCAGGCGATTTATGGTTTTCAGCTGGAGAAAGTGAGCGCCAAAGAGCGGCTGCTGACGAGCGATCCCAAGGAGCTTGAGGTGCGCGCGCTGTACCGCGAGCGCGCCGATCTCCTGCACGCCAAGCTGGCCGATCCGGCGGCGGCGCTGGCGGCCGACAAGGTCGCTGCCGAAGCCCGTCTGGCTCGCTTGCGCGAGGCCAACGCCCCCTCGCGCGAGGTCTCGGCGGCCGAAAAAGCGGTGTCCTCCTTGCCGCGCGACGCCGCTACCGCGCGCCTGGTCTGGAGTCGGGCCAAGCTTGAGGCCGACACCAAGAGCAAACCGCTCAATGGCATGCCGCCGCACGCAGCGCAGTTCGCTGGCGACCCCGATGGCAATGCGGCCGAGCAGAAGACGTTCAACGATTCGCGTCGCAACTTCCTCGCGCTGGTGTTTTGCCTGACCATTGGCACCGCCGCCTTGCCCCATATTTTGATGCGCTACTACACCGTGCCCAGCGTGAGACAGGCGCGCGAATCGGTGACTTGGTCGCTGCTGTTCATCGTGCTGCTGTATTTCACCGCGCCTGCGCTTGCGGTGCTGGTGAAGTTTGAGGTGTTCAACGGGCTGGTCGGTACACCGTTTGATCAGTTGCCGGCTTGGGTCGGGTCTTGGAGCAAGGTCGACCCTTCGCTGCTCTCGCTGACCGACATCAACCAAGACGGCCTGCTACAGCTCAACGAGATGAGCATCGACGGCGACATCATTGTGCTGGCGACAGCCGAAATTGGGGGGCTGCCTTATGTGATTGCCGGGCTCGTGGCCGCTGGCGGGCTGGCCGCCGCTCTGTCCACCGCCGACGGGCTGCTGCTGACGATAGCCAATGCCTTGTCGCACGACATCTATTACAAGATGTTGGACCCGAACGCCTCCACCGCGCGGCGCGTCACCATCTCCAAGGTGCTGCTGCTGATGGTGGCGTTGGCGGCGGCCTATGTGGCGGCTCAGCGCCCAGCCGATATTTTGTTTTTGGTGTCGGCGGCGTTCTCGTTTGCCGCCGCAGCGTTCTTTCCGGCGCTGGTGCTGGGCATTTTCTGGAAGCGCACCAACGGCCTTGCCGCCTCGATCGGCATGCTCGCTGGCCTGGGGGTAACGCTGTACTACATGGCGATGAACCAGCGCTGGCTGCGCCAGGTGTTCGGCGTCACCGAGCCGGTGGATCTGTGGTGGGGCATTCAGCCCATCTCCGCAGGCCTGTTCGGCGTGCCCGTGGGCTTTGTGGTGATTGTGCTGATCAGCCTGTTCCGGCCTCCGCCCAGCCCCCAGGTGCAGGCGCTGGTGGAGTACGTGCGCTATCCGCGCCTGCCGAACGGTCCCCGCGTCGATTGAAGTCCCGGGCTGGCGGCTGCGCGTTCCGGCTAGGTCGCAAACAAGAGGGGGGGTCTAACGGTCACAGAACTGCTAGAATCATGGGCTTCGCCTTGCTGCACCCCGACCGACGCTGGGGGCAGCTTTCACCCGAACCCAGCGCCAGATCATTTGGCGCAGGGTCATCCAAAAGGAGAGTTATGCGTCATTACGAAATCGTCTTGCTGATCCATCCGGATCAAAGCGAGCAGGTGCCGGCCATGCTGGAGCGCTACAAAGGCATGATCACCGCCGGCAGTGGCAAGATTCACCGCGTGGAAGACTGGGGCCGTCGCCAGCTGATCTATCAGATCAACAAGCTGTCCAAAGCCCACTACCTGTGCGTCAACATTGAGGCCGATCAGACTGTGATGGCCGAGTTGGAGCACGCCTTCAAGTTCAACGACGCTGTACTGCGCCACCTTACTGTCTTGCGCAAGAAGGCCGAAACCGGCCCGTCGAGCATGATGAAGTCGGTTGAGCGCGAAGAAGCCCGCAAGCTGAATCCGCCCGACCGCGATCGCTCGGACAGAGGCGACAGGTCTGAACGCTCCGACCGCCCCGACCGCCCCGACCGCTCGGGTTCCCAGGAGCGCGCAGCCGCCTGATTGTCTGGCGCGCCTGGCAGGCAGTGAATCAGTTTCGGTTGTCGGCGTCGGTGGTGCAGGTGCAAACCTTGCGCTACACCCCAGCTGGCATTCCCGCCTTGAACATCGTGCTTGAGCACGAGTCTGAGGTGACCGAAATGGACACACCGAGGCAGGTGAAGGTGCAGCTGAAGGCGGTGGTCTTCGGCGCTCAAGCAGAAGTTTTGGCCCGATCGGGCTTGGACGCCAGCTATCACTTTCACGGTTTCCTGACCAATGTGCGCAACGGCAAAGGCCTGTTGTTCCATATTCAAGATTTCAGCAAGATATAGGAAGGCCCATCATGGCTGCACCCAAACGTTTCAACAAAGACAAGCGCCCCAAGCGCAACACCCAATCGCTTTTGTTCAAGCGCAAGCGTTACTGCCGCTTTACGGTGGCGAACGTCGAAGAGGTTGACTACAAAGACATTGATGTTTTGCGCGACTTCGTCGGTGAGAACGGAAAAATCATCCCTGCGCGCCTGACCGGCACCCGTGCCTTCTACCAGCGCCAAGTCAACACCGCCATCAAGCGCGCACGCTTTCTGGCCATGTTGCCTTACAGCGATCAGCACCGCGCCTGAAAGAGAGCCTGACATGCAAATCATTCTTCTCGACAAAGTTGTCAACCTCGGCGCCCTGGGCGATGTGATCAAGGTCAAAGACGGCTACGCCCGCAATTTCCTGATTCCCCAAGGCCGCGCCCGCCGTGCCACCCAGTCGGCCATCGCCGACTTTGAAGGCCGCCGTGCCGAGCTCGAAAAAGTGGCTGCTGTGAAGCTGTCCGAAGCGCAAGCGCTGGGTGAAAAGTTGGCTGCCGCGGCGGTCAAGCTGACCCAAAAGGCCGGTGTTGATGGTCGTCTTTTCGGCTCTGTCACCAACAATGACGTGGCCGAGGCACTGATCAAACAGGGTTTCGCTGTGACCAAGGGTCAGATTCGCTTGCCTAACGGTTTGATCAAGAACGCGGGTGACTACACGGTCAACGTTCACCTGCACACCGACGTGACGGTGGAAGTGCCGGTATCGGTGCTTGGCGAAACCGCCTAACTGGTTTGAGCCGATCCAAGGGCGCCCCGGCGCTCTCGGACCAAGCCGCCGTCCTCCGGGATGGCGGCTTTTCTTTTGTGCCGTCCGAGCCAGTGGCTCGGCCAGCTGCCGTGTTTACGTGCTGCCCTTGCGCCTTGCGAACGCCACGTAGGCGCCGCATTTGCACCGCATGTGCAACACATTTGCACCGCATGTGCACCCGTTATCCACAGCCTTGTCCCATGACGTCGTCGCCTGACGGGCGTACCATGGTTGCTGTTTGTAAGCCCACCACCGAACCGCATGTCAGCCGTCTTTTCCAGCCCCTTTTCCTCCTTCGACGCCGGTCTTGACGACCTTTCTCGCGATCCGCAGCTGGCCCAGCTGCGGGTGCCGCCCCACTCCATCGAAGCCGAGTCCAGCGTGTTGGGTGGCCTGCTGTTGGACAACAACGCCTGGGACCGGGTGGCCGACCTGGTCAACGACTCCGATTTCTACCGCTACGAGCACCGGCTCGTTTACTTGGCGGTCGCCACCCTGGTGAACGCCAGCAAGCCGGCTGACGTGGTTACGGTTTACGAGCACCTGCAAAACCTCGGCAAAGCCGACGAGGCCGGGGGGCTCGCCTACCTGAATTCGCTGGCTCAGTACGTGCCGAGCGCGGCCAACATCCGGCGTTACGCCGAGATCGTGCGCGAGCGCGCCATTCTGCGCAAATTGGTCACCGCCAGCGACGAAATCGCCACCTCTGCCTTCAATCCGCAAGGGCGGCCAGTGGAAAAAATCCTGGATGAGGCCGAGCAAAAAATCTTCCATATCGGGGAAGAGGGCTCGCGCATGAAGGAGGGTTTTCAGGGCATGAACACGCTGGTGGTCGAGCTGCTCGATCGGGTGCAGGAAATGGCCGACAACCCGAACGACATCACCGGTGTGCCGACCGGCTTCGTTGACCTGGACCGCATGACTTCTGGCTTGCAGGCAGGCGACCTGGTGGTGCTGGCGGCGCGCCCCTCAATGGGCAAGACCGCGTTTGCCATCAACATTGCCGAACACGTGGCGCTCAACGAGGGCTTGCCAGTGGCGGTGTTCTCGATGGAGATGGGCGCCTCGCAGCTGGCGGTGCGCATCGTGGGCTCGATTGGGCGCATCAACCAGACCCACCTTCGCAACGGCAAACTCACCGACGACGAGTGGCCGCGCCTGACCGAGGCGATCGAGAAACTGCGCAATGTCTCCTTGCATATCGACGAGACCCCTGGCCTCACCAGCAGCGTGCTGCGCGCCAACGCGCGGCGCCTGTCGCGCCAGTGCGGCAAGCTGGGCCTGATCGTGGTTGACTATTTGCAACTCATGAGCGGCAGCGGCGGTGACGGCGACAACCGGGCCTCCGAACTCGGCGAAATCTCGCGTGGCCTGAAGATGCTGGCGAAAGAGCTGCAGTGCCCGGTGATCGCGCTCTCGCAGCTCAACCGCAGCGTGGAGACGCGCACCGACAAGCGCCCGATGATGAGTGACCTGCGCGAGTCCGGCGCGATTGAGCAAGATGCCGACATCATCATGTTTATCTACCGCGACGAGTACTACACCAAGGACGCCTGCAAGGAGCCAGGCGTGGCAGAGATCATCATCGGCAAGCAACGAAACGGCCCCACCGGTACAGTGAAGCTGGCTTTCTTGAACACGTTGACGCGTTTTGAGAGCTTGGCGAGCGGCGGCGACTACTGAACCCGCGCTGACGGGCTTGCGAGCCCCGCTGGCCCCAAGCGTCTGCCGCTACCGTCAATCCCGCTGGCGGTCACTTGCCGTTGGGTTGTTGCCCGACAGGCGCCCAGGGATCACTGCAGCTCGGCGATCAGTTCGATCTCCACACAAGCGCCCATGGGCAGCTGCGCCACGCCAAAAGCGCTGCGCGCGTGGGCGCCAACCACCGGGACGAACACCTGGCCTATCAGCTCGCTGCAGCCGTTGGTGACCAGGTGCTGCTCGGTGTAGGTGGCGGTGCTGTTGACCAGGCTCATCACCTTGACGATGCGTTTGACATGGTTCAGGTCTTTGTTGACCGCCAGACAAGCCGCAGCCAGTGTGCCCATGAGGTCAATGGCCACCGCGCGCGCGGCGCCTTTGGCCTCTTCGGTGGTCATGGTCAAACCCAGCTGGCCAACCCAGGGTTTGCCATCTTGCCGTGCGATGTGGCCGCTCAGAAAAATCAGGTTGCCGGTCTGCGCGAACGGCAGATAAGCCGCAGCGGGCACCGATACGGGCGGCAGTTCGATCTTGAGTTCGGCCAGTTTGTCGTAGATGTTCATGAGAATGTTTCTTGGATTGCGTAGGGGAAAATCGGGGTTTGCTGGAATCTGGGGGCGGATCTGTGACCGAAACCGGGAAGGCAGGGCGTCGGCGGGCTGGCTTGGACATTCGCCTGCGCTGGTCGCAGCGTCAGCCTGGCGTTTGGAACTCAGCTTGCGACTGCGACTGCGACTGCGACTGCGACTGCAATTGTGACTGTGACTGCGACTGCGACTGCGTTTCTACCAGCGCGTTGGGCACCAACCCAACCTGCGACTGCTTTTGTGCTGGCGCCAGCACATGCGCAACCAGCCCATCCCATTCGCCGGGTGTCGCAACTGTCACCGACACTTCCAGCTCGTGCTGGGCACCACCCTGGATCACGCCTCGCATGGGCGAGACGTCGGAGAAATCGCGGCCCACAGCCAGGGTTACGTAGTCTTCACCCGGGCTGCCCCAGCCGCACCGGTTGTTGGTGGGGTCGAAATCAAACCAGGCGCCTGGGCCAGTCAATGGCACCCCCTTGGGTGGGGTGGCATCGGCTGGCAGCGGAACATAGAGCGCCACCCAGGCATGTGAGGCGTCGGCACCGATCAACCTGGTCTTGCCGGGCGGCGGCTGGGTGAGCAAGTAGCCACTGACGTAGCGTGCGGGCAGCCCCAGGCTGCGCAGGCAGCCGAGCATGATGTGGGCAAAGTCTTGACACACGCCCTTGCGCTGCGCGAGTGCTTCCAGCGCGGGCGTGTTGGCCTCGGTGCTGGCGGGATCAAAGGTGAGATCGGTGTGGATCTTCTGCATGAGAGCACGCACGGCCACCAGCACTGGCAAAGCGGGTGTGAACACCGGTCGCGCAAATGCGGCAAAGGCGTCGTCGCGCGGTACGTAGGGTGAAGCGAACAGAAACTCGCAAGCCGCATCGTAGGGCGCCTGTGCGCGATAGCGGAAATGCTCGCGCACCCGCTCCCAGCTGTGCGCCGTCCAGGCTGGACTGCTGGGCAGCGGCGCAGGGGCACAGGTGCTGACTTCGGAATCGGCCTGCACCATCAGTTGCTCGTGCGGTGCCTGCAGGGAAAAAAACGTACGCCGATTACCGAATACATCGGTGCTTTCGCTGCGCGCCGAGGGCGCTGGCAAGATGGTCAGCACATGACGCAACAGCCGCTGGCCATTGTCGCCGCGTGGGGTGAGGTGCACCATGTGCTGGGCGAAGTCGATCGAGCCCAGGTAGTCGTATTCGGTGGTGTGGAGGATTCGCAGCTGCATATTCGGTATCTGTTGGTTCACGCACCCAGGCTTTGGCGGCGCTGATCCGCGTGGCTGAAATGCAAGCGGGTAACTTCGTTGGACAGGTTGCCCGCCGCCGCCTCGCATTGGCGCAGCAGTGTGGTGAGCAAAGGCCAGTGGCGCTGGCCATCAGGGCTGCGCTGCCAGTGGCTGAGTTCGGACAGGACCCAGGTGTCGGGATCGGGCAGGGCCATAGCCAGCGCGGCGTCTTGCGGCGCAGCGCTGATCGCCAGCTTGCCCAATCGCGCGCGCAGTGTTTGCACCACCCAGGCCAGTGAGCGCGGGTTATCGCGGTTCATCACCAGCAGGTCAACCAGCGCCACCATGTCGCGCCGCTGCTGGTACTGGGCGTGGAAGGTGATGGTGCTGTCGAACAGCGCAACCACCGCCTCGAAGCCGGTTGCGTCGTTCAGGCAACCGTTTTCCAGCGACAAAGACAGCGCGCGCGAGAGGCAGAGCAGGCGTTCGAGGTGGCGCCCCACGGAAAGCAGGCGCCAACCGTCGTCGCGCACCATGCGGTCGGTCTGCGAGCCGGTGATGGCGGCCAGCCCTTCGCTGGCGGCTTGCAGTGCGGCTCTGGCGTCGGTGTCGCCGCTGATAACGTCGGTTGAGAGCGCGGCGCAGTCGCGCCAGAACTTGGCCTCGGTGCGCTCGATCAGATGCCAGTGTTCCTGCGACAGGCGCTCGCGCACCTGAGACGCCGAACTTTTCAGCGCGCGCAGGTTGTGGCCAACGCTGTGAGACTGCACCGCCAGCTTCGGGTCACGGGGCGCGAGATTGGCCACCAGTGAGCGCGCAAATACACGTGCCGATTGGGCAGCCGTTGGTACATCGTCGAGCACCAGAGCGTTCTCGCGGGCGGTGGAACTCAGCCACGCCAGAAGGCAGGGTGAGCTGGGCTCTTCCCCGGCGAGCTGGTTCAGCGTGAGCTGGGCCAAACGCAGGCTGTTTTCAGCCCGCTCGGTGTAGCGGCCATGCCAGAACATATTCTCAGCCGCACGGCTTGTGACCGGGCGAATTTGCTGCGCCAGTGCCAGCGTGCTGGGCGCCGCATGCAGCAAGCTGGTCTGGTCCACCTCGCCACCGGTTTGTACCCAGCAATCTGCGCTGCTGCCGCCGCGCTGCATAGCGGCGATCAGTTGGCCGCGCGGCGCCAGGCGCACCAGGCCACCGGGCAGTACACGCCACGATTGCGGGCCGTCAGCCAGGGCAAACACGCGCAGCACGGCCGAGCGCGGCATCAGCCGCTCGTGTGACCAGGTCGGGGTTTGCGACAGCGGCAGCCAAGCCTGCACCGTGTGTTCTTCGGGGTGTCGAACCAGACGGCCCGACCACTCGTCGAGCCCGCGTGCGCTCAGGCTCTGGCCCATTACCGTGTCCTGCCCGGCCAGCGGGTAGGTGGGACGGATCACGCTCTGGCGCAGCAGGGGCAGCACCTCCCGCAGGGCCGCATCTTCTCCGCACCACCAGGTGGCCAGCGAGGGCAGCGCCAGCTCTTCGCCCAGCAGGTGGCGGCTGATGGCGGGCAGAAAGCCAAGCAAGGCGCTGGATTCCAGCGGCGCTGAGCCCGGCGCGTTGGCCAGCAACAGGTTGCCTGCGCGCAATACCTGCAGCAATCCAGGCACGCCGAGTGAGGAGTCTGCGCGCAGCTCCAGTGGGTCCAGCCACTCGTCGTCCAGCCGTTTGATCAGCGCGTGCACCGGCTCTAGGCCGCTCAGCGTTTTGAGGTACAGGCGCTGGTCGCGCACGGTGAGGTCGTTGCCCTCGACCAGGGTCAGCCCAAGGTAGCGCGCGAGGTAGGCGTGCTCAAAATAGGTTTCGTTGTAGGGACCGGGCGTGAGCAGGGCGATGCGGGCGTTTTCACCCTCGGGCGCCATTTGCCTGAGCCCTTCCATGAGCGCGCGGTAAGTGGCGGCCAGGCGCTGCACCTTCATGCCAGCGAAGGCTTTGGGAAACTGCCGTGCGACCGCGATGCGGTTTTCGAGCAGGTAGCCCAGCCCCGACGGCGACTGGGTACGCTGGCCCACCACCGACCATTGGCCATCGGGCCCGTGCGCCAGATCAATGCCCACAATATGCAGCCAGGTGCCGCCCGGCGGCTGCACACCTTGTATGGCGCGCAGATAACCGGGGTGACCTTGCACCAGTGCGGCTGGTAGCAGGGCCTTCTTCAACAGCTCGCGAGGGCCGTAGAGGTCGGCCATCATGGCGTTGAGCAGGCGTGCGCGCTGCGACACACCAGCCTCGATTTGCACCCAGTCCTGCGGACTGATGATCATGGGCAGCAGGTCCAGCGCCCAAGGGCGGCGCAGGCCGGTGGCGGCGTCGGCGTAAACGTTGTAGGTCACGCCGTTGTCGCGAATCTGGCGCTGCAGGTGGTGGTGGCGCCGGTCCAGGTCAGCCATGCCTTCGGCGCCGATGTGCTCGAAAAAGCTGGCCCATGTGGGCGAGAGCGCGGCTGGCGCTGCCCTGCGGTCGGTCGTTGCTGTGCCGCGCAGCTCATCGCGGTGACCGTGGTCGGCTGGGAGGGATTGGGAGAGGGCCCAGTCGGCAGGCACACCGGGGCCGAGATCGCCAAAAAGGAAGTCAGAAGATTCAGGTGTCACGTCGGCGCAATATGCCCGTCAGGGTCAACGGGTCAGGTCAGCGGCAGGGCATCCAGGCTGGCGTAGGTGCTGCGCAGCCAGGTCTTGACCCGCTGACGCTCCAGCATGCCCAACGCATCGGGACCGGTGGCGAGCTGGGTGGCGGCCCAGAAGCTTGCGTTGCGACGGTCGATTTTTCGCATGCTGCCCTCGTGCAGTTGGCCCAGTTTCATGACACGAGCGCCCAGGGCATGGGCTTTCTTTAGCGCCGCCGATTTCTCCAGTTGCGAGAAGTCGCTGCCTCGGCCTTCGTTTTTCACCACGATGTAGTTGGGGCCAGCGCCGAAGGTGTCGACCAGGCGGTCCAGCAGGTCGACCGAGTCTTGGCCGGCATCGGCCATGTGCCAGAAATTCACCGTCACACCCATGCTGTCCAGCAGCGCCAGCAGGTCGGATTCGCGGATCCAGCGCGCGAGCGGCGCGGCGGTTTGAGCTGCCAGATCGACGATCACGCTGGGCCGCACACCACTGGTGGGCTCTTCCTCGAAAACCGCCGCGACGGTGTCCAGACCTTCAAAAGTATCGACCACAACTGGCGACGCGTAGTCGGCATAAAAGCGAGCAAACGAGGTGTGTGAGCGGTCCGTGTCAAAGCCGACGAAGGGCAGGCCCTTGTCGATGAAGTACTGCGCCAGCACGCGCGCTGCGACCGACTTGCCCACGCCGCCTTTTTCGCCCCCGATGAAATTGAGTGTTGCCATGGTTTGTTGATTTTGCAAAGGTGTGTGATCTCAGCGCTGGCGCCGCAGGTCGAGCGTGAACGGAAACTCGCGGCTGCCAGGGATGTTGATGGTGGCGGGTGGGATCACCATCGGTCCCGGCGTGTGACCAGTGGCCTTGAAGCGCGACAGTCGGCGCGATTCGGCCTCAAACGAGTTGACCGGCAGGTTTTCATAGCTCAGGCCGCCCGGGTGCGCCACATGGTATTCGCAGCCACCGATGGAATGCTCGGACCAGGTGTCCACGATATCGAAGGTCAGCGGCGCGTGCACGCCGATGGTGGGGTGCAGGCTGCTGGGTGGGTTCCAGGCCTTGTAGCGCACGCTCGCCACAAACTCGCCCACCGTACCGGTGTTTTGCAGCGGCATGGCCTGGCCGTTGCAGGTAAGGACATATCGGCTTTGGTTCAGACCGTTTACTCGGACCTCGATGCGTTCCAGCGACGAGTCAACGTAGCGCGCATTGCCGCCAGCAGCACTTTCTTCGCCCATCACATGCCAGGGCTCCAGCGCGTTGCGCAGCGTCAGCTCCATGCCTGCCGAGCGAATCGAGCCGATCAAGGGAAAGCGGAACTCGTAGTGCGGCGCGAACCAGCTGGTGTCGAACGCGTAGCCGGCGCGGTTCATGTCGGCGATGACGTCGTCGAAATCTTGTTTGATGAAGGTGGGCAGCATGAAGCGGTCGTGCAGCTCGGTGCCCCAGCGGGTGGCGGGCGCGCGGTACGCGCTCTTCCAGAACCGGGCCACCAGCGCGCGCAGCAGCAGCTGCTGGGCGCTGCTCATGTGGGGGTGCGGCGGCATCTCGAACGCGCGCAGCTCCAGCAGGCCGAGGCGCCCGGTGGCGGAATCGGGCGAGTACATTTTGTCGATGGAGAATTCGCTGCGGTGGGTGTTGCCGGTGGCGTCAATCAGAATGTTGCGCAACGTGCGGTCGACGATCCACGGCGGCATGCTCTGGCCATACACCTCGCGGTTTTTGTAGATCTGCTCAATCGCGATCTCCAGCTCGTAGAGCTGGTCGTTACGCGCTTCGTCCACCCGAGGCGCCTGGCTGGTGGGGCCGACGAACATGCCGCTGAACAGGTAGCTAAGTGCCGGGTGGTTGTGCCAGTACAGCAGCAGGCTGGCCAGCAGCTCGGGCTTGCGCAGGAAAGGGCTGTCGGCTGGCGTGGCGCCGCCCATCACAAAGTGGTTGCCACCACCGGTGCCAATGTGGCGGCCATCAGACATGAACTTCTCGGCCGAGAGGTGCGACTCAAATGCCGCCTTGTAAAGGAACTCCGTGTTCGTCACCAGCTCGCGCCAGTTGGTCACCGGGTGAATATTGACCTCGATCACACCCGGGTCGGGCGTGACTTGCAGCAGCTTCATGCGCGGGTCGCGCGGTGGCGCGTAGCCCTCCAGCACCAGCTGCATCTTGAGTTCTTCGGCGGTGGCCTCAACCGCAGCCAGCAGCTCCAGGTAATGCTCCAGCTTCTCCAGCGGCGGCATGAAGACATAGATCACCGAGGAGGCCTTGCCCAATATCTCGGCCTTGGGCCCGCTGGCGCGGCGCGGGTCTCGCACCTCCACGCACAAGGCGGTGCGGCTGATCCAGTGGGCCGATTCGTTGAGGCCCGGCACGCGGTCAAAGTCGACGGGCTCGGTCTGCCCGGTGGTGCGCGCATTGGCGGTGGGAATGAGCGAGGCCAGGCCACTGGGGGTCTGGAACTTGCGCGGTGCTTCGGCTGACTGGTCGGAGGCCGCCACGTATCGCGCGGCCATGTCTTGGTGGGGCGCCAGCTCAGAGCGTGGGCTGGACGGGTCCTGCTCCGTCATGTAAGGGTAGTCGGCTTCGTTCACCCACGGCAGCGAATCGAGCGGAAGCCGCAAACCCATCGGCGAATCGCCAGGCATCAGGTACATGCGCTCGTCGCGCAAAAACCACTGGCCGCTGGTCCAGGCCAAGCCGTTGGATTTCTCGATATCAGCGGGTTTGATCGGCAGCAGGTAGCCGACCACCGCGTCCAGCTTCTGGGTGAACACGCGGCGCAGCCGCACGCGCTCCATCTCGTCTTCCAGGCGCGAGTTGAACGGGTCCACATTCACCGGCAGGCGCCGCTCGCGCCACAGGTAATACCAGGCGTCTTCATAAGCGGCCTGCATGAACGAGTCGGTGATGCCGAGCTTGCGCGCCAGAGTCCGGGTGAAGCGCTCAGCGTCTGCAGCGGTGTAGTGGGTGGGTTGGCGCTCGTCCACAAACAGCGCAGGGTTGGCCCAGACCGGGTCACCATCGGCGCGCCGGTAGATGTTGAGCGCCCAGCGCGGCAGCTGCTCGCCCGGGTACCACTTGCCCTGACCGAAATGGATAAAGCCGCCTTTGCCGTATTCGTGGCGCAGCTTTTGCACCAGCTCGGTGGCAAAACCACGCTTGGTCGGGCCCAGGGCGTCGGTGTTCCATTCGCCAGCATCGCGGTCGCTGTCGGCCACGAAGGTGGGTTCACCGCCCATGGTCAGGCGCACATCGCCCGCAACCAGCTCAGCGTCTACCTTGTCGCCCAGCGCCATCACGCTGGCCCATTGTTCGTCGGTATACGGCTTGGTGACACGGGGCGACTCGACGATGCGAATCACGCCCATGTGGTGCTCGAAAGTCACCTCGCTTTTGCTCACGCCACCTTCAATGGGCGCTGCGCCCAAGGGCAGGGGGGTGCAGGCCAATGGGATGTGGCCTTCTCCCGCCATCAGACCGGAGGTGGCGTCCAAACCAATCCAGCCCGCGCCGGGCAGATAGACCTCGCACCAGGCGTGCAGGTCGGTGAAATCGACTTCGGTGCCGCTGGGGCCGTCCAGCGATTTCACGTCGGGCTTGAGCTGAATCAGGTAGCCCGAGACAAACCGGGCTGCGAGGCCGCTGTTGCGCAGCAGCTGCACCAGCAACCAGCCCGAGTCGCGGCATGAGCCGCTGGCCAGTTCCAGCGTTTCTTCGGGCGTTTGCACGCCCGGCTCCATGCGTATCAGGTACTTGATGTCTTGGCTCAGCATCTGGTTGAGATCCACCAGAAAGATCACGCTTCGCCGCTTGGTGCGGTCAATCTTGTCGAGATAGGCCTGTAGCAGCGGCGTCACCGGATCGGGTGTGAGATAGGGCGCCAGTTCCTCCTTCAGCTCTGGGTCGTAGGTGAACGGAAACTCCTCGGCCTCGGGCTCCAGAAAAAAGTCGAACGGGTTGTAAACCGCCATCTCGAAGACGGCGTCCACCGTCACTTTGAATTCGCTCACCTTCTCGGGGAACACCAGCCGTGCTTGGTAATTGGCAAACGGGTCTTGCTGCCAGTTCACGAAATGGCCGGCCGGCTCGACCTTGAGCGAGTACGAAATGATCTTGGAGCGGCAGTGCGGCGCGGGGCGCAGGCGCACGATTTGCGGGCCGAGATCGACCAGGCGGTCGTACCGATAATGGGTGATGTGGCTCAGGGCGGCGTGAATGGCCATGCGGTTTCTTTCAGCGGAGTAACAACGATGAGCGCTGTGGTGAGGCAGTGGCGCGACGCAGGTCTTTTGGCGCTGACAATGCTAGCAACATCTGCGCCAGATGGGGGCATTGTGCGGCCTTGCCTCGCTTTGATCGTGCTGCTGGTGCTTGCATCCGCAAACCAGAGACGATGAGCCTCTTGCTTGCCGCCGGTTTGGGCTGGTTGCTGGGCGTGGCCTTGCAATTGCAGCAGGGCGCACTGTGGCACCTGGGGGTTTATGCCGCGGTATTGGCCCTGGTTCCCGCCCTGCT
>Ga0105051_10001243_pt1 | contig 35014 bp, 32 predicted proteins | sample FRY02_FD_78383 | JGI IMG/M metagenome (GOLD analysis project Ga0105051, IMG submission 78383) | Freshwater microbial communities from Lake Fryxell liftoff mats and glacier meltwater in Antarctica - FRY-02 (megahit assembly) | ecosystem: Environmental > Aquatic > Freshwater > Ice > Glacier... | reverse complement strand
TCCGGAATTATTTCCCCTTCCGCAGCAATAGGAGAAGGAACGGTGGTAATGCCCTATGTAGTTCTGAATGCCGACAGCCGGGTAGGCAAACACTGCATCCTCAATACCGGTGCTGTCATTGAACACGATTGCATACTGGGCGATTATGTGCACATTTCGCCCAATGCATCCCTAGCATGGGAAGTTACCGTAGGTGAGGGGACACACATTGGCATCAGTGCCTGTGTCATTCCCGGTATTCAAATAGGGAAGTGGTGCACCATCGGCGCCGGAGCTGTCATTATCAAAGATGTTCCTGACGGGGTAACTATGGTTGGAAATCCGGGGAGAGTGGTTGATTAGATGTGAGACATGAGATTTGAGACATAAGACATGTGTACATCCCCTGATATAGGTTGACCTCTTAAAGGCAACAAGCTTAATGTACATTTTTATCCGATGAAATACACACTCGACATCCTCAAAATTAGTTCCAAATTAATCCCAATCGATCCAAACTAATCTTAAGCAATCCAAAGCGTACTTGATGTTTTCAAATGTTAAAATTTTTCAATTTTTGCCGACATGACTAACAAAATGTTGTTAATAATTTTTAACTTACAGAATATCAAGTTTTTACGATTGTTGTTTTTACAAAAAATAATGTACATTTTTGTATGTTGTATGTTTAAAATTTTAAACTAAACCTTATATTTGGTTACATAAAATCCATTATTGGTCAGAAACCTTTAAATGGAATAGCTCAAAAAAGAAAGCAAGTTTCTAGCCGCCAGTACTTTTTGAGCTTTTTTTATGTCATTTATCGAAAAAACAACTTGTTTTTTACAATTACTTCTTACATCACTTACAACAATGCTGCTTTTTATTTGAAAATTTACAGTTTTTAAAAACAATAGGGAGTTACCTGCAAAAGTCTTCGTGTTTTTGAAAAAAGACGGTTTGTTTTTGGAAAAAGGCTTAGTGTTTTTTTTAAAAGAATAGGATGTTTTTTACTGTTTGAAGTAAAAAAGGAGTCAAAAAAAAAGGTTTCGTTTTTTAAAACGAAACCTTTAAAGGAAATAAAATCAAACTAGTGCAAGTTTCTAGCCGCCAATTAATTTGAATTTCATCACCTTAAGCGCATCTTTCACTCTCCGTCCGGGACGGTAATTAATGTGAGCGCTCTTCACATTAGAAAGGTTTACTTCTTCAAGGACATCACTTCCTTCTGACTTAACGCCTACCTGGAAGTTCCCGAGAATACCTAACTGCACCACACGACCTTGTGCCATTTCATCCATCATATTGTGCACCAAAGCGCTCAATACAGCAAGACAATCCGGTTCACGAACGGTGGATTGGTTAGAGATCAAATATGCCAGTCTTTCTAAGTCTGTGAGGCCGTCCTTTTTCGTTTGGACATAGAACTTCTCCGGCGCAAGCGGGTCCTGAGGGTTCTTCCTCGATTTTACTACGAGTTTGTTCATTATAAAAAATTATAAAATTTAATTCGCAATGCTTTGTTTCTGTGAGGGTGTTTCGGTAGCGTTGAAACAAACTGTTTTTGGCTATTGCAGAATTCCTTAAATAGTTTCCTCTGGTTTTCTTTTCTTTATTGGCTCATAGGCATATTTATTATAAATGTGATACAATGGGTTATATATAGGGAATCATTAAATTATCTAACAAAAAACTTAATGATTTCGGAGGTCAAACCCAATTGTAAATTTGAATAAAAGAAATGATTTTCAAAAGGCAAATGAAGAAACCTTGTCAACAAAGTTTTCAACATGCTGGTAATCAGGTATTACTAATTTCTTGTTAAAATTATCATTTAAGTATCTGTAATACAGATTATTATGTTTTTTTTATTGATGTTATCAACAATTTTTCATTTTGTCCTAAATGCTTGTAAATAAATAGTTTAGGCATTTATAAAAGAATAAAAAAATAAACGTAAATAACGACTTATCGACCTTAAAATAAGGGTTTTATAAAGGCATTTTGTTTATAAAAAAGAAAAATTAATAATACTAGTTCAAATAGAACAACTAAAAGCCACCGGTTCCGGAAAAAAAATCAATAAATAAGATTGGAAAGAAAATACTGTGAAGTTTTATATAGATAGACAACTTTCTAATTGACTTAAGACTACAGGACTTAAGACGTAAGATGAAATAACAATAAAGATTCTAAAAACTCTCTGTGTAACTCCCGGCCTTCGGCGGGCATGGTGTGGCTTCTCTGTGAGAGTCTGTGGTATAAGAGGACCGAGCGTTAAGAAAATATCCCAAAGGACATTTTTAGTGAAGCCTGTCCGCCAACGGCTGAAGTCCGGCTGGCGGCAGGGCGAACACCGAAGTAACGAATCCACGTAAGCAGCTCCCTCTTAAATCTCAGACCTCAAATAGAATATTTTTTTGTAAATTTGATTAAAATGTATCGAAAATGGATATTCAAACCACTAAACTCGAATTGCTTAAAATAATTTTGGAAAATGAGAACGCTGAATTCATCAGTCGGGTAGCTGATTTTGTGAAAAAAGAAAAAAAAGATTTTTGGAATGAGTTAAGTCTTTCTGAACAAGAAGAAATCAAGAAAGGGATGGAGGAACTCAATAACGGAAAAAGGGTTTCCTATGAATCTTTTTTGAAGAAAATCTCCTGATAAATGAAAGTATTCCTCTCAGAACTTGCGGAAACAAAACTCTTAAAACTTACCGAATATTTATTGGAACATGGGGAGTAAGTGCCAAATACAACTTTATAGTAAAACTGACCGAGAAAGTAAATCAGATCGCTGCGCATCCCGAAAGCTGCACAAAATCGTCAGAGTTTGAAGGTCTATATAAATGTGTAGTAACAAAACAAACGACTTTTTTTTACAGAATAGCAGCTCAAGAAAATGAAATTGAAATCATTACGATTTTTGATACAAGACAACATCCTGAAAAACTAAAAAAGGATGTAAAGTAAATTACATACAAATCTTCATTTAACCCACAAAATTTGTCTTTCCGCGGGAGCGATAGTAACTATGCCGTGCTTCTACCGCCCGGATTAGCTTTGATTAAAATTTCTTAATAACTCAGTCCCTAATCCCTCGACTCTTTTTTTAAAAACGCATCGTTGTTCGCACATTAAATACTCTTGGTGTAAGAAAGTTGGGCACGGAATATTGTGTTTTTGTGCTTACGTCCCTTACGAAAGTATTGGTAATGGAGTTTTGGACGTCAAAAATGTTGAATATTTCAAAACCGAAAGAAAATTCCTTAAACGGTTTCAGCCATCCGGAATCCCTTCTTTTGCTGGCATCTACCAAGACATAGGAAAAACCTACATCAGCTCTTTTATAATCGGGCAATCTGGTTTGAAAGAGGTAAGGGTCTGCAAAACTGGGCGAGCCTCCTGGCAGTCCGGTGTTATACACTAAGTTTACATATACTTTCATCGATGGTATTCTGGGTACATAATCCTGAAAAAGAATCCCAAATTTTAACCGTTGGTCTGTAGGCCTGAAGATATAGCCCCTGTCATCGATATTTTCTTCGGTTTTCATATATCCAAAACTCAACCAGCTTTCCGTTCCCGGAACAAATTCACCGGTCAAACGTGTCTCAAAACCATAAGCATAAGCTATTGCATTGTTTTCTGCCCTATAACGTATTCTGACGTTTTCCAAAGTATATGGATTTACATCGGTCAGGGATTTATAATATAATTCTGTATTTAAAATGAAAGGCCTTTCCCAGATATTGAAACTATAATCATTTCCCAAAACTATATGAATGGATTGCTGCGCTTTTACATCAGGTACAACTGTTCCTGTAGAATCCCGCAACTCCCTGTAAAATGGCGGCTGGTGATAAAACCCGCCGGAGAGTTTAAAGAGCATGTCTTTTTCCCATTTTGGCTTGATTGCAATTTGTGCACGCGGACTAAAAACGGTCTGTGTGGTACTTGTAATACCCACACCGCTTACTGTCCAGTTGTGGGCGCGAACCCCGGCATTTAACCATAAATCACTGTCGCCTACAGTTGTACGTTTGCTCCACTGCAAAAATCCGGACAAACGATCAATTTGCACATCATTAAATGCCCTAATATCATTAAAAGGGACTAATGGCGCCGAAAAAGGATTATAAGGTTGATCATTTATAAATTGAGGACCTTGTGGTCGAATGGAAAATCCTGCAGAGTCAATAATCTCATATTCCTGAATACGATCCCGTATGTCTTCCCGGGTATATTTCAGGCCATATTGAATTAAATTTTCTTCAATGGTATAATCTCCTTTGTGTTCAAAATTAAAAATTAAAGCATCTAGATCATTTCGGGCATGTGTAAGCTGGCCACCAATAGCCCTGCTGAATTCCACATCACCCAAGCCACTCGAGCCAATATCTGTATTTACCTCGCCTATTCTGTACTGGGCAAGTATGTCAAAATGCTCTTGCTCCTGGGTGTGGTATGCAGAAGCAATAAAGGTTAACTTTAGATTTTCTGTAGCATTATAGGTTGCTTTAAATGCACCAAAATAGGTGTCATAACGATTTTTTTCTTCTCCCTCATAAAAAATCAAAAGAGCAACAGGATCTGCAAGCGTTCCAAAATTAGTTTGTCTGGTTAATGGTTTGTAACTATAATCATTAATGGCAATATTACCTAGAAACCCTACTTCCAGTTTGTTATTTACTTTATAAGTTAAATACGTTTGAGCATCTGCAAATACAGGCCTGAAGTTTGTTTCGGTTTGTTGTGCATCCACCAGAAGACTGTTATCCCTGTAGCGAAGACCTGCCACAGCAGTGAGTCTGCCGTTTTTGGAAATACCACCTGCGGAAACACTTGCGCCCAATAAGCTCAAATCTGCGGTAGCATCAAAACTTGCCGGTCTTCTGTAGGTAATATCCAAAACAGAAGATAATTTATCCCCGTATTTTGCCTGGAAACCACCTGCAGAAAAATCTACACCGGAAGTTAGGTCACTATTGACAAAACTCAAACCTTCCTGCTGACCGCTTCTAATTAAGAACGGGCGGTACACTTCAATTTCATTTACATACACCAGATTTTCATCATAATTACCACCACGAACAGAATATTGTGTACTTAGCTCATTATTGCTGCTGGTACTTGGGAGCGATTTTAAAAGATTTTCCACTCCGGCATTGGCTCCGGGGATTCTTCTTATAGTCTCCGGGGATAAACTTGTTATGCCCTGAACCTGTTTGTTCTCCCTGCCTGAAATTAGTATTTCCCCCATCTGTTCCACATCCAGGTTCATCACAGGGTTAAATTCATAATCTTCGTTTCGTTCCAAACGAACTTTCAAGGTAATTCTTTTAAAAGAAATATGAGAAAATAGTAGTATTACTTCTTGATCAGCAGGAATCTCCAGAATATAAGCACCATTTAAATCTGACAGTGTTCCATTTGTCTGATAGGTGATATTCACACCGGGAATCGGTTGGTTTTGATCATCTAAGATGACTCCTTTAATTGTTGCGGTTTGTCCAAAAACGTTAGACCCGAGAAGTACTATAAAAAACAGGTAAATTAAGAAGTATGGTTTCAAAGGCTATATGGTTATTTTCTAAAAAATGTCGCTTCAAATTTAGTATAATTTCCAACATTATCGGTAACAATAAGTTTTAAATTAAACTCGGTTTCGTCGGTTTTGTTGTCCGCAAAAGTATAGGTAAGCAGATTTTTTTTGTATTCGTATTCCATCAACACCCATTTATCATTAATGGTTGCGCGGTAACTTTTAATACCGCTTAAGCTATCTTCAATTTTTATTTCTAAAGTTTTATTGTTGCTTATCCATTTGCCACTGGCAAAATTTGCCGGGGTGATAGTGGGCGGAACCGTATCCACTAAAAGTCCATAGTTGCCAAATTCCCTCACACGAGCGCTCAATATAGCACCGAACCTGCTAGTACTTTGGTAATAATGCCGCCCCCATGTGTTTAATTTACCTATATAAACTTTATCCATATCTGTAGCTTTAAATCCAGAGGCATCCACAGAAATAGTAATGTTTGAATGGATGGGGGTGTCGTCTTTATGGAATTTTAAAACATCCCCATCGCTTTCAATAAATAGAGTAGTATCATCATAAAGACTGTTAGGTGGTATATGGATATCAAATTTACCCTCTTTTATGGAAGCACCTTCTCTTGCAAAAACAAAATGTGTGCTTTCCCCGGCAACTTTTTCTTTAAGTATGGGTAGTATTTTTCCCTGAATAGGAACGGAAATTAATACCGTATTCCCTTTAAAATCAGACACCTCTATCGTATAAATGGAATCAAAGCCATCTTCCACTCTTATAAAACCATTATTTTTAGAAGTTTTGAAAATACTTAGTGGATTGTTTTTTTTAATGAATAGTTTCTGAATGACACTTTTCTTTTGTTTGAAATACCCGTAGTCAATGTAGCGGTTGATGTATCTGGTTTCATCAAAGGAGATTCTGTCAAAGATTATTTCCAAGGAATTTTCACCATTAAAAGCAGTCTTTATTTTATAGAGGCCATTTCTATTGTTAGCTGCATTTTGTTGATCTATTGCTGAGATGCCAAAACCCAGCATTCCAGCAGCAGTAATCTTTTCAGCAGTGTAAGAGCCATCGGTATTTGGTATTAACCGCAACTGTAAGGGATTAGCATTTTGATTCACATGCGCATCTTCCCCCATGGGATAAATAAAAACACTGTTAATTAAAGGGTTACGCGTATCAGCTATGTCAATTCCAAATAACTTTGGGTTCATAGGCCTAGATGCATTGTCCCTAATTTCATAATGTAAATGAGGACCGCCACTTCCACCGGTATTACCGCTATACGCTATAAGTTCACCCTTTTTTACAGGTAATTTTGTTGCTTCCGGAAAAACTTCTATTTCATAAGATTCTTCTTTATATTGTGTTTTTATTACCAAATCCTGAATGGCTCCCGCATATTCCCGCAGATGTCCGTAAACAGTAGAATAACCGTTGGGATGTTGAATATATAAAGCTTTTCCATAGCCAAAATGACCCACTTTTATTCGATTTACATACCCATCTGCAGGAGCGTAAACTGGGATACCTTCTTTTTGCTGTGTTCTTAAATCCAAACCTGCATGGAAATGATTATTTCTTAATTCCCCGAAAGTACCTGATAATTCCAAAGGAATTTGCAACGGGTTTGCGAAATAGTCAACAGGAATTTCTTTTTGAGAAAAAACGGTCAGGGTAGTAAATAGAAAAAGGAACAATAATTTATTCATACTTGCGAATATAAACATTTGGATTTGATATAAAAACGGGATTTTACCTGTAAAAAGTACATCTCGTATTAATAATTTAAAAAAAAATTGAAAACTGTTGTCTTATTTACTAATCTATGCTAACTTTGTTAATTAGCATTGAACTATTTATTTTAATGAGCAATCTTACTGAAATTGTTGATTCTCTTGAAAATAGGGTTAGTAAACTTCTTCATCGTCATGAAAGTTTGAAGAAATCTAATTTGAAATTAGAAGAAGAGCTGGCTGCAGAGAAACTAAAGCATTCCAATACAAGGGATGAATTAGAACAATGGAAGGAACAAATAAATTCTCTTAAAGTAGTAAATGCAATGTTAGGCAGTGACCAATATAAACGAGAAACCAAGCTCAAAATAAATGCATTAGTTCGGGAAATTGATCTGTGTATCTCTCAATTAGCCGAATAAAAAATATGTCAGAACAGCTTAAAATAAAACTATCTATTGCAGATCGGGTATACCCGCTCCATATAAGTCCTGCGCAGGAAGAAGGTTTGCGCAAGGCCACAAAAAAGATAGAAGAAATGATCAAGCAGTTTGAACAAAATTATGCGGTGAGGGACAAACAAGATGTGCTTGCGATGTGTGCATTACAGTTTGCCGCTCAGGTAGAGCAAAAGTCATTAAACAAAGAAAGTGACAATGTGGAAGTGGAAGAAAAGCTGGAAGCTTTAAACCAACTCTTACATGAACACTTAATTTAAACGTTCTTTTAAATAAATTATAAGGTACTGCCTACATTATTACAAATTTTTGATAAACTCAACGCGAATTCTTTAAAAAGGGTGAGTTAAAGCTGTAAAAGCAAGCCGTTTCTGCCTTTGGTAGATGGACGGATCCTTGATCATCTTATTAGCCCTAAACTTAATTTTAAGGAGTTTATACAAATCAACGTTTTAATGTAGGCTTTTTTTATATCTAAAAACCAACCCAAAATGGATAGTATATTTTTAATAATAGCAATAGGAGTAATAGGCATAGTTTTAGGATTTTTAATTGCTAAAATGCTGGAGAGAAACAATGCCTCCCAAATGATAAAGTCTGCAAAAAAAATAGCAGCGGGAATACTTAAAGAAGCAAAAGCAGAATCAGAAACCCTTAAAAAAGACAAAATACTTCAGGCAAAAGAAAAATTTATTGAGCTAAAGTCTGAACATGAAAAGGTGATTCTGGGTATAGACAGAAAGATTGCAGAAGCAGAAAAAAGAACACGGGATAAAGAATCCCAGATTTCGAACGAGCTTGAAAAAAACAAGAAATTAAACACAGATCTTGAAGAAATTAAAGCCGATTACAAAGAACGTATCGAAATACTGGAAAAGAAACAAACCGATGTAGAAAAAACTTACAGAAGCCAGATAGAACAACTGGAAGTGATTTCAAGCCTCTCAGCCACTGATGCCAAAGCAAAACTTATTGAAACCATCAAAGACGAGGCAAAAGCAGATGCAATGTCGTTTATTCAACACAGCATTGAAGAGGCAAAAATGACCGCACAGCAAGAGGCTAAAAAAATAATTATAAATACCATTCAGCGCATAGGCACCGAAGAAGCGATTGAAAATTGTGTTTCGGTATTTAATCTGGAAAGCGATGATGTCAAAGGAAGAATCATTGGCCGTGAGGGTAGAAACATACGCGCATTAGAAGCAGCTACAGGTGTAGAAATTATTGTGGATGACACCCCGGAAGCAATTATACTTTCATGTTTTGACTCCGTAAGAAGAGAGATTGCAAGACTTTCCCTGCATAAATTAGTGACTGACGGTAGAATTCACCCTGCACGTATCGAAGAAATCGTTGAAAAGACCACCAAACAAATAGAAGAAGAAATCATCGAAGTAGGAAAACGCACCGTGATTGACCTTGGTATCCACGGTTTACATCCGGAATTGATTAAAACCGTGGGAAGAATGAAATACCGTTCTTCTTATGGCCAAAATCTACTTCAACACTCGCGGGAAGTAGCAAAACTTTGTGGTGTAATGGCAGCAGAATTAGGGTTGAACCCAAAACTTGCAAAACGTGCCGGATTACTTCACGATATAGGTAAAGTACCGGATACAGAGACTGAAGTTCCCCACGCAATATTAGGAATGCAATGGGCAGAAAAATATGGTGAAAAACCGGAAATCTGCAATGCTATTGGGGCTCACCACGACGAGATTGAAATGACCAGCTTGCTATCCCCCATTGTACAGGTCTGTGATGCCATAAGTGGCGCAAGACCGGGAGCAAGACGACAGATATTAGATTCCTATATACAGAGGTTAAAAGATCTGGAAGATATTGCGCTTGCTTTTAACGGCGTTAATAAAGCCTATGCCATTCAAGCCGGAAGAGAATTGCGAGTGATGGTAGAAAGTGATAGGGTAACCGATGAAAGAGCAGCAGGATTGTCTTTTGAAATTTCCCAAAAAATCCAAACAGATATGACCTATCCAGGACAGGTAAAAGTCACTGTTATTCGGGAAACCAGAGCGGTAAATATTGCAAAGTAAGAAGTATATCTTATTTTATAAATTTAAAAAAGCGTTTTCGGTTTTATCTACGGAAACGCTTTTTTCATTGTTGTAGACGTTATTTATTCATCATAAATAGAATCATATCCTTTTTCAGGCATTTCAAAGAATTTTCCGGTAATGAAACGAAAGTGTTTGTCTAATGTTTCTATCTTCTTCATATCCTCTTTGTCCAGGTCAATACTCGCAGCCTGAAAGTTATTGATAATATTTTCTTTTGTAGTTGATTTTGGTATTACTGCTGTTCCCCTTTGCGTTTGCCAGGCAATTAAAACCTGAGCGGCACTTGTCATATTCTTTTTGGCAATAGCAACAATTTCAGGAATTTCCATTAAGTTGGGTTCTTCTTCTGCCTTCATTTGTGCAGAACGGTCACCGGAGCCTAAAGGAGAATAACCGGTAAGGAAAACACCTTCTTTTTTACAATATTTTAATAAATCTTTTTGTTGTAGAAGTGGATGTAATTCCACTTGATTGACTTCCGGTTTTAGGCTTGCTTTGCTTATGAGGTCTTTTAATTTTTTTTCGCTAAAATTAGAAACCCCGATATGCCTGACCAACTCATTTTTCTTGGCTTTCTCTAACTCTGTCCAGGTTTCTATTATAGGCACTTCTTCTAAAGAATAAAAATCGTCTGCCTTTTCAGGAAAACCCACTTCGGGTTTAAATGCAACCGGCCAGTGAATGAGGTATAAATCCAGATAATCCAATTGTAAATCTGCAAGCGATTTCTCCAAGGCCGGTCTTACTGACCCTTTTTGATGGGCGTTATTCCATAATTTGGAGGTAATCCATACGTCATCGCGATTTATTTTTCCTTCCGCAAAGACTTCTTGTAATGCTTCGCCTATGTCTTTTTCGTTTCCGTAAACCGCTGCAGTATCAATATGTCTGTATCCCGCATATAATGCTTCTTTTACTGCATTTTTTACTTCTTTCCCTTTTGCTTTCCAAGTGCCTAGACCTATGGCGTGCATAGTGTCATTGTTGGCAAATTTTAATGTTTTCATAGATTTGATTTCTGATTCAGGAGTAAGGTACAAAAGACAAAATACCTCCAATAATTTTTGGAGGCATTTAGCTTTTATTTAATAGTCAAAATTACTGTTGTAAGGTAAAAATTATAACAATTGTCTGAATTCTTGTATTCTCCCGGTTTATATACTATGCCGCCCCGATGGGGCTTCTTGTATTTGATTAAAGCTTTTTTCTACCAATATGTCGTCCCGATGGACTTAAAACACATTCGTTTGGAGAGAAATGCCAATAAAAAAATGGTTTGCGTAAGTATAAGCAAACCAGAGCTTATTGCGATTTTTTTGCGATATGTTTAAAGTCACAATTCATTTTTTCTGGGATGAAACTTCCGCATAACATCTGATAAATGGCTTCGGTCCACATGCATATATATTTCTGTGGTGGTAATGCTTTCGTGACCGAGCATTTGCTGTATTGCCCTTAAATCGGCTCCATTTTCTAAAAGATGGGTTGCAAAGGAATGCCGGAAAGTATGCGGACTAATAATTTTGGTTATTCCTGCTTTTTTGGCAAATTGCTTGGTTAGTGTGAAAATCATCGCTCGGGTCAATTTTTTGCCCCTGCGATTTAAAAATACGGTATCTTTTGCAGTAGGAGCAATTTCCTGATGCACTCGTATTTCTTTTAAATATATAGAAATAAATTTTTGAGTTCCCGAGGCAATGGGCACAAAGCGTTGTTTATTGCCTTTTCCTGTGACCTGAATGAATCCTTCCTCAAAGTAAAGGTCAGAAATTTTTAGGTCAATCAATTCAGAAACGCGAAGACCACAGCTGTATAGGGTTTCAATAATCGTGCGATTTCTTTCTCCCTGAGGCGAGGTTAAATCTATTGCGGCAATTATGTTATCAATTTCCTGTTGCGAAAGGGTATCGGGTAGTTTTCTGCCTAGTCTTGGAGCCTCAATCAATTCCAGCGGATTTGTTTTTCTGTAATCTTCAAAGATGAGATAATTAAAAAAACCTTTCAGACCGGAAATAATTCGGCTTTGGGAACGGGGATTGACTTTTTTTGCGATTTCATAGATAAATTCCTGTAGTTCCTTTTCCGTAATGGAAACAGGGGAGAAGTGCATCTCATTTTTATCCAACCATAGCATTAGTTTTTTTACATCCAGGGAATAACTCAACAAGGAATTTTCAGATAAACCCCGCTCTATGCGCAGGTAATCTTGAAAATCTTTTAAAGCGTTATTCCAGTTCATGCGTCCAAAAGTAAGCAGAGTTTTTCGATATTATTAATAGAAATTTATGATATTACTAAGAAAGCTTATCGATTTAGGTTTTATATTTGTTCTACTAACTTTTTAAAAAATAAATTATGAAACGAATAATTTTAGCAGTATTTGTATCCCTTTTTGCAGTAAGCACGTATGCGCAGAGTATTGATTTTGGTATTAAAGCAGGTATGAACTTTGCAAGTATCAATGATGCCGGTGAAGGGCTAGATACACGCACCGGATTTCACGCAGGTGTTTTCTTGGGATTAAAATTTAATGACAAAGTAGCCTTGCAACCGGAGTTGTTATATTCCCAACAAGGTGCAGAATTTGATTTTGGGAAATTTGAACTGGATTATGTAAATATTCCTGTAATATTTAAATATTATTTAGTTCAAGGTTTAAACCTTCAGGTGGGGCCTCAATTCGGCTTTGTGATCAATGACAAAATTTCTTTTGATGGAATTGCAGCAGATGCAGAAGCTGAGAAATTTGATTTAAGCGGAATTCTAGGTGCAGGTTATGATTTGCCACTGGGCTTACGCATTGACGCCAGGTATAATTTTGGTTTCAGCGATGTGGTAAAAGATGGCGATGGTAAAAACGGTGTGTTTTCCTTGGCACTTGGGTACTCTTTTTTATAATAAAATTAATGATGCTTGAGAGAGGCTGTTTTGAAATACAGTCTCTCTCTATATTAATAAGGCAGTTGCCTTATTTTTTTTGTCATAATGTAATTTATTGAAAAAAATTGTTAAATTTGATAAATCAATTAACTAACAAAAATTAAACATTATGAAAAAAGTATTACTTATTGCTGCTGTTGCAGTATTTGGTTTGTCTAATGCTCAGGAAACTAGTTTCGGGGTAAAAGCAGGAACTAATTTAGCTAACATTGTTGGAGACGAAGCAGATGGAGATATGCGTTTTAGCTTCCATATTGGAGGTGTAGCTGAAATTCCATTAGCACAGGATTTTGTTTTCGGACCTGAATTACTGTATTCTTCGCAAGGTTCTAAAGATGAATTTTCTGAAGAAGGTCTTGATATTGAAGCTGTTTTAAAATTAGATTATATTCAAATTCCTCTTATGTTTAAATATTACGTAGCCGATGGTTTTAGTTTGGATCTTGGTCCACAAGTTGGATTTTTAATTTCAGCAAAATCTGAAGTAGAAGTTTCAGGTGGAGATGATTCTTTATCTGGCTCTGAAGATATCAAAGAGTTTGTTTCCAGTTTTGATTATGGATTAAACATTGGTTTAGGTTATAAATTAGAGAGTGGTTTGTTCTTTCAAGGAAGATATAACATTGGTCTTGCTAATATCAATGACTTTGAAGGATCTGATGATTTTAAAAATCAAAATAGTGTAATCCAATTTTCAGTTGGGTTTATGTTTTAACCCTTAAAAATTTTCTTTTTACATAGCCCCTTTTTATTAGGGGCTTTTTGTTATATTAGTATTAAATTTTAAGATAATATGAAAAAAATAGGTGTTTTAATTGTTTTTGTGCTTCTAAGCATTACAAGTAGTATCGCACAACAAAAACAAGGCGTTAAACTGGAAGGGTTTTTTAGTTTTCCACTTGGGGATTTATCTGATGTCTCTGTGTTTGGTCTTGGTGCAGACCTGGGCTATGTAATGGATGTTTCCGGCAAATTACAATTAGGTGCAGTTGCCGGTTACCAGACATTTTTCGGAAAATCTGGTAGTGGAAATAATCCACCTGCTCTTGGCGGTGTCAGTAAGCAAGATATCCAGTTTGTCCCTTTAGCAGCATCTGCCCGCTATTATGTATTTGATATTCTGTTTGTAGGAACAGATTTAGGTTATGCAGTGGGGCTAAATACCGGGAATGATGGCGGCTTTTACTATAAACCTAAAGTGGGGATAAGTTTTGGTTATGCCAGTCTTGCAACTGTAATTTCCTATACCGGGGTTAGTTTAGATGGGGCAAACTTAAATGCAATAAATCTGGGCTTTGAAGTGGGATTTTAGTCTCGGATCCAAAATTATATCCATTAAATTTTTTGTATTCCGTTTTAGATAGCAAGGAGTACTATCTTTCCTAAATTTTATTTAAATATGTCTTAAAACACTGCCAATACTTTTTTAGGTGAAAAAATTAACGTTTAATTTCGAATATTACCTAAAAACATAAATAATTATGAAAAAAGTATTTTTTAGTATAGGCTTGTGTCTTCTTGGCTTTTTTAGTATGCAAGCTCAGGAGGCAAAATTTGGTTTAAAGGGCGGTGTTAATCTTGCCAACATCGTTGGCGATGTAGCAAATACCGAAATGCGAACAAGTTTTCATGTAGGTGGTGTTGCAGAAATCCCTCTTGCACAGGACTTCTTTTTTGGGCCGGAAATTCTATATAGTTCACAAGGCACCAAAAGTAGTACCTCTGAAGAAATATTAGGGGAAACTTTCTCCTCAGATGTAACTTTAAAACTGGATTATATCCAACTTCCCCTTATGTTTAAATATTATGTGGCTGATAACTTCAGTTTGGATTTAGGTCCGCAAGTTGGTTTTCTAATGTCAGCTAAACAGGACTTTGAAACAAATAGTGCTGGGGTTTCAGATTCAGGAACTATAGATGTAAAAAATTCCACTTCGGGATTTGATTATGGATTAAATGTTGGGTTGGGGTACCGATTGGAAAGCGGCTTGTTTTTTCAAGGTAGATACAATATAGGATTAGCTAATATCTATGATTTCCCCGATGACGATGATGCCAATGCCCAAAACAGCGTTATACAAGTATCCCTTGGATTTATGTTTTAATCCATTTATATAAAGTTTATTAAAAGCTCCTTTAACTAGGGGCTTTTTTAATGCCTAAAAAATAGATATCTTTACTTTATGAAAATAATGATTATCAACGGCCCCAACTTAAACCTTTTAGGAAAAAGGGAAAATGATATTTATGGGGATACAAGTTTTGACGACTTTTTTGTAGAACTGCAATTTAAATATTGCGATGTTGAACTTTCCCAGTTTCAATCTAATATTGAAGGGGAGGTTATTGATAAAATCCAAGAAGTGGGGTATACTTTTGACGGTATTATTTTAAATGCTGCAGCATATACACATACCTCTGTTGCCATAGGGGATGCAGTTAAAGCAGTGGAATGTCCGGTGGTGGAAGTGCATATTTCCAACACCTTTTCCAGGGAGGATTTTAGGCATACTTCATTTATAGCGCCCCATTCGAGAGGGGTAATCGCAGGATTTGGTTTACAGAGTTATGAACTAGCTATACAAAGTTTTTTAAAGGAATAAAATGCTTAAGAATGCTATTTTCCTACTTTTTATACTAATAAGTTACACTTCTGTTTCCGGTCAAGAACGTTCCGTTGATTTTGGAATCAAAGGTGGTGTGAATCTTACTTTTTTTAAAGTTATCGAAGCCGGATTCGGTGTCAATCCAGAAGCAGAAGTAGGCTATTATGGCGGCATTTTTATGGATATTTTAATAGATGAAGAATTTTCCATACAACCGGAAATTCTTTACATTGGTATCAATGACTTTACTTTTTTAAATGCACCCATCTATGCAAAATATCAAGTTGCCCAGAATCTGTATATACTCGCCGGTCCAAGTGTGAACTACTTTTTTGATCTTTTTGCAAACAAAGTCAAAATAGGCGCAGATATAGGTTCCAGCTATAATATTACCCAGGCACTGGATATTCATCTTAAATTTGCTTTGGGTTTTCAGGAAATAAGCCCAAATGGTCTTTTTCTGGGACTGGGTGTTAAATTATAAAAGCCCCTGAATTTTTCCAGAGGCTTTCAATTTAATTATTGTTCTTTTCTATAAATGAATCACTTCGCCGTATGCATCTGCAACAGCTTCCATAACAGCTTCACTCATCGTTGGGTGTGGATGTATCGCTTTTAATACTTCGTGTCCTGTGGTTTCCAGTTTTCTGCCTAAAACAGCTTCAGCGATCATATCTGTCACGCCTGCTCCTATCATATGGCAGCCTAGCCATTCGCCATATTTTGCATCAAAAATAACTTTTACAAAACCATCAGGAGTTCCGGCTGCTTTTGCTTTTCCGGAAGCTGAGAAAGGAAATTTACCCACTTTCAAATCATAACCGGCTTCTTTAGCTTGTTTTTCGGTCATACCAACACTTGCGATTTCAGGGGTTGCATAGGTACAACCGGGAATGTTGCCATAATCGATTGCTTCCACATGCAAGCCTTTTATTTTTTCTACGCAAGTTATTCCTTCCGCGGAAGCGACATGCGCCAAAGCAGGACCGGGAACAACATCGCCTATAGCATAATAACCCGGGATGTTTGTCTGGTACCAGTCGTTCACAAGGATTTTATCTTTATCAACAACTATTCCCACATCTTCCAGACCGATGTTTTCAATATTGGATTTTATACCCACTGCCGAAAGAACGATATCTGTTTCAATAATTTCTTCCCCTTTTTGGGTTTTTACTTTTGCTTTCAATACTTTCCCGGAGGTATCCACAGATTCTACTGAAGCATTGGTCATTACTTTTATACCCGCTTTTTTGATGGAGCGTTCAAACTGTTTGGAAACGTCTTCATCTTCTAACGGAACCAGGTTTGGAAGGAATTCCACAAGGGTAACTTCTGTTCCCATGGCGTTGTAAAAATGTGCAAACTCAACACCTATGGCGCCACTTCCCACAACCAGCATTTTCTTGGGTTGGGTTTTTAAAGTCATTGCCTCCCGATATCCTATGATATTTTTACCATCTTGTTTTAAGCTTGGCAATTCCCTGGAACGAGACCCGGTAGCAATTATAATATGATCTGCACTGTATTCTTTTCCGTCGACATCTACTTTTTTGCCGGGTTTTAATTTCCCGAAACCATTAATAACGTCGATTTTATTTTTTTTCATTAGAAATTGAACCCCATTACTCATGCTATCTGCAATACCACGACTTCTGTCAACTACTTTATTAAAATCCTTATCTGCATCCTTCAGAGTAAGCCCATAGTCTTCAGCGTGTTTTAAATAATCAAACACTTGTGCACTTTTAAGCAGCGCTTTAGTAGGGATACAACCCCAGTTTAAACAAACGCCCCCAAGGCTTTCTTTTTCAATTACTGCTGTTTTAAAACCCAATTGGGATGCCCTGATTGCGGTAACATATCCACCAGGACCACTTCCTAAAACTATGATGTCGTATTTACTCATTTTTGTGTGATTTATTTCATTAAGAATTTCGCTACGAATTTACGCAATAAGGTTGGATTGAGAAAAGAAAAAAGTCCTTTGAATTTCTCCAAAGAACTTTTACATATTTAAGTTACAATTTTTACTTCTGAAATTCCAAGCTTAATGAATTAACACAGTATCGCTGACCGCTTGCTGTCGGGCCGTCATTAAAAACGTGTCCCAAATGGCTTCCGCAGGTGGCGCAAAGTATTTCTGTGCGCATCATGCCAAAAGTAGTATCTTTAATATATTCCACTTTACTTTCTATCGACTCATCAAAGGAAGGCCAGCCACACCCACTGTCAAATTTTGCAGCACTTTCAAATAATTGGGTTTTACAGGCGGCGCATTGGTAAGTGCCTTTTTCCTTGTGCAAATTGTAAGCGCCGGTAAATGGACGTTCAGTGCCTTTTTTACGAAGGATTTGGTATTTTTCCTCGCCAAGTTCTTCCAGCCATTTGCTTTCTGTTTTTTCTATGGGATATTTATTTTCTGTCATTATTTTTGTGGGATGAATTCCAGTGTAATTCCGTTTATACAATGTCTTTTTCCTGTGGTATTTTTAGGACCGTCATCAAAAACGTGACCTAAATGACTTCCGCAATTAGAACATTTAAGTTCTGAACGTGCATACCCTATTTTATAATCCACATCATACTCAATATTTTCTTCCACAGCTCGGTCAAAAGAAGGCCACCCGGTGCCGGAATCAAATTTGTGTTCAGATTCATATAACGGTACGCCGCAGGCTTTACATGTATAAACTCCCGGGGAATAATTTTTATCTAACGGACTTGAAAAAGGACGTTCTGTACCTGCTTGGCGCAAAACAGTATACGCTTCTGCAGAAAGTTGTGCTTTCCATTGGGCATCGGTTTTTTCAACACCGTATTTCTGTTCCTTGTTATTTGTGTCTTGTGCTTTAGTATTACAACTAAAAGCTAAAAAGGCAAGAGCTACAAATGCAATTTTTTTCATAATTTTCTTTGTTAGACTAAATATGTTCCTAATACTTACGTTTTTCATGCCAAAAAAGTTTGAAAGTATGAGTTTAAGAAGATTCTACTTTTAGAAAAAGTGTTAATCTAAATCTAAGGCATTCATAACCGCATTGTAATCTGTGATATCCACTCCGCTTTTTAAGCCAAAATCTGAAGGAACAATCACAAATCTAAATGTTTGATTTTGTGTAAAACCGGCACCTAAGGTGCTTAAATCAAAATTACCGTCAATCAATAATTTGATATCAAAAAAGGTATGATTATATACATATTGTATAATGTCTCCGCCTCCCAGAAAAAAGTTTTGGGGAATTAAACTCCAGGCATCCACATTGTCTGGAAGCTGCTCGTCCAATCGATATACTAAAATCGCATCAGATTCAAAAACTTCAATGGTTGTTGGAATATCAACAATCACTTCTTGTAATCCGGTAGATGGGAAGTATTGAAAATTAACAGTTCTTTCAAAAGTCTGTCCTAAAAACAACCCACCATCAAGACCATCAAATCCCGGGGGTCCTTGTGGTCCTTCACAAGAAGTGAAAACAGCCGCAGCTATAAAAAGCAAAAAAATGTAATTTTTCATAATAGTATAGTTTTATGTTTTAATGTAGCATTCAAAAGATGTACCAAAAAATTTTAGGCATGGTATTTGAATGCCAATAAACTAATTTTTTAGTAATTTAAATCACAAATAAGGTTAAAAAAAATTTTTAAAATCCCTTTTTTTATAATTTTAACCAAACAACTAAATAAAAAATAATTATGAAAATCAAAAGTGCATTTGTATATATTATATTAATGACTGTATTAGTAGCGTGTACAACAAATCCTTTTACAGGGAAGCAAACTCTGGCATTGGTGCCAAATTCTCAAATTTTACCAATGGCCTTTCAACAATATAACCAGTTTTTATCTGAAAATAAAGTGGTTAAAGGAACTGCCGATGCCAATAGAATAAATTCTGTAGGCCAAAAAATTGCAACAGCTTCTGAACGTTGGTTAACAGCAAATGGTTATGCAGGCTATTTGAATGAATATAAGTGGGAATATAACCTGGTACAAGATGAAGCGGTAAATGCCTGGGCTATGCCCGGTGGTAAAATTGTTTTTTACACAGGTATTTTGCCAATTGCTAATACCGAAGCCCGCATTGCTGCCATTATGGGTCACGAGGTGGCACATGCATTGGCTAACCACGGTCAGCAGCGTATGAGTGCAGGGCAATTGCAACAACTGGGTGCTGTAGCAGGAAATATTGCTTTAGCAAATGACCCTGACAATCAGGCAATATTTAATACTGCATATGGTGTGGGCTCAACCGTGGGTGTAATGCTACCTTTTAGTAGAAGTCATGAATCTGAAGCAGATAAAATAGGGCTTACTTTAATGGCAATAGCCGGCTATGAGCCTGCAGAAGCTGCAGAATTATGGAGACGTATGGAAGCAAATGCAGGAGGTGGAGCACCACCAGAAGTTTTAAGTTCCCACCCTTCCAGCCAGACCAGAATTAACAACATTAATGCTTGGGTTGCAGGAGCAAAAGCAGAGGCAAGAAAATTTGGTGTAACTACTTTTCAAAAATAATTTTTAGGTTAACTATAGCAACAAATAATTTTATATTTTAGGAGCTGCCAATTATGGCAGCTCTTTTATTTGTCATGCTATGCAAATACCTTTACAAAAAGGAAGTAAAAAATTACTAAATGCCTGGGCCTTTTATGACTGGGCTAATTCGGTCTATAGTTTAGTAATTGCTTCGGCCATATTCCCTATTTATTATCAAGCCTTATTTGAAATTGCAGAAACAGATACCGTACTGGTTTTTGGAGGGGAGATAAGAAGTACCCCTTTGATAAGTTATGTAACTGCCGCAGCATTTTTATTGGTAGCTTTTATGTCCCCCATACTTTCCGGGATGGCAGACTATGTTGGGAACAAGAAAAACTACATGAAATTCTTTTGCTATCTGGGTGCATTATCCTGCATAGGGTTGTACTGGTTTGATTTAGCAAATATTTATTTCAGCCTGTTGTGTTATTTCTTTGCCTTGATAGGTTTCTGGGGAAGTCTGGTTTTTTATAATTCTTATTTACCGGATATTGCTTTTACAGAACAGCAGGATAAACTTAGTGCAAGGGGATATTCTCTAGGATATATTGGAAGTGTGATCTTATTACTATTCAACTTGGCAATGGTGATGCAACCAGCGTTTTTTGGTTTAGGGGCAGGTGGAGAGGCAAGTATGCTTGCTATGAAAATTTCGTTTGTTACAGTTGGAATTTGGTGGATAGGGTTCAGTCAATATTCTTTTTATTTTTTACCAAAAGGAAACAAAACCGGAAATAAAGTAACCAAAAATGTATTGTTTAATGGCTTCCGGGAATTGCAAAAAGTACAAAAATCCCTTCTCGGGAATTTGCAGTTAAAAAGATACTTAAGTGCTTTTTTTGTGTATAGTATGGCAGTACAAACTGTAATGCTTGTTGCTACTTATTTTGGCGAACAGGAAATTGCGTGGGGGGATACTTCCGAAAAAACATTAGGTCTAATCGTTAGTATTTTAATCATTCAATTAGTGGCTGTTTTAGGGGCTGAACTTACTGCGAGGGCTTCATCAAAGTTTGGGAATATACCTACTTTAATTGTAATAAATAGTATCTGGTTAGTGATCTGTATTGTTGCTTATTTTATTGTTTTACCTATTCAGTTTTATGTTACCGCTGCATTTGTGGGATTGGTTATGGGTGGTATTCAGTCGCTATCCAGGTCTACCTATTCTAAATTTCTTCCGCAGACAAAAGATACTACTTCTTATTTTAGTTTTTATGATGTTACCGAAAAAATAGGGATTGTTATAGGGATGTTAATCTATGGATTTATTGACCAGATAACGGGAAGTATGCGAAATTCCATCTTATTTTTAGTTGTGTTTTTCTTTGTTGGGATTGTTTTATTGCTTCGGGTACCAAAAAATAGATAATTACGTTATATCCATTAAATAATTTTTTTTACTTAAGTTTGCCCAGATACTAATAATTAACTTAGTCTAAGACCTATGAAACTCACTTCTTTTTATGCATTTGCGTTATTTAGTTTTTTTGCCCTCTTGTTAACCTCTTGTGATAATGAACCTTTAGAAGGGGAGTTTGTTTCCGATATTCCAGATATTATGGAAGCATCTTTTACAGCGGAAGTAGAGGGGGTAGAATTTGTAGCAGATACCATGTATGCCGTTACCCAAAACAGTGTTACCTCAATTACCGGTGTAAAATCTAATGGTGATAGAATTGTTATGACTGTTCAGGGTGTTGGTCCCGGATCCTATAATTTGACAGGTAATGAAGGTGTTGCAACCTTTGGCATCAACGTGGCTCCAGAAGCGTTTTCAACAGATAACCCCGGTGGCAGCGGACAGCTTGTTATCACGAACTATGATACCGAAAACAATGTAATGTCTGGCACCTTTTCATTTGTTGCCCTAAGACCTTTACTGGATAATAATGGACTTCCTCTTTTAGATGAAAATGGTAATCCCACTTTTGATTCTGTAACCATATCCAATGGCGAGTTTACAGATATTGCCTTGGTAACTGACGGAAGTACAAACATACCTCCCCTGGAAGATTTTTTAATTGCCAAAATTGACGGTGTGGACTTTGAGGCAAATGACTTAACTATTTCCACAGCAGGAATAGTTGCTGTGCAGGGATCAAATACAGTAACAAATGAAAGTATCATTATCTATTTTCCAGAAGGAACAGAGGCCGGCACCTATGACCTGACTTTTACAGGTGATTACAGTGCGGGTTATTTTAACAGTGAAATAACCTTTACTTCGCAAACCGGGGTTTTGACAATACTCGAAAATAGTGCAACCTTGCTACGATTTACATTTAGTTTTGAAGCATCAGAACTGGAAGATGGAGAGGTAATGCATACTATTACTGAAGGCGAATTTCAATTTGTTTTATAAGATAAAAGCAATAAATAAGCCGTCTTAATAAATTTTAAGACGGCTTTTTATTTGTATTAAAATAATATTTAATACGCTTTAATTTTACCGGAACCTGCTGTTTTTGTGTCTTTTACTGTTGGGTTTCCCTTGTAGACTATATTTCCTGAACCGGATATTCTGGCTTTTAATTCATCTGTACAATATATATTTATATTTCCTGAACCTGCGACTGCAACATCTGCTTTTGAGGTTATCAAATCTTCTAAATTAATGTCCCCTGATCCTGCAACATTGCTTTTAAGTGAGGTTGCTTTTCCTATTAATTCCATTTCCCCAGACCCGGCTAATTTTGCTTCTAAATCCTTTGTTTCCAAAGAAAGTTTAATATCTCCTGATCCTGCAAGGGAAACTTGCATACTAGTGCTTTTAAGATTTAAATCTAGGGTTGCAATTTTTCCGGATCCTGCTAAACTTACCGCTGAAATTTCTCTCACAGGAACACTAACTTCAATTCGTTTACCCGAACTTGGGCTTAGGTTTGTGTTTTTTTCGGTTTTAATTTCTAATTTGTTATTATTCCCTTCTATTATTGTTTTTTCCAAAAGGTTTTCTTCCCCTTTGATGGTTATAGAGCCTTCTACGCCGGAAACTAAGGTTACGTAATAAATGCCGCCAACACTTATTGCATCATAGTCTGAGGTTTTAATGGTTTGAGTAATCACATTGCCATCGCCTTTTACGGTATTGCTGCCCCATTGTGCTTGTGTATTGAAGGTGAGTAGAAGTAAAGTAAAAATGCTGAAGTTTCGTAAATTTTTCATGAGTGTTCGTTTTTTTGATGATTAACTAATTGATAATTTTTATTTATTTAACGGAATGTAAATTGTTAATTTTTGGAAATCGTTACACCACCATATCCTGAGGAAATGTTAATTTGATTTCCTGAATTTTTAGATCCGTAAGATCCTACATATTCTTTTTTGGTGCCCTGTTCATTTTGAACGGTAAAATTTAAAAGCTCTTTTCCTTTCAAATTGGCATACGATAGATTTGCAATAAAATCAAACCTGGTATCTGCATCAATACCAAGGTTTATGGAGGTGTAATGACTGTTGATAATTACACTGCTGGTTCCTTTTGCAATGCGGTTAATATTAATTTTTCCATAACTTGTTTTGAGGTCAATTTTTTTAAATATGGTGCCTATATCCTTGGAAACATAACTCCCTTTGCCTACTATTTCGTTTGCTTTGCCCACAGTAACTTTTCCATAGTCACAATCAAAATTCAGGTTTTCTATTTCTGAAAACTCAGACTTAGTATAATCGCCGTTTAGGGTTACACGGGTAGCTTTATCAACCACAAAACCGGAATAATCTGCGTGAATAATACCATTGTTCAAAACAGAAATAGTGGAATTGTTTGTGTAGTCAAATCGTAAATCATTAGTATCCCCAAGAAGTTCACCCAGTATTAATTTGCCATAATCACAGGATATTTTACTGTTTCCTTCCAGTTTATTCAAGCTTATAGCCCCATAATTATTGCTGAGATCTACACTGTTTTTGACTGGCATCTTTATGAGATAATTAATTTTCATGTTAACATTACTGTCTTTTGTACCCCAAAAGGACCAGTTAGTTTGACGTTTTTTAAAAATAGTCTTTGCAGTCACCAACGATTTACTGTCTGAAAACTCCACATTAATTTCGTCCAGACGTCTTTGTACTTCTTCTTCATTATTTCCATTGGTTGTAATGGTGACTTGTATTTCGATTCGGTTTTCCCGCCAAGTGGTGATATCAACGTTGCCATAACTGTTGCTCACATGCAATAGCGCATCACTGTTTACAGAAAATTGTCTTTCTATTTTTTTCTCTTTGGTGTATTTTCCGTTTAACGGACCGTTTGTTGCAAGGGCAATTCCGGGTAGGAGAAGAAGTAAGAAAAAAGTTTTATATGATGTTTTCATTGATATTGGTTTTTAGTGTTTTTATTTCTTCTATTTGTAATAAGACGTTCTCCAATAGGGTTATCCTATTTTGAAAATTAGAGATCATGGCGTGAATTACGCGTTTATCATTTCCACTTTTAGCCAAGTCTTTTTTTAATTTTTCGTACTCATTCTCCAAGTTATCCATTTGAACAAGTGCATCGTCAACAATACCTCTGGTATGGGGAGATTCTTCTTTTTCCAGATTGGCTAATTCTGCTTGTATGGTAGAGGTAAAAAAGTTTTGTGTTTGTGCCATTTCCGGGGAAACACTGGCTAAATCTGTTTCTGCTTGCGGGTTAGGATACATCGTGAAACCTATTCCAATTAATATTAAAAAAGAGGCAGCGATGGATAAGGATTTCCAGTTTACCTTCACTGTTTTCTTTTTCTGGCTTTGCGCATTTAATTTATTCATAAAGCGCAATTGGTGTCCTTCTTTTGGGGATTCTAAAAGAAATTCATTCTTAGAAATCAATTCCCGCATTCTTCGGTCTAAAGCATCATTTTCCATTTTCTTTCTTTTTAAACGTTATTTAGTTTTTGTCTTTTATTGGTTTCAAATTGTTTGCGCAAACTTTCTTTTGCCCTGGAAAGCATAGTCCTACAATTTGCATAGCTCATTTTCATTATTTCTGAAATTTCATCATAATCATATCCCTCCAGATAGTGCAGCGTTAAAATTAATCGATAGTTATCTTTTAAATCTTGCATACACGCTACCACTTCTTTTGCTTGTATTTCAGCATAACTAATTTCTGTAAAACCTAATTCTTCTTCGTCCGCAATCTGTAGCCTTTCATTATCGATATCCAGATGAAAGACCTGCTTTCTCAATTTGGTGATACTTTGGTTAATCACAATCCGTTTTAACAAGGCTCCAAAACTGGCATCGCCTTTAAACATATCCAACTTTGTAAATGCGGTGATAAATGCTTCTTGCATTACATCTTCTGCTTCCTGGGTGTCTTTAACTATGTGGAATGCTGTATTAAACATAGCCAAAAAGTAACGATTGTACACTTCCAGTTGTGCTAAAGAATTTCCCTTTTTACAAAGAGTTAGTAAATGATCAATATGTTCGTTGGTTAGTGCCAAAAAATGAATTCATTTGTAATAAAGATACACACAATATTAAAATGTTACACTTTAGTGCAAAATTTCTAAAAAGACAATAGCCTGATGGCATAACTATTGAAATATATACAAAGAATAAAAACAACATTGTATTTTATTTCATTGAAAATCAGTGTTCTAATGTAAATTATGTTTCTCTAAGTAAATTAGAAAAACTATTTTTGCTTATGACACAATGACTGAAAAGAACTATGGCAAGATCAAAAATAATAGATGTAGACAGTTTGTCATTCCAAGAATTGAATGAGGAAGCAGAATTAATCCCATTAATGACCCCGGAAGATGAAGATGCTATTAATAAAGAACAATTACCGGATGTGCTTGCAATATTACCACTGCGCAATACCGTTTTGTTTCCGGGAGTGGTTATTCCTATCACTGCGGGAAGAGATAAATCTATCAAACTTATAAACGACGCAAACAAAGGATCTAAGGTTATAGGAGTGGTTTCCCAAAAAGCCGAAGGCGTGGAAGAACCTGATGCAAAAGATATAAATACTTTAGGGACAGTAGCCCGTATACTTCGTGTTTTAAAAATGCCCGATGGTAATACCACGGTCATTTTACAGGGAAAGAAGCGTTTTGAAATCGACGAATTCACAGATTCAGAACCCTACTTTAAGGCAAAAATCAAAGAAGTAGCTGAAGCAAAACCAGCCAAAAACAATAAAGAGTTTAAAGCCATTATTGATTCCATAAAAGAATTAGCTTTACAAATCATACAGGATAACCCCAATATTCCTTCAGAAGCATCTTTTGCAATAAAAAATATAGAAAGCAACTCGTTCCTTATCAATTTTGTTTCTTCAAATATGAATATTTCTGTAGAGGACAAACAGAAATTATTAGAGATAAATTCTTTGGAAGAACGTGCATTGGAAACATTGAAGTTCATGAACGTGGAGTTTCAAAAGCTTTCTCTTAAAAATGATATTCAATCGAAAGTGCGCTATGATTTAGATCAGCAGCAACGGGAATATTTTTTACATCAGCAAATGAAAACCATACAGGAAGAACTGGGTGGTGTTTCTTATGAAGAGGAAGTGGACGATATGCAAATTCGCTCTAAAAAGAAAAAATGGAGCAAGGAAGTTGCCAAACATTTTGAAAAAGAGCTTGCAAAATTACAACGTATGAATCCGCAAGTAGCGGAATATTCCATACAAAGAAATTACTTAGATTTATTTTTAGACCTTCCTTGGAATGATTTTTCCAAAGACAAATTTGATTTAAAACGGGCAAGACGCATCTTGGATAGGGATCATTTTGGTTTAGAAGATGTGAAAAAACGAATCATTGAACACCTTGCCGTTTTAAAACTGCGCAACGATATGAAATCGCCCATACTCTGTTTGTATGGCCCTCCGGGAGTTGGTAAAACATCCCTCGGAAAATCCATAGCTGAAGCACTTGGAAGAAAATATATCAGGGTTTCTTTGGGTGGTTTGCGTGATGAATCTGAGATACGCGGACACAGAAAAACCTATATAGGAGCAATGCCGGGTAGAATTGTGCAAAGCTTAAAAAAGGCAGGGAAATCAAATCCTGTATTTGTATTGGATGAGATTGACAAACTTTCTTTAGGCAATCAAGGAGATCCTTCTTCAGCATTGCTGGAAGTTTTAGACCCCGAACAAAACAATGATTTCCATGATAATTTCCTGGAAGTGGGCTATGATCTTTCCAAAGTAATGTTTGTGGCAACCGCAAACAGTTTGAATACCATACAGCCGGCTTTACTGGATCGTATGGAAATCATCAAAGTAACAGGATACACTATTGAAGAAAAAGTGGAAATAGCGAAGCAGCATTTACTGCCAAAACAGCTTAAAGAACACGGTTTAGATACTTCACACCTTAAAATTGCAAAAACACAATTAGAAAAAATTGTAGAAGGGTACACAAGGGAATCCGGTGTAAGAGGTTTGGAAAAGCAAATAGCAAAGATGGTGCGCCACGCAGCGATGCATATTGCTATGGAAGAAAAATACAATATCAAAGTGACCAAGGAAGACATCCTTAAGGTTTTAGGTGGTCCAAAATTAGAACGTGACAAATATGAAAATAATGATGTTGCAGGAGTGGTAACCGGATTAGCGTGGACAAGTGTAGGCGGGGATATTCTTTTTATTGAATCTATTTTTTCCAAAGGAAAAGGAACGCTTTCCATTACGGGTAATTTAGGAAAAGTAATGAAAGAATCTGCAACCATCGCCATGGAATACATAAAATCAAATGCCGAACAATTGGATATCGATCCCGGGGTTTTTGAAAAATACAATGTGCACATCCATGTGCCGGAAGGGGCAACCCCAAAAGATGGACCCAGTGCAGGAATTACTATGCTCACCTCGATTGTTTCTCTGTTTACGCAGCGAAAAGTGAAAAAAAGTCTGGCGATGACAGGAGAAATAACCCTGCGTGGCAAAGTATTGCCTGTAGGCGGAATAAAAGAAAAAATTCTGGCTGCAAAAAGGGCACGAATCAAAGAAATTTTACTTTGTGAGGAAAACCGAAGGGACATTGAAGAAATTAAAGATGAATATCTAAAAGGGTTGACTTTTCACTATGTAAAAGAAATGAGTGAGGTAATTGAATTGGCTCTAACAAAAGAAAAGGTAAAAAATCCAAAAGTATTATAAACATTTTATTTGTTCATCAAATACGCATTTTTAAGAATATAGGAAAGTGATTTTATTGCTTTCCTTTTTCTTTGAAGTCCAAAAAATAAATTATACTTGCACTCGTTAATAGTTTATGCTTGTTCTCCCGTATATGAGAATGTAACCTCTTAAATATTTATGCAAAAATACATTTTCATTGCATTTTTATTGTTTTCTACTGCATTGAGTTATTCTCAAATAGGTGGAAGGGCTACATATCAGTTTTTAAATTTGGTAAATTCACCACGTCAAGCAGCTTTGGGTGGAAAGGTGATAACCAATTATGATTACGATCCCACACAAGGTCTTTATAATCCTGCTACCATAAACCCCGAGATGGATAACCAACTTTCGGTTAATTATGTAAACTACTTTGCAGACGTTAATTATGGAACAGCCTCCTATGCTTATTTATGGGATAGAAGGACACAAGTATTGCACACAGGGGTAACCTATATCAACTACGGAAGTTTTGATGGTTTTGATGAACAGGGAAATCCAACTAACTCCTTCGGGGGTGGGGAAGTAGCTCTTTCTGTTGGCTATGCTAAAAATATCCCTTGGACCGATTTTCACGTGGGAGTAAACGTCAAGCTTATATCTTCTAAATTAGAACAGTATTCTTCCTTAGGTGGCGCAATAGACATTGGTATTATTTATGTATATGAACCGTGGGATTTGCATATTGCAGCAGTAGCCAGAAATATAGGAACACAGTTTACCCCTTATAATGAGATTTATGAGCCACTACCTTTTGAAGTGGATTTTGGCGCTTCTCAGACCTTGCAAAATGTACCGCTTCGTTGGCATTTTACCCTAGAAAATTTACAAACCTGGAATATTGCTTTTTCAAATCCGGCACGGGAAGAGACAGATTTAGAAGGAAATGTAATTACTGAAAACATTGGTTTTTTTGACAATGTTTTCCGGCGGGTAATACTTGGAGCAGAAATTTTTCCCGAAGGAGGTTTCAACCTTCGGTTCGGTTATAATGTGCGCAGGGCAGAAGAACTTCGCATATTAGACCAAAGATCTTTTGCCGGAATAAGTGCCGGTTTTTCCATTAAATTAAATAAATTACGCTTTAGCTATTCGTATGCCAGATATAATTCAGCTGCTTCTGCAAGTTATTTTGGTTTGAATGTTAATTTACAATAAGAAGTTTTAGAAATTCTTTTTAAAATACTTTCCTTACAAGGAATATATATGAAAAAAATTACCATAGCCATTGACGGATATTCCTCCACCGGTAAAAGCACGGTTGCAAAAAGACTGGCCGCTTATCTGGGATATGTATACGTGGATACAGGTGCTATGTATCGTGCCATCGCACTTTTTGCTTTGGAAAAAGACCTTATTTCCAAATCTTTTTTTTATTCCGAAAAGCTAGTTGAAAATTTACCGGATATAGCACTTCACTTCAAAATCAATCCTGAAACAGAAATAGCTGAAATGTTTCTCAACGGAAAAAATGTGGAAAAGAAAATTCGCTCTTTGGAAGTTTCTCAATACGTAAGTAAAATTGCTGAAATTTCAGAAGTCAGGAAAAAGCTAGTGGAGCAACAACAAAAAATTGCCCAACAAAAAGGAATCGTAATGGATGGAAGGGATATTGGAACCGTAGTTTTCCCTGATGCAGAATTAAAGATTTTCCTAAATGCAGCCCCACAAGAAAGAGCAAGAAGACGTTTTAAAGAATATATCGATAACGGTGCAGTCGTTACTTATGACGAAATTCTGAAAAATGTGATGGAAAGGGATTTTATAGATACCACCAGAGCAGATTCCCCATTGGTTAAAGCAAAAGAAGCCATTGAGCTGGACAATACATTCACAAATAAAGACGACCAGTTTCACACCATTCTTCAACTGGCTAAAGATAGAATTGCCGGAAGAGTATAGTATGTAAGACTCCCGTTTCAGTAAATCCCACCTTTCTTAAAGTTTCGTCAAACTTTCAAAATATTACATGTTTGCTAAAACCATTATTTATTTCGATGCATACATAAATGTATAAATCAAAATAAAAAAATGATGAAACAAAACACTACTTTCTCAACACTTACGGTCGTTTTGTTACTTTTCTTTTGCACAATATTTTTAAGTGCACGGGTGGTAACAAACATCAATGATGACGGACCTGGTTCTTTAAGACAGGAAATTATAAATGCTGCTCCGGGAGCTACCATTACTTTTGCACCTGCAACTAATGGCATGACAATTACTTTATTAACCCAGATAACCATTGACAAAAGTATTACTATCACAGGTAATGGTTCCTCAAACACGATTCTTAGCGGAGGTGATTCTACAAGAATTATAGAGATTACTGATGGATTTGCTATCAATTTCAACGGTATTGAATTTACAAACAGATTGTCTGCTATTAATGGTGGAGCTCTTCAGTTATCTGCTGTTATCCCGTTAGCAACAAATGTGACAATAGTAAATTGTGTGTTTGAAAATAATGTGGCACAAGGTGCAATGGCTATACAAGGTGGTGGTGCGATTCACAATTCCGGTGGTGCAATTTTAGATATTCAGAATAGTTCATTTACAAATAATAATGCCTCCGTTGCAGCTGGTAGTGGCGGCGCTATATTAAATAGTTCGGGTAGTATTTTATTTGTAACGGCTAATACTTCTTTTAGCAATAACATTTCTAACCGAGCCGGAGGCGCCATTGAAGATAATTCAGGTGCAGGTTTTGCTACTATAATAGCAGATGCAACATTTACCAATAATATAACAAATACAAGTCCGTGTAATAGTGGTGGTATCCACATAACCGGTCCTGGCGATATGCTTGTGAGCAATTCTACTTTTACAGGAAATACTGCCGGAAATGGGGGTGGCGGTTTATGGAACGGCAGCGGAATAATGACGCTTACCAATGTCACTATAGATGGAAATTTTGCCGCAGGAAATGGCTCTGCCAATGGAGGTGGTGGATTACATAATAATGGCGGAACTGTAGAAATAAATACAGGAACTACAATAACCAACAATTCTGCGACAGGAACAGCCGGAAGTGGAGGAGGAATCCTGAACCTCCTTGGTGGAACCATCAATGCAACAGGAATAACTGTAACCGGAAACAGCGCACAACGTGCCGGAGGTGGTATCGAAGACAATTCGGTTACGGGAGCTTCAGGTGTTCTTACATTATCTAATATAACTCTGAATAATAACACAGTAGCGAATGCTCCCGGAAATGGAGGAGGATTACATATTACGGGTCCCGGTGCAGCATCCATTTTTGGTGGAACTGTAAATAACAATACTGCCGGGAATGAAGGTGGTGGACTATGGAATGGCTCCGGATTCATGATACTTAATAATCTTATTATTGATGGCAATACGGCCAGCGGAAATGGCTCTGCAAATGGTGGCGGTGGTATTTTTAATAATGGGGGTACTTTAGAAATTCAAACCGGAACACAGGCAACAAACAATACAGCAGACGGAACAGCAGGAAGTGGGGGGAGGAATTCTGAACGTTCTTGGCGGAACCATTAATGCGAATGGACCAGATATCACCGGAAATGTTTTTACTCGTTTACAAAAGCTACACTGTGACAGGCTACCACAGCAGCAGTTTCTGTACGAAGCCTACTTGCGCCGAGAGTTACAGGTGTAAAATTGTTTTTAATTGCAAGATCTATTTCTTTGGTCGAAAAATCCCCTTCGGGACCAATTAGTATAAGTAACGACTCTTTTTCTTTAATTTCGTTTTTTAAAGATTTTCTTCCGGTTTCTTCACAATGCGCAATGTATTTATTATCTGCAACATCCGCAGCAAGCTTAATAAATTCTTTGAAAGAAATAGAAGGATTTAATTTTGGCAAATAACCCTTAAGAGATTGCTTCATGGCGCTTTGGATTATTTTTTCATAGCGTTCGGGTTTTATGTTTTTCCTTTCGCTTCGGTCACAAAAGATGGGGGTAATTTCGGTTACACCTATTTCTGTGGCTTTTTCCAAAAACCATTCATACCTGTCATTTAGTTTAGTGGGTGCAACTGCAAGATGTAAACTGTATGGAAGCGGTTCTTGCGGAAATTCATCTGTAATTTTAGCAATACATTTATTAGGATTAGCTTGTGTAATTTCCGAAGAAAAAAAAATACCTAAGCCATTAGTAATATGCAAATTATCCCCTTTATCCTTTCGTAATACTTTAATTATATGTTTGCTCTCTTCCCTGTCAAAGAAAATTTCCTGAGAAATATGAGCAGCTTCTGAATTATAAAATAATTGCATACTTAGATATCTAAAAAATTATAAGCTATAACTAAATTCGTCTGTATTATTCCTAATATTCCATTCTGGCTCTGGAAGAAACATCCAGTGCAGAAAAGTCTTCATTTTTATATTTTAATTCGCCCACCATGGCAATCATTGCAGCATTGTCAGTACAAAATTCAAAACGGGGTATATGTGTTACCCACCCATATTTTTCTTCTGCTTCTTTGAGGGCTTTTCTAATGCCGCTATTAGCAGAAACACCGCCGCCAATGGCAATTTCTTTTATTCCGGTTTGTTTAACGGCATTTTTAAGTTTATCCATTAAATAGCTTACAATTGTATATTGAATGGAAGCACAAATATCGTTGATGTTTTCTTTTATAAAATGAGGGTCTTCTTTCTGGCGGTTTTGGACAAAATAGAGAATTGCTGTTTTGAGTCCGCTAAAACTAAAATCCAGGGGACCAACTTTTGGTTTTGTAAAAGGAAAAGCTTTAGGGTTTCCTAATTGGGCATATTTGTCAATCAATGGACCGCCGGGATATGGAAGACCGAGTATTTTAGCAGATTTGTCAAAAGCTTCGCCCACTGCATCATCTATGGTTTGCCCTATTACTTTCATATCAAAATAGTCGTTGACTTGCACGATTTGTGTATGACCGCCGCTAATGGTCATTGCTAAAAAGGGGAAATTTGGTTTGTTCTGTCCTTCGGCTTCAATAAAATGTGCTAAGATATGTGCCTGCATATGATTAACTTCAATCAAAGGGATACCTAAACCAAGGGCTAAAGATTTTGAGAATGAAGCACCTACTAAAAGAGAACCCATTAAACCTGGCCCCAGTGTAAATGCTATGGCATTTAAATCTTTTTTATCGATATTTGCACTACGCAATGCCTGATGCACCACGGGAACTATATTTTGCTGGTGTGCTCTGGATGCTAATTCAGGAACCACACCACCATATTCTTCGTGAATTCTCTGGGTTGCAACAACATTAGAGAGTATCTTTCCGTTGTGTATCACTGCGGCGGCAGTGTCATCACAAGAGGACTCAATACCCAATATATAAATAGATTCTTTTTTCATTAAAAAGGCACAAAAATTGCTAAATTTAGCAACAAATTAGAATGCAAAGTTAGAATATTAAAACGTATCAAAAAATCCAAGGAATGCCCAAAAGTGAAAATCACGATATAATCGAAAAGGACAAGGGCATTCCACCTAAAATACCGAAAAAAAGGAAATATAGATGGGCAAGAAGGACAATGCGCGTTTTGTTATTTTTGTTTTTCATCGTCATAGGCCTTTTAGCATTGATTTCCACGCCTGGCGTACAAACTAAAATTGCCAATAAGGTTACCCAAAACCTAAATGAAAAATACGGCACAGACATTAACATAAAGCGAATTGGTCTTAACTGGAAAGGGCAAGTAGCTATTCAGGGAGTATATATAGCAGATCATCACAAGGATACACTTATATATGCACGTACAGTGGATACAGATATTCTTAATTTCAGAAGCCTGATTAAAGGACAGCTGGGTTTTGGGAATATTGATATGAAAGATATTAAACTTTATATTAAAACCTATATAGACGAAACAAACGATAACCTGAGTATCTTCTCTAAAAAGTTTGCCCCCGAAAAGCCCGACCCTGAATCTTCCTTTCTTTTAGAATCCAAAACTATTAAACTTACTAATGCAAATATTAGAATTACTAACGAAAATCTGGAAAATCCGGAAGTGGTTAGTTTTAATGACCTGAATTTGAAAGCCAATAGATTTAAAGTCCTGAATGTGGATGTAGGCTCTAACATAGAATATTTGAATTTTAAATTTAATAATGAAGTGCAGGTCACAGATCTCCAAGTAGATTTTAGTTACACCTCAGAAAGTTTAGATTTTAAGAATTTGGTTTTAACTACAGAAGAGTCCGTTCTAAAAGGGGATATTAATCTTTCTTATGAGGAAGGTGGCTTATCTAATTTTGAAGAGGAAGTGCGCATTGAAGCGGCATTAACGGAAACCACATTAGCTACAAACGATCTCAATGTTTTCTATAATGAGTTTGGAAAGGACCAGACTATTGTTTTTTCTGCAAATTTTGACGGAACCTTGAATGACTTTGAATTAAAGGAGCTTAATTTAAATAATCAGGGCACAGTAATCATCGGTGATTTCCAGTTTAAGGATTTGCTTAAAGGCACTGATACGTATTCAGTAACCGCAAAAAATCATGAAATTTCTTCCAATTATTTTGATCTTCGGCGATTTATGCCCAATGTATTGGGAAATGTTCTTCCGAAGCAAATGGAGACTTTAGGGAATTTTACTTTTAACGGAACTACTTCATTAACAGGCACTAATCTAGTTACAAATTCCAAGATTAATACAGCATTAGGAAGTGTAGATACAGATTTAAAAATGGGTTCTATCAATAATGTAGATCGTGCAACCTATGTGGGAACGATGGATATTAGGAACTTTAATATTGGTAAATTAACCGGCACACAAACTTTAGGTAAAACTTCTGGAAAATTGCGATTTGACGGAAGTGGTTTTTCTCAAAAAAATCTGAATACAGAAATAGGCGGAAGAATTTCAGGATTTGAATTTAATGGGTATAACTACTCCAATATTGAAGTTTCAGGAACTCTAGAAAACCCAATTTTTAATGGTACTTTAAGTATTGATGATCCAAATTTAAAAATGCAGTT
>Ga0105051_10001240_pt1 | contig 35039 bp, 48 predicted proteins | sample FRY02_FD_78383 | JGI IMG/M metagenome (GOLD analysis project Ga0105051, IMG submission 78383) | Freshwater microbial communities from Lake Fryxell liftoff mats and glacier meltwater in Antarctica - FRY-02 (megahit assembly) | ecosystem: Environmental > Aquatic > Freshwater > Ice > Glacier... | reverse complement strand
GGTGTGAAAACCCTGTATTACACTCGCACTAGCTCTGTCCTCAAAGGTGACAGCGGAAGCCGCGAGCACGTCCAGCTCAACACTGAAACGTACAAACGCGAAGCTAGCGAATGCGTCATGTGTCAAGGTTAAGCTGGAAGGGTTATCCCATTCCTAGGCGCTAAAAGCGAACTGCATCAATAGCATCATGCGATGATAATCTAAGACGCAACGCACAATACCGTTTACAGAAATAAATATAAATATTTTTTGTTCACCTTGCGATCCTGAGAAAATATGCATAACACTCAAGAGTTTTATAAAGTCTTATTACAAATGAACTATTTATAAGTCATGTTGACTTTGAAAAAAATATACGCCGAAAATTTTTTGTTAGAAAAATCATTTTCGACTGAAGATATTCCTGAATTTTTCTACATTTCAATTGAGTATAGAAGTTTTGATCAGTTAGCAAATCATCAATTAGTCGGCATAAAAGGCATTACATCGAAGTCGTATGTGGCAAATTCATTTAAACATAACAGCCCAATAACATTGAAAATGCCAGGACGAGATGTTTTAAGATTAAATAAAATATCCATGGTAAATTATGACAATCCCGATTATTTGGTGTCAAAAAATTTGAATGCTTTTAAGCGCGTGCTTGATGAAAGCGCTTATAGGCTTATTTTTAATATCTTTTCTGCATTATTTCGCGAAATTGAATACGCGAGCCGCCGGGAATCGTGGGCTAGTGATTGGGTTCGTAAAACTGCAATGTTTGTCTCTAGCAAATTATTCGATACGCTTCCTCAGATGAAAATTCAATCTATAAATGATTTCGTTTTGGTATTAAAAGCGCATTTACCACAGGAAGCAAAAGAAATTTCTTTCAAAAGAATCAAAGAAGTAACTAAAAAGCATGTTCTTCTGGATGTAGACATCCACAGCATTGAAAGTGAGTGGATTATTAAAACCAACATTTTTATTATTCCACCAAAAACCAGTCTAACTTTCCATACAAAATACATCAAGGGAGATCCAGAAGAGGTTATTGGCAAATATGATCTTCGCAAAAACTACACCATACATTTTACTATATGAACACTTTTAAATGTATTTTGGAAGGTTCGTTTACCGAGCTTGATATACCAAGCAAATTTTATTGCGTTATTTATTTTGACCTCAAAAACACAGAGGCTTTAGAGCAACTTGCGATAATGCGTCTAAGTGGAGTACAAGGAATTAGCGACGCTAAAATTATCATTTCACAATTGCTAGGAGAAGGTAACAGAGAAGCTTTATTGGTAATGCCGGGTTTAGAAACTGCTAGAATGAATCAACTTTCACGAGTTCTTTATGACAATTACGATTACCTTGTGTCTCGAAATTTTGCGAGCCTAATACGATTAAGAAATGGCGGCGGCTTCGCCGGTTTGAAGGCCCTAATGGTAGAGTTAGCCTGGGCGGTTGGCGGTGAACTCGTGGAGCAATCTGAAGATGGGCCGCTGTGGTCTATGGGAAAAGCCATGTTTGTTACGTCGGTTCAGAGTCACTTAATTAACCGTTTAATGAAAGCCAAAATCAATTCTGTGAGACAATTTGCATTTTGGCTTAAAACAGAGGTCGCAGACATCACTAAAGCGGAATCTATAAAAGACGTTTCGGTTGACGACTTAATCGGGCCAATTCAAGCATGGCTAGACAATGAAACACAAAACATTAAATCAGAAGGAGAGTGGTTGGTGAAGGATAAAAACTTAATCATTCCGCCAAAAAGTGATTTGTTTATTCTTATTCCGCCAATTCCGAATTACGTTTATGAAGATTGGAAATCTCAGACTATTAATCCAGATTTGTTAAAAAACTACAAAATTGAACTTGAGACTTTCGAAAGAATTTTGACTACGATCAAATCATACAATTTTGACTCTAAATTTAGAGTTAGATTGCTAAACAGCACCAAATTCAAGCAAGCAAAGCAAAGAATCCTCGATAATAATCAATAGTCAAATCGAGGATGCTAGCTATACTTCATGAATGGATATACCAAACTTAAAAACTTTAATCATCGAAATGGCATCACGGATTAAAAGCGGAATAGTTTCAGACGAAGACCTAGTTGATTTTTTCGATGAAAATCGTAAAGTTTTTATGGTAGAAAGCTCATTGGTAGAAACAAGCTCTCCAAAAGCTATTTCGTTTATTAGTTGTTCTTGCGGCTCGCGCGAAGATTCTTGTGAGGAAGATGGCAACGGAACATATAGCCAATTCTTTTTAACTTTAAATGGAGATATTGAAAGAGTAAAAATGACGAAATAATCATTTTGTTTCTCGATATCGTTTCCCAAAATAATCAAATCCTAATTTTGAGATTTCTTGATACTCTCCTTGGTTTAAAGTGTGATCGGCAAGTAGTTCTACGTCCAAAGGTTGTTTGATTCTTGCTTTTATCGGTGGCTTAAGCGCCGTGTAGCAGAAATCTTCATTTTCTTCATCTTCATAGTTGTATGAAACAACATCATATTTCGAAGAGTGAGGCCCTGCAATACCTTTCCAGATTGACAAAGCCATTGGCCTAATGAGATCGTCGGCCCTGATGTAATCTGGCGCCACCAAGCTCATCCCAATGTCATACATCAAAGCCCCGTAACCTCTCTCGGAAGCTACTGAAGCTACGCGCCAACTGCTACAACCCCGACGTTGATCGCTTAAAGCGATTGTGCCGTATATTTCAAAATCTTTATATCCATTTTTTGGAATAGTTTTATAGAGTATTACTCTAAGGCCATTGGCGGTTGGTATTTGATGCAAATTTAAATTTTCTGTCCGCGCATTGCTGAAGGTTTTGGCTTCTAATAAAAAGCTTTTGATTACTTTTTCTAGTAATTTGTATGATTTCATAGGATTAAATATGACCAGAATAGTTCATGTAAAATTATTTCCGTTTGATGTTTATATCGGCAGGAGCCATAAGGATTTTCCAAACGGTTCTAAATGGGGAAATCCATTTATTGCCGGAAAACATGGAACTATTTGGGAAGTATTAACCCAATACAAACAACACATTCTTTCTTCTCCAGAGCTTCTTAAAAGTCTACCAGAGTTAGAAAATAAAATTATGGGCTGTTGGTGCAAAGTAGCAAATGACCCGTTCCGTCCCTGCCATGGGGATGTTTTAATTGAAATCCTGAAAGAATTCGCGATAAATTTTGAACCATAATTAGATTTATGAGATTACAAAATCTGCTAGAAGCTTCGTATCAACCAAGCGACATACCTGAGTTTTTTTATGTTGCGATTCATTATCTCAACAATTATTCAGGCGGCCAACAAAACTATATAAACCAGTTTGCCCAAGGGAGATTCAAAGGCATTTCTGGGATCACGGATAAGATGCACATTGCCGAGGGGTTTATTTATTCAAGTCCTATTCTTTTCAAAATGGACGGGACGGAAACTGCGTATTCCAATAATTTATCCATGGTCAACTATCATAACCTTGATTACTTGGTTTCAAACAACCTATCAGCTTTCAAACGAGTTACAGACGCTTCTGCTGATGCTTTGTTTGCGAGTATTTTATACGCTTTCGATCTGCCTGCGCATATAGCATCAAAACAATTAGCACAAAAATTCAAAACTGCGAAAGTTAATTCGTTAAACCAATTTGTATTTTTCCTGTTAACGCACCTCAAAGATGAATTGAAGTCTCGGACTTCACAAGAAGTTAAAACTAAAGTGTCCGAAGTTATTTCTTTGCGAGTTGCAAATCTTGCACAGGAGAATGAATGGGTGGTCAAAGACAAGCTTTTGGTAATTCCACGTCATTCTGAAGCTACCGTATATCGAAATTATCTTGGCTCACACTACACTGATGAATTTGCAGCAATGATAAAACAACACAATCTAGAAGAAATGTATTTTTTTAAATACATTGAAAAAGAAATATGATTTCATTAAAAGATACACTCGCACTTAATCTTCTTGAAGAAGGTTCTTTTTTGCCTGCCGACATTCCTGAATTTTTTTATTGTGCCGCTATATTAAAACCAGAAAATGAGCAAAATATTATGCAATTCGTTAACCGCAAGTTGAATGGCATACAAGGAATTACTGAAAGTAAAAAAGTTGCTTCCGATTTTATCGGAGAGTCATCGCGAAACGTTCTTCTAGCTATGAATGGCGCCGCGACCGTTTCTCAAAATCGCCTGAGCAAGATTCTATATAAAAACCCTGATTATTTAGTTTCACAACATTTGAAAATTGCCGATAGAATTACAGCAAAAAAACTTTACACTGATATGACGTTTGTAAGTGCGATGAAAGAATTACTTTTTTATCTTCATGCAAAAATTGCAACAAAACATTTGGCGCTACAATTAGAGAATGACATTCCTATTTTGATTAAAAATTTTCGACAAGCCAAAGGTAAGTTCGATGACATAAAAAGTTTGGCTCGTTGGATTTTAACAAATTGGCAAAAATTACACCCAGAAACCGAATTGGAAAAACTACTTCCTTACGAAAAAATTATTGCATTTTTTTCAAAAATGCTCAAATCAGACATGAATGCATTTTTGCATGAAAAAGAATGGATTGTTAAAGATAAGGTTTTAAATATCCCACAAAAGTCTCTCTTGGTTTTTTATGCGCCTCATGAAGAAGAATTAGTCCCTTTTATGCAAATAACCAAAAAATTCAATTTGAAAAATGAGTACGAGGTTCAGTTTAAGACTATTTAACCGATAGGAGAATTACATGAAAATTAAACTAGGCGAATTGCGCAAATTAATCAAAGCCACTATTAATGAAAATTATGGCGAACCGCTTAATTGGGAAGATCATTTTAGCAATGATCGCGAAACTGGGCGCGAGAACGTAATAGAGGAAATTATGGAAAAATTACGGCTAGGTCAGTCAATTTCTCCGCGAGAGGTTGAAATGTTGGAAAGTGAACTCTCAGGAGAGCGTTGAATGCCTCGCGCCAACTACTAAGATAGTATCCCGCTTCGATATCATGATCTATGAATGTGGCACTAAATTTCATAAAACAGAAGTCACCAACCTAGAGAACTATTTCTAGCACGAGCGTCGGTTCTCTAAGGATCTTAATTCCACCCTCAAAATTCAGGCGATCATGTAAGTTTTCACTTTGTTCAAAGTGAAAGTTTGACGCTATTTAACAATCACGACATGTTTAATAAACAACTTCTTACGGAGAGCGGGATAAACTATGGCTCGCCCAGCTTTTACGCTATTTTGGGCGTGGCTTTGACCTCGCCTGTTGATATCATCAAACAAGCCTACCGTACCAAGGTGTTTCAACACCACCCTGACCGAAACCCAAATGATCCGTCAGCTCCGCAAACGATGATCATGCTTAATCAGGCATACGCAATTCTATCTGACCCTATTAAACGAAGAGACTACGACCAACGCATTGGAAATATTTTTGCCAATGTCATTCAACCACACCCTCAGCAAACCGCTCCTGCGCCACAAGGCGTCCATCCGGCTGTTGTAGGTGGCCCGCCACTGCCTCGCCCGCCCTCTCAGTTTGATCGAAACCACATGGCGCAACGAGGCTATGAAGTTTGTGGGGTGTGCCAAGGAACGGCTTCTAGGCGCGTGCATGACCCAACAAAAGGTGAGACAGTTCTAAATCCCTGTCGTTTTTGCAGCGGCATGGGATTTGTGCTCAAGAAAAAAAACACGGATTGGTAATAAAACATAACCAAAGCCTATCTTACCCACCACACTTTCGTTCATGGCAAACACATTCGACGTATCGCAATTTTTCAAAAAAGTACCTGTCCTAGATAAAGGTTATGTAGAACTCATCGATGGGATGGTTACTCACCCTATGCTGAAAGTCGTAAACTCGGCCAGAGTTTCATTTCTAAAAGAAACTAAAGAACTCTCATCCAAAGACGAGAAACTAATCAAATTTCTTATTGATCACGAGCACTTCTCAACTTTTCGCCACACCTATCTCTCCTTCCGCGTAAAAGCGCCCATCTGTGTATTTCGTCAGTGGTGGAAATATCAAATCGGCTCGGAGTGGGTAGAGAATGAAACAGTTGGAAGTATCCGCATTCCAGAGACTAATTGGAATGAAGCAAGCGGTCGTTATGTAGAGTTCGATCCAGAGTTTTATATTCCAGATACTATCCGCATCCAATCCAAAGACAACAAACAAGGTAGTTTTGGTGCCCTAGAAACACCAATTTTCAGCAAAGAAACTGATTATTTAACGCCTGTTGAGTTTTTCAAAGAAAGTTGCAACAGGCAATACAACGACTATAAAACTTTGGTGCTTCTTGGCGCAGCCAAAGAGCAATCTAGAATGTTGCTTCCGCAGAACCTTTATTCTGAATGCATTTGGACTTGCTCCTTACAGACCATTTTGTTTTTTTTGCATCAACGCTTAAAAGCAGATGCACAATTCGAAATTCGTGAGTACGCTGGCGGGATTAAATCACTCATCTCGCCCTTCATTTTGGAGAGCATTTTGACGTAATTTAATCTCGTAACTATTTAAAACATTGGGCAAACAATTTACGTTGACAATATTTGGACTTAGCGTAGTGTGAGGATACCCGAAAGAGACAGAATTAACAAATGTAACATTCCGAAAGAGGGTTTTATGATTGATCCGACTCTTCGTTCAGGCGACAACATCATCATCAATTTTTTTGCCAAATCGCACCAAGCGATTAAAATGACAGAAAATGATGACGGCAGTGTTTATTCTCTCAGGCCCATCAAGCTCACCATTCCTCTGACTGGAACTGTGAAGAATGTATGGAGACACCCAGCGCATCCCGAAGGATGTTTGTTAGAAGTGTTTGCTCCGGGGTTACAAAATCAATTAATTCTAATCGACGATTTGCAGAATTGTTTCGTTTCTAAGCAAGTTTAAAGGGAAAAATGGTACGCAAAAAAAAGATTGTAGAAACGACTGTAGAGTCGTTAAAACCTGCCTTGCCTGAACAAAAGTCACCATGGTCTTTTGCTTATTATTTAGCGGCTTTCGCTACCAACCAAACTCTAGAAGCCGCCAAGACAGCAGCCGCAGGCTTGGGTTTGAAAATTGAAGAATTAGTATTTTCAGAACCTTTATTCGAAGGAGGATGCAGAGTCCTCATCAAAGAAATCGAAACGGCCGTTTCGATGTTCCCTGGAACTAGGATTATTAGACATCGGATGCCCGGAAATTGGAATATTTTTGAAATTTTTGGAGAAGATGGGAAGAGATATAGTTTTCGTACCGATGGAATGTCTCAAGGCATTTGGTTCAACTTGGCTGAAAAAAAGGCAAACCAAAACAAGTCTGCGCCAGAATGACAGATTTACAATAAAATTGGTCGTATTTGTGTAAATGTGTTTATAGCAAAATATCATTTTAACCGTTTCGCTTCAATTGAAGCGAAAGACATATCGCCAACCAACGGCAGTTTCTGCTTGGTGGCAACCAAAATTGCACAATATAAAAAGACTTTTTAAACTGAGAAAATATGAATTTAAAAATCGCATTTGACATTGATGGTGTTTTGGCAGATTTTTCTGGGCGTTTTTGTGAGTTTCTTCGTTTTTCTCACGGCGATCATTTGCCCGTTATAAACGGCGATGAATCAGTCGTCGATTATGAATGGAAATTTTATCCTTTAGAAAATCATCACATTCAGAAAGCGTTCGAAGATATTCTGCATATTAAAGATTTTTGGTTATCTCTAGAGGCCAAGAATATTGATGAATTGAATTGGATTCATGATTTCTTGCAAGACAAGAAGATTGATGTTTATTTCATTACCTCTCGTCATGCTACTTGTGGCCCCAAAACGCCCGCCCAAGAAAGTTCTGAATGGTTACAAAAGATGGGTTGGAAAAACCCAAATGTCATTGTATCTTTTAATAAAGGAGCGGTGGTAAATGCTCTCGGAATCAATTATTTTATTGATGACCATGTTTCGAACTGTCTTGACGTTTTGAAATTTGCACCACTGTGCAACACATACTTGCTGAGTTGCGCTCATAATAAAGAGTACAACATTCGCCATCCTCAATTCAAGCGAGTGGATAGTGTAACCGATTTCGTGTTTGATGTCCTTGGGGAATATGACCACATTAAAAGTAGGGGATAAAATTTCTATTTTTTCTAAAACTCACTCTAGCGAATCGCAGATATGCCGCTATAAGAACCAGCCAGCATACGTTTTAGTGGGTTTGTAATAATTCCACATTTTTAGACGTGATTGTATATTCAATACGATTAAATTTCCATTACAAGGTTTTTGGCGGCAGATTAATAAATGATTTGTTTACTCTTGGGCGCGGATTTGCTTTTTGATATGGCTATACTCAAAAGGCCATATTTGACAATCGAATGTTTAAAATAATCTAATGAATAATCCATACGAAATTCTTGGCGTTTCTGAAGCTGCAAGCTTCGAAGATATCAAAAAAGCATATCGTAAATTAGCGCTTGAACATCATCCTGATCGAACAGGTGGCGACGATGCGGAATTCAAAAAAATCAACCACGCCTACGAAATACTTGGCGACCCACAAAAACGAGAAGCTTATCACAATGAGCAAAATAACGAAGACATTAATTTCGGCTTCAATGAAATATTCGAACAAATGTTTCGAGCTCATCGCCAACACCGCGAGAGCATGATTTCTGTCAAAGCTCAATTTACACTTAAAGAAACTCTTTATCCATGTGCAAAAATTTTTAAATTAACCCTGAAAACCTCGTGTAAAACATGCAATGGCACGGGGCAAATAAACCTATGCCCCGGCTGCCGAGGCGACGGAATGGTTGATAAAAACAAAGGAAAGATTTGTTATCAATGCCAAGGAACTGGAAAGATTGGCGACGGACCAATCTCGGGATGCCAAGCTTGCAAGGGTCATAAAACAACGATTGAAACACAAGATATAACAGCCGATATGCCAGCAGGCATGAATGATGGTCAAATTTTCTCTACCAAATTTAAAACAAGCGATGGTAAAATACTGCAATTAAACGTTCACGTTTCTGTAAATGACCATCCCGATTTTCATCGCGTTGATAATGATTTGTATGGCAAATTGCCTATTCATTTTCATCAAGCAGCTTTAGGCGATGCTGTGCTTATACAGCACCTCGATGAAAATAAAACTTATACAGTAAAATTGCCTGCTGGCGTTTCGTTAAAAAGCGTGATTCGTTTGCCAAATAAAGGTTTTCCAAGTCCTCATCCTTCTGGTAGACAAGGTGACATGCTCTTGGAGTTGGAATTAAAGATTCCAAAAGACTTGACAGAGCGACAAAAAGAATTATTAGGTTTTCTGAAAGACACTTTCGACAATAAGGAATCAACCAATGGTACAATATAAACTCTCAGACGACGTTCTACGTCGCGTCGTTCAAATTCTCCAAGAAGCTTTGTTAACTGGAACTGATGTTTCGGATCATTTGCGCATGATCCGTCTCATTGATTTGCACCCCGGCCTAGATGGATCTACGTTGACTCTAGATCTATCTCCAGATTACAGTCAACAAATTCAGGACAATTTTGCCAAAATGATCAAAGAAGCCGAAGAAATCAAGAGCAACCGTGCTCGTCATGGATCGGTAATAGATGATCTTTCAAAACTTGATTAACTCTGGGTTGGGTAAACAATTTTTCCTCTGAGTCAATCCTTGCTAGGAAATATTTTTGACCATCAAATTTTAGAAACATCGGACGTTTCTAAGCGAGTGAGCTTTATAAATCCACCCATGAAGGCAAGCATACCAAAATACAAAGTTGTACTTCGCCAGCGAAGATGACAGCGTCGATGTAACCCGTCTCTTGACTTTTCGGCCAGATCAAGTATGATCATTTCATGGCCCCTAAAGAATTCTTAAAAAATCTCAGTACCTTCACCGCAAAAATTATTGCCGAAGCACAAAATAAAATGCAAGCAAATTTCTTGTCATATCATTTCGACCGGGAAGAATTACTGGCTACCATGACCGCAAACGGTTTTCATGCAAAATATCCTGAAATTATTTTGCATCACATTACTTTAGTTTATCCTTTTGATCGATCAAAGGCAGCCTATCAAGATGGGTTTTTGTACAGTTACAACCAAACTGTTGAAGAGTGGGAACAAACAACCAAAACAGCCAAAATTGTAGGGTATGCTGACGGGGGAGACATTGAAGCTTTCGTTGTAGAAATTGACGGCCTTAAAATACGTCCGAAATTTCAATTGATAAATGGCAATGGTGAAGTGAAAATAATGAACGATAAAAATGAGTTGTTTCATATTACCTTCTCCAAGCAGCCGGGTGTCGCTCCAAAAAAGTCCAACGACGCCATCGCCGTGGGATATCAAGATATTGACGGACCAACGTTTTCGATACGAGGTGTTTAATCTTTCTAAATGGAAAATCTGCAATTAACGCATCGATTTACTTGGCATTATCGCGTTCCAAACCTTGATCGCAACCCAAATATTTAATACGATTCACTAAATATAATCCTATGCTTTACTCTAAACAAAAATGGTTTTGCGCGACGTGCGGGCAGCCGCAAGAGACTGTTTTGACATCAGGAGCTAATTGCGTTGGCTCTGGCAGGTTCTGTTCGTTGGACTGCCTTAAAGAAGGCAAGTGGCGGGAGGTTTTATCAATCATGGGCAAAGAATACTACCCGCGAGATTTAAGCAAAGAAAGTGGTAACCCTTTATGAAAAAGTGGCTTAGAGTGTTGACTCGCGAACAATTGGAAAAATTAACAATACAACGATTGCTTACATATAAAAACATGTGGCTAAAAACACATGATACTGCCGATTTTTGTATTCCTTCAAACGGATGGTCTAAACAACACCCTGAATGGAAGGCGCATTATGCGTTGATCAAAGACGTGTTAAATACAAGAGTAAACATTGAATGACAATGTTTATGATATTAGGAGAAATGGGATATAAGGAATATTACGAAATTCCAAATGAATACATTAATAATTGGGAGCCTTTTGGGATTTTTCTTAAAGAGTATCCTGAACTGATGGCTACAATTAGCGAGCATTTAAGAAAATTTTTTTTGTGCTATCTAAACAATGAAACTCTAGCGGGAATATATAAAACAGTTTTAGTGGAAATGAAATCAGAATTTGCAAAATTAGGCATAAAATATATACCAAAAATCGTCCTGATTGCGTCAGGTGCCAATCAGACTTGTTGTGTTTATGCACGAAGCAAACAATGAAAAAATATTTAGTCGCTTTGCAGGATAAAAACTGTGAAGCTCAATTAATAATCAATGAGCATCTCCGCTGTTTCGATAGCTTTGAAGAGGCAGATGATTATCGCAACAGCCTCAACGTCTATTTGATAGAATCTGAAGGATGCCATTTCTACCAAATGATAAAAATCAGGCATGACGTACTCGTGTGAATTTACGGTATAGTAGATTCAATTTTTAAAAACACCTGTGTTGTATATAATTTATTTTTGAAAACTATGTCATGGCACCAATAAAGGATCTTGTTTTTAGTAACTCTGAAATCGCAATATAGCATCATGTGCCAATTTGGAAAAAACCAAATCAGACCATACTTTTTGCATGGATGTCTCTAGGCCATTTAAGACACATTGGTTTTTAACCATTCTCAATCCGTGTGAATAATCAACATATCTTACGCTGTGATCTACTGCATTCATCCCCTGAATGACAGTTCCGTCTTTATTAAACCAACCATAAATTGCTACGTTATTTTTGTGCGCCGGATTAGAGAGATAATCCGTCAACACCACGTCTTTTTTCTGGCCAGAAACTAAATCACCTAGTACAAATTGAGGAAATTTTTCTTTGGTTCGTCGTTGAACGCCTTTGCTGTGGTCCCAAAAACACTGCGAGGAATCTCGGCTATATTTTTTGGCATTCTCAGGGTACATTGAGCCATAAGTTAATGGCGAAATTCCTTTGTATTTCTCTTGAGCCTCAATTTGATTGACCATGGTTTTGGTCGGCAGAACTAAATCATTTCTTTGCATCCAATTTTTGGCCGTTGTAGGCCACATGGGCATGTGTACCCAATCATCATCAACCCCTAAGCACAGATATTCAGGCGAGACATAGTAGATTAAATGATTTCCTCCACTTACCACTTCAATGGGCTTAAATTCCCAAAAAAATTCAGGAAACGCACCTTGGTCTAGCATGGAAGAAATTACGACCTCTCGCTGAGAGCCAGTTTTGCCTTGTAACAGCGTTAAAATTGTAGTAGCATGTATCATGGTAGTAAGGTTAAATAGTACAAAGAATCAAGGCGTTAGTTGCGAAGCTGTCCTCAAAACCAATTTCGGAAAACTCACTATTTTAGAAGTTGCCGAACTTGTCGAATTAAACAAAAAAGACCCCTCTAGGCATTGGGCTGTACATGTTTTATCTTACACAGCCGGAAAAGATCCAAAAAAATTAGGCCAAGGAGTTTTCAAAAGAATTTTAACGATGAGTGTTATTGCAAATAGCACAACTGTTATAGAAATAACAACGGAAACCCAGCAAATCGCCGTGAACCACACGCAGTTGGTTCTTACGGATGTTGGTTTGAAAGAAGCTCGATCTGTGACGCAAGGCGACAAAATGATTCAATCCATCGCCAATGGAGAGATGGATTGTGCTCGATGGGCAGAAGTGCAACATCTAAGTAAACAATTTTCAGGACCAAAAATGTATAGTTTGAGTATAGACGAAACAGCCTGTTTTTTCGCCAACAACCTTTTGGTGAAAGCTTTTAATGAACCCGTCGAGGAGCAGACCAAATGACTCCTAAGCGATTTGTTGGCCTACATAGCCACAGCATCAGTATTGGTGATAGCCTTGGACTCCCCCCGGAGCACATGGATTTCGTGCTAAAAAACGGTGGTGACGCTCTTGCAATCACTGATCACGGCAACATGTCGGCTTTGTCCCATCAATATCTTCACCAAAAAAAACTAGACCAGAAAGGGGTGCCTTTTTTATCCATTTATGGCAACGAAATGTATGCGATAGAATCTCTAGGGAACTGGCGCGAAGAGAAGGCTAAACATGAAGCCCAACAAGTTTTAGCAAAAAACAACAAAGCTGACGCGAAAAAACGGAAAGATAGTGCATCAGCACTTAGAGCACTCAGAGGGGACGTAGGGCTTTCTGCGAAGGAACAGAATGAGCTTCAACAACTCATGCATTTAACACCAGACCCAGCCGAGCAAGAAATAAAAGAAATCACAAATGAGCTAGGGTTGAAACTTACTAACGATGATGACTCGGACGAAGGCGGGACTATCGTCGAAAACGAAGAAGAATCCAAAGACGTAGAAGGGGCCAAAAAACAAAATCCTCTTCGTAAGCGCGGACATTTAGTGCTCCTCGCCAAAAATTCCGCTGGCCTGAAAGCGTTGTTTGAACTTACTTCTCGTTCTTTCAAAGAGGGGTTTTATTATTTTCCTCGCACCGATATTAAAATGCTCCGTGAATTGAGCAATGGAAACCTCATAGGACTTTCGGCTTGTATTTCAGGGGTTGAGTCTCGTGTTGTATTCGAAAATCAAGAGTCAAGTGATTGGCAGTTGTGGCATACAGCAGGCACACAAAAACCAGATACGTTTGAACGAGTGCAGGCTGCCCTCAAGCGCTCTGTGGAGCAGTATATAGAGGCCCTTGGGGAAGAAAATTTCTTCTTAGAGCTCCAACAAAATTCCCTCCCTGGACAACATTTAGTTAACATGCACCTTCTCGAAGCAAGCAAGCGACTAGGGGTTAAGCTAGTTTCTACGGCCGATGCTCACTACCCCAACCCTGCCCAGTGGAAGGAACGCGAAATCTATCGCATGATGGCACAACTTTCGAAAAACCCAAAAGCATTTTCTAAAGAGGCTATTCCTCAAACTATCGAAGAGCTCAAATGTGAGCTTTATCCTAAAAATGCAGAACAGATGTGGGCAGCTTATCATAAATATGGCAAAAACAAATACGATTTCTATGATGCAGAAGCTGATCGCTTAGTATGTGAGTCTATTGAACGAACTCACGATATTGCCCATTTGGTAATTGGGAAAATTGAACCCGATAAGCGCATAAAACTTCCGGCGATCAAACAATTGGTTGCCGATAGTGAATCCGTGGATGAAACCAAGGATGAGGATGTTGTTGCTTTTAAAGAATTGATTCGTCTTTCCATCGAGGGTATGAAAAAACGCGGAAAAGACACAAATCCCCAGTATATTACTCGCCTCAAAAAAGAGCTTGATATCGTTAAACACTTAAAACAAAGTAAATATTTTTTAACTTGTTACAAACTTGTCAATGAATGCAAAAAAGAAATGTTAATCGGCGCTGGGAGGGGCAGTGCTAGCGGTTCACTATTGCTCTGGGCTCTGGGTATTACCCAGGTAGATTCTATTCGGTTCGGGCTGATCGTTGAGCGCGTACTAACCAAGCACAAAGTAGGGGCGTCGGACGTAGATTTAGACTTTTCTGATAGAGACTATGCTGTGAAAATCATCAAACGTGTGTTTGGCGAAAACAACGTTATTCCTGTATCAAATTTCTCACAATTCCAGCTTAAATCCCTCATCAAAGACCTTGCACGCCTCAACGGCATTGCGTTCGAAGAAATTAACCCTTTAACAAAAAATATTGAAATTGAAGTTTTGGCAGAACAGAAGAAAACCCCAGGTTTTGATCGCGGCACTTACGTTATGGTTTATGAAGATGCTGCGAAATATTCGCCATCTTTCAAAAAAATCATTGAAAGATGGCCTGAGCTCAATGGCCCCATTGCTGTTTTGTTTAAACAAATAAAAGGCATTGGGCGCCACGCTGGCGGGGCTATCATTACACAAGATGCTGAACGCAATCTGCCTTTAGTAGTTTCTGGCAAAGGAGATAGCAAATCTTACCAAACACCATTCTCAGAAGGCGTGAATTTCCGCCATTTAGAAGAGTTTGGTTTCCTTAAATTCGATATTCTTGGAGTGGCTACGCTCAAAATGTTTGAAAATGCAATCAAACGAATTCTTCAACGCCATGACAACATCCCTAATCCAACATTCGATCAAATCAAAGAATTTTACTACACTCATCTCGACCCTGACAATCAAACTTTTACAGATGAACGTGTATATGAACATGTCTATTGGAATAAAACGTTTTGCAATATTTTCCAATTCATCAACCCCGGTGCGCAAAAATTTGTTTCCGAAATGCGTCCTGTTTCCATCGTAGACTTGGCGATTGCCACTTCTATTTTCCGCCCCGGCGCATTAGCTGCGGGTGTTGATAAGTTATTCCTAGAGAACAGAAGAAATCCTGACGAGGTTGAATATTTACACCCTCTCATGAAAGATGCTTTGGCTGATAGTAGTGGATGCGTGATCTTTCAAGAAGATTTACAAATTTTGTTTCATAAACTTGCAGGCATCCCTTTGGATGAAACCGATAAAGTTCGTAAAGCTTTTACGAAAAAAGAAATTTCGAATATAGAAAAGGCAAAAAAAGACAGGAAAGAGCTCGGTGAGAAATTTTCAGACGATTGTTTAGCCACAAACAACATCCCGAGACATACTTCGCAAGAAATTTTTGATTATCTTCTGAATTATGCTAGTTACGGTTTCAACAAAGCCCATGCAGTTAGCTACGCGATTATGTCGTGGCAGACAGCTTGGTTGCTCACTTATTTTGAACCAGAGTGGGCTGCTACCTATCTTGACCATGCCATGTCTGATGGAGCCGAAGCTAAAGCCTTGGCTGTGTTAGAGGTGAAAAAATTAGGCTACGGGCTCGGTAAGCCAGACATCAATTTCTCTGATGCAGGATGGGCGATAAATGACAGCATAAAAGCCAGCGGAAAGCCAACGTTAGTCGCTTCGTTCTCGGCTATAAAAGGCATTGGAGAGGCTGCTATTGAAGAAATTAAACTGAATCGCCCCTACAGAACTGCATATGATTTACTCGTAGATGAAAAAACTGGCAAGTGGAGGCATTCTAAGTTCAATCGCAAATCCCTCAGTAGTTTAATCCAAATAGGTGCCTTTGAATCTATGGATTTAGTGGGGCTTGGAAAGGTGTTCGAAAACTACCGCCAGATGCACACAGTATTAATCGATAATTTTGATATTTTAAAGAAGAACACTACTTTAAAAAAGAAGACCCAAACATTCAAAGAGCTTTTTGATGCAATTTTGGCAAAAGTGAAAGCTGAAGATGCGAAAGATTGGAGCATGGATGAAAAAATTAAATCTTCTATTGCTCTTTTGGGAAATGTCGATATTGACTTGATTGTGCCATTTGATCTTCGAGCTAAACTTGCCGCAAAAAACATCCCTTCTATTGATTCTTATGAAAAAGAGAACGGTATTTATTGGGCAATTGTTCAATCTACAGAAATTGCATATACTAAAAATAACGACCCCTACATGCGAATGAAATTAATGGGCGAGGCCAACGCAGAACATACATGCTTCGTATGGCAGCGTAATGACGACGACAAAGTAACTTCTATTCATTTACCTCCTTATTCTGTAATCATTCTTACTTTGAAACAAAAAGAATGGAATGAGCGCTTAAGCTTTGAGACGAAAGTAAAGAAAATTCGAAAAGTAGTCTAAACGCTTTCCATATTTAGGAGAATGATAAACAATATTGTTCTGCGAGTTTTGTCTGAATTGCGAAAATATGATGCTGTTCAGGCAAAAACACCATTACCTCCGCTACTTGAGCCATTTCAGGAACTTGAAAAATTCCGCGATGCTGGAAATTATTTCATCCATTTTTCAGATTTAGAGAAAATTGGCATTCGTCCAAACTCAACCGAATCCACAGGTCCATTGGGAATCTATTGTTATGAGCTAGACTCCGTAACCCTTAACCTCATCGAGAAAAATGGAATTCCATATGCAGGGGATCGTAAATACATTCATATTTTTAGTGCATCAGAGGGTTTAAAAATTCTCAACCTTCGGTTTTATAATGAAGCCGCGCTAAAACAAGACATCAAGAGTCTAATAGCTATATACCAATCTGAGCACGGCATCTCATCTCTCCCGCTAGAGGCCAAACGTGCTATTTCTTATGCCGTGCGTAGGCCCCCCATGGGCTATAAATACTCAACCGACTACAGCGTTAAAAACAAAGCGGCTGCCGGTATTTGGAACCTAACGCGATTCCTAGCCCAAAATGATGCAAAGAGATGGCGTTCGTATTTAGTAAAAATTGGCTATGCAGGTGTTATCGATGATGGACAGGGAATCATTCACATTCAAGAAAATGCTCAAGCGGTCTTTTTTGCAAAAAACTATATCATCGAAAAAGGACTAATCAATAATCCATTTTATGCAACAAAAAATTTGATTAAAAAATTGGAGAGTGGAGAAAAAAACCTTACTCAAAAGGGCATAGACCACTACTCAAAAGAAAAATATTTTTTGCTAGGTGTCGCAGTTCGAAGAGCTATCGAGCTTAAACAAATCCCGCCCAATTTAACCATTGAGCAAATGGATGAATTAGGACCATACGAACTCTCCAAAATTCTGGGTAAAATACACGACTCGGACATACTAGAGCATTACAAGAACCACGAAAATTATCAGGTTAGAGCGGCTGTGGCTGGCAATTTACCTCCTGAAGAATCGTATCAATTTGCCGAAGATGAATCAGAATCAGTAAGATACGCAGCGGCGCAACAAACCGACGTTGATCATTTAGATCGTTTTGTTGATGATTGGGACGGTGATGTAATCAATACAGTGATTACAAGAACGACCGACATACGCCTTCTTCGAACCATCCTTAAGCGCAACGACGATGTGGCCGGATTTTTAAGAGTGAAGGCTTTAGAGAAAATACCAAAAGAATTTCTAGGGGAATATGCGGATCATCCAGACGATGAAGTAAGACTACATGTAGCGGAGACCATTCCGCTAACCGCTAAAACCAAATATTTTTTCAAAATGTTTATACGCGATGTTAGTTTGCCTATCCGAAATGTCGCTAAACATCGTTTACGCCAACACGGCAGCAACCCGATGAAACCCTAAAGCCATGTCACTAAACCAATTTATCCATTCTTACATAACAAAAGAGCTTTTAACCGAAGTTTCGAAAGGGGCTTTAGTCAAAAACTACTTTGACAAGTACGTCAAATTCTACAACTCCAGCACCACGACCCCAGAAGAACAACAAGAAGCTTTTGCAGAATTTCTAGACAAAGTGTTTGAGATTGATCCAACCAAAAACAAAGAATACGCTCGTTGGCTTATTGAAAAGTACCTTCGTCCTTTTGGTGCATGGTTGATGGAAGATGGAGATAAAATTAAGGGCTATCTTTTGACTTTCCAAAACTACAAAAGAAATTTACCCGTTAAAGATATTGGGCAAATCAAAGATGTGCCTGCTTTGTTTAATATGCTGAAAGCTGCTGGCTTGGTTGGAATAAGCTCCAAAGGGATCAATCCGGCAATGCTCGCCAAACTAGAAGCCTCTGGCGATATTCGTAAGTTTGGAGAGAATAATGAATGGCTCGGGTACATTCCGCTTACAGAACGAGGCTCCTGCGCAATGGGCGATGATACTGAGTGGTGTACGGCTAAGTACGCCCCAGGACACGAACATAACAAGTTTATTTACTATACCACCAAAGGACACGAAGATGACCGCGGAGGCCATCTTTATGTTCTCTTCAATAAAACTACTAAAGATCCAAGGAAAATTCAAGTTCATTTTCGATCATCGCAGACTATGAATGAAAACGATCAAGAAATTACACTCCCTGAATCCGCGTTAGAGATGATGAGAGATAGCGATTTGCGTGACCATGAAATGCCAAAATTATATCGTTCTAACGAAGAAGTTCTGAGTTCTATTCATTCAGGAGAGAGAATTGCTTTAATTAGAAGAACTTTTGACGAAAAGGATTTCGATGGGTTCGACCCTAACTTGACGACTAAGTTTCGCAACTGTGTCTTCAATGGAATAAAATTTCCAGCAATAACTCCTAGGGAAAATAATAAAAATTTTTTTATTAATTGTGTTTTTAACAATTGCACATTGGCGGGGTCTGAGAAAATTAGTTTTGAGGGCTGTATTTTTGAAAATTGTATTTTAAAGGGAGTTTTTAGCGGCATTGATTTTGATGGATGTCGGTTTAAAAACGGTTGCAAATTTGCTAATGTCATTATTTCTGAAAATAGTTTTCAAAATTGCAACATGACTGATACAAAATTCACAAATTTTGCCGTAGGCGGCTCTAGGGATACTTTATTTTTTTCATGTCAATTTTTAGGCGGACCTATTTTCTCTAATCTTGGTGGCGATGCTACTGTTGGGATAAGCATATCTCACTCTCTATTCGAAGAAGCTACCGAGAAATCAATATTTTCTCCTGAAATAAATACAAATTTATTCAGCATTTATAACAAAAATAAATTCACTAGACTCAATGAGGCCATCATCAAGCAATTTGTTAATCTAGTCGTGAACGAAAAACGCTCGTTTTAAACAAAATATACCAATCTACCCTCTCTTCTCTATTTAACAACATGAACAATACCAAACCAAAACTACCAGAAACAACACTTTCCTCGCTAGAGAAAAGGCTTAAACAAGTTGTAACAAAAAGCCTTATCACGCAAGGTGTGTTACCTGAAAGTCGTTTGGCTCCAAAAAGTAAACAAATCCTCGCAGAGTCTTATGTAGCCAATGCCAAAACATACGATCTCAAAACAGAATTTCTTTCTTCTCGTGCAAAAAATGCTTTATATGGCATTTACGAATCACACGTCAAGGCTTTGAATGAAATTAGCACAAAACTTGATAGTGCCAACAAAGATTACAAAGAAATTACAAGCAAATCATCTGTTTATCGTTCTTTAAAACAAGATGAAATGTACAACTTAAATGCCGTTAAGCTACACGAGTTGTTTTTCGCCAACATTTCCGATTTGGCCTCAGAAATCACTATGGATTCCATGGCATTTTTACGTCTGCAACGTGATTGGGGCGATTTTGACGCATGGCAACGTGATTTTGTGGCTTGCGCTTTGTCGGCTCGCGACGGATGGGTTGTGATGGGTTTTGACTCTTACATTGGCAAATACATCAATTTTTTCATTGACGGACACGACAACCATGTTTCTGTTGGTTGCCTGCCTGTTCTTGTGGTTGACGTTCACCACCATGCTTATTACAAAGATTACATGGAGGATAAACTATCTTATATCTTCGCGATGATGAAAGAAATCCGCTGGCCTGCGGTTGAAGCAAGAATTTCTATTATCGAACGTTCTGGAATTAGCGCTGTACTAGGAACCTCCCCACCGGGTGCAATCCCAGCGCAGCCTGTTGTTGCTCCGACTGTCAATAACGAGATTGGTACAGTTTAATGAAAAACATTCCGAGAAGAAAAACGCTCCGTGAGGATATCGCGGATCAACAAACGGCGAAATCGGAAGGTGATACCCTGACCGCAGAGATTTCTTTGGACCAACGTATTGATGCGTTGTTCACTCAGTACGAACAACAATCACTGCCGATGGGAGCCCAAGACCCTTTAGCACTAGGGACAACCCCGGCGCAGACTCAATCCGAATCACGCAAAAGCTTGAAAACAGTGTTATGTGAAATTGATGATATGCTTGCAACGGAAATGGGCGTGGCTATGGCTGTTCTGCCCATTAAAGCCAAAAAGAAAAATATCGTTGCTGATATCAAAAGAGAAGTACACGGAGGGACTATTAATGGCGAGCTCCCACTGCGCGTTAAGAAAAATACTCTACCATCATCATTTTTAGCAACTCCTACACTTCGCTCTTTGTTCGAAGCCGACGAACCGCCAGATTTAGGCGGGGATGATGAACCGCCAGATTTAGGCGGGGATGATGAACCGCCAGACGCGGGCGGAGGAGGCGAGCCAACAGATGAAGCTCAACCACACACGCCAGAGGTAGAAAGTGTCGATATTGCGAAGCCAAAAATAAACGTCAACAATTTCGCTCGCGGAGTTGCTCGGTTGGTGACAAATTTTAGAGATCTTCTTGATCCAGAACGTGTTATCCTCAACAGAGCTAAAGCTTACATCACTCGCAATTATGATGAGCAAGCTGCTGACCAGCTTATGAAAGTTCTCAATTTGCAATATAAAATCCGTCCTCTGCAAAGCGAAAAAGACTTCGGATCACGCCCTGCTGCCGCTGGCGCTGGCGGTAGTGCTTCTGGGGGAGGTTTAGGCGGGGGCGACTGATGAAAAATATCTCAATTTTTAACCTAAAGCAATCTGTTCACATCAAACTCTCAAAAAGTTCGTTGGCGGAATTGCGCGTTCAGCTTTTTCGCAAAAATCTATCAATACAGCAATTTATCGCTTATGTGATAGAACTCACTACGAATGGCGATGAGCGCATGTTAAAAATCTTAGATGAGGTCGTACATTACAAAGAACAAGGGGAAATTAATCGCCTTAATCTTCGTGATACTGATGCAATTTACGATTATTTAGAGGAACAATCTCCATTCCAAGTTGCGGTCAATCACTCGAAAGGAAACGAAAAAAAATGATTTTTTTTAAACGTATTTTATCGTCAATTGCAGAACCTCTACAGATTTTTTTGAATAAACTAAATCCACCAAAGGTTCTCTTAGCAGATGCGCAAATGATCAATGATGGCATGAGTCTTATTGCTCAAAAAATTCTCGAAGAGAGAATGAAAGAATTAGAGCTGCAATATCATATTCTTACGACTAGGCTATTAGAGCCTTTGGCTGAAAGTCAAAAACTCCTTATGCACATCGCCGGAATGAACGAGGAAGTTTTGAATTATTTCGAGGATGGCCATGCCGCTTTTGAAGAAGACATAACTAACAACGAAATTGTGCAAGAGGCAAATATAAATAAATATGGATTAAATTAATGAAACTAATTTTGCAAAAAGTTTGGTTGTTCATCAAATCTCATTGGCCTGTAGTGTTATTGGCCATTGGTGTAGGTACGATGTATTTTATTAATCGAGCAGAAGCTTCGAGATTAATGGAGTTGTTAGTAAGCCAACGCCAAACGTACAAAACAGAAGTAGATAAAATTATTAAAGCCAATCAAGAAGAGATTAGAAAACGCGACGAAGCCATCAAGCGTTATCAAGATACTATTTCCCAAGTAGAGTCGCAATATCAAACACAGAAACTCGAACTCGACGCGACAAAACGCAAAGAGATTGAACGAATCATCAAAGACACTGGCAATAATCCAGCAGACCTTGCTTCGCAATTAAGCACCGTAACTGGTTTTAGAGTCATTCTTCCCACTGAGTAAAAATGTTAAAACGCACTATTTTAGTATTGCTGTTAATTTTGTTGATTCCTGTTTACGGAAACAGCCAAACCGCGCCCCTTCGATTGCCGGGTGTTCCTGATATTACTCTAGCGCCTTTGGTTCAAGGCGAGATGGATGTTGGAGATGCAATTTCGCCAATGAGAATGGGCCAAAGAGCACCTTTCACTGGTGTGCTTATTAGCAATCATGCCACTGCGCATTTATTGGTCGATCGTTTGGCGATGGAACAACAATGTCAAATTGAAGTAACTCGGCATGTAGGGTTAAGCCACGCCGAAGACCAGCTAACCATTGATAATTTGCAAACTCGCATTGTCTCCGAGGCAGCCCAGAGAGAAGCGCAGGTTTCTTCTCGCGAAATTCAAATTACTGAATTAACACACACGCTTAATGTAGCTCGCAACAGCCCGACTAGCAGCGTTTTAGCCGTAGTCCATACAATTCTTTGGGCCACCGCGGGCGTGACGGTTGGCGCAATTGTTGGCATCGTCGCCACTCTTTTAATCAAATAATCATTCTAGATCCATAGTTACTACCAAATATCTTTATTTGGAGCTACAACTATGATTTGGATCAAAAATACCGATGGTAAACCTTCGGCTTCACTTACATTTGCCACTATTGCATTTATAGTCGTAATACTTAATTACGTCTTGGCTTTGTTTGAGCATATCGGGCCTCTGCGTGTAAGAGCTTTCGACCCCGCCGCAGCCTCATCATTGTTGATGCCTCTTTTAGCGTTATATTTCTCGCGTCGGTACACGAGCGAAAAATTCTCCATGGAAGGGCTCGTTGAAACCCCTAGTGGAGCAATGGCCCCGGTCGATCCGGCTACAACCCCAAATTCTTAATTTACAAAGGTAACAAACATGGCAAAAAATATTAATATGACCGAAAGCGTTTTTCGTCGTCAAATCCGTAACGTAGTTCATGAAGCTCTTTTGGGCTTAATGAAAGAAAATGAAGGAAAGCCTGGAATTGCTCCGGTTGATCCAAAAGATCTAATGGACGACGAGGAGGATAACACCACGCAAATTAAACCTGCCGTGGCCAAAGTTAACCCAGAAGATCTAATGGACGACGAGGATACCAGTGATTTCGGATATCCGGCAGAAGAAAAATCAACAAAATTTGGGCCGGTAGCTCAGAAATTTCAAGATCGTCTTTATTCGGCACGAGCTGAAAAAGCTCGTGCCATGAAAACTCGACGCGAGAAGCCAGAGAATGATTGGTTTCCTGGCGAACGTGGTTCCAATGGCAAGCTGATTGACCCCAAAGAAGCTTTTGTCGAGGATGAACTAAAAAAAACCAAAAGCAAAAAAATGAATGCCGATCAAGTTGATCTCGCCACAGCTCAAGCGGAAGCGAAATATGACAAAATGATGCTCGTCAAAGCCATGTCGGATGAGGACGGAGAGGAAAACGAAGAGGTAGCCCCCGAAGCAGCCGCCAGAAAACACAAAAGCTCAGGTGGAAATAATGGTTTCGACGTTCGCCTACAAGACGTTGCAGACAAATATTATGATGGCGGCGTGGAAACTGCCCGCGTAGCCATCCAACAAGCTATGGATAAAGTTGCTTATGTTACACCTCCACAGCCCGGTGCCTCGTTAAATTTAAAAGACGAAGATCCATCACCAAAAGATGAATTTGGCCCTGATTATGGATTAACTCCCGATACCAAAGACGAAGATGGTAATGTAGTTCATGGCGAGTTCTCGGAAATATACCTTGACGCTTTTGATAATTACATGACTGCTTTAGAAAAAAATGGCGGAATGTCCCGTGCAGAAGTTAAAGAATTTGCTAATATGGTACAAAATAACCCTGACATTCTTTTAACACCAAATCCTTATTTGGATGATGAAAAGGGCCGTAAACGGATAGCTGCTGGGTTGAAAGCTGGCAAAATTGACGCAGAGACGGCCAAATTGATGTACCGCGCCATCGATGAACTCCCCGCTGGTGAATCATTCGAACCAAATGCACTTCGTAGAAGTGGTATGTTTGACGTAGACGAAATCAAAGATATTCTTCGTGCTGGTACATTGGTCGGGCTTAAAACAGGGCAGCATATTAAAAAAGCCAACGGCGAGCCGATTAAACGGGCCATTCAACAAGATGAAGATTTTGCTGATGAAGAATTTCAAGATTTCCGTTGGCACCTTCGCAAAGCCTTGGATGACCACATGAGCGACTCTGGTTTCAGTTCTGGGGATCGTAAAGACATTCGCGGGAAACAAAAAGAGGAACGCGCCACCGCCGCCGCGGCCCTTGCATCCTCAAGAGGTGAAGTCTACAAAAAAGATAACCGCGGACGCCAACCAAAACCTAAGTTTTAAATTAGGTTTTAAATGAATTAGGAATCGTCACTGTGTAAAAACAGTGACTTTTCTTTTGGTGCTATCTAGTTACAACCATAGCTAAAGGATTATAAACATGAGTACAAATAAAACTATTGAAGAAATGATTGACGCCGTTTTTGAAGAAGAAGAAATGGTTTCCGAGGGAATCGTTCCTGAGGAAGCCGAACATTTTGATAAATTCATGGGCGCAATCCACAAAACCGATAAAAGACTTAAAAGTACCGTAATCAAAGAAGCAACTGATTACGAGACAGGCGATCGTCCTGCTAGAAAATACGATATAAAATATCGTGAACGTCCGCTTAATAGCACCTATTGGGGGCCAATGAAATGAAACTATTAACCAATGCTCAGTATTTTCAAAAACGTATTGCCGGTATTCTCATCAAAGAGAACGTCGAAGCAAAACAAAAATGTATTTCCGCGAAACAAGCTCAATTGACCCGAGGAAGAATGATTTCTCGCCTTCTTGAAGAATCAATTGGACTGCTCGAAGAGGCTGACGAAACAGCAGGAGTTCCTCCACCTCCTAGCGCTCCTCCGCCTCCCGGCGCTCCTCCGCCTCCGACACAGCAAGCTACACCCGGTGCTCCCGAAGAAGGTGGAATGCCTGGGATGGATGGGGTGGTTGACCCAAATGTGCCCGAAGTTACTTTGGAAAAAGTTATTGCCAAATTAAATACCATCCGTGGTGGTAAATCTTTGAGAGAGCCAGCAATTTATAACAAACTGAACAGTTATTATAACTCTCTTGAGGAAGACAAAAAAAATCAACTATTTGATTTTTTAAGCAACATTGCCCAAGTTATTACTGACATTCTTGATGGCACACAACCGCCAGCCGTTCCTGCAATGGACCCCGGTATGCCTCCCGAAGATCCGAATGCAGTACCCGGAGTACCTCCGCCAGCTCCTGCACTTTCACCTCCGCCCGCTCCGCCCGCGGCACCAACTCCGATCCAACCAGTCTAATGAAAAATTTTTCCGCAATCATTTCTAAAATTGTCGGCGAAAGTATTAAAAATACTTTTCAGGCTGATGAAAGCGAGAAACCTGCCGCTCGATTGATTGTAATAGGCGATCAAGAGTTGAAATATGGCTCTTTGGAACATTTGGAAATTCTCAAAAATACCGCAGTTGGCTTGGAGCACGTTCGTAGTCTCTACCCAAAAGGTTCTTCTACACGGCATATTTATTCTGGCGCTTACCAGCGCATCCGTACACTAATTTCTAAACTAGAATCTACCTAAAATGATGATCGGCTATCATGCCACAAATGCCAAATTTAATGCATTTGAATTAAAAGCAGGAAAACGGTCAATCATGAATCACATGATTGACACGATGGCCCGCGGCGTTTTCTTCAAAAGAACCCCAGAAGAAACTTTTGCTTACGGCGAATATATTTTGAAATGCGAGCTTGATGTGCATAATACGCTGTGCATGAGAGAGCTTAATGAAAATAGTTTTGTGATAACCAACAAAATCGCTAGCGTTGCAATGTCTTTGGTAGAAAAAAAATTACAAAACAATCGAACTGTTTGGTTGTTTCCGTTTACTTATACAGATCATGATATATTTGCGTCCATGTGGAACAGCGACGAAAAAACTTTAATGCATCATGATTCAGATAATAAATCTGAAATTGAAAGCGAAGAAGACATAGCATATGAGCTAGAAAATATGCTTGCAGCTACTTTTCGTGATCGTAATATTTCGGCACCGCATTGGTCATGGCTAGACTCGGCAATATTCGTTAACGCCATGCTAAAAGAGGGGTATGATTCCACGCAGTGTGAAGAATCAGAAGATGATGTAGATTCTAGTATTTTTGTATGTGACTTAAGTAGAATCAAAATACTAGAATCGTTGCCTTAATCTAGCCAATAAGTCCAATTAATTGGCATAATTTTTATTTTAGAATGATTGAGCACTTCTAAGTAAACTTCTTTTTCCATGTCTGGAATAAACAAAGAGGAGTTAAGAAGGATAGTCGGGCTATTTTTTTGCGTTTTAGGAATACCATCTGGGAATAAATCCGTGTATCCTTTAATCGTTTTATTACCGCTGCTAATTTCACATAAATAACGACCGTAAACTGCGCGACTTTGCCCAATAATAACAATTGAAAATTGTTGGTCTGGTTCGACAGTGATATCCTCGCTAGCAAACGACTCGATATTCATCCAGTTGTAATCATCTTTTTCAAACAAAGATAATACACACTTTTCTGTGAAGCAATCTCTGCTTAATTTAGAACCTTTAATGCGGTTTGTGAAACGACACTGATAACTGGTCTGGTTTTCAAACATTTTGTTTCCTTAAACAGAGAACATACCTTGCTTGTTTGGTTGGCACAATCTCAAATTTTTAACCTGCCAAAATGATGGTAACCGAAATTATCTGATCTCCAATTAGCATTTCCATCGTACCTTTTTTTGTAACATTTTCGGATTTATTTGAAAAATTAGGAATTGATATTACAATACCTTGTTTTGTCTCAAATTCTGTCAAAAAATCTTTTTGTGGCCAAAGCTTAATCAAGCCACAATGCGAAAAAGTAATTATCGTTTCGATTTTGTCGCGACAAAATACATCATGACACAAATCGAAACGATCATCGAAAACATCAACTAAATCGCCAATTTGTAAAGAATTGAAAAATATTGTTTCTGTTTTTTGCACTGTTGTACGTTCAGAAGAAGGAAAATTAGGAGTGCTTTGGAGGGTAACGTAATTAATTCTTGTTGTTGCGTATAAACCAGTAGAGGTCGCTGTATATCGGTTTATTGAAAAGAGCCTCATCAAGTAATACTTTTTCTATATGCTTTTTGAAAGGCCAAGTAAAATAATAAAGCTTGGTAGATAGTTGTTCTACAACCCAAGCGACGACTTGGGTAAGGCTTTCAATACTGACCACTCCGCGATCCCGCATAAGGATAAGCGTAGTTCTGTATGCCTCAACCTCAAAGTAGAAGCGGAATGCAGCAGGCAAAGGTGCAAGACTTAGGCCAGCTAGCAAAAGAAACCATTTGCTAACGAAGATTGCTAGCGGGATTCCCAAAAAAATCAACGTCAAAGGAAACAAATAGGCCAAGCTATAGAGAAATGCCCCGTATTTGTTCTTTTGTTTGATGTGTACGTTCTCGTGGACCAACACTTCGAACAGCGCATGTTCGGATAGGACTTTCGCAGGGAGCCAGATGGTATCCCCTAATACAGTGATGTATCTCGTCATGTAGAAGGGGTTGAAGAGCCAGAAGAGGAGGCCGATAGCCCTCTGCCGAAACGAGTCGGCTTTCAGCCGCACAGTCATCTTTGGATTGTTCTGGAGAACGACTTCTTCGAAAAATTTTTTAGCTTTGCCGGTTAGTTCTACTTGTTTCATATTGTTTCCTTTTGTTTCTTAAAAATTTTAATGCTTCTTCCATCTTACCTCTTGCGTTTGTGTTCGATGTAGCTTACTACTTGGGTCATACAGAGAGCGCCAAGAAAGTTGGCCTACGGTTTGCTACCGAAAGAAATCGTACCCAAGTAACTTGACTTCTGTTGAAACCCGGTTTAGAGTGTATATCAAGCCCGCAACGAAGCGGCAGAAAGAAAGACGAGACAATCATCATGTATATCTATGCGACCATCGAAAAGGCCACTGCTGAAAACCCGCTAGCCACCACTGGTGCGACCACCAATTGGGAGGTGAAGCTGATTGAAGCTGACGAACGTCGTTCGTTTTCCACAAATTTCTTTACTGACGAGTCGTGGGAGGGTGCCCCCACAACAGAGGATGTACTTGTGTACATGCTGAAAGATGCGGCAAGCATCGAGGGCCTTGCTTCGTTTGAGGCATGGGCGACTAAAAATGATCGCAACCTCGACAGCAAAACCGAGGAACGCACCTTCTCAACACTGCAACGCGATTCTCGGCGGCTTCGTAAGTTTTTCGGCGAAGCTGAGTTTGTTCGTGCCGTGAAAGATGTTGAGGCATACATCGGCAATGTTTTAACGAACGTTGTTCACGAAGGCCCCCGCCCAAAAGGGCGGCCCTCGATCACCAAAGATGTTGAGGAGGCTATTAACGCCGCGAAAGCAGCAGTTGCTCCGAAGGCAGCAAAACCGAAACAAGCGGCCCCAACCTCTCTTGAGCATATCAAACAGATTGTCCAAGAGGCTGTTTCGAAAGCCGTAAACTCGGCAGTCAAAGAGATGACTTCTAAAAAAACCAATGCCCCGAAAACGCCCAAAACAGCGAAAGCTAAAAACTCGGCAAAATTGGGCGCCAAGGCTACGCGGGCCAAAAAAGCCAGCAAGACCGCGAATACAATCGTTCACTCCAAGTAACCCCACCTACCCCACCTACCCCCTTCATGACTTCGAAAGAAAATCATGATTTGGGGGTAGGCGCATGTCTGAAAATTAAAAAATTTTCTAAAATTCAAATTGAAACAGGCGAAAGTAAAGGGGGCTCAAAATGTGGTAGGGTTTCTTTTGCGCCATTGGATCTGTCGAATCGCCCTAAAACAACGCGCTCCGACTCAACCACGGCGCTGATGTAATCTTCCCGAACTAGCTTCGGTCCCAACTCCAAAAGGCTGCCAATGGAGCTCACAGGGGCTTGTCGGAACAACCACCAAGCCAAGCCATTGTAAACATAAATATTTGCAAATGTTTCTTTCATTTTAATTTTTAATTAATCGATGTTTGGATAGATGTAACCTAGTAGCGATGACTTGCTTACTTATTCTTGGGGCATTTGGTATTCGAACTTCTTTTTGATGGCAATGTACGCGCTGTCGAACGCTTTAAATTTCTCAAATTTCATCGTGATTCTGTTGGTATCTAGGTTTAAACTTGTATAGTCGAACTTTGTGACATGTTCGTACAGGTGAAAAGAACTACGATACCATTCGCTGCTATTTTCAAATCCACTAATATGTATTTCAGATAAAAGTCCGTCTTTGGAGTGGTTGTTGCCCAAATTCTCGCATTGGTATAAAAACATACACAACGCAGCACCAGTAATGAGCCTGCCACTGATGAGGTAATCATTTTGTGATAATGGGTCAAATATTGCGTTTTTAGAATTTGAAAAACCCGGTATCGCGACTATATTTTTTCTCCCGTTTTCTACGAGTTCTATTTCCTCGATGCTAACGGCCAGATCTTTCACTCCATTGGTGTCAACCGGAGCGAAAATATAAAATTGTAAATCTAAATTTTTGAGCTTCATACAAAAAGATTTTGATCTTTCTTTCTTTTAAGATATAACGAATCAGAAGATACCGGGCTGCCTTCTGTCCTCCTGAGCCTTCTAGGAACTTTTTAGGTTAAAAATTTCCTGGGGCTACTTGAAAAACAGTAAGCCCCATCGCGCGATAAAAATTGACGACTTGGGTCCGATCGTCTAGAAGAAATTTGACGTTGAACTTCCCTTTAAAATGATTTTCAAAAATTTCCTGCTTCACTACGAAATCTTTCCTGTAGTCACCAGCAGGGCGCATGTACAATCCATCAAATGGAATACTATTTGCAGTCAGCCAATTCTCTGTCAATTCTTGACAGGAACTATCCCTACCCGACACTGCAAACACCGGGGTTCCAAGGGCAGAAAACGCCCTTACAACGTCAGCGACGGCGTCATTTACGTCGTCGTTGTGAACTTTCATCCAATCAAATGGTCCGCGTTTACCGTTCATGAGAGCGACGGTGCCATCGATATCATAGATGATGCAATCAGGTAGAGATGCATCGAACTCCACTTGGGCTATCGCAGGAGCCTGTTGAAACTCTTTGATTTGATCTTCTTCTGTGATCACATGTACTTTGCATTTTTTTGAGCCAAGAGAATTCTTTTGGTTTGTCCACTCCTTCACCATGCCACGAATCACCTTGGCGCCCACTGAAGCTTCCCGAAGGGAATCCCTACGAATGCACTCTTCAGGTGAGATGTCAAAAAATACAATTTCGACTTCAGCACGAGTTCCCACTAAAGTCTCAATGTGGTCTTCGTGCTTGATGTAGAGATTGGTGTCATCAATGATGATGCTTTTGCCAGACTTAATAGTTTCTTTGATGATGTGATCTCGGGCACCTAGAACAAAAATCTCATTGCCTTTGCTATGATGGCCAGCGTCTAACATAGAACGCAAATCATCTTTGTTGCATCTCTTCACTTTTCCGGCATTGTTTTGAACCATGCGTTTTGCCCAAGTTGACTTGGCAGAACCCGGAAGGCCAACAGTGAGAATTGCTTTTGGTTTGTCAAATAGAACTGTCATTTTATTTCGCTCATTTTTATTTGGTTGTTAGGTAATAACACAGAGATGCATGGAAAGAAATGGCGTTCTTTTGTCATGAAGTCTGAGACTTAAGGTAGTCTGACGGCTTACCAATAAGGGGATCGGAAAAGAGCAGGGTGGAGAGTGAGAGCGGGAAGGTTGAATCAAAGACAAATCTTTTCACTGAATTAAGCTCCGCGCCGGATGGGGCATCTTGGCGCGGAAGATAAAACAGAATAAATCCTACTCGTAGTCCCTGGCTCCGATATAGCTTGGGAAACGTGGAACATTTCCATCAGTTAGTTCCTGATAGGAAATGGTGATCCATGACCCGACAGCAGGAGGGTTCTCACGTTCGGCATCAGACAGACCTGTTCCGACCGAGAACTCAATACCACTATCCATCTTTACATTCAAAGCGCCTACACGACCTTTATGCTTTCCTTGGCCTTTTTCATAACCAGTTACGATCACTTCCATGTCTTTAAAAGATTTTACTTTAAGAAGAGTGTGTGAACGACCATTGACGTAAAGACTTTTTGGATCACGAAGCATGATGCCTTCAAAGCCTTTGAGTTCGGCACCATAAAGAAATTGTTCTTTCACAGAATCTGTTTTCATTACAAGGCTATGCTGGACTAAGCAAACGAAAGCCTCGGGGTCATTGGACGCACCAAATATACCCCAGAGCGCAGTCATGCGTTTATTAAAGTCTCCTTGCACTTTTGGGGCATCAAACACCATGTATTTGATTTGTTTCCATTCGGAATCTACCGCATTTCGCTTTCGAACAATGCTGACGGTTTTTTGGAATTGCTTATTTCCACCAAATAGTTCGCCGTCGAGACAAACACCTTTAGGCATTTTGTCTTTGAACCACTGAGGAGCAAAATATTCATTTCCTAGACGACTCCAAAAGCGCTCACCATCCCACCACGCGCGCACGCCGTCAAACTTGTGAGAACACAGCCAGCCGGATACGTCAGATTCGCCGTCCCATGATTGGGCCAGCAAGCAAGGCGGAACATTTTTTGGAATTGCGGGAGGTGGTTTGGCAGTTCCATTGACTACGGAACCGCTTTGAACTGACGGAGAAGCGCCATTGCTGACGTTTGCAACAATGTGCTTACAAGTCCGTAGATCGATGGATAGGGATTGATTGCGCCAAGCAGGACAGCTACACGAAATAACGCCACCGACGTTTTTGATTTCGTAAGGTTTTTTACCGGAACCTTGGACGAGAATGATTTCGCCATTTTCTAGATGTTTCTTCATGCATTGGAGTCTACATCATCCTTCGTATCATTCAACTCTGGCGTGATGTTATATTTTTCAACAGTTTTCATTTTCATTTGGCGAACATGCCCTTCAATTTCATCAAATGTACAAACGACGCGATCTGTAGATAACAAAAAAGAATACTCGATATAGCCAGAAGATTTTTTATCCATCCAATGATCTATTTCAAATGTCTTAAAAGATAGTTTAAATCGATTGAAACGATGTTTTGCTTTTGACTCTTCTACTCTGCCTGCAAACCCATCGGTAAAATTCTTTTCATTAAACCAATCATTTTTGCTAATGTAGCCATCATGATTGTTCTCAGAGTAATAAATCATAGTTAACCCATGAGGGTTGTCGGTGTGAAACACCTCGGCCATTATTCCATAATAGAATTTAATGAGATATGGCAACCCAACGTTATCCACCAAAAGAGATTTTATGTTTTTCATTATTTCCTAGTTCAACCAGAGCAATATTTTTTGATGATGCCGCCAACTAAGAGATCGAGATTGAACGGTTCCATATTTGTTTTATGCTTTTTTTAATTTTGCGACTAGCTAGATAGCTTTCGTCGATGACGACAACCGGAATGCACACTGTTATCAACCAAAAAATGCTTCCCGCTTTTGATAGTATTTTGCTCATTGTACAATTTCTAGTAAGCGAAGATAAACTGAATATGTCATTTCGCAATCGCCTCGGGCGGTGTGAGCGCCTGACTGATCAATACAAAAATATTCTGCTAAAGAAGTTAGGGCACAAGTAATAGTAGGAGGCAATTTTCCAGCTTCCTGAAGAAAAACAGCCGTCGTCTGAGTATCAATGGGCCTACGACTAAAATAATTTTCCCATTCTGTGATAGGCAGAAATTTTGTTTGCAACCAATTCTTGTCAAAAGCCGTGTTGTGTGAAATCAGTTTTAATTTATTCGATTGAAATTGAGAGTGCTTGGAAAGAAAATCTAAAAATTTTGTTTTTGCTTCTGACTGTTTAATTGCTTTTTTGTCATGCTCGACTAGATCAATTTTATTCACACTCAAGGCGCCTACTGTGACTGAGTATACACCATCATCAGGTTTAATAGTAAGATCAAGTTTATCAACAATAAGACGATTTTCATCAAGTGCAAAAGCAAACATAGTTAAAAGACTTAGGTTTGGCTCTAAGCCACCCGTTTCAGTGTCCAGAAGAATGTATTTCGTGTACGACATTCCCGCATAATCAGAAGTCAGGGCAAAAAAGCCTAATAGATTTTATTTCCTTATTTTTTTCGAAAATTCAATTACCATACTTGGAGAAAAAGTTTCCGTAGAGCCTAGAAAAATTTCATCAGGTTTTTTAGCCCCGACTGCAATCAATAAATGATTAGCAATTTGTACTATTTGTTCGCGACTCAACCAAAATACAGAACCTTCTTCGAATGCTGACCCTCTAGCCATAGTCGTTTCATCACAAACAAGCAACTCAAAAGAGTCATCACCAATGTCATAAAGCGTGATTTGCCCGCCACCTACAACTATTTGTTTGATAATTTTCATTTCATCCATAACTTACCTTTTAGTACAATTAATACTCTAATCCAAAAAGGAATATAGTTACAGACATGAATAAAAATTATCTATCAAAGTTTATTTCTAGAGTTCTTCAAGAAGCGATAAATCCAATTTTTGATCCTGTAAAACCAGAGGATTTATTGGACGACGACGACGTTTCCCTGAGCACTACACACTCCGAGCCAGAACCTAATAAAAAAGAAGAAGTGTCGGCTGGGGTAATTTCCGTACAACACATGGATGTTAGGAAATTACCTCCAACGTTACAGCCCGCACTCAAGGCAATTGGTTACAACAAACCTACCATTGCCGTAGAGACAACCGAAGGATATTACCTTACAGGCTCTTCTGGCAATGGGACGCGAAACATTGCCGTAGCCGTAAATTTAAACAACGGAACTTACAAAGTGGAGATTGGTTCCTGGGGGGGTGCTAACCCTTTTGAAAAAAGGCAAGTTGATATGGACGAAACAGTCCGAAAAATTCCTTTGAATTTTGCAATTATCAAAGGAACCAATCAAGGTTCCAAAACTTTGTTCGCCAGAATTCTAATTTCGCCCGAGAACATGCAAAAAATGTTACCAGCAAAAGGCGAAACTAGTGAAGAGCTCTCCCGAGAAGAGAAATATGCTTTGAATATTGTTGGCGGAATCAAATCCGCGTATCGCCGCGGTCTTTTTTCCGATAAGGGTTTAGGCGAATACGGACCAAATAATCCAATCCTAAAACAGATGGCTGCCAAAGGATGGGTTAAAATTTCTGGGGTTGGTGTTCAATTAACTGTAGACGGCAAAAACATGCGCGAACAAAACCGGATCAACAACCTCTGAGGCTTTCTTCAACAATCTCAATGCAAAGGTCGTCGATTTTATTAGCTTTCGGAGCGTGAGGAAGAATTGTACAATTTTTATAAATTTGCGCAAATCGTAAATACACGCATCCAACTCAGAGTTTTGAAATTTGTCCGCTTGTTCGAAATGTTTTAAATACCCCATGAAGTATTCTTTCGGCGGAATCGCAATCCCGCGCACATCAAGGTCGCTTTGAGGGGGTATTGAGACCATAGCAATGTGAACCTGCACGAGTCACATAGATCGTTCGGTCCAGCAGCCATGGTAATTGAGTTTGCCTAGAAGGTCTTTGATAAGTGGGTCCATGATTAGACCCTAGCACGAGGTGAGGGAAAAGTCAAAGTTAAGCGTTTGAAGTTTTTTCTTTTTCAGAGAAAGCG
>Ga0105051_10001222_pt1 | contig 35422 bp, 32 predicted proteins | sample FRY02_FD_78383 | JGI IMG/M metagenome (GOLD analysis project Ga0105051, IMG submission 78383) | Freshwater microbial communities from Lake Fryxell liftoff mats and glacier meltwater in Antarctica - FRY-02 (megahit assembly) | ecosystem: Environmental > Aquatic > Freshwater > Ice > Glacier... | reverse complement strand
TGAAGGCTGTAATGGTGATGTATAGTAATTAAAGTATTATAATGTTGATAATGAAAACGATACTATTACAACCCCCAATATCAATTAATAATTATTGAAGGCTGTAATGGTGATGTATAGTAACAGCGGTTTAAACCTTTTTTAAGAGAAGTTATCGCAAACACCTCTCTTATTAATACATCATATTAATGTATATCAACATATATGTAATAGTTTTCTACCATAGAACTTTTTTCAAGATGATCCTTAAGAGTAATTTGCGTGCAGATCTTTTAAGACTTAGATCAGCTTTTACAAGACCTTCAGCAGTTAACATATGTCTATTGTTATATGGGCCTATGCTTTCATGACGTAAATTCGTTTTGTACGGATCACAAATATTTACGGTAAATCTAACTTTAGTGCCACTAAATTGTTGCGTATATATATCGGCTGCATAGTTATTATAAATATAAACCTGTTCTATGGGAACCTCGGGAACTATCAGACATGGGGGATTTTCAGTAAAAACGTGAATGTAATTAGCGAGAAACTCATTACTACAATTAATATAATGAATCGTGTTAATGGTTGAAACGTCACTATCAGGTTTAAATAAATATCAGTAAGGGGAAAACTTCGTTAAATATGTAAGGGTTAATTCTGGGAATTGCATGAATGTTGAATTACCTGTAGTATTGCAAAAGCAAGTACCTATCATGATATATACAGAGTTAAATGACTCAACTATGAGTAATAATATTGTTGAAGTTATAGCTAAACCGGCAAGGGAGAAGCAAAAATCGGCGTCAGATATATTTAAGGCTATCAGAATAGGCTTAAGAAATGTGTAAAAGTCCATATAAAATTTTAAATAATAATAAAAATTTTAAATAATTTAATCGAGAAAAATTATGAGGATAAGAAGGGATAAAATTAGATATCACCCTCTCTCCCTCATAGACTTACCCATAGTAAGTCACTAAACTTGGTCACCTCTTCAAGGATCTGGGGGCCGTTGGATTCGAACCAACGATAGTTTCCTATACGATTTACAATCGTACTCATTGACCACTCTGACAGACCCCCCTACTACATAACAAATTTTCAAAAAGTGTTCCGGGTAATATTATTATATAAATATATATAAAATTTAAGAAATCTAGATTACTACTATCATAATATAAAGTAACAAAGAAAACATTAAAAACTTAAAGTACAGAAACTCAAAGCTTAGGATATTGTAATAAACTTTTATTTGCTTATATTTTAATGAGCTAAGATTAGTAATTGCAAACGAAATGTAACTATTCAATTTAATTTTAAAAACCCTAATATTTATGTAAAGGAACATATTTAATTTAGATTGTATAAAGGGTGTGTCTGTATTATTACTTCAGTACGAAAAGATTGACCTAAAAACCATCAATTACATAAATAACACACAACATAATTAAATTAAATTAATCCAGAAAATGAAGACAAGAATTTTTTTTTTTTAAAATTCCTAACGATAGGGCCGAAGATTTCTTTACCTTCAGGTGTAAGTCTTTTTTTTAATAAAACGACACTGTTATAATCAAAACGCACAAAGGTGCCGTCAGATATCGAAAGAAATTTTTTAGTTCTTATTACTATAGCCTTCCTTTTTGACTTTTTTGATAATAGATTCTCCGGCTTAGTTTTACGAACACTTACTTTAATATAGTTACCAAAGCCAGCTGTTTTACGAGAAAACCCTTTATAAAGGTGGAAAGTATTTACAGTTAGAACACCGCATTTATCAGCTGGTATTACTATTGATGTTTTTTGGATCATTACTTTTTTTTGAATATTTTAAGGGAAGCTTTAGTATTACCTTGTTTTGTTAGATTTTGACGCCTAAGAAAATTAAAACTACTAAAATCGGTGAAAAAGTTAAATACAGTTAAAAAGCTGTTATAACTTTGCACACGAATATTTTTGTTCATCTGGTAAAGGTTAACGCAAATTACACTACCGACTAATAATAAGAAACCGACAATTATAAACTCTACACCGTTAATAATGTAATAGCTTAATGAAAAACCAAAAAGGTCGTTTAAAATTGGGTTGATTAAAGACTCATAGTAGTTATCAATTAACCCGTAAAACCCCATATCGTAGTTGTTATCATTTTCTGAGTAATGATTTACCAGAATAAAAAATAAAATAAAAAGTATCGCAGACGCGTAAGTATATATGCTCGAATTAGTGTATATATAAGTACCTTTAACATTTAAAAAAAAAAGCAATAGTAAGAATACAAAAAGTACACTGCATTCGATTAACCATAGAAAAGCTGCGAATAACTCTATTTGAAATATAGATAAATACACACCTAAGAGAAAGAAGTTTAAAAAAACGTATAAAAGTGTATAATACACATTCTTATATAAGTAGATGAACAATAAAGTGCACACTAAAAAAAATTGAATTAATAGTAAGTCATTGTAGATGTTTAACCATGGTCACCACTGAGTAACTAATAGTTGTGTCGTACAGAAAAATTTATTTAAAAAGTCCAATTAAAATTTAAAATAATAATAAAAATTTAAAATAATTTAAAGTTAGGTGATATTAAAAAAACTATGTTAGGTAATTCTCATCCACCTAGAAAAAAAATGACGATAGTCATTGAAAAAAAGAATAGGTGAAAATACTCACCTAAATAATAAAGTCCAAAGTGGAATCCCCCCAATTCGGTAGAATAACCGGTAATGAGTTCAGACTCAGCCTCTGCTAAATCAAATGGAGCCCTATTAACTTCCAGTAAAAAAGTTATAGTTATAATACCGGTCAACCCGAAATAAAGGAATATGAACCATACAGTCTCTTGAAATAGTACAAAGGACGTGAAATTAAATGACTCGGTTATAAGAACAAGGTTTAAAATTAATAACCCCAAAAATATTTCCAAGTTTAGGACGAGTAAAACTGTTCTTATAGAGGCTAACATAGCGTATTTATTACGACTAAAAAACCCAGTTAAGACTATGCAAAAACTGAATAATATTGATAATAATGACGCATAAACAGTGTTATATTCAATATCAAAGACACTTAAGCTTGGACCTCAAACAGAGTTTATCCAAAATGAATAGCATATAGCAAGAGCTGATGATGGTATTAAGACGAACCAAAATTTATTGGACTCATAGGGTATCAAAACACCTTTGACAAAAAGCTTTAGGGCGTCAGCGATATACTGTAGACGGCCTTTGTAACCAACATAATTTGGACCAACTCTTCTCTGTAGTAAACTTAAAAATTTCCTTTCGATTAGAGTTAAGGATGCTATGACTAAGGTTACCAAAAGCATTAAAATAATGTTATATATCAATATAATAAATAATCCAAATATACCCATGATTAAAAAAAAAATTTATTTTTTATATTGCTCATACTCGTTGAAATAGTGTTGAGTTAAATAAGATCTTACCTTATAATTAGGTAATACGTTTAATTGTTTATTTACTAGTTGTAAGTACCTTATTTTGAATAAATAGTATTGTATTCTTTTATGTCATCTAGGTAAACCTAACGTACTATAAATTACAACCCTCTTTTCAATATGTGAATCCAATATCATAAAGAAAAAAAAGATAGCACCAACAAGAGCAATCATGTGACCAGTACTAGCCATACTATGTCATCCCATAAATACAGCAGGGTAATCATGTATTCTTCTTGGCATACCAGAAAAACCTAGCCAAAACATAGGTACAAAAGTTAACCAAATACCACCGTTATAGTAGATTAGATGCATGTATGCAAAAAAACGTGAATACTTTATTCCAAATAAAGCACCAAAGTAGTAGTAGAATCCTGTAAAACTACCAACTAAGACAACACCAGAAAGCATTAAGTGAAAATGCCCGATGACGAAAAATGTGTCGTGCATAGAAATATTTAAAGCTACGTGAGATAATCACATACCTGTAAAACCACCTACAAGGAAAACTAATATATAGGCAATTGACCATGCTAATACAACGTCGACTTTTAAAGCACCGTTTATAAGAGTAAGTGTTCAATTTACGACTTTAATTGTTGCTGGTAAAGAAATCATAATAGTGATGGTACTATATAGTGATCTACTTCTGTGGTCTAAACCTACAAGATACATATGATGACCTCACACAACGAAACCCATATATGCCATAACATAAATAGCCCAAATAAGGTGATGCTTAGAAGCAACTCTTCTTGTGTTTAAAAAAGGTAATGTCATATTTATGATACCGAAAGTAGGTATAATTAAAACATACACCTCTGGATGACCAAAGAACCAAAACAAATGTTGGAACAAAACGGTATCACCGCCATAGACAAACTCAAAGAATGTAGTTTGTCAATGTCTGTCCATTAATAACATAAACATGGAAGCACCTAAAACGGGTGTAATGATGGCCAACATCCTTAATGTTAGTAATAACGCTATTGTAATGAATGGTAATAGGACTCTTCTATTTCTTAAACCTGGCATAGCTAGTGTTCTTCTAGTTATCAATAAGTTGGTGAATGATACTGTAGTACTAACACCTGCTAAAATAACAGCAATTATTAAAAGATCTTGACTACCGACTCTAGTATACTTTGTATTACAAGAAAATGGTGTAATGAAAGCTCAACCAGCAGTTACAGAAGTTCTATCTGAACATTTTGTAACGTAAACCTTCTTACGTCTTTGGTTGGAAAGCCTTATAACGGAGTACCAAAAGTTTTCTGGATAATTTATTACATTATTCCACAGGAATGTCTTGAATGATCCTTGTACAGAACTATCAGAACCTTCGAAGACAGAAGCTTTAGCTTTGAATGGGATAATATGCTCACTAGCATCAAACTTCTTGAATGACGATAATTGCATTACGCTGTCATTATACTCAATTAAAGCATCACGTTTATGATTTTTGTCTAGCATTGAGTAATAGGATGAGGTTTTATCATAATATTTCCAAAACTGTTGTCTTAGTACAGCCGTCTTAGCTACCAAAAGGTATGCAAAAGGTTGTATTCAGAAACCAATACTGTTCAATCTGGGATAGGCGACATCTTTTGATCCTACATGGTAGGGTATTAAAAAGTTTGCGAAACCTCCAAAAAGTATAGGTACTACTACAAAGAAAACCATAATTAAACCGTGTGCTGTAATAGTCTGTAAGTATCTTGTGGAGTCTCCTTTAAAGAAAGGACTACCTGGAAAAGCCAACTCCATTCTAATCATAGTTGCAAGAGCTGCACCAGATAAAGCAGTTCACATACTAAATATGAAATAGTTTATAGCGATTCTTTTATGGTTAATAGTGTAGACGTATTTCTTAAGAATGTATTTTCTCCTATCATTTGCTTGCGTGAAAAGAACCTTAAACTTCTCTAAAAAGAGGCTTGGTTTAGTCACGAAACCGATAAATCCGGAAAAATAGAAAAAAAAATCAAAAAAGCCATTTTTGAGATCCAGTACAAGAAAATTTAATCTAAACAACACTTAAAAAACTAAAAAATCATATATGTAAATACAATAATACGATAATAGCGTAAAGTTGATTAAAAATGAGTTTATATAAATGAACCAGTATGTGTACACATATGCAGTTAGATAAAAATATTGAAATTTAATGTAGACTGTGTAACTGGTAAGAAGACTAGATACTGCAATGAGTACATAGATGCAATAAATGTGGTAGTTTATTAAAAGTAAGAAGATGGTGTTATAATTAACACATGATATTATTATTAATATTAGTAGTATTATTGCCATTAGTTTGTTGAGATACTTCTTATAAATAAATCCCTAATATTATGTTTCCTAAATTGGGTATTTTTAAAATGTAATGATGATTCGTGTCAGTAAAAATATGGATTTTCTTTAAATGATATATTTGATCCGACAAAAGTTGATACATAGTCTATAAAGCCCCAATAGTATAACTTAATATCATTGAAGAACAAAAACACACCTAATTTCCTATTATTAACAAAAAATCAAAAATAAGGCATATCCAGAGCCTTTCTAGTTGTATATTTAAACCAAGGGTACATGTACAGCCACGACATAATGTATATTATCAAAAAGTTTTGAAGGTTGGCGGCTAATAAAGGATATCTATACCTAGAAGACTCTAAACCACGCAATAAAAAAAATATCCAAAATATTACGGCGAAAACTACATGTCAGAATTTTGCAATTAAGCCTATAGTTACATAGTGGTTTACTATCCTTGTACGTTTAAATTCCAACTCGAGATTTCATAAATGCTCAGAGAAGTCGTAGACCCAATTAGAGTTTCCGTAACAATTCATCAAGTGGAAGAGTTGGTAAAATTCCAATCAAGAAATGTAAAGTAATATTACGGTTATAAACAATGCAATATTATTAGTCTTACTAAAAGTATTCCATTTTACAGATAATAGTAAAAGGTATGTCAGTATTATCAATAAAGAAGATAGGAAGATTTTAATTAAGAAATACCTCCAAGAATAAAAATGGGTCTTATAAATTTGGATATTGTCATATACGTGTATTGGTTCCTGGCTAGCGTTGAATATTAAATATATGAAGCAAGTGAATAGGGAACCCTCAATGGCTCAGAATATAATTAAAGTTCTTCTCCAAAACCTTTGTATTGCGCTAGTATAAAGCCTGTACTGGTACTTCTTAATGAAGAACACGAAGCCAGATATTAGTAAATAAAACATATTACCTAACAAAATGTAACCAAAAAAAATCTTACCAAATGGTAAGGATTTTAAAAAAAAAGAGAAGTAGATGAATAGTACTATAAACAACACAGGTAATAATCATAACCTTAAATGTTTTCATATAGAACGAGCGCCATATAAAAATGTTTGTGAAAACGAAAGTATACCCATGTTGTTGTTGAAAATATACATATTATTATTACTCAATTGAGATATTTTAACAGACATATTGCTAGTACGCTTATTCTTGTTTGATAGGTTCAAGCAGGCTGATGAAACAATTAAAAATGTGTAGTCAATTAAAAACCAAAAAAAACCGAAGTGGAGTAAAGTCTTCTCCCATTCCAGCTCTACGACATCATCATCAGATTCTGCGTGATCTAATTTACGAATTTTTAGAATAATTAGAAGCCAGTCTAAAATTAAAAAAATTACACATATCACGCGAATATTTTGGTAAAAAATTCTGTTTAATATTTTTGCTGAAGGAGAGGAAACTTTATACAAGAATAACCACATTAAAGGAGCACAAAGGAAGTGGGATTCGAACCCACAACGACGGTTTTGAAGACCGTGATTTTACCATTAAACTATTCCTTTTAAAAAAAAATCGATTTGACTAATAAAAAGGATCATCTAAAGAAGTCAAAAAACTTGGCCAATAATGTATTAGGTTCATATAACCTATATTTGAATATTTTTGGTAAAAAGAATGACCCGACGAATGCAATGAACAACCATCAAAGATAGGTAAAATTAAAAGAAAATTTATAAAACCAGTAGTAAAGACCGAAAATAGAAACGACACTAAGGTACATACAAAGGTAAACACCTGTTCTATAATTTTGACGACACCTAGAATACCTTCCTTTGTTATAAACTTTATTCTTTCTTATAAACTGAAACTCGAAGTTTTTAGACTCAGTCAGGGATATGTGTTTATTTATACTCGACGAGGAGTATTTTGGTGAAATAAGTAAGGGTTTTTTTATTGAAACAATACTTTTATAAAAAGTTTTTGTATTAATACACGTGATATGAAAACCATCATGTATTTTTAAAAACCCTATCTTACTGTAAGTCGTGAATTTGCTTTTTCACTCGCTTAAAAAGTACTGATTATACTCCTCTTCAGTCGATGGTCTCCTTAGTTTCTTTCACTTAGACCAAAAAAAATTAAATTCAAGATCGCTAAACTTAAAATGGTTGTAACTAAAGGGTGCGTTGTTTCCGGTGTAAGCGTCATTTATAAATTTAAGTGCTAAAACAGTGTTCGATTTTGGAAAAAAAAGGGATGATAGGAAATAATGATTTTTGTTTGGGCGGGCAAAGCCACAATTTGCGAGTAATGAGAATTTATGGACACAAAAATCTTTAAAATTGGAATTAGAACGTTCCCTGATGTATAGTAACTCATATATAACATATAAGTCCTTAGTTGACAGTTGTTCTAATTCTTCATTCTCATTAGAAAAATATGTGTTGGATGAAATATTACGAAACATTATTAAAAATTAACGTTAACGAAAGTTGATTAAAATAGTTATTTGGGGCAACGTAACTTCCGTTGATCTCAATTTTAGTACTGTTTCCACATATGTTCGTAACCTATAAGTTGTAACTCCCATGGAGTTCCTTTTATTAAAAAACTGTGTTGGTCAAATCAATTCGACGAGGGAACTTAAAAGGATTAGTTTTAGGAAGGAGTATAACATTAGTACAACAAAAACGTCTTCCAAAACACTATAAACTTGAGCGTCAAACTTACCTGAAAATAAAAATTCAAACATTTAAAAAAAATAAAAAATTATATATAAATATACTCCACCAACAGGTTCCCCTACCAGTACCTTGTGTCAACTTCACTCAAATTACTATTAAGCTTATCAATATAAAATACAAAAATGAAATTTAATGATTGTATATTTTCCAAACCTAACAATTTTTCGAGCGTGATGGGCGGTGTGTGCAAAATTTGACTATTAATTCACCGTAACATGCTCTTTACGATTACTAACGATTTCGACTTCATATTCTCGAATTTCAGAGAACAATCTGGACTAAGGTAGTTTTTAGGGATTAGCTTCAAATTGCTTTTTAGCAACCCATTGTCTCTACCCTTGTAACACGTGTGTAGCCCAACATACAAGGATCATAAGGACTTGACTTCAGTCATATAAATAAAAAAATTAAATTAAAATTTATTTATAGAGTTGCGTTCGTAAATAAAACTAAATTTTACATCTTACGACACGAACTGACGACAGCCATGCAATACCATGCAAACATATTACTAATAAATATAAATTATGTAACAAAATGTTTAAGATGTTGGTAAGGTTTTGCGTGGATTATCGCATTAAACCACATATTCCACCGTTCGAACAAATTCCCGCCAATTTTGTTGAGTTTCAACCTTGCGATTGTACTACCCAGGTGAAGTAATTTCGTTAGACTTTCTATTTTTAAAAATAGAAACATACTTATTTTTTACAGTATAGACTAGTAGGGTCTCAAATCCTATTTATTACCTATACTTTCATGCATGAGAGTCAGTTTTTTATAAAAAGTTGCCTTTGCCTTTAGAAGTAATTTTAAACTATGCGTATTTTATCACTAATTTAAAATTTCTACTTTTTTCTAAAAAACTCTACTTTATATTTAAATGTACAACTTAAATCGACTTATATAGTATGTACAAGTTAATATAAGAACCTACGCATCCTATACACCCAATCAATACGAACAACGCTTGTTACTCATGTATTACCGCGGCTGCTGGCACATGTATTGGCCATAACTTCTCTTCAGTTATAATAACATTATTTTAAACTGCGAACAAACTTTACGGTAAAAACCTTCATCATTTCCACTAATTTGCTGGGTCATACGTTAGTACATTGCCCAAAATTCCTCACTGCTGCCTGTGGTGGGGTTGTTTTCATACCCCATGTGGCTGATAGACCTTTAAGATCAACTAAACATCATCGACTTGTGTACTAAGACACAATTATCTAATATTGTTTGTAGTTTCTAAGAAATGTTAATACAAATATAAGAATGTAATTAAACTGGATTAAATACTTAAATAAAAGTAATTTTGATAACAACAACGAACAAAAACTATACTTAATTCTTAAGAATTACTTATAAAACATACAAATATTACTCACCTTTACGCTAAATAAAACAATCTATTTGTAACTTGCATGTGTTAAGCATTTAGTTAGCGTTCGTTCCAAGCTAAAATCACACTCAAAAAAAAAAATGTTGACATCCTAAAAAAAAGTAAGCTTTATTTTTTACCAAGAAAACTTCCTTGTAAAGTACTTAGCGACAGGTATATTGACTTTCTCTTTGTCAGTAGGAAATAAAAACTTAGGTAGTCCAAAAGTATGCCACCATACTAAAAAATGCTCGAAAGGTAATGCGCAAACTCTTATTGGCATATGATGATGATATCTACCGCAAACCTCAGCGCACTGGCCATAATATAAACCAACATTATCAATGTACAATGTGTGATGAGTAGCTCTTCCTGGTAAGCAATCCATTTTTAGACCAAGACCCGGAATATGCCAAGAGTGAACAACGTCAAAGGAATTAGTAATAACTGTAATATTAACATGTGCCGGTAAAACTAGAACTCTCCTCGACCTTAGTAATCTATTCCAATTAGCAACTTTTGTGGTGTCAAGTCTAGCTTTTGCTTTTTTCACCATTCTGTATTGTTTTGTGGGGTTACCGTAGTTTTCTTCGATAATGGACATGTCCTTTAAAAATGGATTACCTGAGTACTTTTGAGATGTATTGGACTCTTTGTCAAAAAATGTGACATTTTTTGGAGAGATACCATTTCTTTGATTGTACCTTTTTTGTTTAAAAGTTAGGTAAACCGTAGGTTTAACAGGTTTGTTAGCTAAGGTTGGATTGTTCTTATTGAACCTAAATCTGAATAATTCAACATCTTGGTGACTACCATTAACAAAAAAAAAGTCTTGCTTCGGGTACTTAAGTATCCTTATAGGTGTTGTTTTACCGAAGTTTTTCCTCACTGTTCTATTTTCGTCATCCAAATCAGGGTGTTGAACAACGTTCTTGAAAGAGTTATAGTTGTCTAATACTTGGCTTAAGAAAAACTTCTGGAATGAATCATGGTTGCTGATAGATCATAACCTAACATTCGAACCTTGTTGCCTCCTTAAGGTCGTCTTAAACCTCTTACCACGTAGAGGTTTTTGTTTCTTCATAAGTTTTGATTTTATAACTTCTTCGCTGGTAGACAAAAATAGAAGGTCTTTGTTAACTAGTTTAATTCTACCTGCTTTAACAAAATTGGCTTTATCAGATTTTAAGGACAAACTAACTAAATTAAAATTATTATTAATAATCATGCTTTTTGAAAAACCGTTGGTTTTAAACCTGGTGAAGTTTTCTGGTGTTAGTGGTAAACTTACAACTCTCTCCCCATTATTATTGAAAAGTAAGGATTTCTTAGTGAAGAGGTTACTCAGAAGAGATGTGTTTGCATTCTTCAAAAACTCAGTTTTGTAAACTGTAACTGGTGAAGTTATGTTAAATCTATTTTTTTTTGTTGCCTTCTTTCCTAACTCCGTTCAAAAATCCTTTGATCAACTATTGTAAGCTCGCATCTGCATTATATGCAGATAATCCTCGGCTGTCTGTAAATCACCAAAGGTAGCAAATTGTCACTTATTTCGTCCTAAATTACGAGGAGCAGAAAAAATATCGGATATATTTCTTAGATCTAATTTATAAATCCAGTACCATTGCTTAGCTCTTACTCTTAACGTAAATAAACTGGACTCACTTTGTCATTCAATTAATTTTAAGATAAAGTTGGAATTAATTAAAATATTTAAACACCATGTTACAGGTATAATACAAGTTAAAAGGTCACCTCATTTACCATGGGGTCTTAAAGTAGAAGCTATTCTTGGATTAAACTTTAACGTTCTGTATCTAAATACACGAGCTACTAATAAATAATAAAGTACCCAAAGAAACGCAAACCAAAATCACCACCAATATTGTCATTGGGTTAGATGGATCAAAACATCCGCCTTATTGTTAGAAAAACTCATATTAAAATTTTGTATATAAGATACTTCTGTTAAAATATTTCCTCACATATAACTATAATTTAATAAAAGAATATTTAGATTAAAACGTAAACTAAGAAGAAGAAAAGAAGTATTAGTAGTAACATGGTTAAAAATTTAAATATAGTATGTATGTGTTGTGTTTTTCTAAACTTGGAAAATATTAATGAAATCATTATGGCAATGACAGTTATATTGATATAAGAAAAGTTTAACAAATAGCCATAAGGCGAGCTCACCGTAGCGTAATAATTGCTAAGCACCGTGGTGTTAATATAATCGCTAAATAAGAAGTTGCCTGACATGAAACACCTTAGCATAAAAAAAATAATTACGTATGCGGAAACGAATAAACAAAAAATAGAAAGCGTACCAGCCACAGAGGAATTGGTATAATACTTAGAACTGTAGTTATTTTTATTTAAGTTAGTGTAAAGGGATTTGTTGCCCTTTTTAAAGTCGTTAAAGATATTAGTGACAAGTTTATAAGAGTAAAATAATCCGGAGAATGCGCCAACCAAAGAGTGAAATATAACAAAATAATATACGTACATGTGTGTACCTAAGCTCTGAAGCAACAAATGTTTAATAAAAAAACCAAATGTGAATGGTAAACCAGCGAGATTTAAAACTCCTATGACAATGCAGAAGTATTCGAACGGTAGGTATTTAACTAAACCACCCATTCTTCTAGTATCTTGATACCCCCTACATACACGTAAAACATTACCAACGCACATGAAAACACCAGCTTTAAAAAACCCATGAACATATAAATATAGAATGGTGAACTCGTTCATCTCAGTAGAACATAAAACCATTAAAAAACCACAATGACTAATTGTAGAATATGCAAGCGTTTTTTTAATATCGGATTGTGCTGAAGCGCACACACCTCCATAAGCGGCCGTTAGTGATCCTACAATCGGGATTAAAAACTTGCTAAATTCTGTAGAATCGAATATAAAATTAAATCTTAGTATTAGGTACACACCGGCAGAAACCAAAGTAGCTGAATGTATTAAAGATGAGGCTGGAACGGGCGCTTCCATAGAATCTGGTAACCAAGCGTGACCACCGAATTGTGCAGATTTAATAAAAGCAGCACCTATAATTATTATTGATAAAAACTCTAAAGAGTTTATTTGAGTACCGAATAAACTTATAGTATGGAATTTGTGGGTACTTACTTGCTCGTTTATTGATTGTATATCAAATGTGTAAAATATGCTAAATGCGGTCACTAAAAACATAAACATAAAAAAGTCGCTGACTTTGTTAAATGTAAATGCTTTGAAGGCTGATTTCAAAGTTGCCGTCTTTGTGGTCCAAAAGTTGATCAAACAAAAGGAAGTAAAACCAATTAACTCCCAGCCTAAAAATAACATGACTATATTACCAGAAGTAACTAAAAAAATCATACTAATGACAAAAGAAAGTAAAAATAAAAGAAATCTGTCTACAAGAGGCTCATATCTAAAATAAGAGAAAGCATATATAAAGACAAAAAGAGATATTGTAGTAGTTAATAGCATAAAGCTAAATGATATCGTGTCTATAAAAAAATAGAAATCAGTTTTAATGTTAAGACTTAGGAAAACTCAATTAAACACCTTTATTGTAAAAACTTTCTGGTTCACAAGAATCGTTTTTGCGCTTAATAAAAGCGATAACCAAAAAAAGAAAAGTGTTCATATGTTGAGTTTGTAAATACCTTGTAATCCTAAATAACTGAAAAAAAACCAACTTAATATTACAGACATAAAAAATAAAAAACCGAAGAAAAAAAATAGTGGTAACTCGGTCATACCTGATATATCAAAACCACTGTTGTAAAATACCTCGACATTACTTTTTAAATCGTCACAAAAAAGTTTAATGAACGAGAAGTTAGGGTTTTCAACCCTGTACTCAGTGCATGCATTAAGTCAAGCATACCCAAGCTTTAAAAAAACTTCGTAATAATCTAAATGTACAATATTGTACAAACCTATTTTAAAAAAAGCTATGTGAAGTAACTTAACAACATTATCTGGATTAAGAAACGTTACAAAGATGTAAAATAAACCGGAATATGTGGTTGTATCTCAACAAATTATGCGTTGAAATTCAGAAGCGAAAACGTAATTATGGGCGATGTTTAACAAATTTTCAAATATAAGCAAATACACAAGTAGGAGAGTAAAAATAATTGTTACGTATCTCTTAATGCATTTAAATATCGAATCCCTATACCTATATAAGGTGAAAAATAAGAAATCTATAAATTTTTTCCATAAAAGAATGTACACCTTTTTTAAAAAAGCATAAAGTGTGCGCTTTTTATGGTCAAAGGTTAACTTAATGTTAATTAGTTTTTGAGCGACTGCCGGGTGATTATCCAGACTTATTTGAATATACTTAATTAAACTTGTAAAGAAGGGTTTTAAATACTCACCACAAAACCACCAAGGTATAGTGATTAAAGCGAATAAGAGAAAATTTATTATTTTGACAAGGGATGGTGTTAGATACAGAAACAAGGGAGTAAGACTCCTTTTTAAGAAGCGGTAAATCACTGATGAATATTTAAAAATTAGCTTTGCTAAAAAAAGTGAAATAATCCACACGATCTTTGTTACAAAATAAAGCAACTTGTAAAAAATTGAAAATATAAACTCTTTTATCTTCCCATATAGCAGTTTGACGATCGTTTATTTAATCCTTACATTTTATAATATATTACAATAACATACTATGCATAAAGCCCAAAACAGAATCTAGATTTATTAAAAAGGAGTAGTAATACTCATAGTTATTTATTGTATTGGAGCAAAATGCCACTTTGTTAAAAGTTAATATTTTCAAAATCTACTTGTAGTTTGTAATTAGATAGATTGCAATAACACGTTTTTATTGAGTTTGTGGTTGGAAATTTGATTTGTTTTAATGAAAACATAATAAAGGAAATATTCTAACAACAATGGTCTTCTAAGTGCGGGGAATGCTAAATAACATAAAATAAAACAGTCTGCACCGAACAAACCTCAGTTACCACCAAGTCTGTTATAAAATCTACCGTAAGGTAAAAAAGAAGAACCATATAAACAACACATAACAAACAATGCATATGTAGTTTGATGGTAAACATTAGACTCTAATATAAAATAAGAACTAACATAAGCATTAGATCTCTTTAATTTACTTCTTAAGAACAATACACTTCTTTTAAGGTAATTATTCTGCTCGTTAGTACCGTGGATTGTTGGTTGAAAGAATAGTAAGAAGAACAATAGTAATAGTCCAAACACACCTGTCTTGTGGTATGGGCAAGCAATTAATCATGCCATAAAAGGCCTAAAATACCAATGTGGAGCAACACCATAAAATCTAACATCAGTTACAATACCGATGTCCCCTCACATAAAAATTTCATAGGACAATGCCTCATTTTCAGCGTAATACAATCAACAAAAAATAGATATTATTAAAAACATATCTATAACACCACTTAACTCATTCGATAAAGCTTCATCCCACCAAATCATTTCGGTCTCTAGACCGTCGAATGTGGTCTCGTTTTTCCAATCATAATGCATATCAACGCCATGCAGTAAGGATAAATAAGTTAAAAAAAATGCAGATAAATAGTGAGCGTATGCTAATCTAACCATCGTATCAGAATTTAACTGTTTATCTGTGAATATCCATCAATAAAATTTACCGTAAAACATGAAGAATGTGTGGAAAATGTTTGCAGCGATAGTTAAGGTAATCTCACTTAAGTGGGTACAACATAAAACAAGACCTAAGAAAACAACAACTTGAAATACTAAGAAACTGAATACTCCACTTTTTCAAGTAGCCTCGTGCTCATATTCAAAGACATTTAAATAAAGTTTTCTAAACAGATGTAACCAAGAAAAGACAAAGATTAGATCAACACCTCTTTCATGCATTCAAAAAAAATCATCAGAGTACAAGTCTTCTAAATCCTCCTCATTTCTAACAATGGGTACGATCATAGGCTCAGGTATGAGACTAAAAGAAAGCATTGTACCACTCACAAGGTTGGCGAAAATCGTTAAAAACGTAAAGAAGCCAAAAAGTGAGTTGATGTCATGAAAGGACACCGAAAGTGTAGAGAAATACTTTATAAGGTTACCGACGTTGATGTTCATATAATTACCGTAAGACCACATAAAAGCAACTCTAACTTTAATCCTCACTAATATGGGACCACACATACCTGTTTATAGAGGTCTTTTTAGTGCTATTTACTTCAGAGAAATTATTAAAAACGTCTAATTCAAACGATTTTTTAAAGTTTCTAAAAAATATTGTTATAATGAAGCCAATACAGAATTCTAAGCCAGCTAGAGCTAATAAAAAGAAAGATGTAGACGTCAACATAAGGTCATCGTTGATAGTCCCTGCTATTGATGTAAAGCTATATAATACAACTCACATGACCTCAGAGTAAAGTATAATAACTAATAAATTCTTACTATTTAATAAAAACATAAAAGATGTTATTCAAAATAAGAACGTACAAAAATTAATTCAAGTTAGCAAAAAAAATACTAAAGTAATTTAAATACATTGAGTGAATACTCAGACAACGTATTGAGTAATTTACAGTTCAACAACTGTCGAATTGTTGTAAACCACCTGGTCTTCAAAAAAATTATAAAAGGTATCAGAAAATCCTTCGACAGGATAGTCTTTTAAAAGCGGACTCTCTTGTTTAGAATAATCTAATAATAATCTTCTGGTATCTGTTTTTAGGTTGTAAGATATTTTAAACATCTCACCAGCTTCTCTTTCAAGCCAGCCAGCGCTTTTGAATATTTTATCTATAGAGGGGATTTTTGTGCCAGAACAATTGTTGTAAGTTGTAAAAAGAACAATTTTGCTTTTAAAGGTGTAAAAGTAATATACATAAAACAATAGTAATGTATTTTTAAAAAAAAAGTTAAATTTTTTTAAAAATTCAAGCTTCTTTTTATTGTCGATTGCAGAATTCTCCAATAACGTTGAATTAGAGAAGAAAACCTCATTTTTGAAGAAAAGGTTAATGCTGTATAACCAAGATTTGTTTAGATACAATATAAAACTATTTGGACTAAAGCTCTCAGATGTTCAAATGACAGGATTTATATTTTCAAAAACAACAAAAATACTTAATGGTAATGTGTATTTCTTGTACACCTTTTAATATATCTAATGAATGGCAGTTCAAAAAAGTCACAGATCTAAGGGAAAGATTTCTTTAAGAAAGAACTTTAAAAAAATTACTTTTAATTTTAAATTAGCGTCTAAAAAAAATTTCAAAAAAAGCCAAAATGGGTTTCTAAAAATTTTCTTATAAATAGTCTAAAAAAGTGGGTGACGCGGTTATTTTTTTCTTTTTAAAAAATGTTTTAGTATTTTCGTTAATATTTTGAGGCTTATTACTGTTAAGCAGTTACTTTTATAAAATAAAAAATCAAAGCAGCAAAAGACATTTTTGTGAGTGTGGTTTTAAATCTCTGTCGGATATAAACATTCAAATAAATGTAAACTTTGCTATGTTGTGCATATTTCTTATATTATATGACATTGAATTCACTTTACTATTCCCCACTTTATTTAACATATGGAACATAAATGTAATGCAATACCTATACTTTGTAACGTTTGTTTTACTAATAGTCGCATCTTTGTTTTATGATTGGCAAACAAATTCATTAAGTTGACAAATATAAAACCGAAAATGGTTTTGGTGGGTATGGCTCAACGGTAGAGCGTCAATTTGTGGCATTGAAGGTTGTAGGTTCGAATCCTACTACTCACCCTTTTGCCTTTAGCTAAGATAACATTCTTTAGTAAAAAAAAGATATGAAGAAAAAAGTTTAAAAAAAACATAGGATTAATTTTAATTACAAAGCTAAGTAACATTAATTTAATTTTAAATAAAAAAATAAATATCTATAGAAAGTACATAGGTGAAAAATCACAATTGACGAAGGCACATTCGTACGATTCAAATAGTTCTATTATAAACATAAGTCAAAGATCCTTTAATCCCAAAGCTACAATAACTGTTAAAAACAATTTTAACGTTAATACTTTCTCAGTAGGCTCTATAATAAAGTACTTTAAAATAAAGCAAAGCAAGTACATAAGAAGGGGTTTGAAAGGAACCAAGATCTTCCTGAATTTTTTAAAAAATGTTTTTCTTAAAAAATATTCCCCTAAACCTAACACCTATAAGTCAGGACATGTTTTATTTATAATAAATGGGTTTGATTATAATTTATTTTTTTATAAAAAAAATCTTAAGAATTTCTTAAGCGACTCAAAATTGCTAAAATTCTACTTTTTACTCAATTTAAAAATAAGCTTTACCAAAACAAAGGACAAAAAAGTCAAGTCCATCAAAAAAAGACTTAAGAAAAAAATAATGGCAAATTTTTTGAAGAATGTAAGGTAAAAACGTAGCGATATTTTTATATAAATATAAACCTCTTTACGTCCTTTATTGTTATAATAGGTTTGCTTAAAATACTCATGGGCAATAAAAAGTACTCGCATATATACTTCACAAGTGTTATTTATTATTGCATGGTTTGTGTAGTTAGTCAAGTAGGATTAAGTTTTTTAAATATATCTAACTACTACCAAATAGTGAGTTTTTTAAATACCAGAAGTAATATACTTATCATTTACTTAATAGTCTTTTTTATACTTTTAAATAAAAACAAAATTTTAAAACCCCTATGATTACTTTTATTACTATTTGTTATAATATTAAACGGTAATTTTGTTGAAAACAACAAACTGCTTTTTGATTGGATGATTCAATCGCCTAATAATTTGAATATGAATCTTATGAACGGTATTATGCTGATACACCCTATGATATTGTATTTGTTTTACGCATACTACCTATATGTAATATCTTTTGGTATTTCGCGAATGCGCATTAAAACAAAGTATTATGCAAATCCGAGTAAGTACTTAGATTACATAAACATATCACTTATAATATTTTCTATAATATTGGGTTGTTGATGAGCAGAACAAGAATTATCTTGGGGTGGTTGATGAAGTTGAGATTTCGTAGAGTTATTAGCATTAAACTTTTTTTTGTACTTTTACAGCGTATTACACCAAAGCAAAACTACAAACTTCATGAAGACATACAACCACATTCTAATCAGTTTAGTTATAATACTAGTAGCGATAATGTCAGTTAGGTTTAATATAATTAATTCTATACATAATTTTGTAAACCTTCAATCACAAAACCAGTATTTTTTTTACATTGTAACTGTGGTACTAGCACTAACACTAATAATGTTTGAGAGCATACTTAAAACTTATAAAAGTAAAGAAGTAAGCACCTTATATTACTTGGTAATAGTTTGTATTTTATATCTGTATATAGTTTTTTTTTACGATTTAGTGGATTTAAGCATTTTCGAGTGAAACAACCTTAAACTAATTACTATGCACAACCTATATATATACATAGTTGTTTTGCTGCTATTATTGTACTTGTTAAAATGCGGCACTAATCTTAATTACTACTCATTGCTGCTGCTTTGCATTGCTCTAAATTGAAATACATCACATTTAGACGTAACCTTTATCGTAATAATATACCACCTTATTATGTCTAATGTGAATTTTTCAAAAAACAAGGATGCAAGAGTTTTGCATATATGCATTTTAACTTACCTATATGTAACATTTTACCAGATATACACTTTTGATAAGAGTGTAACCTGCTTCATTCAAAGATACAATTACATTCTAAAATCGAGTAACCAATCAACCTTAAGTAATTCATACACCGTCGATTATGGAAGCGATTTTTTTAACAGTGTTGATAGTAATATATATTACATACAAAACATACGTTGTAATCCAAAACCATTTAGTAACGATTTCTTTAAAAACGTTTTCGAGAAAAAAATTTATTTAACTAACAAGCAAATAAGTGAATTCTATAGTTATAATTTGCAAGAGTTGCTGCAATTAAGTGGTCTTTGTATTTATGTTTTACTTTTTTTAATGCTTGTTTCTATACTTATGTTTTTTATTAGAAAAAGTCAATTAGTTGTATTGTAACATTATACTTTATAAAAGCATTGAACTAAGCTACATATAAATAACACCCACAAATTACATAAATATAAAATGTAGTGTGTAAAAAACTCCACTAGAATGCTCTACTTTTATGCGATTTAACGTGAAAAACCAAGAAACAACCTCATTCAAGAAACGATATAGTATGGGATATAAATTACCCTCACTAATATTCGGTGTCTTTTCATTTACTTTATTAAAAAGTTATAACATAGAGTACATATATTTGTATAATTTTAGAAAGTCTTTGAAGAAGTACTACAGTTTTAAAAAAAGTAAAGTTAAGAAAGTTTGGTTATTCCTACATAGGAACTACCCACTAACTAAGAAGTCAAAAAATGCTAGGATGGGAAAGGGGAAGGGTACGATAGCAAGGTATTGTTCCCGTATTTTGCAAAACCATAATCTTTTCGAATTTACGGGGTTCAATCTCAACGAACTAATCTCTTTAAAAAAAATTTTAAATAAAAAAGTAGGTATACCCATTAAGATTAATACAAATTTTTTTTTGAATAAATCCTACAAATGTACAAGCTTTAATGAAAACTTCTTTGCTTTTAAAAAATATCAAAGATAGTAGTGTCTCCATAGTCGTAGAATTTGACAATAAAAACTATTTTTAAAAGCCATTTTAAAATTAAAAAAAACTTTAATAAGGATAAAGAAAAAGCTGTATTCGTAAAAAATATGGTGCTATTTTTCTTATTTACGAAGATATTTTTTGCGAACTGTACTACGAGTATAATGTTTCAAAGAATAAAAGCCAATCAATTAAATATATTAAAAGCCCCCTCAAGACACAAAAAGTTCTTCCATCAAATTTGCGTAGAACTTTTTGTAGTTAAAGTTTTTTATTATTATGATTGTACACATCCTATAGCACTCGTCAGCTTTCCAAATTTTTTTAAAAAAATGGATGGTATTTTTTTGAAAGTTGGTTTAAATATTTTAACAAGAACTAAGTTCTTAGTAGAAGGTAACTTTAATATTGTTGATTTACTGTAGACAGTTTTTCAAACACACAATCAATATTTTTTAAAAAATTATTCTATCATTTTTGTTCGAAAAATACTCATTATATTTAATAAGATCTGGCAAAATTTCATTAAGAACCACTTTTTTGAAAAAATTCAAATCACCTTTTTATGTTTTTCTTTTTACTTCACATGTGCAATATATGTACAATAAAGTATTTTATGCAAACAACTTTACTAATATTAGTTGCAATATTAGAGACATTAACACATATTTGCAATAAAATTACTATACTTTCTTTGGTTTCACTAAGCTTTAATGATTTTTATTTTATATCCAGTACAGTATTATTACTATCTGGTTTATGGCTTTTTTTTTTTAAACTTAATTCAAATAACGTTAAAATTTCAACTGAAAATAAGTCTAACGTTAATGTAATAAAAGTCAACTCAAACAGTTCCCTTACGGGATTTTACTACTATCTAATATTATTGTGCATTTTATGCACGTATACGATCCGTGGCAAAAATTCTGTGGTTTGGTTTGATCATTTCAACTTAAACAATTTCTCTGTGAGTCTTTTATACATCTTTTTAATCGTTGGTTTTTTAATAACGTTTCTATTAAAAGTGATAACTAAAAAAACTAACTTAGTGAAGTCCATAGACTATTTATTCTCTATTAATAATTTGATATTATTACTACCTTACTTATTTTTTGTAAATACCATTTTCACGTTTTTATTTTTGATTGAATTAATATCCGTAATACTTCTATACAAATTAATATCATCTAAAATATGATTTAAAAACTCAGTAAAATCTAAAACAGTTAATAACAATATCCCACAAAATTACATTAATATGGTATTCTTTCAGTATTGAGTGACTTTTTTTTCGACAATATTTATTATATACTTTTACATAAACATATTTTATATGTACGGTACCAGTGATTGGTTTTTAATACAATTTCTTAAAACAACCGAATACGAAAACAGTAATACCGCCACCGTAATGCTTAAAATGCTTTTAATCATTTTCTTACTAAGTGTTTTCTTTAAGTTAGGTATAACACCATTCCACCTTTTTAAGGTAGAAGTATATAAAGGCATACCTTACCTTTCCATATTTTTTTACACAACTTACTATTTCGTAATTTTCTTCCTATTTTTTTTATTCCTACTGTCAGATTATTTAGGTGCTTTCACATCACAGTATTACCTATTCTTAATTTTACTACTATTTGCAGGTTCTTTTTACGTTATTGTCTTACTATTTGATGTGAGCTTCTTAAAGGCCTTTTTCACTTATAGTACTATCATAAATACTATCGGTTTTTTTGTAGTCTTTTTATCAAGTTTGTAAAAACCCATGTAAGTTAAGCGACTGCTCCCACCAAATGTAGATTTTGAAATTTTTTTTACAAAACAATAGTAAAAGACCAACCTTGGTACCATTTGTGTCTCTTGAATCTAAAGCTAAAAAACTTGAGGACAAAAATATTAACTGTAACTACACTTTAGAATTCCCCAAGTTTTTCTTAAAAGACGGTCTACTTGTGAAAAGCAAATTGATATTTAGTAATGTTATAAGAAACTTCACAAACTTTATCTATCTAAACAATAATTTCGTATACGATAATTACCCAAACATTAAATGAATAGTAGAGGATTTAATTGACAAAAAAAGGAACTTTAATTATATTTTTGAGATCACAACTAATTTAATAAAACCACCTTTCGTAGTTAAGTCGGTACTCATACCAAAAAAGCTTAGAAAGAAAACAAAACAAAAGTACATAATAAAAATAGTTTACAAAAATGAACACAAAAGACTTAAAAATGCTTATAAACAGTTGCACTACTACAGTAATAAGTTTACCGATAGCAAATTTCAAGTTAGGCTTTATAAATCCACTATGTTTTCGTTCTTAGATTGAAAAAATTCCTACCTTTTTAAATTAAAAACTATGGTCTTTAAAAAATTTTTCAAATTTTAACATTCATATGTTACTTGTTTTAGCTGTTAAAACTTATGTACTCGGTGGTTGTATGACACCAATCGCTTTTGCTGTCCTAGGAACAGGAATTTTATTTGGTTGTTACAATTTAGCTGTAGCAAGGAATCCTGAAGAAAATGAGAACTTATTTAACGCTACTTTAATGGGTTTCGCATTAATGGAGACATTCGTCTTCACTTCACTTATTGTTGGTTATTTAATTTACTCTTTATAATATAATAATTTTTAATGTACATTTATGTGTTATATAATAATAACTTTCAAAACGCTTATAGTTTGTCTTATTGCCATCGCAATTAGAGGTACATTACCCAGATATAGGTTTGATCAAATTACTCAATTGAACTGAAAGCATTTCATTTTTGTGTGATTGGGTTACTTAATTTGTAATTTCAGTTACTTCATGCTTTTCTTATAAACATTCTAGGTTCGGATAGCTCAGTGGTAGAGCGTTAGCCTGAAAAGCTAAAGGCCGTTGGTTCAAACCCAATTCCGGACATGTGACATTTTATGTGCTTTTCACCTGATTACTTATTATACATGATAATTTTATCGTCTCTCCAAAAACACTAATATTAATATATCTTTACTACGTTAGCGTTGTTTTTCCGTCTTCTGAGAGTAATGTAATTTTGGTTTTCAATACTAAATACAAGTTTTTTAAGTCGCTAATCCTCTCAAATAAGATTTTAAAAAGAATGTTCAAAACATGTTACTTAATATTAAATTATGCTATTATGAGGAACATTAAATGAAAACCGATTTTTAAAAAATCATCTTATTTTGGACTATACAGGTCAAACAGAAACCAGTGATTAAATAAGTAAATAAAATGTTAAATATGTTGAATATAAACTTAATCTTTTTAATTAAAAACCTCAAAATTAACAAATTAGTCGAAGTGTGTAAACCAAATACGTTAAGATTACATATGCCTCACACAAACATGTTTTTAGAAAGAGTCCATAAAAGAAACAATTTAAAGAATATTTTTTTAAAAAAATCGGTAACATCATTTAGAGTTTTTAAATTTACAAAAGGTTTAAAAAAAATCCATTTCTTCATTTTTTTAAACAAATTCTTAATCAATTTTTTAGAAAATTTTTTTAAATTAAAAGTAATATTTAACTTAAAAAAAGGCTCTAATAGGATTTTGGTTAAACAAATTAGCTATAGAAAGTTTTCCCTAAAGTACTTTAAAAAAAACTTAAAAACCTCGAAGCAAATCATCGGTGTTTTATACTACTCATTTTTATTAAAAGACGCATCTATTTTTGTAAATTTTTTTAAAAAAATTTTAGAAAAGGTAAATTTAAAACTTCACAAAAAGATGTTCTTAGGCCTTAAAAAGCTGGTGAAGGACTTATTCAAACCCATATTCAATTACCTTGGATTACTTGGCATGTTCTTTAATATTAAAGGTAAAATAGGTGTTAGTGGTAGTGCAAAAAAGAGAAGATATTATTTTAGCTTCGGTAAGCACAGCATAACTACTAGATCACTTAAAGTTGATTATAAACACACACCGGTGTGAACCTTTACAAGTACGTTAGGTTTCGGCTTCTTTTTGTTCTTTTAAATTTACTTCTTACCTTTTTTTTTTAACAGCACTTGTCTGGATTTCCTTAATCCTTTTTTAGTGAAAATGTTTATTCTTCTAACGTTTAGTATAGTGTTGACTATATCTTTATTTTTATAAGTGTATTTAATGTACATCTTGTACTTTTTAAGTTTTTTTAAAAATATGTTCTTCCACCAAATTGTTGTTGTGTGGGCCCTGTTAAATAACAGTACAAGACTTTTCGTACTGTTTTTTCTTATCTTATAACCCTTACCTGAAAACTTTATCTTAGCAAAATCACATAAGTAGAATTGCTTTAAAAAAAATTTTACCTGATGTAACGCAGTCCTTGTACTAAACTCTTTGAACGTTAATTCCACACAATTATCTTTGTTTAATATTGCTTTCGTATTTCTAGAAACTTTGATTATAGAGTAGTAGTTACTGTTATACACGTATACATACACCTGATCACTTTTATAAAATATACTTATATTAAAGTTATTTAGAAATAATATTTCTTTGAATACCACTACCAGTTGTTTTTTTTAAAGTTTGTGAATTTGTTCTGAAGTATTAGCGACTTTACAGTATACCTCGAAAAGTTTAAATTATTTAATATACTACTTCTTTTACCAGTGTAAAGGCATATCTTGTGCTTTCTAGATAGAAAAAAATTTTTTTTAGTTCTTTTATTCATCATATAATTGCTGTAATTTTTTATACCATTGTGCAAATTATTATTTTGACTTACGCTTTTTAGTATATTTAAGTAAATTTCGTCCCTACTAATATTAATTCTTATTATTTTTTCATGCATGATGTTTTTTATGTTTTTATTCATTTTATTATCTGTCAACTTCACCAAACACTACGTCTATTGTACCTATTAATGCGACTAAATCTGCTAGAAAATGACCCTTTGCTATTTGTGGCAAAACGTGCATATTTTGATACGCTGGTGATCTAACCTTACATCTATAAGGCATGTTTGTATTGTTAGATACAAGCGAAACTCCAAATTCTCCTTTAGGGGACTCTACTGACTGATAAGTTCAATTAGGTGCTATTTTATCACCTTCACTCCAGTGCTTAAAATGTTTTATAAGACTTTCCATACTATTGTAACTATTTTTTAAATTGTGTCTGTTCCAATAACTTGGGTTGGTATACTTAATGATATTGTGGGGGCTTATATTAGAATAGTTACTTGTTTTACTCACAGTATTTAGTTTCTTTTGCTTAATTATTTTATATATTACCTGATTAACAATGTTTAAACTCTCAGCCATCTCGTTCATTCTTATTAGGAATCTATCATATGAGTCACCATGTTGCCCTAAAAAGCCTCTGAAATTTAAAAAGTAATAGTTGGAGTAGGTCTCTAACTTACTCAACCTCAAATCTCTCTTTATGCCTATTGATCTTGACATTACACCTGTAAGTCCATAGTCTAAACATGTTTGGTAATTAAATATACCTATATTAACTAACCTATGTTTCCATATTTTATTGAATGTCAGTATATTATGCATCTCATTTAGTGTTGTAAAACAATTTCTAGTAAAATCCAAAATATCCTCAATTAAAAACGGTGAAATCGAGTCTAAGTTCACTTCGTTAGGTCTGTAAAACGCTGCATGCATTCTCGCACCCGAAACCCTCTCATAGAATTCCATTATTTTTTCCCTTTCTTCAAAAGCCCAAAATATTGATGACATGCTACCTACGTCTAATGCGTGACAAGCTATAGCCAACATATGGTTCAGAATTCTGGTTAATTCGTCGTATAATGTCCTAACTTGTGAACACGTGGACGAGTAGTTTGTCGTACCCAATAATGACTCTATCGCTAAGCAATAGGCGTGCTCTTGCACCATCATCGAACAGTAATCAAATCTATCAAAATAAGGTAACGATTGCAAATAAAACCTATCCTCCATCAATTTTTCAGAACCTCTATGTAAGAGGCCCACATGTGGGTCAGCCTTTTCAACTATCTCACCATTTAACTGCAATATTAACCTTAATACTCCATGCGCTGCAGGATGCTGTGGTCCAAAATTTATATTCATTGTTTTTATATTTTTCATATTCGTTATATCTTTTGGTACATTTGGCTTCCAAATTTGGAATATACTTCTATTCATGTATTTTATTTGTTTTTTCAAAGCTCACTACAACAGGCTTTGAACAGCCCATATTATGGTATTTCTATAATATACCTAAATATATTTATATACGTTTTTTTATTATACCTCTTTTTTAGTTTACTGTTCTTATATGATATAAAAAAAATAAAGACACTGAACAACTTAAAGGTTTTTAACAAATATAACTTCACATCACTAACAATTGTTTTGACTATTTTATCTATGTCTGGTATACCTCCACTAATAGGATTTGTCGGTAAATTTCTACTTTTCAATTTTTTATTTTTAACACAAAAGTATATCTTTCTATTCGGTTTTTCTATTCTAAATTTCTTTTCGATATACTTTTACGTACAAAACTTAAGGTTTTTAGTTAGTAAAAGCCAAGCTAATTTTTTCTTAATATGTGGTTATTATGTTTTGTTCAACAAAACCATAATAAATATACTTGTTATTTTAAATGTATTTAATTTTTTTAGCATAATATATGTAGAAGACGTACTGTATATGGTTATTAATATATTCTTATATAAAAACGCGTAGTCATCCGAAATTATTTTATTAACTTTGTCAACAATTTCACAAATTTTTAAGAAACCAAGATTTTTTAAAAAAAAACTCAACCCAATATTAAGTGATAGACCTCAAATAAAAGGTGTTGTATTAAAGGTACGAATTACTACACCGAGAAAACCTAATTCTGCAAGACGTCCCGTCGTTAAGGTACTATTTTCCAATAAAGTTCAAAGGGTTGCTCATATCCCGGGCAAAGGCCACAATCTTAGAAAGCATTCTGAGGTTTTAGTCTCTGGTGTTGGGGCTCGAGATTTACCAGGTGTCCATTTTTCTTGTGTGAGAGGTGTTTACGATTTTTCCCCTGTTTTTGGAAAGGTCAGACGTAGGTCTATATATGGTGTTAAAAGACCGGATGTACTGAAGAAGAAACTTAGAAGAAGATTTCGAGTTTAAAGATGCAACCCTGATTTAGTTAAAAATGAGAGTAGATTATGTAGTTACGCCAGCAAAAGCGGTTGTTTCTTGAGCAAGACAAGGGTCATTTTGGCCCTTAACATTTGGTTTAGCTTGTTGCGCTGTGGAAATGATGCATGCTACGGTTAGCAGGTATGATTTCGATAGATTTGGTGTTATATTTAGACCAACCCCAAGACAAGCAGATTTTATCATAGTTGCGGGTACTCTAACAAATAAAATGGCACCTGCCCTTAGAAGAATATATGAACAAACCATGGATCCAAAATGGGTTATATCGATGGGAAGTTGTGCCAACGGTGGTGGTTATTACCATTACTCGTACAGTGTTGTACGTGGGTGTAACAGGATTATACCGGTAGATATATATATCCCTGGATGTCCCCCAACAGCAGAAGCCCTAATGTTCGGCGTTATACATTTACAAAAGATTGTGTTTAGACAAATTAATGAAGAGGGTAAAAAACTTGATAGAAAACAAGGTTTTGATAAATACCTTTAGGAAAGTGAAGGCAAGGAACTATGTAAACAAATCAACACTAAAGAAAAGAAGTTTTTTTTTTTTGAAGTTTAAGGTTGTTAAAGCAAGTACTGTCAACACCAATTTATCAATTAAAAATTTCTTTAATAGTTCGTTTGTTGAACATTATATTGTCCCCAACACAAAAGTTAATTTATACTTCAAGCATCACAAGTTTATCAAAAGTACAGTAATGTTCATTAAATTAGATTTTTAATAAGGTACACAAACCCACTACTACAACACAACGATTTAAAAAATCTATCTTTTTATTAAAGTACAGAAAAGTTAAAAAACATTTTAAAGTTTTCACTAAAAATAATTCCGGTAGAAACAATAGCGGTACAATAACTGTATTTTCCAAAGGGTTTAAAAAAAGTACTAATCTAGTACCTTTGGTGAACCCCGTTACTTGGGACAAACATTTATCATCAACAGTATCCATATTCCGTGCTAAAAAAAAATTAGTAACCCTTAACAAACATATAACAGGCTCATTCTCTATAAAACCGCTTATATTAGGCGTGTCTTTAGGTCAACTTACCTTCACTTCAAATTTACCCAAAAAATTTTGAGTAAACGATCTCCCTGGTAGCCTAGTCCTCTTAAAGTTCCTATCCAAGTTCAGTGTGCTTTCAAATATTTACGTAAATGGGTGTAGAAAATATTCACTATCTAACGGTACCTTTTCCCAGATTTTAGAATTCTTTTATGATTTTAACTTAGTAAAGGTAACATTACCATCCAAGCAAACTAAATTGTTATCCGGGTGAAACTTCGCAATTATTGGTAGAAACGCACAACAAGATTTTAAATACAATAGGTTAGGGAAAGCTGGTATTAATTACCTCTCGGGAAAAAAGCCAAAGGTCAGAGGTGTTGCAAAAAACCCCGTAGATCATCCGCACGGTGGTAGAACTAAAACGAATCAACCTGAGGTTTCCCCATGAGGATGAATAGCTAAACGAAATAAATAATATTTTTTAAAATGGCGAGGTCAAGTTGAAAATTTAATTTTATAAACTCAAATATTTATAAAAACATTTTTTTAAATAAATTTAAAGCATTCAAAATAGTTAGATTATTTTGTAGAAGTTCTTCTATACCAAAAATTCTTTTGAAAAGGTCTGTATACATCTATAAAGGTAATATTTATGCAAAGATACTCTTCACCAAATACCACATCTGCTATAAGGCTGGTGAGTTTGCAATCACTCGAAAACCATTTAGTTTTCCATTGAAGAATCCTAAAAAGGTAAAAAGGTAAACATTTAATAATAATAGGTCAATCGAGTTTACCAATATTAAGCAGGTCTGGGATATACATGTATTGAAACAATTGCTGATTAAATAACTTTAATTTTAAAAATTTTTTAAATAAGACTCTTTTTTTAGAAAACTTATTTAGTTTTCTATTTTGTGAAAAAATCTTCCGAAATTTTTTTACTAAGCGCCTGGAAAAATCTGATGCGAAAAGCTTTTACTTCAAAAATGTATTTTTTAAAAAAATCAGGAAAAAATTTTATTTTAAAAAAGATAAACTTTTATTTTATAAAAGGGGAACCAAATTGAACTTAAATACACATAAAAGTAAAAAATATAACTTTACTAAAGTCTGGTTCATTAAATATAACAATTTTATCCTAGCCACTCTTTTTGTGTATTTTTATTTTAAAATCAGGGGTAAGAAGATACAACCGAAAAAAAAATCATCTCTACAAAGAGCACCCTCGGTTTTTTGAAAAAAAAGACGTGGACCTAACTTAAAAAAAAAACTTTTTTTAAAAAGAAATTACTTTATGTTCTAGTTTTGCGTGAAGGAAAGAAAATAAACGGTTACATATTTTACTCCAGTTACTCAATATCTGATTTTTTTTTTAAACATTCTTGTTATGGTTTTTCAAAAAAATTATTTAGTATTTTATCACTAAGATTAGAGAGTAGGATAGATAAAAAATCAAAAGACTTAAGAACATCACAACTTATTACAGTCTACAAAATCTTGCTAGGCGTAGTACCAGATAACAAGAGTTTTAAAAAAAAACTCGTATTTAATATATTCATGCTTGACTTAATTAATTCTTATCGTGGTTTAAGGCACGCTTTTGGTTTACCAGTAAGAGGTCAGAGAACATGAACAAACTCTTGGTCATGTTACAGATCTAACCTAGTATTAAGGCAATTTAAAATAAAACTTTCGAAACGTTTGTATACGTCCATAACTATTAACGAGCTAAACATAGCATATTTAGCTGAACAGATAAACAGTTTATGAAAACTACAGTGGGATTCTGAGTGGAAAAAAGCTAAAAGGCAAAGACAAATTCAAGCAAAAAAGTCCCGTAATTTTTATAATGTAGATTTGAAGACCATCGCATCTGCTAACGTTTCAGTAAAAGGTAAGAAAAAAAATGTAAGCTACGTTGTTGGGTTTGATCCCGGCTTCACCAAATACGTTTTAAAACAATCAATCAGGTACAAGAATAAGTAAATTGTTCTATAAGTATCTACAATACCTGGAAATGAAGGCGTTTAAAATACTTTAAACAGCATTTATAGCAATCTAACAAATTACAAAAAAATAATCAATTAAATTTTATCGAAATTTACTAAAGTAGATCGAAATACAATTAACAAGTATTTTTAAAAAAAAATTACATATAAATAAATTATTAAATAATTGATTAAAAAACGATTCAAAATAGAATTGATTATACTACTCGTAATCTACTTTCTCAAATTTCATAAAAATATTTATCTCAACCTTTTTTTAAAAAAAAGTTTACTAATCAAAACAAATATGAAAAAGAATCTCTTTTTTAAAAAAAGGAACTCACAGATTAGTTTAATATCAAAAAGGCTAACAATCGTACTAAAAAAAAGAAAAGATGATAAAGAGTCCAGGTTTAAAAAGGTTGACAAGGGCAATTTTTTCTTTAAAAAATTTTTTTTTAAAACATTGCTTAAGAGCAGGAAATTCCTAAAGGGTTTTTTTTTTTTAAATAACAAAGTAAGGCAAAAAAGAATTACAAAAATGATTTTTAAAAGTCAAAAAAACTTATTATCGGGTAAAGGCCACTCGCATGAATACACATTGTTAAACACGCTTCTAAGAAGTCATTTCTTTTTTTTTATTAAGGATTTGATGTCTTTTATAAAAATTGGTCATATCTACTTAAACAGTACACCTATATTTAATTATAATATTGTAATTTGTGAAGGCGACTGCATCCAGTTACCAATATTTAAGAAAATGTATAAGTACATGCAATTCTCCAGAAAAATTTTAAAAAAAAAGACGGCGTTATATAAAAATACCTCCTGGAAGTTTTTTAAACAAAAGTTTTTAAAAAAGAAACAACAACTCAAGTTTAAAAAAAGAAAAACACCTAAGTACCTTTACCTCTTCCTTTTGTTTAAACTAAATGTTCCGAGACACTTAGAGATTGATTACAATACGCTCACTATATTTTTTTTAAGAAAACAAAGTATTTTTGTTCAATCATCATATTACCTAAACAAGCTGTTTTCCTTTAAACTATTTTCACTATATAACTTTAAAAAAATCAACTAAAAACTAGGCATTTTAAGCACGTGGGTATATTTGGATTAACTCTAAATTTTGAATTAGTGGACAATAAGGGTTTTAGTTTTTCTTTTCTCAACTACGATGCAGGCATACACACAATGTATAGTGGTGTGGATTGAATTTATACGCATGTAGAGACTTTATACATGTACGATTTTAAAATCGTATATTTCTGGTTACTTAATAGTGTGTTTGATGAGTCAATTGACTTCTTTTTTATATCAGTTTGGTACATATCGTTACAAACATCAGGTTTACAACTTTTTTGATCAGTTATGTTAGATAGTTACATAGTCTCCAGTTTATTCCAGTTTAGTTTAACTGATGAATGGGTAAGGAGTTATATTTCCAGTAAAGATTCTGCCTTATTTGTTATACATCATCCTGAGTCAATATTTTTTAAGAACCAGATATTGAATAACTTCTTTTTTGACTTCTTAGCTGATATAAATATCTCAGCTATCCAATACTTGGATTCGCAGTCATTACTTACACCCATTATGTTGTTCCCTCAATTATTGTTCATAGCTTATGTTGGCTTCTTTTTTGTGTCATTCTTTTTCTCATTTTATTCCACATCCTCAAAGGAAGAATCCACTGTAGATGCTGATTATTTGTCTGCTAGTATTACTGTAGAATCTGAGAAGGAGATTGGATCTATCGATGATATACTTATGCCAAGCATAGTATTGCTATACACCTTCGGTTGGTACTTCTACCTACATTGTTGAAATATATTATCCGCTACACCCGAATTAATCTTCTTCTTCTTCTTTTTTCCATTGCTATATTATACAATTGGAAATACACCTTCATTCTTATTATATGATTTCGGTATTTTATATAATTGCTATTTAAGAGGTATTGCCCCATCTCCTACTCTGGTGTTTGAGTTAATGTACGATTATATTGCTGTGATATCTTTCTACGTTAGGGTTTTAACACAAGGTGTTAGACTAGCTTTGATGTTTTTTGCGTATGCAGGTATGCACGATTACGTACTATATATGGATTACAGTCATAAGTATTTAACAGGAAATGAATCCATTTGGGAAGAAATATCTAACGTCAACGCTTCGGTATCATCATTTACATACTTCTTTTTAGGAGTACTTCCAGGACACTTATTAAATTGAATTTATGAAGTTTTCCATACATTCTTTGTAGTTACTGGCCAACTTGTCGCTTACCTCGCTATGATATTTTGATTGTTTTTATTCTTATTCACATTTTTCGTCATCGAAAAACAAGAAAACTATTTCCAAGAAAGAAGAAAATTTAGACAAGACCTTTTAAAAAAAATACGCAATATTAATAAATAAGGGTTAGTATTCCCTTTATTATAATTATGTTAAAATTCCCACAAAAAAAATTTAAATGGTCAGGTAAAGCACAATCAGGATTTTACTTTGACTTCTTTTTAAAGAAATTATCTGAAGTCTTTATAAGAAATATTTTTATATACGCGGCCTTATTTTTTGGTGAAAAGTACCTCATAGAACAACTAACTAAAAAAATTATCCATAATTTTATATTCAATTCAAGTAAATTTTTGGGGTGAACATCTTTGAATTTTACGTGATTTTTTTACGTGTCCTTGTGTATAGTCCTATATTCGACTCTTCTTATAAATATAATATTTCTATTCATCTAAATCATCTTTTCTTATAACCATATTGTTTTTTTTAGTAAATCTTAATATGTATTTAAGATTGAAGACAGGAGTACCACCTTCTAAGGCTAAATTTTTTAAACCTGATAGTAAATAAGTATCGTGAGAGAAAGGTGAAAAGATTTTTTTTTAAAATTTAAAAGATCCTGAAATTTAACGCTATAAACAGTTAGAGCAATTAGTTCTAGCGTACCTTTTGCATAATGGACCAGTGAGTTTATTTTAGTAGCGAGCTAACGCGCAACGAAAGTGTAATAGTTACTATTATAAGACCCGAAGCTAAACGATTTAATAATGACTAGGTTGAAAATTTTTATTGGAGGACCGTACTCGTGAATGTTGCAAAATTCTGGGATAAGTTGTTATTAGGAGTGAAAGGCTAACCAAGTTTAGTGATAGCTGGTTTTCCACGAAATCTATTTACGTAGATAAATAAATTATATTTGTTACAGGTAGATAAAATTTTGTTTTAAATTAATTTCACGAGATTAATTAAAAACTTTGTATTTCCGAATTGTAATAAATTTTTTATAAAACAGACTATTAGCGCTAAGGTTTATAGTCAAGAGGGAAACAGCCCAGATTGAGAGATAAAGCATCCAATTGTTACCAATTATTAAGAAGCAATATTAAGGTTTTTAAGAGGTAAGCTTGGAAGCAGCTATCCTTTAAAGAAAGCGTAATAGCTCATTAAAAGCATATAAATTTTTGCAAAATTTTTGTATTAATTTTGTTTCATAAATGTCAGAAAATAAGTAACAAGCTGAATTTACAAATTTATGGTAGTGGAATATTATATATGCTGTTTAAGTAAAATTGTGAAATTTTATGGAGGTATTATAAAAATTTATACTGGTGTAAGTAATAGATATAATGTGAAAATCATTATCGCCTTAAATCTAAGAGTTGCTTTGTTAAGATAATCTTACAAAGTGTAATACAACTTCTAATACTAAACTGTTTGGTTTTGTAGATGGGGGATTATTAAAATTCTAGTTCTATTTTTTTAAATAAAGTGTTTAATGCTATATCAGCGTTAAATACAAACTAGGATCGGGAAAAATTTAATCAATAACTGTATTAACACTAACACAAGTTGATTGGTTGAATAAACTAAGGCGTAAGGAATAATAGTATTAAAGGAACTAGGCAAATTAACTTCGTAACTTCGGGATAAGAAGGACTATTAGTAACAAAAAAGAGGGGGTAGCGACTGTTTAATAAAAACATAAGATTTTGCTAAATTAAAAAATGATGTATAAAATCTGACACCTGCCCGGTGCTGCAAGGCAAAAAAGAAATGTTTTAGCATTTTTTATAAACCCCAGTAAACGGCGGCCGTAACCCTGACGGTCCTAAGGTAGCGAAATTCCTTGACGGGTAAGTTCCGTCCTGCATGAATGGTGTAACGACTGCCCCGCTGTCTCTAATACTATTCCTATGAAATCGAAATAGATGTGAAGATACATCTTTGTATAGCTAGACGGAAAGACCCCGTGCACCTTTACTATAACCTATTACAATGTATAATTATAATTTATATAGATATGTAGGAGATTTTCAAAAATGGAAAACTACTTTAATTATATATTATATATGTTTTTATCAAAATTTTAATAAAATCTTGTAGGTCGGTAGTTTAACTGGGGCGGTTACCTCCTAAAATGTAACGGAGGCGTTTATAAATCTAATTTTAACAAATTTTTAATTTGTGTAAACTTGTAATAAAAAAAATTAGATTGATTAATGTACATACTTGTATATTAAGGATGTTAGTCTAATATATTGACCCGGTATATATTTGTGGAATTTATATCGATCAACGGATAAAAGGTACGCCGGGGATAACAGGCTAATGAATTTTGCGAGTTCTTATCAATAAATTCGTTTGGCACCTCGATGTCGACTCATCACATCCTAGTGGTGAATAATCTGCTAAGGGTTCGGCTGTTCGCCGATTAAAGTGGTACGTGAGTTGGGTTCAGAACGTCGTGAGACAG
>Ga0105051_10001215_pt1 | contig 35614 bp, 34 predicted proteins | sample FRY02_FD_78383 | JGI IMG/M metagenome (GOLD analysis project Ga0105051, IMG submission 78383) | Freshwater microbial communities from Lake Fryxell liftoff mats and glacier meltwater in Antarctica - FRY-02 (megahit assembly) | ecosystem: Environmental > Aquatic > Freshwater > Ice > Glacier... | reverse complement strand
GCCGAGACCAAGAACCCGATCCTCCCCACCCTGAACGAGATGTTCTGGGCCGCTATTTTCTTCTTCGCGCTGTGGGCGCTGATGAAGTTCCTACTGCTGCCTCGCATTATCAGGGTGATGGATGGTCGCACCGACAAGATCCGTGACGATTTGGTTGCCGCTGAGACCGCCGAAACTGCCCGTGTTACCAAACTCGAGCAGTACGAGGCCGGTCTAGCCGGTGCACGCTCCGAGGCCGTTGCCATTATCGAAGCGGCTCGCTCCGAAGGTGATGCCGAACGTCGCGTGCAGATCACTGCGGCCGAAGCCGATGTTGCTTCAGTGAAGGCTGCGGCCACCGCCGAAATCGCCGATGCCAAGTCTCGTGCTCGCTCCGAACTCACTGGTTCCATCACTGACATTGCTGTTGGTGCTGCCGAAGCAGTCGTCCAGAAGCCCCTCGATCGTGCAGCGCAAACTGCCATCGTTGAGGATTACGTCAATAACGTCGGCCGGAACTGAGAGGACTGACAACCATGAGTTTTCTTCTTCTTGCCAGCGAAGCCGGGACCACCACAGGTCAGGCTGTCGCCGAAGCTGTTCACAAAAAGAACGGTTTCATTATTCCCAGCGACATCAACGAGGTCATCTGGGCCACTATCGCGTTCCTCCTTATTGTTCTTCTGGCGGTTTGGAAGGGTCGCGCTCCGATCAAGAAAATGTGGATCGAACGTCTCGATCGCATTCGCAACGAGGTCACCTCCGCGGTCACTACCCGTGCCGCTGCCGAAGCCAAGTTGGCCGAAGTCGAATCCAACATCGCCAATGCCGAGACAGAGCGTCAGCGCATCGTCGCCGAGGCTCGCGCCGATTCGCAAACTGTGAAGGCGCAGATTATTGCTCGTGCCGGCACCGATGCTGCCGATCTTCGTGCCCGTGGTACTGCCGATGCCGATTCCGCTCGTGCACAAGCAACCTCAGATCTGCAAAATGAAATTGGTGTGCTCGCCCTTGGTGCGGCCGAAAAGATTGTCGCCAACTCGCTCGACGCAGCAACACAGTCTGAACTCATCGATAGCTACATCAACCGAGTGGGAGCAGGCTCATGAGCGATCGTTCCGCTCTCTACGCCGACGCGTTCCTCTCCCTCATCCGTGCCGAAGGCAGTGGTAACGAGGTCATCGACGAACTGTTCCGTGTTTCTCGCACCATCGAGGGCAACGACGAACTGCGTCAGGTTCTTTCCGATCCGCATTTGCCGGCCGAACGCCGCACGCAGATCGTCCAAGATCTTCTTGAGGGCAAAGCCCACGATCTCACTGTGTCGCTTGTGGCAACCGCAGTGTCCAACGGTCGTGTTCGGGACTTGCCCGCAATTGTCGATCTTCTGCTGGAGCGCAATGCTTCATCAGGCGACAAGGTGGTCGCACTAGTGCGTTCCGCCGTTGCTCTCTCCGACGAACAGAAGCGTCGTCTTGCTGACGCCCTGTCGAAGAAAACCGGCAAGCACATCGAGGTTGTGGTCGATATTGACCCCAGCGTCCTCGGTGGAATTGTCACCCAGATCGGCGACACCGTCATCGACGGCTCAGTGCGCCAGCGTCTGTCCCAACTCCGTGAGTCGTTCTGAGACCAGAGGATCCTTCAATGGCTGAACTCACCATCAACACCGGCGATATCACCGCCGCCCTCCAGAAGAACCTGGCGGGATTCAACCCTTCGCTCGAGTCGACGCAGGTCGGCCGGGTGCTCGAAGTGGGCGACGGTATCGCTCGCATCTCGGGTCTCCCGGACGCAGGCGTCAACGAGCTTCTCGAGTTTGAAGGCGGCACTGTTGGTCTCGCCCTCAACCTTGACGAGGACTCGATCGGTGCCGTGATCATCGGCGATGCCGAGCACGCTGCCGGAGTCGAAGAGGGCTCGCCAGTTCGTGCCACTGGCCGCATCCTTTCGATGCCGGTTGGCGATGCGCTGCTTGGTCGAGTGGTCAACGCTCTCGGTGTTCCCATCGACGGCAAGGGCCCAATCATTGGCTCGGTAGAGCGCCGTATGGAGATTCAGGCTCCGGGCATCACTGGTCGTAAGCCAGTACACGAACCATTGCAGACCGGCATTAAGGCGATCGATGCCATGACTCCAATTGGTCGTGGACAGCGCGAACTCATCATCGGCGACCGCAAGACCGGTAAGACCACGGTATGTATCGACACGATCCTGAATCAAAAGGGTCTTGGCGTGAAGTGCATCTATGTGGCTATTGGTCAGAAGGCCTCCACTGTTGCCCAGACCGTGAACACGCTCACTGAATTTGGCGCCATGGAATACACCGTTGTCGTGGCCGCTCCTGCTTCCGATCCGGCACCGTTCAAGTACCTCGCTCCCTATGCCGGTTGTGCTGTTGGTCAGCATTGGATGGACAACGGCGAACACAGCCTCATCGTGTACGACGATCTTTCCAAGCAAGCCGAGGCCTACCGTCAGATGGCGCTTCTTCTCCGTCGCCCACCAGGCCGTGAGGCGTACCCTGGCGATGTTTTCTATCTCCATAGCCGTCTTCTTGAGCGCGCAGCCAAGTTGTCCGACGCTCTCGGTGCCGGTTCGCTCACTGCCCTTCCGGTCATCGAGACCAAGGCCGGCGATGTGTCTGCCTACATTCCTACCAACGTGATCTCCATCACCGATGGTCAGGTGTACTTGCAGGACGATCTTTTCAAGTCCGGCGTTCGTCCTGCTGTCGACGTAGGCATCTCGGTGTCTCGTGTGGGTTCGGCCGCTCAGATCAAGGCCATGAAGAAGGTGTGCGGAACGCTGAAGCTCGATCTTGCTCAGTTCCGTGAACTTGAAGCCTTCGCCACTTTTGGTTCGGAACTCGACAAGATTTCTGCTGCGCAACTCGAGCGCGGTTACCGCCTCGTTGAACTACTCAAGCAGAACCTCAACTCGCCCATGCCGGTTGAAGAACAGGTTGTGGTGATCTTCGCTGGTACCAGCGGTTATCTCGATGCCATTCCTGTCTCCGATGTCAAGCGTTATGAAGCCGACCTTCTCGACTTCATGCGTGGACGTTACGGATCGCTGCTCGACGAGATTCGTTCCTCCGGCGATCTTCCGGCTGCAGTTGAAACCGCGGTCAAGGCCTTCACCGAGGAATTTATTCCTTCAGTGAAAGCATCGAAGACCGAAGGCACGGACAAGGTTTAGTTATGGCAGGTGGTCAGGAGCGGATCCTTCGTCGACGCATCAAGAGCGTCGAGTCAACGAAGAAGATCACGCGCGCCATGGAGCTCATCGCCGCTACCCGCGTCGTGAAAGCCCAGAACCGCGCTTCCTCAGCGCGTCCCTACAGCAACGAGATCACTGCGGTGATTGTCGATCTCATTCGCGCTGGTGCAGCTAAAGAACACCCTTTGCTTCGCGACAACCCAAATGCAAACACTGCAGCGTTCGTGGTCATTACTTCCGATCGCGGCATGTGTGGCGGTTACAACACCAATGTGTTGCGTCTGGCCGAGCGAGCAATCGAAGCAGCACAAACCCAAGGTCAGCAGTACTCGATCATTGCCGTTGGTAAGAAAGCTCAAAAGCACTTCCGCTTCCGTGGCCTTCAGGTTGATGCCGCGTTCGAAGGCGTCACCGACCAGCCCAATTACGACAACGCCCGCGACATCGCCGCTGCCATTCGTCGTCGTTACGAAACAGGAGAACTCGCTTCGGTCGATCTCTCCTACACCCGTTTCCTTTCGGCAGGAACACAGCAAGCAGTTCTGCGCCGATTCCTTCCGCTTGAGGTTCCGGATATCGATGAGAGTGCTGGCCCGTCGGCCGATCTCGAATATGAACCGTCACCAACTGGCATTCTTAACGAGATTCTTCCCCGCTACCTCGAGTCACGTCTGTTTTCGGCGTTGCTCGACGCGTCCGCGTCTGAACATGCATCGCGTCAGCGCGCCATGAAAGCGGCAACGGAGAACGCGGAAGACCTGAAGACCAGTCTCAGCCGCATCATGAACCGTGCCCGTCAGGACTCCATCACTACCGAGATCATGGAGATCGTCGGCGGTGCCGAGGCGCTTTCTGCCGACAAAGGCTCGAAGGACGAACTTATGCCTTCCCGTCTTGAACCCGAACATGCTTTCCCCATCCACCTCGATCGCACCGATCATTCGGCATCGATCCACTGATCGCCGACTCGTTCGCCACACACAGGAGACACGTCCCAGATGACCGTCACCGAAAACACCAACAAACTCAAAGATGGTCGCGTTATCGCGATTGCCGGCCCCGTGGTCGATATTGAGTTCCCCCGCGGGTCTCTTCCCGAGATCAACACTGCTCTCGAGATGACCATCACGGTGGACGGCGAGGACATCGTTGTGGTGTCCGAGGTTGCACAACAGATAGGTGATAGCCGAGTACGTGTTGTCACCATGAAGCCAACCGATGGCCTTAAGCGTGGAACCCCAGTTCGTAATACCGGCCATGGCATCACTGTTCCGGTTGGCGAAGCGGTGCTTGGTCACGTGTTCAACGTCATTGGTGAGCCACTCGATTCACCACTGAGCGATCCCAACGTTGAACGTTGGGAGATCCACCGTGAACCGCCGGCCTTCGACACACTCGAGCCCAAGGCGCAGGTGTTCCCCACTGGTATCAAGGTCATCGACCTTCTTACCCCGTATGTGGCCGGTGGCAAGATCGGTCTCTTCGGTGGCGCTGGTGTCGGCAAGACCGTGCTCATCCAGGAAATGATCAACCGTGTTGCCTCGCAGCATGGTGGTGTATCGGTGTTTGCCGGTGTGGGCGAGCGCACCCGTGAAGGAACCGACCTCTGGATCGAAATGCAAGAGTCCGGCGTTATTAACAAGACCGCTCTTGTTTACGGCCAGATGGATGAACCACCAGGCGTGCGCCTTCGTGTTGCGCTTTCAGCTCTCACCATGGCCGAGTATTTCCGAGACGTGCAGAACCAAGATGTGCTTTTGTTCGTCGATAACATTTTCCGTTTCGTGCAGGCCGGCTCAGAGGTTTCAACACTTCTTGGCCGCATGCCTTCGGCTGTGGGTTATCAGCCCACACTCGCCGACGAAATGGGCGAGTTGCAGGAACGAATCACTTCAACGCGTGGCCGTTCGATCACCTCGCTGCAGGCGGTGTACGTACCTGCCGACGATTACACCGACCCGGCGCCGTTCACGACCTTTACTCATCTCGACGCCACCACCGAACTTTCACGTCAGATCGCCTCGCTTGGTATCTACCCGGCTGTCGATCCGTTGGCGTCAACCTCAACGATTCTCGCTCCCGAGGTTGTTGGTCAGCGTCATTACGATGTTGCCCGTCGCGTACAGGAAGTTCTTCAGCGTTACAAGGAACTCCAGGACATCATCGCCATTCTTGGTCTCGATGAACTCTCCGATGAAGACCGAATCACCGTTGACCGTGCTCGTAAGGTGCAGCGATTCCTTTCGCAGCCATTCTTCGTGGCCGAGGTCTTCACTGGTATGCCCGGCATCTTCGTTCCCGTCGAAGACACTGTCGATTCGTTCGAACAGCTTGTCAACGGCGACCTCGACGATCTGCCCGAGCAGGCGTTCCTTAACGTCGGTGATGCCGACAGCGCTCGCGCCAAGGCACGCGAACTCGAGGCCAACGCCTGATGACTCTCGCAGTCGAACTCGTTTCCCCGGAGCGCATCTTGTTCTCCGGCGACGCGACAATGGTGCGGGCGCGCACAGTCGGCGGCGGTGACATTGCGTTCCTTTCTGGTCACGCTCCATTTGTTGGTGCGTTAGCCATCGCCACAGTGGAAATCACATTGGCCGAAGGTGGCTCGGAAGTTGCTGCCGTTCATGGTGGTTTCATCGAGGTCAGTAATAACAACGTAAAAATTCTTTCCGACCTTGCGGAGCTTTCTTCAACTATCGATACCGAACGCGCTCGCCGTGCTCGAGAAAAGGCAGAGGTTGCAGTGCAAAACAGTAATGACGCAGAAGCGATTGCGGCACTGTCCCGTGCGTCGGCTCGTCTTTTGGCGGTCGAAGGCTTCCACTAAGTCGACTCGTAGACAGATCACTGACGTTCCAAATGAGGGACCTTCGGGTTCCTTGTTCGCGTAATGACGAAACTCACCCGACTAGGTTCATGTGCCGATCTCACGTATCCAATCAGGGATTTTCATGGTCCAGACTCAAGTCAGTTCATGGGAGCAGATCTGAGATTCCGGGCAACTCGTGGGCTACGGCGTATTCGCTCGTTGCTCAATCATTCAAATTGATTTGGACCGGAGAAGGAATTGGTACTCGCGGATCAAGGCTTTGCGCGGTGAGGTTGTAAGCGCCGGCGGGCAGAAGCGGGGCAAGTCCGCCGGGAAGGCAGGTCGGGGCTCTAGGGCTTGGTTCTCTGCTGCAGAGTGGAACTCTCGTGGAGAATGTGACGTCGTGGCGAGAAATCCCCAACGAGATGAAGTTGGTTCCTACGCATGTGAGAAAAGATGTCGCGATTGGATCGCCGTCCTGCGTTGGGGCGACGACATACAACGCACATGCATTCAAATCAATCTCACTTCCCGTTTGGTTGTTAATAATGACCGTCGCTCGCCCGAGTTCGCCAAGGATGAGATCGGAATTCTCGACTTCGAAATGCGCGGAAAGTGGTCCCGCTACTTCTGTGGTGGTCGTGAAAATTTGCTTCGATGAACTGTTCTCCCTAGAGCATCCACTGCTCAGTAATGCAAAGGCCATCGCCATTGCGATAACCCAGCGAACGAAGTTGATGGTCGCTTGAGTGTTTGGGTCAGGTGACGCTGAACGGGTTCTCGAATTAATACGGTTTGATTTCGCATTTGCCGAGGACGTCACCGCATTCATGGAGTCGATGGAGTATTCAGAGTGAGTCCCCAGATGAAGCGGTGGTATGCAACCGGCGTGCCGGTTGAGTACGGAGGGCTACCGTTCGGGTTAGACGAAGTGATCGTTCCGACTGCACCGTATCCATAGACCGTTGAAAGGCTGATGTAGCCCCCGCTATCGCCTCCGAGTGCGGCCGATCCGTCCCATAGAAAGAGGCCGCCAACATGCACGATCGTGTATCCGTCTGTTACGTCGGTATCAAGATTGACCATCGAGATCGTGCCGCAGTTGCTCAGCCCGAATGCAGCTGATGTGGCGCCCTGACCGCAGACGTTGTATCCAACGACTGGATCGACTGCAGCAAGGGTGGTTCGTCGAGTGCCACTACCTGGCCCTTCCCAAAAATAGAAACTGGAATTCGCTGCAACAATTGCGGCGTCCGGATACCAATTAGAGAAGATGTAGGCCGCAGTCGGCCCAACCGGATTATTCAATTGCGGGTTTCCGAAGTTGGTGTTGTAGTAAAAAAGATTTCCGCAGTGTCCAGCAGTTAAGAGATAACGAGCGCCTGAAGCATTGTGTGCTCCGGGGCCACTTGTGCATTGTATTCGTGCCGATCCGAAGAAATTGAACGCGAGTACGTCGCCACCATTCCACGGAGCCGTATCAGCAAAGCGGGATGCAGCGGCTTCAGACGTTGTCAATGTTCGGACAGTGAAAGCTATATTGGGATAGGCATTTTGAAGCGCCTTACCGAGCGCTTCGTTGTTTGCGAGTTGGGTTAGCGCAGTGATGCCGCGACCATCAAGGCCAACCCCGGTGAGACCTAGATCTCGAAATTCGCCTCCAGAATGAATCTGATTACCGAGGTCGTGGTGAACCGACATCAACCGTTCGAAATTTACCGATGACGGTTCAAACGTGATGTTGATCGACCGTCCAACCTCAGCATTTGAGTATTCGACAAGAGATTCGACGTACTTTCGGAGTTCTTCCCCCTCATGTGAATCGGGCTCCACGACAGAAACCACCAGGTTGGAATTATCGATCGCGCGAATCCCGCCGTACGCCTTGGGAAATCTCGTTGCCAAATCAGTAGGAATAGCAAGTACTTGGCCAGCGACGCGGGAGAGATTAATTTCCTCGGCTGCGGTCTCCTCGCTAGCTGAAATCAGCGAGTCTGCCGGTGCGTCCTGCGCGGAGATATTTCCAGCAAGAGCGACCAATGAGAGGGCTGCAATAAACACAGGGACTGCCGAGTATCGCAACAGAGCACTTCGACCGGGTTCAGTTCGTCCGGGAGACTTCATATGGACCCTCCAGCAATGAGCAATTTTGGCCGTTGTAATAGGTTTTTAGCATTGGGTCAACAGCCCTCGCGTCACGAGCATCGTCTCGCCGTGTGGAACACGTGGCTCTCGGGTCACTCCCAAGAAGTTCTCGCCGGGTTATTCGCGGTAATTTCGTTGTTCCTGATGCTGAATGGCGAGGTCGAACTAGCGAAGCGAACTAGCGAACTAGCGAACTAGCGAAGTAGCGGTGATCAGTCGGTAATGCTGATGTTCTCGATGCCAACAACGGGCTCGGGGTAGGTCATGTTGAGCGACTCGAGTTTGTCGATGAGTAACTGCGAGATCACAAGGTTTCGGTACCACTTGCGGTCCGATGGAATCACATACCACGGAGCGTCCTTCGTGGATGTTTCGGTGATCGCTTCGTTGTAGGCCGATGTATAGGCGTCCCAGTGCGCCCGTTCGGCGATATCGCCATGTTCAAACTTCCAGCGTTTGGCAGGGTTATCGAGTCGTTCTTGAAGCCGCTTCCGTTGTTCGGTCTTGGAAATATGGAGGAAGAGTTTGATGACGGTGGTTCCCTCATCGGCCAGCATTTTTTCGAAACCGCGGATGTGTTCGTAACGCCGAGACCAGACATTTTCCGGAACAAGATTATTGACGCGAACCACTAAGACATCTTCGTAGTGACTGCGATTGAAAATGCCAATGTGGCCATTGGAGGGGGCGTGCTCATGGACCCGCCATAGATAGTCATGGGATAGTTCAACCTCGTTGGGCCGTTTGAAGTTGGCAACTTTTACGCCGAGCGGATTGATGGTGCGGAACACGTGCTTGATGGTTCCGTCTTTACCGGAAGAATCCATACCTTGCAGGATGATGAGTACCTTGTGCTTCGATTCGGCATAAAGCATTTGCTGAAGATCGGCGAGCTGTTCGTTGAGGTGCAGGAGAATCGGTGTGGCCTCGTCTTTTGTGCCCGCAAATCCGTCGGTGTTATCGGGCGGATAATTATCGAGACGAACTTTGGTGCCCGGTGTGATGCGGTGCAGGTCGAGAGTGATGCGGTGCTCGTTCATTCGCGATCTTTCCAGGAACCGATTCGCCGTCCAACCATCATGCCGAGTGAGCGAGCGGCATCGTTCATTGTGGGTTTCGATTGGTTGTCCGCGGAGTTGCGATTTGTCGTCGGTGAAGGAACTGATTTTGTGCGCTTCGTGACTTTGGCAAGCCCAGTTCCAACAAAACGTCCCACCCGGCGCCCATGGTCTTCGTAACGCTGGCCACGTTTGTTGTCGGCTTGACTCACGCCGGTTTCGAAACCGCGCAGAATCTTTAGGCCAATCAAAAGTGCAATGTACCCAATCCATGACGCGAGCAACGCAAGGCCGAGGGTGACAATCCATCCCCTTTGGGTTGTTGGGAGTCCCAGCAGCATGAAGAGGAGGACGACAATAAGAGCGCCAACAAGAAGGGAGAGCCCGATGGCAAGAAGAAACGCGATTCTGGTCCATGAGGAGGACTCGGAACGCGATGAGGGAGCCACGGAAGAACCGTAGCCCCCTCATCAGAAATGTTCAGATTGTTGCTTGTTCAGTCGAGATCAAGGCTGAGCATGCGGATTGCATTGCCCCGAATGATCTTGTAAAGGGTTTCGTCGTCAATGTTGGTGGACATATCTCGAACGAACTGCTCTGTGTTGGGCCAGGTTGAATCGGAATGGGGGTAATCGGTTTCGAAAACCACGTTGTCGACGCCGATCTCTTGGAGATTCTTGAGACCAAAATCGTCCCGGAAGAAACAAGCGAATATCTGACGGCGGAAATAGAACTCTGGTGGTTCGGGAACGGCGTCTTTGTCGAACGCCCAACCACGAAACTCTTTCCACACGTTAGTGGCGCGTTCCATCGCGTAGGGGATCCAACCCATTTGTGCTTCGGAATACGCAAGTTTCAACGTTGGATAGCGCACCAGCACACCGGAGAAAAGCCAGTCTGCCATCGAGGCCATGCCGTGGTTGAAACTAAGGGTTGCTTGTACTGCGGCCGGAGCGTCTGGTGATGTCGCTGGCATTTTCGATGAGGAACCGATGTGCATATTGATGACGACATCGTTTTCGGCACAAGCTTTGAAGAACGGTTCCCAGTAACCAGAGTGGATTGATGGAAGACCGAGGTACGACGGAATTTCGGAGAACGTGACTGCGTGCACACCGCGAGCGGCATTGCGCCGAACTTCAGCAGCGGCAAGTTCGGCATCCCAAAGCGGAACGATAATGAGCGGGATGAGACGGTTCTTGCCAATACCCGCACACCATTCCTCAACCATCCAGTCGTTGTACGCCTGAACGCAGAGAAGGGCGAGTTCTTTGTCTTTGGCTTCGGTAAAGGTTTGGCCGCAGAAACGAGGGAAGGTAGGGAAGCAAAGCGAGGCTTCGGTGTGGTTGGCGTCCATATCGGCAATACGTGCTTCCTGGTCCCAACATCCTTTACGCATTTCTTCGTAAGTGACCGGAAGCATCGTGCGCTCTTCGGGAGGAAAGCCCACTGCGGTGATGATGCGACGCATCGGAATCTTGAGGTCCTCGTAGCACCAGAAGTCAGCGGATTTTCCTTCTGCGCTGTTCGACTCAACAAAGTCGAACGAATAGTTCATGCCGTCGAACTTCAGGTTAGAAACGCGAAGTCGTTCAAGGCGTGGACCAATTCCGTCGTACTTTTTTGGGAGGCGACTGGTCCAGAGTTCGGCGGGCTCAATAATATGGTCATCCACCGAGACGATCTTCGGGATCGGACGCTTTGTGTCGGTGCCGGTGTTAGTGCTGGTGGGATCGGGAGCGGTAATCGTCATGACGTTCCTCGCTAACAAGATGTCGGGGCTTCTCCCCGCTGGAGGCACCCTAGAACAAAACCTGACGGGTCGTCAGGTTTTCCATTGATCGGAACAAGGGTTCTCCTTCTTTGTTGGCCCGGAACTGACGCGGTATCAGAGAGTGGCCTACGATCCCGCTTCCAGACTCACTGATTGCCCCCACGGAGACGTCGATGGATCTCAATTTCACTCCGGCCGAAGAGGCCTTCCGGGCCGAAGCTCGTCTATGGCTCGAAGCCAATGTTCCTAAGGGTTTGCCCTCTGGTGACACCAAGGACGGCTTTGCTCTCCACCTCGAGTGGGAAAAGAAGCTTTTCGAGGCCCGATGGTCGGTGGTCTCGTGGCCCGAGGAATACGGCGGCCGCGGTGCATCGTTATGGGAATGGCTGATCTTCGAAGAGGAGTACTACCGAGTTGGTGGTCCTCAGCGCGTCACCCAGAACGGCATTTTCCTTTTTGCTCCGACCATTTTCGAATTTGGGACGCCCGAACAGAAGACTCGTTTCCTTCCCGCAATGGCCGCCGCTGATGATCTGTGGTGCCAAGGATGGTCCGAACCCGACGCCGGTTCCGATCTTGCTGGTATCAAAAGTCGAGCGGTGCGTGATGATGAGCGCGGCGGCTGGGTAATTAACGGACAAAAAACCTGGACCACTCGTGGTGCATTCTGCAATTGGTTGTTTGGTCTGTTTCGTACCGATCCCGAAGCCGCTCGTCATAGTGGCATGACCTATTTCATGGTTCCTCTTGATGCTGCCGGAATTACGGTGCGCGGCGTCGAGCGCCTTGATGGTGATGAAGGCTTCGCCGAAGTGTTCTTCGATGATGTCTTTATTGGTGATGATCTTGTTCTTGGGGGTGTGAACGAAGGATGGGGTGTGGCCATGGCGACCACCTCTTCCGAGCGCGGTCTCACCCTCCGTTCACCTGGGCGTTTTTGTGCCGCTGCCGATCGATTGGTCGATCTTTGGAAGCGTCAGTCGGCGCTTGCTGCAACCGGCGACCTGTCATGTGCGGGCGCCGCAGATCCGTCATTGCGTGATGACGTTGCCCAGTCGTGGATGGAAGCCGAGGCGTATCGCTTCGCCACGCTTGCTGATGTCACCGGATTAGTGAACGGGGTGTCGCAAGGGGCCCGCTCAAGCCTCACAAAAATCTTTTGGTCGGAACTCGATGTGAAGTTGCACGAAACTGCGCTTCGCATACTGGGGCCATCGGCCGAACTAATCGACGGTGCTCCTGGCGCTATCGATGGCGGTGCATGGATGAAGGGATTCGAGTTCTCACTTTCCGGACCCATTTACGCTGGCACCAACGAAATCCAACGTAACGTCGTCGCCGAGCGCGTGCTCGGTCTGCCCCGAAAGTAGGCCGCGATGCATTTCGCTTTTTCTGACGATCAACTCCTTTTCCGTGACACGGTTGCCGAATTATTCGCGGCAAAGTGTGGCCCTGAAGTCGTGCGCGCCGCATGGGACACTGACCCCGGTCGCGATTCCGAACTTTGGAATGCTCTCGCCGAGATGGGTGTGATCGGGCTGACCGTTCCAGAATCTCATGGCGGCATGGGAATGAACGAGCTCGATCTCCTTCCGATCCTCACTGAAGCCGGTCGGGTTGCCTGTCCAGCCCCGTTGCTCGAAACCACTGCCGTCGTTGCGCCGTTGTTAGCCGAATCCGCGCTGGCAGCAATTGCGGAGAGGTGGCTTCCCGGAATTGCCGATGGTTCGGTCATCGCCACCGTGCAACTCAGCGGTCAACCTTTTGTCGTCGACGCACATGTAGCGGGACTTCTCGTCGCTCAGCGTGGCGATTCATTGTTTGCGGTTCCGGGAGCGGCATTGCGATTGACCCAACAGACTTCTGTCGATGGCGCTCGTCGCATCTTCACCGCCGATTGGGACGAAGCCGATGCTGAACTCATCGTGTCGGGCAAGGATGCACTCTCTGCAGTGAGCCGGGCGTTCAATCGCGGGGCAGTTGCTGCCGCTGCCCAGCTCATTGGACTATCCGAGCAAATGATTGCAATGACTGTTGCCTATGTGACCGAACGCAAGCAGTTTGGTGCGCCGATCGGGAGTTTTCAGGCTGTAAAACATCACCTCGCTGACGCGGAACTCAAGGTTTCATTTGCTCGGCCGTTGGTGTGGAATGCCGGGTACGCATTGGCCAATGGCACTGAAAACGATGCTCGTTCGGTGTCAATGGCAAAGTGCTTTGCGTCCGATGCGGCAACTTTGGTTGCCCGCAAAGCGCTGCAAACCCACGGCGCCATCGGTTACACCACCGAACACGATCTGCATTTCTGGTTGAAGCGTTCATGGGCACTGGCCGGAAGTTGGGGCGATGCCGCTTGGCATCGCCGTCGCGTCGCCCACCTGCTGCTCGATGCCTGATCCGTTGACAAACTCATCGGTTGAATCACTCATTTCTCGGTGCCTTCTGGCCCTTGGAGTGACACGAGCGTTCGCAGCACCTGGTCATTTACTGAATCAACTTGAGGGCATCGCGATCGTCGAGGTTCCGAGTCCCGAAGTAGCAATCGCGTTAGCCGATGCCGAAGGCCGGCTCGCAGTTGCTCCAAACGCGCGCCCTGGCGTTGCGTTGTTGTCGGGCGGGCGAATTCGCTTGTCGTCACAACCCGGTGCTCCGACCCAAGCCATTCCGATTCCGTTTCCAGATCTCCCTGCCGCGATAGCCGGTTGGAGTCTCGGACAAGTACACGCAGCCATAGAAATTGAACTTCCACTCGACGCACAGATGGAAGGTGACGTTCAGCCCCTTGCCATGCAGCGCAGCGATCAATTGATGCGACTGTCGCCCAGTCTGGCCGAGTTCCGCACGATGCTCATTGTCGGTCCTGGAGTTGTGCGTGATGGATGTGTATCCGAGATTGGCGATGCCGCCCTTCGTCTTGGCGCAGGTCTCATGACCACAATGGGAGCGTTTGGTGTGGTGTCATCAGATCACCCTGCGTGGCGTGGAGTAGTTGGTGTGCAGGTAGATGATCCTGCGCTTGGTGGTCTTGATGAGTGCGATTTGGTCATTGTCGCCGGGGCCGACCCCAATGAACTTGGTGAGTCGCTCCCGCTCGATGCGCAGGTGCTCGAAATTGAACCTTGGCACCTTGCTTTTCTGGCCCGCGATTGGGCACCGGCACCGTTGAGTGACAACCGCAACCAACTTGTTGCCATCGTCGATGCTGTGCTCGCCGAACGACGGGGCGACGAGTCATTGCCAATTCATCCAGTTCGAGCAGTCATCGATGTATTCGATGTTCTCGACGCGAAGGTTCGTGTCTTCGCCGACCCGGGCCTTGTCGGCATCTGGTTTGCCCGGGGAATTGTTCCCACAACGGCCGGGCGTGTCATCGTGCCCGCCTTGCCGGCTGATGGTTTCGCAGTTGCTGCCGCGATCATCTGTGCTCTTGATGGTGAACAATCCATAGCGGTCACTACCCCAGGCAGCGATTTGATTGCGGCACTCTGTGATGTTGCCGCCTCGCTCAACCTCGATGTGATGGTCGAACTATGGGGCGATGATGTTCCCTACGTCGACCCAAGTCACCACCGGGCGGAAATTCTCAACGCGCGAAGATCGGGTGGTGTACGAGTGACGGGAGTAGCAGTTGACCTTTCCGCGGCCGCCGAACTTGTTGAACTGGCGGGCCCCTTTGTCGCGTGGTCAGTGAACGAATAAAGGAGCCGGCCCTAAGGCCGACTCCTTTAGGAATTACTTGAGTAAAGCGTGGATTAGCCGCCGATAGGCAGGTCAATACCGCCAGGCAGTGAAATGGTCTTGGCCTCGCAGAAAGCATCGATGCCTTCAGGACCGAGCTCGCGGCCAACGCCAGAATTCTTGAAGCCACCGAAGGGACCGTTGAAGTCCATTCCCTGTGTGGTGTTGACGGCGAAGGTGCCGGTGCGAACGCGACGAGCAACACCAATGCCCTTTTCGATGTCGGCGGTATAACAAGCGCCGGCCAGGCCGTACTCATTGTCGTTGGCGATGGCAATGGCGTCTTCAAGTGTGTCGTACTTGATGAGCGACAACACCGGTCCGAAGATTTCTTCTCGGGCGATGGTCATATCGTTGGTGACATCGGCAAACAACGTGGGCGACACGAAGTATCCCTTTGCTTCGTCGGGACGACCGCCACCGACAACAACAGTTGCGCCTTCGGCGATGCCCTTTGCGATGTAACCCTCGACTCGGTCACGCTGACGCTCGGCGATCAGTGGTCCGCAAAGGTTGTCGGGGTTGGTTGGGTCGCCAATGGTCTGTGCCGAAACCGCAGCAGCAAGCGCATCGCGGATTTCCTCGTAACGGCTGGCGGGAGCGAGAACGCGAGTAAGCGCAACGCAGGCCTGGCCATTGTTCATGAGGCCGCCACCGATGATGTGACCGATGGTCTCTTCAAGGTTGGCGTCCTCGCAAATGATTGCTGCGGACTTGCCACCAAGTTCAAGGGTGCAACGCTTCAGTTGTTCGCCACAGATGGCACCAATCTTGCGACCGGCCGCGGTGGAGCCAGTGAAGCTGACCTTGTCGATATCGGGATGACGAACGAGGTACTCGCCAACCTCGCGATCGGCGGGAACGATGTTGACGACACCGGCAGGAACGCCAGCCTCAATGAGAACCTCAGCGAAAAGGTTGGCATCAAGAGGAGTTTCCGGAGCGGGCTTAATGACGATGGTCGAACCCGACGCAAGAGTGGGACCCACCTTGAGTGCGGTGATGAACAACGGCACGTTCCACGGAATGATGCCGGCGCAAACGCCAACTGGTTCGCGACGAACGATGATCTGCCCGCCAAGTGCGCCGTCACGACGCTCTTCGAACGGGAAGTTCAATGTGTGTTGTACGAATGAACTCAGAATCATCGATGCTGCCATGACCTGACCAAACATCGAGAAGTAGTAGGGAGCACCTACTTCTTGGGTAATGAGGTTGGTGAATTCTTCTTGGCGGGCCGTAAGGATTTCGGCAACCTTGCCAATAAGTTCGGCGCGCTGTTGTGGGGTCCAGGTGGACCATTCACCGTGAAGGGCGGCATTGGCGGCAGCGACAGCACGGTCCATGTCTGCGTTGGTTGCGACAGGAACCGAACCGATGATCTCTTCGGTTGTGGGTGAAAAAACCTTCAGGGTGTCTTTGCCTGCCGGCTCAACCCATTCGCCCCCGATAAAGAACTTTTCGTACGTAAGCATTTGCTCCCCTTGGTCGGCCCGGTTGGCCCGGGCTCAAGGAGGCTGAATCTATCGGCCACAAGAGCCAATTGTCGTATCTTGGGTTTGGATGGTGGTTACTGCGAGGTTCCCCTATGGCCGGAACGGGGGACTTCGCCCTCCTGATGGTGAGCCCGATAGGGGTGGGGCAGACTGATAAAGAATTGATGCCTTGTCGCCTGGCGAGGTGGAAAGGGAAATGATGCAACTCGGCATGGTGGGTCTTGGCCGGATGGGCGCAAACCTCGTCCGTCGCCTTGTTCAAGATGGTCACACCTGCGTGGTGTTCGATCTCGATGCCAATGCAGTGGCCTCGTTGGCAGCCGAGAGTGAGGCCGTCACCGCGGCCAGCGATCTGGCTGACTTTGTCTCGAAACTCGAGGTCCCTCGTGCCGCTTGGGTCATGGTGCCCGCTGCATATGCGGGTGGCACCGTGAACGATCTTGTCGAACTTATGGAAAGTGGCGACATCGTCATCGATGGCGGCAACACCTATTACCGAGATGATGTTGATCGGGCCGAGGCGCTTGCGCCTAAGGGTGTTCATTATGTCGATGTCGGCACGAGCGGCGGCGTATTCGGACTCGATCGAGGTTTCTGTCTCATGATCGGCGGCGAGAACGATGTTGTCACCCATCTTGAACCGATCTTCCGCACAATCGCCCCCGGTGTAGGTGACGTGGAGCGAACTCCGGGTCGCGCTGGTGAGTTCACGCCGGAAGAGCAAGGTTGGCTGCACTGCGGACCTGCCGGCGCCGGCCATTTCGTGAAGATGGTCCATAACGGAATTGAGTACGGACTTATGGCGGCCTACGCCGAGGGTCTCAATATTCTTCGTCATGCGAACGCCGGCAAAGTTGTTCGCGATAATGATGCCGAAACAACTCCGTTGCGTGAACCGAAGTATTACCAGTACGACATCGATATTAAATCCGTTGCCGAAGTATGGCGCCGCGGTTCAGTAGTCGCGTCATGGTTGTTAGATCTCACTGCTGCCGCGCTTGTTGAAGATCCACAACTCGATTCTTTTGCCGGTCGCGTAAGCGACTCAGGTGAAGGTCGATGGACGAGCCTTGCGGCCATTGATGTTGGTGCTCCTGCGCCTGTTCTCACTGCATCGCTCTACGAGCGTTTCACCTCGCGCGGCGAGGCCGACTACGCCGACAAAATTCTTTCTGCGATGCGAAAGCAATTCGGCGGCCACGACGAGAAGTTGGCGAGTGGCGGCTGAGGGTCGCTCTGAGGCGTCTGCGAAGATCACCTCATTCGATGGTGAAGGAGCAGTCACCCTCACGGTTGGTGCAACATCTTTTGTTGTACTTCCCGAGGTAGGGATGCTTGGTGTTTCCTTAACGCACCACGGTCGCGAATTTCTTGATCTTCACGGTGGAGTTGCCGCGGCAAAGGCCGGTCACACGACGGGTCTGGCGTTGTTGGCTCCATGGGCGAATCGTCTCGATGGCGACGTCTATCGAGTGGGTTCGAAAAAGGTCGATCTCACCAATGCGGTAGTGCACCGAGATGGAAACGGTTTGCCAATCCACGGAACGTTCGTTGGCCGCTCAGGATGGGAGATTGTTTCGATGCGTACCCAAACTGGGACGGCGTCTCTGGTCGCCCGTTTCGATGCGACCAATGCCGACGAAGTTCTGGCTTCATTTCCGTTTCCCTTCGAAATCGCCGTGGGTTTCACCCTGACTCACGGTCGCCTCACTGTTGCCACCACTCTTTCCGCTACAAGCCGCCGAGCGGTTCCTGTTGCGTTCGGTTGGCACCCGTATTTTCGTCTACCCGAGAGTGCTTTCGAAAAGCTCCGCCTCAGCCTCCCGGCGCGACAACGTCTTGTTCTCGATGATCGTCAACTCCCTACTGGTGGGGAAGTGAACGAACCTGCGAACACTGCAAAATTGGCGGATCATTCGTTCGACGATGGTTACCGACTTGGTCGGGACCGACAGCTGCTCCTCAACGGGGGTCGTCGCCGTTTAGGAATCGCTCTGGATCGCAACTATCCCTATGCGCAGATCTTTGCGCCTCCTGGTTCAGACTTTGTAGCTCTCGAACCGATGACCTGCCCCACCGCTGCGCTGTCACGAGGAACGACCCCGATAGTCGAACCCGAAGAACGTTTTACTGCCCGTTTCGCAATTTCATTGACCTAGCAAGGAGTACCAATGTCTGATGCACCGCAACCTATAGAACAAACCACCGAATGGTGGGAGTTGGCCTCGCATCAGGCTTATATCGCTGATGTTCATCTGCGCGAGTTGTTCGCGTCTGATCCATCACGGGGCGAGCGAATGAATCTTGAGGTTGGCGATCTTTTTGTAGATTACGCGAAGCATCGTCTCGACGACACGACGTTAGAAAAATTATTCGCACTTGCCCGACGCGCCAATGTTGAAGAACTTCGCGACGCCATGTTTGCTGGAGAGCACATCAACGTCTCCGAAGATCGCGCCGTGTTGCATGTTGCCCTGCGTGCGCCTCGGGATGCGGTCATAACAACCGATGGTCGCGATGTTGTTCCCGATGTGCATGAGGTGCTCGATCGAATGGGAGCATTTTCCGAACGTGTTCGTTCTGGTGAATGGAAAGGTCATACCGGCAAGCGAATCCGAAATGTGGTCAACATCGGAATTGGAGGTAGCGATCTTGGGCCGCGCATGGCCCATGAAGCCCTTCTTCCCTATTCCCATCCTGATATCAACGTTCGTTTCGTTTCCAATGTGGATGGCACAGAGTTCTACGAGTTCACTCACGATCTGAATCCCGAAGAGACCTTGTTCATTGTTGCGTCGAAAACGTTCACAACTCTTGAGACAATGACGAACGCGCGAAGTGCGCGTGACTGGGCGATAGCGGCGCTGGGCGACGAGTCAGCCATTGCCAAGCATTTTGTTGCCGTGTCCACCAACGCCGGCGAGGTGTCGAAGTTCGGTATCGATACCCAAAATATGTTCGGCTTTTGGGATTGGGTCGGCGGTCGGTACAGCTTCGACTCCGCCATTGGACTTTCACTCATGATTTCTATAGGCCCAGACCGTTACGCCGAGATGCTCAGCGGTTTCAATCTCATCGATGAGCATTTTCGTACCGCCCCGATGGAACAGAACCTTCCGTTCATCCTCGGCCTGATTGGTGTTTGGTACAACAACTTCTTTGGTGCCCAAACTCTTGCGGTGCTTCCTTATAGCCACTACCTCGCTCACCTCACCCCCTATTTGCAGCAACTGGCAATGGAAAGCAACGGCAAGTCGGTTGATCGTTGGGGTCGAAAAGTGGGGACCCAAACTGGCGAGATCGTTTGGGGCCAACCCGGGACCAACGGGCAGCACGCTTATTACCAACTGATCCATCAAGGCACGAAACTCATTCCGGCTGACTTTATTGGTCTTGTTTCGCCTGCTCACGAGATTGGTGGCCACCAGGACATCTTCATGGCGAATTTCTTCGCTCAGCCTGAAGCGTTGGCATTTGGGCTCACTGCGGATCAAGTTCGTGCCGATGGTGTGCCTGAAGCGCAGGTCGCCGCTAGGACTTTCGCTGGCAATCACCCCACAACTTCACTGTTGGTTCCCGAACTCTCGCCGTCTGTTCTTGGTCAGTTAATTGCGCTTTATGAGCATAAGACCTTTGTTCAAGGCGCAATTTGGGGAATCGATAGTTTTGATCAGTGGGGAGTGGAACTAGGGAAAAAGTTGGCCCAGGCGATCATCCCCGAGCTGAGTGCCGAAGCGACACCGGAGCTCCTCCACGATTCATCGACCAATTCGCTCATCCAGCGCTATCGCCAAATGCGGCAAGCGGCGAAGTAACCACGGCAATTCTACCGAGTTGATTCTTGCCCGGCACGCGAAGGGGGCGGCGTGGCAGACTCTCGGTCCGTAACGGAGGAAGAGTTATCAATGAAGGTTCTGGGTATCGACATCGGCGGTACTGGCATTAAGGGTGCAGTTGTCGACACAAAAAAGGGACACTTAGTCACTGATCGAATTCGGTTGCTTACTCCTGAGCCAGCATCTCCAGATGCGGTCAGCGCAACGGTTGCTGAAATTGTGAAGCACTTCGACTGGACAGGCGCTATCGGCTGCACGTTTCCAGGAGTTGTGAAGGGCGGGGTAATTCACACCGCCGCCAATGTCGATTCCTCGTGGATCGACGCTGACGGTGCGCGCATCATCGGTGATGCCACTGGATGTCCGGTGACGATGGTGAACGATGCCGATGCGGCTGGTGAAGCAGAAACTCGCTTCGGCGCCGCTCGCGGAAAGTCCGGCGTCATCATGACCATCACGCTGGGTACCGGAATCGGAAGTGCATTGATGCTTGACGGCGTGTTAGTTCCAAATACCGAACTTGGTCACTTGTGGTTGCGCGGCGATGATGCAGAGCGTTGGGCCGCAGCGTCGGTGCGGGAACGACTCGAACTCGATTGGGACGAATGGGCGTCGCGAGTAGACGAATATCTTCGAATTGTTGAGCGACTTTTCTGGCCGGACCTTTTCATTATTGGTGGCGGTATTTCGAAAAAGTCAGACAAGTTCATTCCGAAACTGACATGTCGGACGCCGGTGGTGCCCGCCAAGCTTCATAATGATGCTGGCATCGTTGGTGGTGCACTGGCGGTAACTCGTCACCGTGAGAAACACGGCAATGATGGTCAGTCAGTTGTGAAGGGCAAGAAGAAATAACGTCCTAACGCGTTTGCATCGCTTCCGGCAGATGATTTGTGTCGGAAAATCGGTACAAGCTGAATGAGTACTCGTTTGCGATATGCATCGGTTTCATAACACTGATTGATGCATGGAACGCAACAAAACGTTCCCATTCCCACGGAACTGGTTCGATGCCGAGGATATGGCCAAGCGAAACAGCATTGGCCCCTGAGTGAGCAACAAAAACAATGCGCGGTCCTTCATTTTCGATTGACCAAAGCGGAGGGAACCGCCGGGTGCGGGTTATCCCAAACTCGCGAAGAAGTTGATCGAGACCTGTAGTGACGCGAATATGAAACTCGCGAAATGATTCGCCGCCGGGGATGGCTTCCCACTGTTCGTTCAGCGGTCGAACTCGTTGTTCAGCAAATGCTCGTTCAATAATTTCCGATGGTGTGCCTTGCCATACCGGCGCAGAAATTTCGGCGATCCAATCGATGGTCGTTGGTGTGAGGCCGAAGGTATCGATGAGTGGCTGGGCTGTTTGTTGCGCGCGAATAAGTGGCGATACGAAGAGATGGTCAATCGGTCGATCGGTGAAAAATGATGGAAGCAACTCCGCCTGTTGATGGCCCAACTCGGTGAGTACGGGATTGTCGACACCAGCGCGGTCGATTTCCCATTGTGGCTGTCCGTGTCGGATGAAGATTAGTTCCACTTTGATGTCACCTTGATTGAAAGAGAGTTACGAGCGGGATCGGCGTTTGGCGCGATTGGTCCAACATCCCCTATGCCAATGGCGGCGAAGGTCTGGAGTTTCAATAGGCACAGCAACGATGTGGCCGGTTCCGGAAGGAATGTCGCGGTTACATCCGGGGCAGACGTAGGCCTTGTGTGCTTCGTAGGGCTGGACTCGACGCACCTCAACTTCGAGACCCATCGGATCTCGTTCCTGTTCGGAAGCCATAATCAACCGAAAAATGCCCACGCCACGAGGCCTAGGCAGATAACGGCTGCGGCGCCGACCATGACATAGTCGAGCGGCGAGCGAGTTTGGGGGCGATGCGGATTGAATCCCATTTCCTCAGTATCGCCGCTTATGGGCGCGTTCGGGTATCTCGGCGCAGCCGGTAGCGTCCCGCCCATGTCTTCACTGCGCGTCATGCTTGCCGGTCTCGTCTTGGTGGTGGGCTCTACCGCGATAGCGGCCTGCTCATCGAGCTCATCTCCGGCCGCCCCAACCGGTGATCCGGTGTTGGTCGAGGGCCAACAGATCTATAGTCAGAACTGCGCAAGTTGTCATGGCGCAAATGGTGGCGGGGGTTATGGCCCGAAGCTCGCTGGGGTGGTTGAAGCCAAGTATCCGAACATTGACGATCAAATTGCCCTGATCACAAATGGCAAGGGCGGAATGCCGGCGTTTGGAAAGAAACTAAGCGCCGATCAGATCACCGCGGTGGCTCGCTACACGCGAGAAGTGCTCGGAAAGAACTAATTCGTTTGTTGCCGCTTCAGTTCGTATGGCACCTACCAACTTTGAACTGAGCACATAGTTTCGGCACTTCGGCGACTGGCTCGCCCTCCACATCACCATGTCGAGGAGCGCTCGTGCTCGCCACTATTCAGTCGGCCACATTGTCAGGTATCGATGGCGTGCCTGTTTCTGTCGAAGTGCATGTTGCCAACGGACTTCCCGGCTTCACTGTTGTCGGTTTGCCCGATGCCTCGTGTCGTGAAGCTCGAGACCGCGTTCGCGCCGCATTGCTTACTTCGGGATTTTCATGGCCCGACAGGCGAACAACCGTCAACCTGGCGCCAACTTCGCTGCGCAAGATTGGTTCCTCATTGGATCTTGCCATTGCTATTGGCGTTTTGGTGGCCAGCGATCAACTTTCCGATGAGGCAGTGGGTGATCGAGCGTTTATCGGCGAGTTGGGCCTCAACGGAACTTTGCGGCACGTTCCCGGAACGTTGTCGCTGGTTGATTGCTTACGTGGTACTGAGGTTGTTGTGCCACCAGCATCGGCCCCCGAAGCAGCATTGGTGGAGCAGTGCCGGATTCGCACGGCGCCAAATATGCGTTCATTGGTCGATGCACTTACCGCCGAAGCCCCGTGGCCGCGGGTTCCCGATGAACCGTTCGAGGTTGCGGGAGAACCGTTGCCCGATCTCAGCGATGTGCGCGGTCATAAATTGGCGCGTTTAGCCCTCGAAGTTGCGGCGGCCGGTGGACACCATCTGTTGATGATCGGTCCGCCGGGCGCAGGTAAAACAATGCTCGCTCGTCGCCTTCCAAGTTTGTTGCCCGAACTCGACGACCGCACCGCGTTCGAAGCAACGCGAATTCACTCAGCATTTGGTATCGACCCGCGAAATGGGCTTCTTCGTCGTGCGCCGTGGCGCGCGCCACATCACGGGAGCAGTGCGGTGGCGATGGTGGGCGGTGGTTCACGACACCTACGTCCCGGTGAAATTTCGCTGGCCCATGGTGGAGTTCTTTTTCTCGATGAACTTGGTGAGTTCGGTGCGGTGGTTGTCGACTCATTGCGACAACCGCTTGAAGACGGTGTCATTCGAATTGCTCGGGCCGAAACCCGCGTTGAGGTGCCCGCTCGTTTCTTGCTTGTCGCCGCCATGAACCCGTGCCCGTGTGGCGAGGGAGTGACCCCCGCGTCATGCCGGTGTTCGGAGCGTTCACTCGAGCGGTATCGGCGTCGGTTGTCAGGCCCACTGCTCGATCGGTTCGACATCCGCCTAGAAGTGCATCGTCCCGATCCTCATGATTTATTGCGTGGCGATCGCTCTGAAGCAAGCGCCGATGTTGCCATTCGGGTGAAGGCGGCACGTCAGCGCGCAAGTGCGCGCGGCGTTCGCTGCAACGCGGAACTTTCCGGTCGCGATCTTGAACGTTGGGCTCCGCTCGATGTTGAAGCTTCAGAACTGTTCGAACGAGCGCTCGTATCCGGTCGGCTTTCTGCTCGCGGACTTCGTCGGGTGTGGTCGGTAGCGCTCACGCTTGCCGATCTCGATGAATGCTCCAGTCCACTCGGTGTTGTTCATGTTGCCAGCGCTTTTCATCTTCGTTCTGATCCCGGTTTCCTTCACCGAGATGCAGTAGTTCGTCATGGCTGAACTACCCGATGAGGCCTATGTCGTAGCAATGGCCAGCCTGCCGAAAATGGGGCCGGTGCGTTTACGGAAACTCATCGAGTTCGGAGCAGTCAACGAAACCTGGGCAGCGCTGTGCTCTCGGTCGATCACCGCTGAACGGCTGAATCTCAGTGCACGGCGCGATGGTGTGGATGTTGTAAATGAATGGTGCCGAACTGCTGTCACACTCAACCCCGCAGAACTCTGGCAGCGTCATTGCGAGGCAAACATTGGTGTCTCGCTGCGGGGATCTGCTGCGTTTCCCTCTGTTCTTGTCGATGATGACGATCCTCCTGCCGTTTTGTTTTGGGATGGCGACATCGACCACATCGCAGGTGCACGCGTCGCAATTGTGGGTACGCGGCGGGCAACGCGTTATGGCATCGATGTCGCTAACGAGTTAGCGCGAGACCTTTCGCTTGCGGGGGTGTCTGTTGTGTCAGGACTGGCGCTCGGAATTGACAGTGCTGCTCATGCTGGTGCGATAGCTGTCGATGGTGCGCCGCCAATTGCTGTGGTGGGGAGCGGGCTGAACCACATCTACCCCCGAGAAAATCGACCTCTCTGGCGTCAGGTTGTCGAGCGCGGCGTTGTCGTAAGCGAATACCCACTGGATGCGCCGGCAGTCGCGTGGCAGTTTCCGGCTCGCAATCGAATTATTGCCGCGCTTGCCGATGTTGTTGTCGTCGTTGAGTCGCAAGTAACGGGTGGTGCTCTTGGCACCGCGATGGAAGCGGCGCGGCGCGGTACACCGGTGCTTGCGGTTCCTGGTCCGGTCACCGCTCCCAGTTCGGCAGGAACAAATCAGCTGCTCTTCGATGGTTGTTCGCCGGTTCGCGATGCTTCTGATGTCCTGTTGGTCTTGGGCCTGGAACCAGTGAGCCGGCGCACCGCCACTGAACACCGGCATGCTCCGATTGGGGATGATGCAGTTGTGCTTGCTGCGCTTCCCTGGCAATCCACTCCAGTTGAACAACTCATTAACGACACTGGGTTTACTCTTGGCGCGGTCATGGTCGCTCTCAATCATTTGGAATCAACCGGTTGGGTTGTACAAGCAGCAGGGCGTGTCGAACGAGTGGCTCGTGCCTCGGTAAATCTCTGATGGGCGTTGCCATGTTGTTGGGTCCGACCATCTCCTATGACCTCACCGTTAGCCTTGGCACAGTGTCGGCCGACGTTGACCACTGGTCACTCGATGGATTCTTGGCGTCTTTGACGTCGGTCTCCTCTGCAACGCTCCGGGCCTACCGGAGTGATCTCGACGCGTTTGTCGATTGGGTCGCACGGCTGGAAATCGAACAGCCTCAGGCCGTTACTCGCACCACCTTGCGTCGCTATGTGGGGTTCTTGACTCAGCGCAACTATGCGCGCCGAACAATCGCCCGTAAAGCGTCAGCCCTTCGCCGTTACTTTGCGTGGCTCACCCGTAGTGGCGTTCTTGCTACCGACCCTGCCTCGGGGCTTAGTGCTCCGGGCTCTACCGGTCGCTTACCTCGGGTGTTGCGCGACGATGAACTGACCCAAGTCCTCGACAATCCTCCCGGCACAACCGCCAACGATCCTCCCGCAATTCGTTCACGTGACGATGCTGTTCTCGAGTTGCTCTACGGAAGCGGTCTTCGTGTTTCTGAGTTATGTGGTTTGCGTCCCGAGGACCTCGATCTTGCCCGCCGTCGTGTTGTCGTTTGGGGTAAGGGATCGAAACAACGGGTAGTGCCGTTGAGCGAACCTACCGTCGATGCGCTCGAACAATGGATTGGTCATGGTCGACGCATTCTGGCGACTGCCGATTCGCCAGCTGACGCGGTGTTCCTCAATCAAAAAGGTCGCAGGCTTGGCACTCGCGATGTTCGCCGGCTACTCGATAGGCGCGCTCCATCGCCCACCCATCCTCACGCGCTTCGGCACACGTTTGCTACTCACCTTCTCGATGGCGGCGCCGACCTGCGTGTAGTGCAAGAACTTCTCGGTCACTCCGATCTCGCCACCACCCAGCACTACACGCATGTCAGTAAAGAACGATTGCGTTCAGTGGTCGAGGCCACCCATCCGCGCGCGTAATCCAGAGCGCTCGACTAGTTGTGCATCCTGACTTCCCCGTGACTCACCATCATGACGGAGGAACGCCTTGTCTGCATGGGCGAAGAAGCGGCGCGAATCGCGTAGATTTGTAGTTATTTTTTTAGCGATATCTGTTTCACTGGCCGTTCTGATGGCAACCTCGGCCCCGGTTGGGGCGCAGGCCTCGGGCCGAGTGCAGTATCGATCTCCAACCAATGCGCCAATCGTTGACCACTTCCGTCCTCCTCCGCATCCGTGGATGGCCGGTAATCGCGGTATCGATTACGGAACAATTGATGGTGATGAGGTGCACTCTTCTGCCTCGGGTCGAGTCGTGTTCGCCGGTGAAGTTGGCGGGCAACTGCACGTGACCATTCAGCACAGTGATGGACTTCGAACTTCCTATTCGTTTCTTGCGTCACTCACGGTGTCAGCCGGCGATCGCGTTGTAACTGGCGACACTGTTGGTATTGCCGGAGGTTCATTTCACTTCGGTGTGCGAACCCCCGATAACAGCTATCTCGATCCCGAAGCTGTGCTGGCGGGAACAGAACATCCGACAGTGCAGCTTGTTCCGGGAACCGATGATGGTTTGGCCGCACTTGATGCCGCAGAGCGTCACACCCTTCTCGACACATTGCTCGATACGGGAACCTCGGCGCTGCGGGTAGCGGCGCAATGGTCGACCCAAACTGGTTCGCTCGTTGTGCACTACGCGATCGAAACGAATCCAAACATTCATGTTGTCCGTATCGCTGCATCATTCGGAGGCTGGCTTGATCAGCGCGATTCCTGTACTCCTGCGAATGTGGCAATCACTCAAACTGACCAGCGGCGTATCGCTGTTTTGGTGAGCGGTCTCGGAACGGCAAGTGGCGGAAACTCTGCGTGGGAAGTCGACACTGCCGCTCTTGGCTACGCCCCCAGTGATGTTGTTCGCTTTTCCTATGCTGGGGGGCAGTCGCCTTCTGCTGGTACCGGTGCAACGTTCAGCGTGATTCAGTCTCGCGAGTTCGACGCCACCACGAGCCAACAATCCATCGATCGTTCCGGTGATGAGCTGCAACAATTACTCACGCAAGTGGCGGCGGTGGAACCTGGGCTGCCCATTGATGTCATCGCCCACTCTCAGGGCGGGGTTGTCGCTCGTTTAGCGATCCAGCGGGGGGCCGCCGATGGTCGGCTTCCGGATACGGTGGCCAATCTGGTCACCATCGGAACCCCCCACCAGGGCGCTCCGCTGGCCACGGGCATTGCCGCACTGCACGCCACCGCCGGGGGAGCGCTGGTGATGGCAGGATTTCGGTACTCAGGCGCGGCCGATGAGCTTGATGATCGACAGGTCGCTTTTGGCGATTTGGCCGAAAACTCTTCGGTGATCGCCGAACTACACGACCGGCCCATGCCAGATCAGGTTCATTTCGCCACCATTGGCGCCGCCGGGGACGTCATCGTGCCGGGTACCGCCGCCATCGATGATTCAGCAGATTTCAGTGTGATCTTGCCCTCCTCGATAGGAAAAGAGGCCCACGGTGAATTGCCATCGCTGCCAGTAACGACAAGGGAAATCGGCCTTGCTCTTGCTGGCCAAGGGCCCACCTGCCAGTCCTTGGGGGAGGCAATGGGGTCGGCAATCACCGCCGAAGGCCTGCGCTGGTTAGAGGCTGATGCCTCGGCGGTCCTAGCGGTGGGTGCCGCAATGGCGGGTCCGGTGCCAGGACCCCGTTAGTGGGTTGGCCCAAGGCGGGGCCGATTACCTACACTCTGCAGTCCGGTTCGAAGTTCTTCGTGCCCCTCCCGCTGGTCAGGTCGACTGGCACTCACACCCTCGGGCCGTGCAACCCGCGGTCGTCTCCGCCATCGGAGGCGCCAGCACGTCACCCGTTCTCCTCCGTAACCGATGGGAAGGAACACCCTCATGGCACCAGTTGTCACCATGCGCCAACTGCTCGATGCCGGCGTGCATTTTGGTCATCAGACCCGCCGCTGGAACCCGAAGATGAAGCGATTCATTCACGGTGAGCGCAATGGCATTTACATCATCGATCTTGAACAGACCCTCGCTCGCATTGAGACCGCGTACGCGTTTGTGCGTGATCTCGTCGCCGATGGCGGCACCATCTTGTTCGTCGGCACCAAAAAGCAGGCACAAGATCCGATCCAGAGTTACGCCGAACGCTGCGGAATGCCGTACATCAACGAGCGTTGGCTCGGCGGCATGCTCACCAATTTCCAAACCATGTCGAAGCGCGTTGCCAAGATGAAGGATTACCAGCGCATGCGCGACTCTGGTGACTTCGAAGCAATGCCGAAGAAGGAAGCCCTCATGATTAGCCGAGAGCTCGAAAAACTCGAGCGCAATCTTGGCGGTATCCGCAATATGGAGCGCATTCCCAGTGCCGTTTTCATTCTCGATACCAATAAAGAAGACATCGCCGTAACTGAAGCCAACAAACTTGGTCTTCCAATTGTTGCTGTCGTCGACACCAACTGCGATCCAGACATCGTTCAGTTCGTCATCCCTGGTAACGACGATGCAATTCGTTCGGCCAATCTCATGGCTCGCATCATTAGCGATGCTGTCGAAGAAGGCCGCTTCATCGCCTCGCGCAAGCGTGGTGCTGTGGCTCCTGAAGGTCCCGCGGTTGTCGAGCGCACTGCCGAAGAAGAAGCAGCACACGCTGAAGCTCAGGCCGAGGCTCGTCGTCAGGCCACAGAAGCGGCCGCAGCGCGAGATGCCCGTATTGTCACCGAACGCGAAACTGCAGCTGATGCTGCGGAAACCGCTGACGCCCCCACAGCTGATGCTGCGGAAACCGCTGACGCCCCCACCCCCGAGGAGTCCTGAAAAAAATGGCTGAATTTTCCGCCAAGGATGTCCAGAATCTGCGCCAGATCACTGGCGCCGGAATGATGGATGCCAAGAAGGCGCTGATCGAAAACGACGGCGACTTCGAAGCCGCAAAGCAGTGGTTGCGAGAGAAGGGTCTGGCGAAGGTTGCCAAGCTCGGCGATCGTGAAAACGCTCAGGGTTCGGTTTGTGTTGTTGTCGACGGCAACGTTGGCGCAATTGTGCAGCTCAAGTCGGAAACTGATTTCTCGGCGAAGGCCGATGATTTCATCTCGCTGGTTCAGGGCCTCGCCGATGTAGTTGTCGCTAAGGGCGTTGATGCAGTGAGCGAACTTGGCGAGGAGCTCGACGCACTCAAGATTGCCAAGAAGGAAAACATCGAACTGGGTACCGTCGTCCGCTTCGAAGCCACCGGCGACAACATTCTCGATTCCTACCTCCACCTTCAAGATGGTCGTGGTGTCAACGCTGTGCTTGTTGAACTCGCTGGCGGTAACAAAGAGATGGCTCATGATATTGCTGTGCACATAGCGTTTGCGAAGCCCCCGTTCCTCAGTCGTGACGAAGTTCCTGCTGAAGCAATCGAAGTGGAGCGTCAAGCTCTTCTCGACATCACGAAGGCCGAAGGAAAGCCTGAAGCGGCATGGCCAAAGATCGTCGAAGGACGAATCAATGGTTGGTTCAAAGACCGGGTGCTCCTTGAACAATCGTTCGTTCGTGACGAAAAGAAGTCAATCGTCGATCTGCTCGCTGGCGCCACAATCCTGCGCTTTGCTCAGGTCTACATCGGCGGCTGATGGCTCCCGTTACCGCCCGCTGGTCGCGGGTTCTGCTGAAGGTTTCTGGCGAAGCATTCGCTGGTGACGGTGGGTACGGCATCGACGGTCATGTGGTTCAGCGTATTGCGAAAGAGATCGTCGAAGTTCTTGCCGATCACGACATCCAGATCGCCATTGTTGTCGGTGGCGGCAATATCTGGCGCGGAATGGCGGGCGCTGGTGCCGGTATGGATCGGGCGCAGGCCGACTACATGGGAATGCTGGCCACGGTTATCAACGCATTGGCGTTGCAGGACACACTCGAACAATTGGGTCAGCCCACTCGCGTGCAGTCCGCTATCCAGATGGCGCAGGTCGCCGAGCCGTACATCCGTCGTCGCGCCGTTCGCCACCTTGAAAAGGGCCGCGTGGTTATTTTTGCTGGCGGCACCGGTAATCCCTTCTTCACCACCGATACCACCGCTGCGCTTCGTGCGGTTGAAATCGAAGCTGAGGTGCTTCTGAAAGGCACCCATTCAGGTACCGATGGGATCTATACCGATGATCCCCGCACCAATCCTGAGGCCACAAAGCTCGAACACGTGACCTACCTTGATGTACTGAATCAGGGTCTTCGGGCCATGGATTCCACCGCTATCACCCTATGTATGGACAACGATCTCCCAATCGTGATGTTCGATCTCACCGGCGAGGGAAACATTCGTTCCCTCCTTGAAGGCGGTTCGGTAGGTACCATCGTCAGTTGAGCGGGACGTTACCGACAGCCGTCGTTTAACCCGAGTCTTGGAGAGTTCCCGATGACCAGCGAGATGGCAGATCTGCTCTTGGCTGACACTGTCGACAAAATGAAGAAGGCCGTTTCGCATACGCGCGCGGATTTCTCTTCTATCCGAACCGGTCGCGCTGCGCCCGCACTCGTGGAAAAGATTCAGGTCGATTACTACGGCTCTGAAGTTCCCTTGCAACAGATCGCTGGCTTCAGCGTTCCCGAAGCTCGCCAGTTGCTAATTTCGCCCTATGACAAAGGCGCCATTGGTGCCATCGAGCGGGCGTTGCAACAGTCTGATCTGGGTCTCAACCCAAGTAACGACGGTATCTCCATTCGTCTGACGTTCCCACCGCTTACCCAAGAGCGACGTAAAGAACTGGTGAAGGTAGTGAAGTCGATGGCCGAGGACGGAAAGATCGCGTTGCGAAATCAGCGCCGTCACACTCGGCAAGAACTTGAAACGCTCGAAAAAGCTGGCGATTTGTCGAAGGACGAACTTGAACGGGCCGAAAAAGAACTCGATAAAATTATTCATACTCACGAGGCCGACATCACCGAAGCATTTGCGGCCAAAGAAAAAGAGTTATTGGAGGACTGATGGCTCCCGACGAACCGCGTGATGGAAAACCGGGAAGTTATCGAATCGTTTCCGCCGAAGAAATCGGAAACGAAACCTCTCCTGCCCCACCGATTATGAATGTTGGCCCGCCAACAGGTGAGCACGAACTTCCGCATTGGACCGAGCCGGCCACCGGGCAGGTTCCCGCTGTTGTGTTGGGCAACGACGACACCGATCGATCAGCGAAACCAGATGCACCGCGTTGGCGCAGCGAACATGACACCGTCGAACACGGCGATCTCATCGCTGAACTCACTGGCATTGCGGCAGAGTCGCCAGTCGCTGAACGACTTGGCGCTGTCGACGCTGACGCCGAACTTTCTGATGAGGAGTATTTGAACTTCGACGATGTCGACCTTGTGCCCACGCCCCGCCGATCGCGCCGGTCGCGCAAATCTCGTATTTCAAAGGAGAACGCTAATTCGTTGGCGGCGATTCTCCCTCAAGATCTTGGTGGCCCTTCTACCTCGGCACCACCGCCGCTGCCACCGCCACCACCGGCAACTCCGGTTAGTCAACCTTCATCGGATTTCGGCGGCACCTACGGTGAAGCTCCCGCAGCCGAAACTCCCTCGGCCAGTGGAGGCCGCAACGTTCCTGTTGCTGTCGCCGTAGGGGTTGGTATTGCGGTCATTGCCGCGTTGCTTTTCAAAGCGGGTCCTGCGCCAACGGTGATGCTCATTACCGTTGTTCTGGCCGCCGCCGGTTTTGAATTTTTCGGAGCAATTCAGCGAAGCGGTTTCCGCCCTGCCACATTGTTAGGTGTTGTTGCGGTAGCGGTGTTGCCGCTCGCTACCTACTGGAAGGGCGAGTCGGCACTTCCCGCGGTCATCTTCCTCACCTTTGTTTTCGGCGTCATTTGGTTCTTGTCTGGTGCCGGTGGTTCAGCCCGCCCTACTGCCAATCTCGGTATCACCTTGTTGGGTGTTATTTGGATCGGCGTATTCGGTTCGTACGCGGCGCTCATTGTTGGTATTCCGATTCAGGGCGTAAGCATTTTGTTGCTTGCTGTTGTTGCTGCGGTGGCCAACGACGTGGGGGCATTTTTCTTCGGGCGTTCGCTGGGGCGCAGCCCGCTTTCGGCGGTATCGCCTAATAAGACGGTCGAAGGACTCATTGGCGGTGTCGCTTCCACGTTGTTCGCGGTCTTTATTGTCGCTGTGGTTGTCGGGGTTGGGCCTTTTGGCGCTGGCAAAGCGTTGTTGTTCGCACTGGTTCTTGCCGTCATTGCCCCGCTGGGCGATTTGGCCGAATCGCTGTTCAAACGCGATCTGGGCGTGAAGGACATGGGCTCTTTTATTCCGCAACACGGAGGGGTTCTCGATCGCTTCGATGCCCTCTTGTTTGTGCTCCCCGCCGCCTATTACCTCACTCGAATCCTTGCCCTGAACTGATCAATTGGGGCCCGCCCGCGAGTGAGTCCACAGGTGAGCCCGCGGGTGAGCCGGGGAGAGAGGTCGGTAGGCTCAGGTCATGTCTGTTACGCGAGTTGCCCTTGCCGGTTCCACCGGTTCCATTGGCACTCAGTCACTCGAGGTTCTTGCCGTCGAGCCTGATCGCTTCGAACTGGTGGCCATTGGCGCCACCGGGCGACATCCTGAAGCACTCATTGAACAAGCCCGGGCGCATCGCCCGCGTATTGTTGCAGTGTCCGACGGTTCTGCGGCAGCAGTTGTTGCCGCCGCACTTCCCGGCATTGAAGTTCGCGGCGGTGCCGATGCAATAGCCAGTCTTGCCAACGAGGCCGATGTTGTTGTGAATGGTGTGGTGGGATTCGCCGGCCTCTCGGTCACGCTTGCCACATTGAATGCGGGTAAACGTCTTGCGCTGGCCAATAAAGAATCACTCATCGCTGCTGGTCCTGTTGTGCAGGTTGCTCGTCGTACTCCTGGCGCCGAACTTATTCCGGTCGACAGCGAACACGGCGCCATCCATCAGTGCCTCCGTTCATCGGCGAACAACACTCGTGTTGCGAGGTTGCTGCTTACCGCAAGCGGTGGACCATTTCGAGGTCGTAGCGCCGCCGATCTTGATTCGGTCACTATCGAGGACGCGCTCGCCCATCCAACATGGAAAATGGGCCCCAAGATCACGATCGATTCTTCAACGCTCATGAATAAAGGTCTCGAAGTTATCGAGGCGCACGAACTCTTCGGTGTTCCGGCGGGCCCCGATGGTTATGGCATCGGTTTCGACGAGATCGACGTTGTGGTGCACCCGCAATCGATCGTGCATTCAATGGTCGAGTACACCGATGCGTCCACCATTGCGCAACTCTCCGCTCCCGATATGCGACTTCCTATCGGTTATGCGCTTGCCTATCCCGATCGCATTGGCACACCGTTTGGCCGAATCGACTGGACCACTCTTGGTCGTCTCGATTTCGAACCACCTGATCTTGAAGCTTTTCCGTGTCTGGCGCTGGCCTATGCCGCCGGCCGGGTTGGCGGCACTGCACCGGCCTGGCTCAGCGGGGCGAACGAAGTTGCGGTCGATGCGTTCCTCGCCGGTCGAATCTCGTGGCGCAATATCGCTTCGGTCATTGCCGCCACCCTCGAACACCACGATGGTGCTGCGGCCAGTAGTGCCGAAGCAGTCATCGATGCCGATGCCACTGCGCGCCGCATCGCTTCGGAACAACTCAGTCGATTCGAAAGTGCGGCGGTGAACTCATGACCACACCACTCGATCCCACAACCACATCAGAGCAAAAACCAGAGCCATCGATGATTGATCGTATGTTCGGTAATCGCTTTGTGTTGCTCGGACTCTTACTTGGTTTACTTGGTTGGGTTGCGGTCACTCGTATTTGGTTATTTGTTCTCATCATTGCCATCGTGCTTTCGGTATTCCTGCACGAAATGGGTCATTTCCTTATGGCCAAGCGCAATGGGATGAAAGCCACCGAGTTCTTCCTCGGTTTCGGTCCCAGTATTTGGTCGTTCCGCCGGGGCGAAACCGAATACGGACTCAAGTTGGTGCCCGCCGGCGCCTATGTGCGCATCATCGGTATGCACGGTCTTGAAGAGATCGATAGTTCCGATGATGAATCTCGCACGTATCGCTCAAAGTCGTATTGGAAGCGCATGCCGGTGGTTCTCGCCGGACCAGTCATGAACATGGTGCTTGGGCTTTTATTGTTGGTCGTTATCTTTGCTGGTTTCGGTCGCCCATCAACCGAAAAATGGAAAATCGATTCGGTGTCGGAAGCATCAGCCGCGGCGCGCGCTGGTCTTGAGGTTGGCGATCGAATTGTGATGTTCGATGGTCAACCGGTTGGTGCGTTTACCGACTTCACCAGCGTTATCCGTGAACATGCCGGTACCACGGTCGGTCTAACGGTCGAACGCAACGGTGAACAAATTGTTGTTCCTGTCACCATTGGCTGGTCACTTAACGCTGAAGGTGCACGTGCATTGCAACCGCTGGTTCCCGGCGATCGGGTGACAATGGTGGGCGATACGGCGGTGTCCTCGTACTCAGAAGTGCAAGCAGCGATGCTCCGACAACTTGGTCCGGTTATTCTCACCTTCGAGAGAAACAATCGGATATTCACTACCACCGTCGACGGACCAATTTCCCTCCCCATTGAAGGATCCCGAGGCTTTCTTGGTGTGAGTCCAACCTCGGTACTGGTTCGTGCCGGGGTTGTTGAAGCAACTGGTGAGGCCTTCACTGCATTTGGCGACACTGTTATTGGCTCCGTTCAGGGTTTAGGTAAAGTGTTCTCACCCTCGGGTATCAGCACGTTGGCCTCGCAGGTTGCCAATGGTGGAAGTTCAACAACAGAGTCAGCCGATATTACGCCGGCCGATCCAAGCGCCGGTTCTTCATCGGGTTCATCTTCATCAGGCTCGATGTCATCAAATGCCGATCGCCCGATGTCGCTTTTGGGCATCGTTAACGTTGGCGCTCAGTTAGGTGAACAAGCCGGTTGGGCGGGGGTATTGGCTCTGGTCGCCACAGTGAACATTTTCCTGGGTCTCATCAACTTGCTTCCGCTTCTTCCGTTTGATGGTGGCCACATTGCCGTTGCTACCTATGAAGAAATTCGGAGTCGTCTTTCCGGTCGTGCCTATCGCGTGAATATGGCCAAACTCATGCCTGTTACCTATATCGTGGTGCTGCTGATGGTGGGATTATTCGCGTCGACTCTCTATCTTGATGCCGTGGATCCCGTGAAGTTGTTTCCCTAGCCGGTGATCCTCAGGTGGATGGCGGGTTCTTAGAGGTTGCTGGTTGTTGCGGTCTGGGTGCAGTTGTTCTTCGTGGATATATTGGTGCCTACGAGGAACAAACAGACCCCACACCCCCAACAACCACCACATCAACGACAATACCTACGACCACCACATCAGCACCTACAACCACCACGACAGCACCTACCGATCCTGTGGTCCCCGCATTCACTGGCTGATCTGTAGCAACGAGTGAAGGGGGACCGGGAAAATCCTGGTTCCCTTTTTTCGTACCCATTAACCGACATGGCCTGTTTTTGGCTTC
>Ga0105051_10001196_pt1 | contig 35989 bp, 35 predicted proteins | sample FRY02_FD_78383 | JGI IMG/M metagenome (GOLD analysis project Ga0105051, IMG submission 78383) | Freshwater microbial communities from Lake Fryxell liftoff mats and glacier meltwater in Antarctica - FRY-02 (megahit assembly) | ecosystem: Environmental > Aquatic > Freshwater > Ice > Glacier... | reverse complement strand
TTAATGATTGACAAATCTGTTATGAACAAGGTTGACCGTAACACCCACGTAGCCAAAGGTCGCAAACTGTAAAGCCTTACTTTTGTGCCTCAAAACAGGAGATAAATGGAACTTCTTATGACCAAAGTGTGCATGACCAAAGACCTTGGTGTGCACGGGAATCTTTTTGGTGGGTTGATGCTTTCATGGCTTGATGAAGCGGCTGTTGCCATGAGCAATCGCATCTGTAAGACGCCAAACATGGTCACACGAAAAATGACTGAGATTCTATTTGAACGCCCAGTAAAAGTTGGTCACATCATCAACATCTATGGCCAAGCCGTTTCGATGGGAATGACTTCCATTGCGCTCAATCTGGAAGCGAGGCGCTATAATGTTTACACGGAAAAGGAAGATGTGGTGTGCACCACCACCATCGTTTTTGTGAGGATTGATGAGGAAGGTAACAAGATCCCGATTGCTGGAGAAGTGCGCAGAAAGTTTGCAGAGCGAAACGGTTAGTTATCGCTTAAATAAATATTCACTTTGCGATACTTTGAAACCAACCTTCTCTAAAAGTGCAGAATTCTTCTCTCCAACATTCAGACGAATGAGAATACTTCCCTTTGAATAAACTTTGGCCTGATTAATCAAATGAGTTGCTATTCCATTTCTGCGAGCCTTTTCGGAAATAGCTAGAGAAACCAAAATATTCTCAGCAAAATAGCTTTCAAAATTAGTTCGGTTAACAACCGACACCCCAATTATCTCATCGCCAATTCGTGCCATTAAAACAAATCCGCCTTGGTGCGGAAATTTACTCAGTGCGTACTCGATTGAATTGGAAAGATTTTCTCTCGAATCGGCATAATCATCCAAATTGTCCATCAAAAAATCAATGATAGCCTCCTTCTCCAAGGTGGTAACGAAATCGGTGGTGTTGAGTAGTTGATAATCGACCATTTGTTAAATAATGTAAAAACTAGAATTTGAGGGCAACGTGGAGTAAGCTCTGCGTTTCTATTGCGTTAAACAGGATAATATCATCTTAAATAATAGAAATAAAAAAGCCACACATACATTGATTTCCACGGAATTTTCGCGGATAATCAATTTCATTTCTGTGTAAATCTGTGTATCGGTGGCTAAAAAATATGTTTTTCAATATGTTTGGTGACTAAGACCCAATGGCTCTGTTGCAACAAAAGCCAAGAAAGTAAATAAGCACATGAATTGCTAATTTCGGACACGATTTCAAATTAAAATCAAGTATAATTAATATGAGGAGATTGATATTTACGTTGCTTCTTTTGGGAAGTGTGTCCATGGCATTTGGACAAAAAACAGGCTACCAAATTGACTTTAACATAGAGGGTTGCCAAGCCGGCAAGGTGGTTCTTGCCTACTACTATGGCGATAAACAATACATTAAAGACAGCACCCGTGTTGACGACAAGGGAAAGTTTGTCTTCAAAGGAGAAAATGCTCTTGACCAAGGAATTTACATCGTGGTTATGCCGCCAGACAACAAATACTTTGAGGTAATTGTGGATGAAGACCAACACTTTTCAGTGAATTCCGTGTTTGCAACACCCATCAAGTCGATGAAGATCACAGGAAATGAAGAGAACGTTCGGTTTTACTCTTACCTCAAATTCCTGAACGACCAAAAGACCAAAAGCGAGCCACTTGCGAAGCAAATGGAAGAATTACAGAAAGCAGATAGCGTAGGTTTCAGAAATACGCCTGAATTCAAAGTGCTTCAAGAACAAATGACCGCCATTGATGATGAAGTGAAGGATTACAAGAACAAATTCATGGCGGATTATCCGGATGCGTTATTGACCAAAGTGTTTCTTGCTTCCAAAGACCCTGAAGTGCCAGAAGCTCCTAAAAACGAAGACGGAAGCATTGATAGCACATTTGCTTGGAGATATTTCAAGGATCATTATTGGGATTTGGTTGATTTTTCTGACGACCGCATCATCCGTACTCCAGTTTATCACAGCAAGTTGGAGCGATTCATGTCAAAAACGATTTATCAGGTTCCTGATTCAGTTATTAAAGAAGCAACACTCCTTATTGAGAAAACAAGAGAAAGTAACGAGCTTTTTAAATACACCGTTTTTTGGATTACCAGCCATTTTGAAACATCCAAGCAAATGGGAATGGAATCAGTTTTCGTTCAGATGGCTAAAAATTATTACATGACTGGGCAAGCGTTTTGGGCAGATTCGACCACGGTGGCAAAAATTGGAGAACGCGCACAGAAACTGGATTACTCGCTTATTGGAAAAGTCGCTCCGAACTTGATTATGAACGATACGGCTGGGAAAATTCAAATTCTTCATGCTATTCCCAAAGAATACACCATTGCTTATTTCTGGGATCCGGACTGTGGGCATTGCAAGAAAGTAACCCCAAAAGTGAAAGAGTTCTATGATGCATTCAAAAAAGAATTGGATGTAGAAGTATATGCTGTAAATACCAATTCCAAGGAACGAGAAGACTGGCTCAAATACATCATTGACAACAAGTTGGATTGGATTAATGTGGAAGACCCAGAGCAGAAAACGGCCTACAAATATCTGTACGACATCTACTCTACTCCTGTCATCTATCTTTTGGATAAGGACAAAAAGATTATTGCCAAACGTATTGGAGCAGAAGACCTTGAAAACTTCATCCGTTTCCATAAGAAGAAGTCGTCCTAGAACTTAACTTAGCCCAAAATTAAACACATGTTGAATTCAAGAAACCTATTCATTCTAGCCCTTATCGTGCTTGCTGCTGTGCTGCGCGTTTCGGGAAATCTTCCTTACAACTTCACGCCTGTTGCTGCCATTGCACTTTTTGGTGGAGCCATGTTTAGCAACCGTGCATTGGGTTTTATTGCACCACTTGCCATCATGTTAATCTCCGATTTTTTCATCGGATTTCACAGCAGCATGTTTGCTGTGTATGCGGCTCTCATCGGTATTGTTCTTATTGGACAATTGGTGAGAAAGAACCCGACCATGCTTCGAGCATTTGGTGGTGCACTTGCAGGTTCTGTTCTGTTCTTTCTTGTAACCAATGCTGCGGCTTGGTTGGTGCTTCCGCAATACACAAAAGACCTTTCTGGTCTATTTAATAGCTATGTAGCTGGTGTGCCGTTTTTCAGAGGGACTTTGATGGGAGATTTGCTTTTCACAGGTATTTTCTTCGGTAGCTACAAGTTGGCAGAATACCGTTTCCCTTCGTTGGCAAAAGCCTAAGGTTTGATCAAAAACCCAATTACCGTAACGCTTGTTGCGCTTGGACTGGCAACTGCCGTCAATATCTATTATTTTGTTACAGGAAGTGACCTGACCGTTGTTGTTTCAAGAACACTGTTTGTGGATATGTTTCTTGTGTTGAGTCTTGTGCCCATCTATCAGGCTGTGCTCTTGACCAATGTTCAGGCTGATTTTTCGATGATAGACAAGATGAAATCAGGCTTGAAACCTGTGGCCATGTACACGTTTATACTTGCCATCATCACCTTCGTTCTGGTAAAACTGTTTGGAGAGCCTTTGATTGGAGCGCGGATATTTGAACTGTCCGAAACGTTGAGCAAAGCGGTAGCAGAAGGTGTAATCACCACTGAGCAGAAAGTGCAGCAGATAGAATTGGCAAAGCAGATTTATTCGCCCACTTCACATGTATTGATTGTTCTTTTGGGAAACCTTTTTATCGGTTTCATAAGCTCCATTTTAGCAGCAGTGCTGGTTAGGAAGTGATTATTTCTAACCGACCACTTTATCTGCCAACTTTTCTAAATCAAGTCCATCAAAGGTTCCCGAGCTCATCATGAGCAGGTTCTTGCGTTTCCAATTGATAGCTTGCAGGTGTTCTTTCAGCTCTTTTGAATCTGTAATAACCACAAGATCTTTTCTATCGAACGCCTTTTTCACTTCCTTTTTGGTAAGCGCAGGAAGTTTCTTGTGCTTGAGCGTTTTGGGGTTGAAATAAACAATGGCCTCATCTGCCCGCTTCATGCTTTTGCGGTATTCCTCCAAAAACTTGAGATTGAGCGAACTGAACGTGTGTAACTCCAAGCATGCAACTAGCTGACGGTCGTCAAACTGTTTTTTTACGGCTTCAACTGTGGCTTTCACTTTGGAAGGCGAATGCGCGAAATCCTTGTACATGGCCGATTTTTTAGAAGAGGCCAGCAATTCCAACCGTTTGGATGCGCCTTTAAAATCCTGAATGGCCTTGTAGAACTTCTTGTCCGTTACACCCAAACTGGCACATACCAATCGTGCTCCATTCAGGTTAACCAGATTATGTTCCCCGAAAACTTTCAATGGAATCTTGCCATTGCTCGTAAGCAGATAAGTCACTCCATTATCAATCGTATTTGTCGGAACCGAATATGGCAATAACGTGATGTCATTATCCGACTCCTCGGCCACTTTCTTCACCTCGGCATCATCGATACAATAGATGAGCTTCCCTCCTTTCTCAATCAGATCAACGAAAATATCGAACTGCTCCACGTAATTATCGAAGGTCGGGAACACATTTACATGGTCCCACGCAATGCCGCTGATCAAAGCAATGTTCGGTTTGTATAGATGGAACTTAGGTCTGCGGTCAATCGGACTGCTGAGGTATTCATCTCCTTCGAGAATTACGATTGGAGCTTCTTGGGTGAGTTTGACCATGGTATCGAATCCCGCCAATTGCGCTCCCACCATGTAATCTGCATCAACTCCACACTTGTTTAGCACATGAAGAATCATGGCCGTTATGGTGGTTTTACCGTGGCTTCCACCAATGACAACCCGTGTCTTCTCCTTGGTTTGTTCGTAAATGTATTCGGGATAGGAATAGATCTTCAGCCCCAACTCTTGCGCTTTCAACAGCTCGGGATTGTCAGCCCTGGCGTGCATTCCCACAATGATGGCATCAATATCTGGGGTGATGTTGGCCTCATTCCAGCCCATTTCGGCAGGCAGCAGCCCGAACTTTGCCAATCGGCTCTTTGATGGCTCGAACACTTCATCGTCTGAACCAGTTACCTGATAACCTTTATGATGCAAGGCCAGCGCCAAATTGTGCATGGCACTTCCGCCAATTGCTATGAAATGGGTGTTCATCTCAATTTACTGTTAAGTGAATGTTAAAGCTTGCAAAATAAGACTGACTACGAAAGCGGCAACATTAAATTTTACTTTGAATTGTCCACAGACCACGGTCGACTATCTATGGACTATGGTCTGTCGACTATAGACTAACTGCTATCTTGCCGCCAAATCAGAAACAAATGCAACTCTACAGTATAGAAACGGGATATTTTAAGTTGGATGGCGGTGCCATGTTTGGGGTTGTGCCCAAATCGCTTTGGAATAGAACCAATCCTGCGGACGAGAACAACCTCTGCACCTGGGCCATGCGCTGCCTTCTTATTCAAACGGAAGACCGATTGATTTTGGTTGATAACGGCATTGGAAATAAGCAGGACGATAAATTCTTGCGCCATTACTATTTGCATGGCGATGATACGCTGGAAAAAAGCCTTGCCAAGCACGGATTTGGGAAGGATGACATCACGGATGTGTTCCTTACCCACCTCCATTTTGACCATTGTGGTGGCAGCGTGGCTTGGAATCGCGACCATACTGGTTACGAAATGAATTTCAAGAACGCCACGTATTGGAGCAATGAGCGCCATTGGCTTTGGGCTACGGAACCTAATCGAAGAGAAAAAGCCAGTTTTCTAAAGGAAAACATACTTCCAATACAGGAAAGCGGACAACTGAAATTCATTGGCGATGAAGGAAATTGGATTCCCGGAATTGATATTCTGTTTGCCAACGGCCACACCGATGCGCAAATGATTCCAAAAATTCAATACAAGGATAAAACCCTCGTTTTTATGGCTGACTTGCTGCCATCCGTAGGCCACTTCCCTCTTCCATTTGTGATGGGATATGACACGCGCCCCTTATTGACGTTGGATGAGAAGGATAAATTCCTCAAAGAAGCTACCGACAAGGATTACATTCTCATGTTTCAGCACGATTCTGTGAATGAGTGTTGCACGGTAATGAACACGGATAAGGGTGCGAGGGCTGATAGGGTATTGAGGCTTTCGGATTTATAACTGAAAACTAAGATATGAGACCTTCAAGGTTTTTAAAACCTTGAAGGTCTCGCAGCCAACCCTTCCGTTTACAATCCGTTTATAACTTGTCAACCGTTTGACCGCTCTCACTTCAGGTACAAGCTAGAATCTTTACTTTCGAAGCCTTTTCGGTCCTAGATAATTGGCCAACCCATTATGAACCGAGCCCTTCTTCCGCTCATATTGTTCCTGCTGACCGTCTCGGTCGGAAATGCGTTCTCGCAAGAAAACTGCTTTAATGGCGTGGATGATGATGGCGATGGCCTCATCGACCTAAACGATGATGAATGCATCTGTACGGGATTCGGTGGCTCCACGAATGCCTCATCGCTCATCCCGAACAGCTCTTTTGAAGACAGAAGTTGCTGTCCGAGCGGTTATTCAGCATTGAACTGTGCAGATACTTGGATTCAGGCTTCCGATCCCACTTCCGATTATTGGAACACTTGCGGAACAGCTGGAAGTGGTTTTGATGGAGGGGCAAGCCTTCCGCCTCCTGATGGTAATGGCTTCGTAGGATTCATCAACATGAGCGGATGGCAGGAATACGTTGGGGCTTGCCTCACCTCACCCATGACGGCCGGGCAGACCTACGACCTGAGCTTTTTCATGGGCTACACAAACAATAGTCCTGCGTTGAACCTAACTTTTTACGGAACACCAAATTGTGGTGATTTACCTTTCAATGGCGATGATTGTCCAACAGGACAAGGTGGTTGGATACAACTTGGACAAACCTCGATTGGTGGGCCGCTTGGCTGGGAACCAATCACCATGACCTTCACTCCGAGTATAGACATCAACGCAATTGTGATGGGTGGCGGATGCGGTAGTGGTGGAGCCAGATCGTATTATTATATGGATGACTTGACGTTGGTTTCTACGGAAGAGTTTGAAGTATTGAGCATTTCGCAAGCTGGCCAGTACTGCGACAACAATATTGTGCTGAATGCCGTGGCCGATACTTTTGGCGGCACTTGGCAATGGTACCTAGAAGGAATTGCACTGGTTGGACAGACCACTGCTAACCATAACGTACCTGCTGGAGTTTCTGGAATTGGAAATTACACAGCTACCTACACCATTGGGCCGCAATGCGAATCCATTGATATTGAAGTGACGTTACCCGATTTTCCCACGGCTGATTTCACAACTATGAATGTTTGTTTTCCGGCTGATGTCGTATTCACCAATCAATCATTGGTTGCCTCAGGCACAATAGATACCTACGAATGGAATTTTGGAGACAATACCGCTTCATCAGTTCAAAGCCCCACGCATTCGTACGCAACAGATGGCACTTATACGGTTGAATTGACCATAACCACAGACATTAATTGTGTAGCGACTTATCAAACGGATATCACGGTTTATCCAAAACCAGATGCTGATTTCTCGTTTGCGGCTGGCTGTTTAGGACAAGCCACAGTTTTTACGGATTTAACACAAATCAACGCACCAAGTAGCATTGTTCAATATGAGTGGGATTTCGGTGATTCACAGACATCAGCACAGGCCAGTCCTTCAAACTTCTACGCAGTTGGAAACACGTATGATGTGGTACTGATTACCACCAGTAGCGATGGTTGCAAAGACACTATAACTTCAATCATCAATGTTTACCCAAGCCCTGAAGTTGACGTTTCAGTACAAGCAGAATGCAACTTAGATGATGTGCAATTCCTGAACAATTCTTCCATTTCAAGCGGGTCAATTACTCAGTATGATTGGGATTTTGGCGATAATGCAACCTCGGTGATTGCTGCTCCTGTTCATGTTTATGCTGCACCGAATACGTACACAGTCGAATTTGTCGCCACCAGCGACCAAGGCTGTGTTTCTGACACCACATTCCAACTCATCTCCTACCCTAACCCAGTTGCAGATTTCACGGCAACCGAAGTTTGTGCTGATGCTGCCGTGAATCTTATTGATAACAGTTTTGTAATCGCCTCAGGAATTTTGGACACGTGGGAAGTGGATATGGGAGATAATTCTGCCGTTCAATCCTCCATTCCGATTCAGTATCAATATGCCAACCCCGGCCAATACACCATCGAACTTATCCTCACTACCCAAGATGGTTGCGATGATACGTTGGAGGTTATAACCAACGTTTATGACCTTCCTGTGGCCGATTTCTCCTTCACCAACATTTGCGAGGACGACTCCGTCCTGTTCAATGATTTATCTACCATCCCTTCAGGAACCATCTCCAATTGGCAATGGAATTTTGGAAATGGAAATGTGTCCGCACTGGAAATTCCGCCATATCAATCCTATCCAGCCGATGCTAATTATCCTGTTTCTTTGATTGTTTCCTCTGGATCAGGATGCTCAGATACCTTGGAATCCAACATTGAAATCTACCCCGTTCCAATTGCTGGTTTTGCCTTTGATAGCGTTTGTTTTCCTCTTGAAATTCAGTTCACCGACCTTTCTGATCCGAACGGAACATACCCGATTACCACTTGGCTTTGGACTTTCAGCGACAATCAGACAAGTTCATTACAAAATCCAAGCATGGATTTCTTTGTTCCAGGAACGTATTCCGCAGAATTTCAAATTTCAAATGGCCCAGGTTGCAAGAGCACCAAAATTGATGGCGATGCGGTGGTGCATCCCTTGCCAGTGGCTGATTTCCCTAGTGGTCTAGCGATCTGTCTGGAAGACACGATTTTCTTTACTGATGAGTCAAGTATTACACCCGTGACGGATGATGTGATAACAGATTGGCTTTGGGACTTGAATGATGGAACATTCATCGCCACTCAAAACGGTTTCTGGGTTTATGAAAATCCAGCCTTGTATAACGTACAACTTACAGTGACAACCAATTATGCGTGTGCCGATGATGTGACTAAAGTTGTGGAAATCTATCCGCTCCCGAATGTCGGTTTTACTTCTTCTCCTTTCGAGGGCTGTCAGCCACTTCAAGTTCAGTTCATAGATGAAAGCACCATTCCATCACCCTATGCACTTTCAAGTTGGGAATGGAACCTTGGCACGGATTCGTCCATCGCTTCATCACCCAATCCGTATTTTCTGTACAATCCAGAAATTGACCCATTGAGTTTTGCTCAGTTCAGCGTCTCCTTAAAAGTGACATCCACAAACGGGTGCGTTTCTGAGATCTTCCGCCCCAACTACATCACGGTTTATCCAAAACCAGATGCTCTCTTTTCAGTTGATGAAGATGTGAAAAACATCATCAAACCTGAGTTTATTTTCACGGATCTTTCTTCCGAAAACGTCACCATCTGGGATTGGGAATTTGGCGATGGTTTGTCTTCGATTAATCAGAACCCAATCCATACTTATGGAGACACGGGCATCTATCCTATCATTCTTACGGTGGAAACCCAGTACGGCTGCCTGGATACGGTCAAGTACAAAGTAAAGGTTGAACCGATATTCACCTTCTACATTCCCAATTCATTTACGCCTGATGATAATCGCATCAACGATTCATTCTACGGTCAGGGCGAAGGCTACATTACCTACGAAATGCACATCTACGACCGTTGGGGAGAACATATCTTCGAATCAAACAATGATGATTTCCATTGGGACGGAACGTACAAAGGCGAGCAGGTGCAACAAGGAACCTATGTGTACTACTTCTATTTAGTTGATTGGCAGGGCCACGACCACAAATACACGGGGCATTTTAGCTTGCACAGATAGAATGGCTTCTACTTATTCCTATTCAAAACGCTAACTGCCAAGCGCGCGCTATATTCCTGTTTAAGGCGTTTACTAAAGAAGCGGATGCGGTGGAGGCTATTGAAACACAGTCAGTAGAAAAGCTAATCTTACGGATTAGAAACACTAGTTATCGTTTCTTCATTTTATCAATTGCCTGTCGCAGCTTGCTTATTGAAGGTTTGGTAACCTCCTTCTTCAACTGATTAGCCTGTTGCCAATCCATTTCCATAATGGGCAAGGCATATACTTCGGGTAGTTCATTCGGATATTCTTGATTCAATCGTTTGTCTATTGGATTGAACAAAACTGCTCTAGTCTTTGCGCTAAGTAGGGTGATTGGAGTAAATTTCAATTCACCGTTCACAAGTTCTGCACGTTCAACGTGCCTTTTGATATTTACGTCAATCACAAGCTTTTCGCTCAGTAGCATTTTAGCTATCTCTTCAATTTGTGCTTCACTGTTACTTACTATTCGTAGAAAAATCATGGTTTCGAGGTATTTGATTTATGAGAGTAAAGTGTAGCCATATACTGTTCAAAATCGAATTCTCACCCCTGTTCTTTCTAGATGGTCCATTGTACCTACAGGTATCGCGTTGTCGCCCAGGTCTACCAGCATGAGCCGCTTTAGACGGTTGCGCTTTAGATTTACCATGGTCAACTCATTGCCATTTAGATAGAGTTTTTCGAGGGTTCTAATCTCATTGATGGTCTCTGGCAAATCAGACAACTGGTTTCCTTCAAGATGAAGAATTCGAAGCCGAGGCAGTTTACCAAGAAGTATGAAAGCACTTCTAAAATCAAGCCCGTTATCGTGGTCGAGATAAAGCTCCTGTAGGTTCTGTAGGCGTACTATTGACTCTGGTAATTCTTTGAAACGATTGCCACCCAAATCCAAAATTTTCAATTCAGAGAGGTTGGCAATGCTTTCTGGAATATCGAGCAGCGAATCGTTTCTGAGCGAGAGAACCTGAAGTTTTCTGAGATTAGAAATACCTGTTGGCAGCTTTTTTAATGCTACATCGTTGAGCTCTAACACACGAAGGTTGGGCAATTTACTTAGAACAAAGAGTGCTTGTTCAACATCCAAGTTGCGAACACTATTCAAGTAGATTTCTTCCAAAAAAATCAACTGCGACAGATCCTCAGGCAATTGCTTGAATTCGTTCTTACTTAAATCTAAAACTTTGAGCTTTTTAAGCTGCGGTATCTCCTTTGGAAAATCTTTGAGTCGATCACCACTTAAACTTAGGTATTCTAGGTTTTCAAACTTTAGAAGTTCGTTAAAATGGTTGATGTCTGATAAGTCTGAGATTTCTAATTTGTAAACCGACAGCGGTGAAACCAACGCATCTTTAAAAGAGGTATACAAGGCTTTGGTTGTGTCTGTTTGAGCGTGCAAACTTGTAGCGGACAGCAGAAGAATGAATATGTAGTTGAATGTTCGCATGGCTTTTTGTTTAGTAAAATGCACCGAAATAGTTTGTATTAAATTGATTATCTGATGTTTAGCATATCATTTGAAAAATATTTTCAGCAACCGTTTTACTTATTTTCTCTGAGTAATAAGTTGATTTTTTTGTCTGCGAAAAGTCCATGTTCATCTGTGCGTCTCTAGCTTTTCAATTTCGGTTTAGTGAGCGGTTGTTTTCATTATTCATCACAAACATGCGAGCAATCATTTTTGATAAATTTCAGTTTGCACAAAAGGCCTGTAACTTCAATATTGCTCGCTCATAACCAAGATGTTCGGCCTCGTGCAAATCTTGGCAGGCTTCGGTGTATTGGTTGTTCATCAGAAAAGCCAAGCCTCTGTTGTAGAAAGCCTCTGCATACTCTGTACCCGAATTAATTGCTTTCGTGTAGCTGTCTATTGCCTTAAGGTAATCGCTCTGAAGCGTGTGGGCATTTCCTTTCAGGTTCCACGCCTTCGGGTTGTTGGGGTCTGTAAAAAGAAAATCGTCCACATCCCGTAAAGCTCTCGTGTATTCGCCCAAGATTTTCAGCGTATAAGCTCGATTGTAAAACGCAGCATTGAACTCATCATTAAGCAACAAAGCTTTGTCGTAATCGGCCAAGGCGTTGTCTATTTCTCCTTGCTTTTTTGAAGTAAGTGCCCTTGTAAAGTAGAATTGAGCAAGGTTTTGCCGAATTTCTATGGCTTTATTAAAATCGTTCATGGCAGCCTCTTCGTTACGTAAGGATTGAAACGCCAAACCACGATTGTAATAGGCTAAGGCAAAAGCTGGGTCTAACTCAATGGCCTTTGTAAACTGACTAAGTGCCAACGGATAGTTTTGTTTCTTCAGGCTAATGAGTCCTAGCAAATCATAAGCCATTGCAGAATTTTCGTTAATAGACAGCAAGTCGCTGATGGTTTCTTCACAGGCTTTGATAGAGTCCATTAGCATTAGAACCAGTGCTTTTCGTTCTAGCTCATAACTTATTTTGTATTCGTCCTTAATAAGTGAGTCTATTTCATCAATGGCCAGCTCATATGCCTTCATGGCAATCAAATCGTCTACCTTACGGTCTCTAAATTTCTCGTTACTTGGGTCAATTGCCAGCGCTTGATCTAAATCGCTCAAAGCCCCTTCGTAGTCCATTGCCAACATCTTTAGTTTGGCTCTACTATCGTATATATATTCTGAATATGGGTTAAGCTGTATCGCTCTATCGTATAGTTGAACAGCCTCTTGGCGTCTGCCTACTTTAGCCAACACGGTGGCTTTTTTCATATAGGCTGTTGCAAAACTAGGGTCAACGGCAATGGCGTTATCGTAAGCAAAAAGTGCATCTTGCCAGTTAAAAAGTGCCATGTGATTATCTCCTTTATTTATTAGAAGGAGAGATTCTGTTCTAAAAGTGAGTTGTTCTTGCGCCATTACTTTATTACCACCGTAGACTAGCAACAGCAAAATAAGTAGCAGCGCGTGGTGTGCTGGGTTTGGCTTGCGCCATTTGAACCAAGCGTTGCCATGCGAGCGGCTTCCTGAAAAATGTGTTTGTGCTGCCATCTTTCTTCTATTTTGACGGGTCTATAATCATAGGTGGATTGTCGTTTCCTGTAAAAACAATCTTGGAGTTGGGAGATTGGGCAAGTTTTAGCATCGCTTCAATTCTTCGCAATTCGAGTATTTCCTTTGTCAATCCCTCCGAAAGTATCTGTTGAGCATCTCTATTTCCTTGCGCTTCAATCACCTTTCGTTCCGCTTCTTTACGTTCAAGATCAATTACAAATTGCATTCTCATAGCTTGCTGTTCTGCTTCCAATTTATTTTCTATGGAATTGTATAAGCCCGGTGGCAATTGAATAGTTTTTAAGAGCACGGCTTCAATAATTACTCCCTGCGGATTCAGAATTTTAGACATCGCAAGTGCTATTTCTCCTTCGATTTCTGAACGCATACCTGAGTGCATATCCTTTGCCATGTATTTGGCACAGATGTCGGCAGAAGAAGATCTAAAAACGCTTTGTATAATTGTTTCATAACCCATTCCAATATTTTCAATAAGTTGTGGCACCAATTTCTTATCAATATGATAGAGGATGGAGATTCCAGCGTTAATATTCAATCCTTCCTTGCTCGGTAAGTTAAGTCCCATTTCTAGGTTTACTGTTCTTATTGGTGTACGAATAACCGTGGTAGCAAAAGGGTTTACACCATGCACACCTTGATCCAACACCTTATCGCTAAGTTTTCCCATCGTCCTTCTCACTCCTACTTCACCAGGTCTAATGATGATGCAGCTACTTAAAAGAACAGTAATTAATACCGAGACTGTAATTTGGTTTATCGTTTTCATGACTTTCTGATTATTGTTAAAATTAACAATTAATAGTAATGCTATCTATTTTAAAAACAATACTATCAATAAAAAGTTCTATGCTATTAATTAGATTGATAATTGGACAAATAACTTTTAGTCAAGCACTACAATTCTCTCAACTCGAAACACGGAGTTATGAAGACATTACAACCACAACTTGTTTTCAGTTATTCGTGAAGAGACACAGAAAAACGTCAACCAAAAGCAGTACGATACAGACAAGTCTTTAACCGAAATACTCTTCAAACAAAAGACTTACAGCTATCTGTTGGTCGTATACGTATTTCCTATATTGCCGCCACTTTAGAAAGCTTTTTCAAACCCAGCAAACCTATCCTAGTTTCATGTACTTTTTTGATAGCATTTCTGCCGAAGTCCAGCGCGTAATGACTGAGCACGATCTAACCGAGTTGATGATCTATGGTGGCCCCGTTTTCATCGGGTTAATCGTGGTCGAGATTATCTTCAGTCTCAAATACAACCCCGAACTGTACAAATGGAAAGACCTTGCCACCAGCGGATCTATGGGCATTGGAGCAGCAGCGCTTGCAGGTGTGGCCAAAGCATTTTCGCTCATCTTATTCTCGGTAGTTTACATTCTATTCAACCCTGAAGGAGCTGACGGCATCAGACATAATATCATGGGTGGTTGGGAAACATTCGGTCTGGGCCTTTGGTACATGTGGCTCATTTGTCAGGTGCTGGATGATTTCAGTTACTACATGGTGCATCGCGCCAATCACGAAGTGCGTTTTCTGTGGGCAGCACACATTGTTCACCATTCATCCGACCATTTCAATTTAGGTACAGCAGTCAGAAACGGCTGGGTCACACTTTTCTACAAACCGTTCTTTTATATGTGGATATGCGCCCTTGGCTTCCACCCCATTATGCTCATGACTTGCCTAAGTATCGAAGCATTCTGGCAATACCAATTGCACGTACAATGGATGCCACGTTTGGGTTTTTTGGAGAAGATATTCAACCTACACAAGCATCACGAAGTGCATCATTCGTCAGACATCGAATATCTAGATAAGAACCACGGTGGCTATCTCATCCTCTTTGACAGAATGTTCGGAACATTTAAAGACAAGGACGACAGCAAAACAATCAAATATGGCGTACTGCATCCACCAAAAACACACAATCCTATAGAAGTGCTTTCGCACGAATACATTCACATTTGGCAAGATGTAAAAAAGGCCAAAACGTGGAAAGGCCGTTTTATGTACGTGTTTGGCCCTCCGGGTTGGACTGAAGACGGAACAGGAAAGACCACCAAAATTATGCAGCGCGAATTGGCAGAGCTTAAGAAGGCCGCGTAATTTTACAAAAGGCTTGTTTTTGACTAGGAATTCCTGATTATTATGTACAACTGAACTTGTTTTTAGCCACAGAAACGCAGAAGGCACAGAAGGTTTCATAGAAAAACATGCTCTCTTTTTCTGTGCATTCTGCGTTTCTGTGGCTATTCCATATCAGGTTCATCTTAATCCAAACTAACCTTACAGAAGTTGCCTAAATTTCCGCCATGTCAGAACTAAACGAATGTTTCTCCATTGCCGATTTGCGCGAGCTAGCCATCAAAAAGCTCCCTTCGGTGATGTTCGATTACTTGGAAGGCTCTGCCGAGGATGAACTTACCGCAGAATGGAATCGCAATTCCTTCAGCAAATATGAGTTCGTTCCGCGCGTGTTGAAGGATGTAAGTAAGATTGACCTCTCCTCCACTTTTCAAGGTGTAAAGATTGATTTACCCATAGTGACAGCTCCAACAGGAATGACGCGAATGTTTCATTGGGAAGGCGAAAAAGCCGTGGTGCGTGCAACGCATAAAGCGGGTACGGTCTATTCGTTAAGCACGGTTTCCACCACTTCTATCGAAGATGTGGCCAAGGAATCAAAAGGACCATTATTCTTTCAGATTTATGCATGGCACGATAGGAAGATGGTTTTCGACTTCATTGATCGATGCAAAAATGAAAACTACGATGGTTTGATGCTGGCAGTTGACCTTGCATCACTCGGTAAGCGCGAACGCGATTTAAGGAACGGTCACGGACGACCCGGTGTGCTAAAAAGAAACACCGCCCTAGCTGCTTTAAGCAAACCAGCTTGGCTGTTCAATTTTCTTACCAAACCCAAATTGCAAATGGCCAACATGGTCGAACACCTGCCACATGGAGCAGATGCTTTAAAGGTTGCCAGCACGGTAAATGAGCAATTCAGCGCCTCGGTTACATGGGAAGACGCTAAAGAACTTCAGAAACTCTGGGGTGGCAAGTTCATACTTAAAGGAATTCAATCAGTAGAAGACGCCATTCTTGCAGCCGAAATGGGCGCAACCGGAATCATTCTTTCTAACCACGGTGGTCGCCAGTTAGATGGTGCGCCTGCTGGACTAGACCTTTTACCCGATGTATTAAAAGCCGTTGGGCCAAACATGGAGGTAATCGTTGATGGCGGCATTATGCGAGGCTCTGACGTGATAAAGGCTATCGCACTAGGTGCAAGCAGTGTTCTTATTGGTCGTGCTTACCTCTATGGTTTGGCAGCGGGTGGCGAAGCGGGAGTATCGCGTGCATACGACATACTGCGTGATGAAATGATTCGCGTAATGCAGCTAATTGGTTGCAGTTCAATTTCTGAACTTGGCCCGCAGCACATTAAACGACATGTATAGTAAGCGGCATAAGTGTAGCTAATATAGTTTCATATTGGTCTTGATGTTATATTATGGTTAATTTCAACTTCAAATATTAAATAATCCCATGAAAAGAATTTTTACTCTCTCAGCACTTCTTGCCTTTGGAACAATTACCGCTAATGCTCAATGTGTAGAAGTACCAAAGAACCGTGTTCTTTTGGTTGGCGATAGTTGGGCTGCATTTATGAATGCCGATCAAACCATTACCAACGGTCTTAGAATTCTGGGTCATTCAGACAAGAAATTTATGTCGAGTGTGGTTATAGCTGAGAATGGCGCACAGACCGATGACTTTCTAACTCAGGAAAAGCAAGAAGCCATTCAAGCTCTAATTACCGCCAATCCAGACATCGATATCGTTCATCTCAGCATTGGTGGAAATGATGTAATGGGAGATTGGAACATCAACTTCACTCAACAGCAAACAGATAGCCTAGAAGAATCTGTGGCTGCAAGACTTGAAGCGGTAATTGAATTTCTAAAGGGTACGCGTTCTGGAATGCGAGTTTTTTGGGCTGGATACGCCTATCCAAACTTTGAAGAAGTAATTAGCGAATTAGGCGGAGCTGCCAGCATTCATCCGTTCTACGACACTTGGGACGGTATGGGACAACCAACTTTCCTGCAAATAAATACGGTACTTAACAATTTCTCAGATTCGGTTGCCGCTTATACCAATGCCGACCCACAGGTTGATTTTTTCAGGGCTCAGTCAATTCTTCAATATACTTACGGACAGGATACACCCTTAGGAGTAGCTCCAGGAGGAACCTATCCTGCTTTTACGCAACCGCTGCCATTCGGAGATCCTTCTTACCCTTCTCCAAAGGAAACTATGAGACTTTATGGTGGAATATTTACCGATTGTTTCCACCTTTCTCCCGAAGCCTACCTTACCATGTTTACCTACCAAGGAGAGCATTTCTATCAGAATTTTTTCATGGACGACATGTATGCGCTATCTGAAGGGGGAAACATGGATGGTTCGGTTTCTTCGGCTGGAGATGTTTCTTCCACCATTATGTTGGGCGAATCTGGTGGTAACGAAGTGGTTGCTGTTGTTTCTTTCAATACGCAACAAATGGCAGATACCACATTGGCTGGAGCAAGTATCTTCCTTCGTAGAGAGAGCATTACTGGTGCAAATCCTGTTGCGTTAAACGATGTTGTTGTTACAATGATAAATGGCACTTTCGGAACAACGGTAGAGGTTGAACCGGTAGATTTTGTAGATACAGGCGATGCCTCTGGCCAGCCATGTAAGCATGGTTCGTTCAACAGCAATTCTAAGGATGGACACTGGCTTCGACTTGACCTCACGGCAGAAATGTTGGCTAACATTAACGCTTCCGAACACATTCAGTTTATGATTTCCGTTCCTGGATTCACAGGCGGTTCCATCACATTCAATGATGCTTCTGACCCATCAAAGGCACCTAAATTGAACTTGAAGTATGGCGAAGAACCGTCTTCCGTAACTGAAATTCGCGCAGCAAAAGAAGTACCTGTTTATCCTATCCCAACTGTTGGTCCGCTTACCATAGATGTGGCAACCAATTCGGTTCAATCTATTGATGTGGTAAACGTATTGGGTGCTGTGGTTTTACAACCAGAAGTTAACAACAATCGTATTGACATCTCCTCATTGCCAAATGGTACTTACATCCTCAGAATCACAACAATTGAAGGCGTTAGCGCAAAACGCATTATCAAGCGTTGAGCGTATACACTTTTGAGTTCAAAAAAAGCCCAGTCAGAAGATTCTGACTGGGCTTTTAAATTTTTGATTGACTGATTTTTAGGGGTTTTCGTACGAAGCCATTTTCTCCTTAAACTCCTCAATGGCATCCGGAATATGGCTTGCAACCTCGAAGAAGGCCGCCAATTTCTTCTCATCAATTTGATTAACAATGGCGCGCTCTAACCGATAAACAGCCTTGAGAGCCACTTCTCGCTTCTCCTTTCCCTTTGGAGTGAGACAAACGTAAGAAAGGCGCTTGTCCGTTTGATCTTTGTTCCGAAGTATAAACCCGTCCTCTTCCATTGATTTAAGAATGCGGCTCAAACTATTTGGCTCCATACCCAAACGTGGTGCAATCTTGGTAACTGGCGTTCCTTCCTCCTCATTAATAGCCAACAGTATAAACGCCATGCTTACAGAAGCACCATGTTCGACAGCCATTTCATTGTACAACTTTGAGATTTGAAACCAAGACGACCTCAACTGATAAATGACCAGCTGATCCGCCAATCTTAGAAATTCATCCATTCGTTAAATATATGCTCGCAAGATAGTACGAATCAAATCTTTGATTTGATATTGGTCAATCGAAGTAAGAAAATACAATAACTTGCAGCCATGATGAAGAAAACCGCACTATTTGCACTCACTTTCGGAATGCTCATTCTATTGTGGGGTTGCCCTTACAAATCGCAAGTGGCCTTAGGGTCTGCCGTGGAAAAAATCAGTTCTGAATACATTGGCTCTTGGATGCCCGAGACTGAAACAGCGAAAGAAAATCCTTCTTATTATATCATTTCCAAGTACGATTCGGTTAAGTATGCCATTGAGCATTCGCAGTATAATGATGAAGAAAAAGGATATAGCACCAAAAACTATATAGGACATACCACATCCATAGATGGCTTTGTTTTTATGCACTTAGTAGAATCTGGCACCAAAGAGTTTCTACTACACCGTTTGGTTCTTACTCCTTCTGGGATGATGCTTTACGAAGTGACCGACAACATTGACGAGCAATTTGATTCGTCAGAGAAAATGCGAGAATTCTTTAAGCAAAACATGCGATTAAGCTTTTTCTATAACCGCGATGAGGTTGTGCTAGTTAGAAAACCGAGGTAAGTTTCTTTTCTGTGCCTAGAAGGTTTTGTTCAGCATCAAAATACTGGATGAACAAAAGCTGATACAATGCCCAATTTTGATTAGCGAATTCGCGCGAATTGCCAAAAACATTCACTAGTCTGCCCATTGCATCAAAAACCTTGATGGTTTCAATGTTTGGAAACGAATGGAACTGCTCATCAACTCTAACAGCCAACAACGGTTCTGAAAGTGCACTACAACCTTCATCATTCGTTGCCTTTACCGTGTACTCGCCCAACGAAGTAGGAATCAATTGCGATTGATTTTCACCTTGAATCGGCTGTCCATCCAAATACCATTGATAAGAAGGATAATTGCCAGATGCTTCAAAAACGCCACTGTTGTTAGAAATGGTAACAATTGGAAACGCGCTCAATTCTACCTCAATCAAGGTTGGAATGGAAATAGCATTTAAATGGTTAAATACCACTGCTTCCACGTCATACGTTCCCTGCGCGGTCCAAAGCACGCCAATTGTAGCCGAATCTGTGGTTGACCACACAATATCGCCCAATTCAACATTCCAGCAGCCTCTGCCACCCGTTGGGAAGTTGGTAATCTGAATAAAGACCGTATCCGATTCGCATGTTGGTGCTGAAACCAACAACTCTGCTTGATTTGGACGGATGTTCTCATAAAGGAAAGATATAATGCTGTCGGTAATCGGATTCCAATACTCGGTAGGGCCACCCACCAGCACGTTACCCACATTAACGCCCCAAATGTTGTGTCCCGTTGGAAACGTGTTCATCTCGGCATTTCCACCCAGGTAATTGACACGGGCTGCAATGTTCTCAGAACCAAACACTTCTGGCATCAGAAACAAAGCGGTGAACGGAAAACCGTAGTCGTAAGGCACAATAAGGTCGTCTGTGCCATGAAACAGTGCCATGGGAAGAATCTCATTTTGCTGGATGTAATTGGTGTCCATTAACGCACCCCAAAGGTTAATAATACCACGCACGCTTGTTGAATGCTGATACGGATTTCCTGCGCAGTTTACGCAACCTAGATCCGGTTGTCCGCCTAACAAACCAGATTGGAAAGTTTCGGATGGACGCTCATTATCATCCAAGAAAACAGCATGCATAGCAGAAAATCCGCCTGCACTTACTCCGCCCACAAATACGTAGTTCGTGTCAATTCCGTATGTGTTTGAATATTCTTTCAAGTACCGAATTGCAGAGCTGTAATCCTGTGTGGCACGGTAAATAGCCCTAATGGCACTTGCACCGCTTGCTACATTCATATTCATCCTGTAATTGATGCTGGCCGTTACGTAGCCTTTTTTGGCAAGACTGTCGCAGGTTGCCCATACGTCTTCATCATCCTTTGTTCCAAAAAGGTAGCCACCTCCATAGGCTAAAATAACCAAAGGTCGCTTGGGAAGATTATCACCAACCGGAAAGAAAATGTCCATCGTCATTTCCTGATTGACTGTAACATTTTCAGCCACATAAACAGCTGTCAATGCTGGCGAATTTCCAAACACAACATCCTGTGAAACAGATGATTGAAATATATTGCTCAGATACCTTTCAGATGTGCAATTCTGTGCGTAAAGGTTGACCGAAATCAACAGAATTGCCAGCAATATGAACGTTTGTTTTTTGGGCATGGAATTGCTTCAGTTGTTCCTTATTCTCAAAGATCGAGTTTTCATTTTCTCAGTGCTGCAAGAATGTCTTCTGGCTTAGTTCTTAATCTGTAATTGGTTGTAAGGTCGGCAAAAATCACTTTTCCATTTTCGTCCAGTACAAAGGTTGTAGGTTTTGGTACATCTGTGTCGTATCCAAGTACTTGAAAACCAGCAGGTAGACCATTTTCTTGTAGGATTCCTAAGGTTTTTGCTGCGCTGTTGTCCACATCAACTAGGAAATCGAAATTCATTCCTACCTGTTTGGCTTGGCTACGGCTCTTTTGATGCGATTGCGGACTGATGAGGGTAATCTTCACTCCCAATTCATCAAACTGCTGTTTAAAATCGTGAAGTTCCTTTACCTGTGCGGTACAAATAGGGCACCAATTTCCGCGATAAAAAAGCACCAATCGTTTCTGTCCTTTCCAATCATCCGAATTCAATTTCTTGCCATCGTAATCTTCCAACTCAATCTTTGGCAATCGTTTGCCCTCCTTAATTTTGTCTTTACTCCTATCTCCAAGCTCGGAATACCAGGCCACATACGCGGCCCAACAAGCTAGGCAAATCATACCCAAAATAGGCCCGATGGAAGCTATTTGTTGGTCGTAACTCTGAAAGATGGCATACATGGTGGTTCCAAAGATGGAAATGCTGAAACCCATCAGTCCGGGCGAAGTTCGTGGAACCCGAACCATATACAATCGTGCGAAATACAATACGATGGTGGCCGCAGAAACGGTTACTCCAAGCCAAATACTACGGTCTTCACCTTGGGATAAAGCTGCAACGCCAACAATGGAAACAATGACTGCGTATGCAACAAGTGCAACTAGAAAGATGGATTTGAGTCTGTTTTCTAGCGCTTCGGTCATGGGGCAAATGTAGGGGATTAGCGTATTAGCAAATGGACGGATGCTGCAACATCAAACACTGATTTAACTGATTAGACGGATAACACTGATTTGGTCGCTGCGCTCCTGTTTTATTGCACCCAAAGATGCAGAGAACGCGGAGACTTAACCCTTTCTCCTACTAACTTCCTTCGCCTTATCAGGGTAATTGCTAATGAGTCCATCTACCCCAAGGCCAATCATTTCGGTCATATCCTCTTCCTTATTTACCGTCCACACATGGATACTCTTTCCGAGGCTGTGGATTTTCTCCACCAGTTTGGCATTGACACCGCCCTTGCCTACTCCAAATGCTTCGACATAGTCGTACTTAGAAAGTTTGACAACATGAAGCTTGAAATCGAGCATGATACCTTCCGAATAGGAAACGAACAGTTTTTGAAGTCTAATTTCTGGATGATGCTTGTGCAGATCTTTCAGTACACGGTCATTAAAACTGTGCACCAACGCCCATTTTTCGGCCTGATATTTCTTTATCAGTGCCGCCACATTGTTTTCAATTCCTGGATAGGTTTTATTACCAGCCTTTATCTCAATAACAAATTCGGTTTTTCCATCCAACAGTTCAAATATTTGCTCTAAGGTTGGAATGGATTCGTTTGGAAATTCAGTTTCAAAATTGACGTTTGCTTTCACGCCATTCAATTCGGCATAGGTCTTATTACCAACCTTTCCTTTGGCGTTTGTGGTTCGATCTAAGGTTTTGTCGTGCAAGAGAATCACTATACCATCTGCTGTTTGCTGCACATCAATTTCAATTCTATCAACACCAATCTCTAAGGCTTTTTTTACCGATGAAAGTGTGTTTTCCGGTGCATAGCCCGATGCGCCACGATGGGCAGTTATCTGAATATTCTGTGCCATGGATGTGATTGAGAAAAGCAGGATAAGTACCAATAATCGCATTAAGCTAAAATAGTTTTTGTAAACAGAACTGAGTGAAGGAATTTGCAATAGTATTTACACGTTTCTGTCAAGCCCTTCACAATTTTTAACACAAGGCACTAGTTCTTAACAGTCCAACATGGTTGTAAGGTCTATTTTCGCAAACGTATGATTAAACTATCAGGAATTAGGAAATCCTACCAAATGGGAACCAACCGTTTGGATGTGCTCAAAGGCATTGACCTCACCATCAACGAAGGTGAACTCGTTTCTATTATGGGTTCTTCTGGTACGGGAAAATCAACCCTACTCAACATCATTGGCATATTAGACGATTACGATTCGGGTTCGTATTATCTAAATAACACGCTTATTCAGAATTTGAGCGAGACAAAAGCCGCACAATACAGAAACAAACTGCTCGGTTTTGTATTCCAGAGTTTCAACTTGGTGAGTTTTAAGAACGCCATGGAAAATGTGGCGCTTCCACTCTACTATCAAGGTGTTGGAAGGCGAGCGAGAAACAAGATTGCATTAGAATACTTGGAACGTGTTGGGTTGCTCGATTGGGCTGAACATTTACCAAGCGAAATGAGCGGTGGCCAAAAACAGCGGGTTGCTATAGCCCGATCTCTGGTTACCAAACCAAAAGTGATACTTGCCGATGAACCAACTGGTGCGCTTGACAGCACTACATCTAACGAAGTAATGCAGATGCTAAAGGAAGTGAATGCCGATGGTATGACCGTGGTTATCGTAACGCACGAGCATGACATTGCAGCGCAGACAAATCGTATGATTTTGATGAAAGACGGGCTCATCGAAAGCGACACTTATAATACACCTGCCAACCATGTTTGACCTAGATAAATGGCAGGAGATTTTTGAAACCATCGGTAAGAATAAGCTGCGGACTTTTCTAACCGGATTCAGTGTGTTTTGGGGAATCTTTATGCTCATCATCCTGCTTGGTTCGGGCAATGGTCTGCGCAATGGCTTTGAAGAGGAATTCAAAGATGATGCGATAAACAGCATCTGGGTATATCAAGGCCGCACAACCATTCCGTATAAGGGTATGCAACCCGGTAGATCCATCCGATTTACGGATGAAGACCATGATGCATTGGACGGTCGCGTGGCTGGTCTTGAGAATGTGGCCTCTCGACTTTGGTTAGACAGCAGAGACATGGTTTATGGTGACAAAAAGGGTAATTACCAGCTCATTTCTACTCATCCGGGTCAGTTCTATGCAGAAAATGCCACGATGATCACTGGTAGATTCCTCAACAAAATTGACATTGAAGAGCGCAGAAAAGTGATAGTTCTTGGTATTCCTATTCAACAGGAACTCTTCCCAAATGGCAATCATCTTGGAAAGGAGATTAAAGTTGGTGGTATTTCCTTTACGGTCATCGGCACTTTTAAAGATAATGGTGGCGATGGCGACAACAGACGCGGATACATTCCCATGACAGTAGGTCAAATGGTGTTTGACCGTGGAAGAAACGTACATGCCATGAGTTCAACCATTGGTGATGCAACACCAGAAGAAAGCCTTGTAATTGAGCAGAAAATCCGAGAGCGATTGGCGGCTTTGCACCAATTCTCTCCGGAAGACAAACGCGCAGTATGGATTAACAACACCACCGATCAATTCATGCAAATTTTGAATGTGCTAAACGCGATAAGTCTATTCGTGTGGATTATTGGTATTGGAACCATCATCGCAGGAATTGTGGGTATTGGCAACATTATGATGATTGTGGTAAAGGAGCGAACACGCGAAATTGGTATTCGCAAAGCGTTGGGCGCCACCCCTTTCTCGGTTGTATCACTCATCATTATGGAATCCATCTTCATCACCAGCATTGCAGGATATCTTGGTCTAATAGCAGGTGTTTTTACGCTTGAAACCGTGAGTGGAATGATTGAAGACCCAGGCATTTTTCAGAATCCATCTGTTAATCTTACCACGGCAAGCATCGCCACGTTGGTATTAATTGTGGCAGGAACGCTGGCGGGTCTCGTTCCTGCTATTAAGGCGGCATCCATCAGTCCCATCGAAGCATTGAGAGAAGAATGAGCATTTTCGACTTGGACAGATGGCGCGAAGTATTTGACACCTTGGGTGCAAATAAACTACGAACAGCACTCACGGCCTTCGGAGTGCTTTGGGGTATTTTCATGCTTATTATCATGCTTGGTGCAGGTTCTGGATTGCAGAATGGAGTGACCAGTGAGTTTGATGGTTTCGCTACCAACTCCCTCTATGTTTGGTCGCAGCGCACCACCAAGTCATACAAGGGTTTACCTTCCGGAAGATGGTTTAGTATGAGCAATGAAGACACAAAGGCATTGCGCGAATTAGTGCCCGAAGCCAAGGTAATTGCCCCTCGCAATGAGGTTGGCGGATGGCGCGGCTCAGCCAATGTAGTTCGCGGAATGAACACGGGTGCATTCGGCATCAAAGGAGATTATCCCGAATCGGTTCAACTTCAGCCAATGGATGTAATCCATGGCCGACTACTGAACCAATTTGACCTTAATCAGAAACGCAAAGTTGCCGTGATTGGCGCCAAAGTTGCCAACGATCTTTACGAACCCGGTGAGGAAGTAATCGGAAGCAATATCCGCATCAACGGGGTTTATTTTACCGTGGTCGGAGCCATCAAAACCAAGAAATCAGGAAGAGAAGCTGAGGATGATGCACAGAGCATTTTCATTCCATTGAGTTCATTCCAGCAGGCATTTAACCACGGAAACTGGGTTGGTTACTACGGATTTATGCCAATTGATGGTGTTTCGGTCGCAGAATTGGAAGCCAAGGTGATGAAGGTTTTGAAGGAGCGTCATCGCATCCATCCTGATGATGAGTTTGCATTCGGAACAAGCAACAACGAAGAAGAATTTGCCGAGTACGCCAATGTCTTCTCAGGAATCAACTTCCTCATCTGGTTTGTGGGAACTCTAACCCTGGTTGCAGGAGTCATCGGAATCTCCAATATCATGCTGGTAATTGTAAAAGAACGAACCAAGGAAATTGGAATTAGAAGAGCCATTGGTGCAAGTCCGTGGAGCATCGTCAGTCAGATTATTCTCGAAGCATTAGTGCTTACTTCGATGGCTGGTTATATTGGGATTGTGCTAGGCGTTTGGGTGGTTGAATTTGCGGGCCCTCTCATCGAAGACGATTCCTTTAAAAATCCAGAAGTAAATTTCCAAACCATATTAATCGCCTTGAGCGTACTCATCATTTCTGGCTGTTTTGCTGGATTCATACCTGCTTATCGCGCCCTCGAAATAAAACCTGTAGACGCTTTACGAACTGAAAATTGAAACTAAGAACATGAAATCATTTGTAAGAATATTAGTGATTGTCATCATCCTCGGAGGATTTGGATACACGCTTTGGCACTTGTACGATAAATCGCAGGAGCCACCTGTGGTTTTTGAAACGGCAAAAGCCTTCCAAACTGACATCATCAAGAAAACAGTTGCTACGGGCACAATTGCACCCAAAAAAGAAGTGGCCATCAAGCCACGCGTTTCCGGTATTGTGGAGAAGGTGTATGTAGTGGAAGGTCAGATGATAAAAAGTGGCGATGCCATTGCCAAGGTGAAGATTGTACCAGATATGGTGAGTTTGAACAACGCCAAAAACCGTGTACAGATGGCAGAATTAGCAGTGCAAGATGCGCAATTGAACTACGACCGCCAGAAGACCTTAACTGATAAGGGGGTAATTGCTGAGGCCGAATTTCAGCCCGTAAGAACGCAACTGAAGAATGTGAAGCAAGAACTGCTAGCAGCAGAAAGCAACTTGCAACTGATTGAGGAAGGTGCACTCAAAGACCAAGGAAGCAGTTCGAACACCGTTATCCGTTCCACTGCCACGGGAATGGTACTCGAAGTACCAGTAAAAGAAGGTAACTCAGTTATTGAGAGCAACAACTTCAACGAGGGAACCACCATTGCAACGATAGCCGATATGGGAGAGATGATTTTTGAAGGAAAGGTGGACGAAAGCGAAGTGGGAAAAATCAAGGAAGGAATGAACTTGCTTATCACCATTGGTGCGTTGGAAGGACATACATTCAACGCGAAACTTGATCATATTTCTCCGAAAGGAATTGCAGAGAACGGAGCCATTCAATTCAAAATAAAGGCCGAAGTGCAGTTGCAGAAAGGCCTCTTTATTCGTTCTGGCTATAGTGCCAATGCAGATATTGTGCTTGAAAAGCGCGACAGCGTACTGGCAATTCAGGAATCACTTCTCATTTTCGGAAATCATCCAGATTCAACGTTTGTAGAAGTCGAAACCTCGCCTCAGGTGTTTGAAAAACGCCAAGTGAAGCTTGGCCTTTCGGATGGAATTAAGATTGAAGTGCTGTCGGGACTTGACACCACAGATAGAATCAAGAAGCTGATGTAATCAATCTAGGTCTTCCTGCACTCTAAGAGAATTGAACCACTCGATAGCATCGGTTTCATGCTCGAAAACGCGCACTGGATAACCCTGTTTTCGTGCAGAAATATAGGTCTTTGCTAAGATGCGATGTCCGAGAGTTTTGATTATCAATGCTTCCCCTTTTTTGATGGCATCGAACTGTGGATTCTCGTGTTGATGCGCTTCGACCGTAATGTGTGTGGTAGAATCAGGAACTACCAAATGATAAACCTTACGGTCTTTGATGATGTCCCAAATAGATTCGATATTTTCATCTACTGATTCATCCGTAATCTCAACATCCGCATTGAGGTAGGTTTTTACCATATCTCCATCAATGAGAACAAGTGCGGTTGGTGTAATTACTTTTTCCAAGATATTATAGTACGTTCTGCTTTCCTGTGTTAACATGCTCGTAATAATTGAATTCACTCACCAGTTCAGTTCCAGTTTGCAAATGATTCATCTATTAAAATTAATCATTAATCGCCACTATTAATCAATTCATCTAAATAAAAGCATTATTCGTCTTCGTTTTTGACCAATAGCATAGCCCGTTAGCAATGTTTTGGGCAACCCATCTACGAGAATCTCGTTTTTTGAATGGGTAAGTTTTCGTACGGATTTCAAAATCTATCCTAATCCGAATAAGTACATTCGCACATCAAATACCACCAAAATGATTAAATCTTTCCTCGCATTTATCACTGTTTTTGCCTTTGCACTCAGCTCCGCATTTTCTCAGTGTCCGCCCGGAAACAACTTCGTAACCATTGAAATTATGACCGATAATTACGGTTATGAGACTTCGTGGGATCTTCTAAACAGCGATGGTGATACGCTTGCACTTGGAGGCCAAGGTGGTGTTTATGGCAATGCCACGCTATACACGGAGTCGGTTTGTGTACCAGTAAACACCTGTATGCGGTTCGAAATTTCGGATCAATTTGGAGATGGAATTTGTTGCGGTTTCGGTTCAGGTTCATTTACCATTTACGTTGATGGCGTTGAAGTAAATACAGGAGGCTCATTCACCACACATACATTCAATCTTTTCAACTGTCCTCCTGGTTCTTCATGCACGGATGCATTTGTTATTTCTGAGGGCGTTTATACTGCGCCTTCCACCAATACGTGGTATAGCTTTACTCCTGCCCAAAATGGAACCTATGCCATTGAGGCGTGTGACAACAGTTGTAATACCAAAATTTGGATTTATGACTACTGTAATGGACTTAACTGGGCTGAGGATAATACCGCGTCTATTTATTATGATAACGACCAAGGTGGATGCGGCCCGCAAGCCATGATTGGAGGTGCTCTTCTCGAAGGCGGTAATCAGTATTGGATTCGAATTGGTAGCCATCTTGGCAACTGCACGGGAAGTATTGATTGGTCTTTGACCTACAACGGCCCTGTGGTTGGTTGCATGGATGCAACTGCATGCAATTACAATCCGCTAGCATCTGTATCTAGCGGTAATTGTTTTTATCCTGGAAACCCACTTTGTCCAGATGGTCCAGACCTTATTGTGGATTCATTGGCATTGGCCACGTCATTATACATGAGTAGTATGAATGTTCCAGCCAACGACTGTCAGGTACAGGAAGGTTGTATGAATGGGTACGGAATGCGCGACATTATCCGTTTCACAACCCATATTAAGAACATTGGAAACTTGGATTACTATATCGGTAGTCCGAGTGCGAACCCAGACCAGTTTGATTTTGTAAACTGCCACAACCACACCCACTATAAAGGCTATGCCGAATACAAGCTGTATGATGTGAACGGAATTGAACTCCCAATCGGATTTAAAAATGGTTTCTGCGTAATGGATTTAGAATGTTCAGGTGGCGGAACATTCCAGTATGGATGCAGCGTTATGGGAATATCTGCGGGCTGTAACGATATCTACTCTTCTGGGCTTTCGTGTCAGTGGATTGATGTGACAGATGTTGACACTGGGCGCTACACGTTTGTAAACACCGCCAACTGGGATAACGACCCTGACGCATTGGGAAGATACGAGCTTAATCACCTCAACAACTGGGCGCAGCTTTGCATCTATATAGGTAGAGACATAAATGGAGCCATGTATGTAAATCAATTGCAAGATTGTAATCCGTACATCGATTGCCTTGGCGAACTCTACGGCCCTGCACAACCAGATTGCAACGGTGTTTGTGCAGGAACTTCACTACGTGGCGACATTAACACCGATACCAACCAAGATATTGTGGATGCCCACAATTACACCACTGGCATTTTAGCCAACGACATCTCTCCTACCACATGTAACGACTTGAATGAAGACGGTGAGATAGACGTGTATGATGTAGCACTGATGGTAGATTGTTCGCTTACAAATGATGGACACGTCACAGGCTCGGCACACGACCATTGCAACTTTCCTTATGGCGTTACAAACATCTTCGATACAGTTCAGTTTAGCATAGGTAATGTGAACCACGCGCAGCATTACATCGACATTTACATGAAAAACCCACACAACTATGTGGCAGCTTACCAATTCGAGATTTCAGGTCTTACTATTCAAAGTGTACAGAACTTGGTAGACCCTCTAGCCTACCCGATTACGCCAGAATGGTCGTTGGGGCAGGGCGAGGTTATCGGAATTAGCTATCAGGATTCGTTGATTCCGAGATTCCAAACACCATCTCCATTGTGTAGAATTTATTACTTCTCGTTAACAGATACACTTATCTGCATCTCAGACATTCAATCTGTTGTCAATCAAAACTACGAGGAAACTGTAACGAGCGTAGACGCTTTCAACGCCTGCATTCTAGCCTTCACAGGAATTGACGAATTGGCCAATGGCGGTATCGAACTAAGTATTTTCCCTAACCCAATGAATGATTTCTCGACCGTGAATATCGAGAACAAATTCAACGCCAAAATAGCTGTGCAACTGGTAGATCCTTCGGGTAAAATTGTTAGAGATTATGGTTCGGCATCTTCCAACTCGGTGCGCATTAGTAAAAACGATTTGAGCGCAGGCATCTACTTTGTGCAGGTAAGCGATAAAGAGCGGATTCTTACTAGAGAGAAGTTGATTGTGCAGTAAGGTTTTTGAAGACAGAAGCTCGAAGTGAGGAGGCAGAAGCTAGGAGATGTCCATCACTGAAATAGGTTGATCACAAAAAGAGGTTAATCGTTTTTCGCTAATCAAATTAGTAAGCGATTGCCCTGCATAAAGCTGGCCTAATAATCCTCGTACCAACTGAAAGTCGTATTGACAATTCGCTCTTTTTCCGCTCTCAAGTATTCGAGAAAGGCTAGCGAAACAGGCGAAAGTTTCTTTGCCTTGAGCCAAATCAAATTCCACTGCGTAACGATGGGCAGTCCTTCGTAAGGAATGATTTCCAAATCGCCATTCTTCAATTCGTTCTTAATACCGATTAACGGCATAATGGTGTAGCCCAAACCAGCCACAACAGCTTGTTTCACCGCTTCATTTGATGTTAATACAACCTTCTTGGGAACGGGAAGGTCGTTTATTCGAATAAACTCCTCCAACGCATTCCTAGTGGCAGAACCTGGCTCTCGTAATAAAAGTGGGTAGTTTTCAAATATCTTTCTCTTATCCGTTTTGTGGTCTCCATCTAACTTTGGGCTTCCTACCAGAAAAAGCTTGTTCTGCAACAATTGCATGCTTTCCGTTTTCAACTCGTTGGGGATTACCGAAACCAATGCAAAATCAACTTCATTCTGCTCCAAACTCTTTACCACAAAGGTTTTGTTGGTAACATCCATCACGAGGTCAATGCCTTTATGCAAGTGCATAAAATCTGTAAGGAAGTAAGGCATCACATATTTTCCAGTTGATGCCACGGATAACTTGAGTCGTCCACCTAGCTGATTCTTGTATTGGATGGTTTTGTAATTAATAGCGTCCACCTCATTAAGAATCCGTTCAGCCGCCACGGCAATCTCTTTCCCGAAATCTGTGACATACAGCTTACGACCAACTACTTCCGTAAGCGGTATAGTGAATTGTTCTTGCAGTTTTTTTAGCTGAATAGATACGGCTGGTTGCGTAAGAAAGAGGTCTTCAGAAGCTCTAGTAATACTTTCATGTTCAGCCACTTTCAAGAATACCTTAAGTTGATGTAATGTATAGTGCATAATATGTACTTATGTATTTCATTACAAGAATAAATAAAAATTAATGAATAATGACGTGCAAATTTGTAACAACAAAAATTCTTACCGATGTACGAAATAGCACAGATCATTTATCGAAAAGCAAGTAAAGCAGATGGATTTGAACAATGGACTACAGAACGTATGCAACGGATAAAATTTGCAGTGATTGCGTATAGGTATGCCCTTGCATTCTTGTTGGCTGTTGCCTTGTTAGCTTTTGCAAGCATTTTTTTTATCAACGCTCAAAGCATTTATGCCTCAAAATTGATTCTAGCGGCTGCCATCATAACTTTAGTGTTACTCAATCGAATTATTTCAAAAAAATAAGTGATTAACAAAAGTTGAACAGCATGAAAAATCAAGAGTTCCAATTTTCCCTTATCGATAATACCTTCACCGCAGAAGAAGCAAGAGAGGTGATTATTTCCTTGATGAACGCCAAAATTCGATTTCTAAATGTGCAGATTCTGAGCATTCATGAACGCTTCGGTTCGGACGGAACGCACCTAGAGAAACGAATTAATCAATTAGAAGCTGACAGGAAAAATTTGATTACCGTTCTTTCTGATTATGCCACGCAAAACGTAGAAATTAGTGTTTCTTGCGATGTCAAATTGGTAGCCAAACAAACGACTGCTCTTCACGCAAAATGAACTTGAATCTCCTGTTGGAAAACCTTACCAATCCAGCGTTGCTTTTCTTCTTTTTGGGAATCTTAGCTGTTCAATTGAACAGTGATCTTGAAATTCCCAAAAATTCTTCAAAATTTATATCGCTCTATCTCCTCCTTTCCATAGGATTTAAGGGCGGACAAGAACTTTCTCACAGTACCATGAGCATGGAAATTCTGTGGGGGCTTCTGTTCGGTATTTTTCTTGCCATTGTAGTTCCCATTTACGCTTACTTTATTCTTCGCAGAAAATTCAGTGTTTCTAATTCCGGTGCCATTGCTGCATCTTATGGCTCAGTAAGCGCAGTAACTTTTGTGACGGCTATTTCCTTTCTAGAAATGAAACAAATCTCTTTTGGAGGCCACATGGTGGCAGTTATGGCGTTGATGGAAGCGCCTTCCATTATCGTTGGCGTGCTATTAATAGCTTATTTCGATAAGGAGCGTGAGTCGGAATTCAGTATTGGAAATGTAGTCAAACACTCTGTCACCAATGGCAGTGTATTGCTCATTCTTGGAAGCCTCTTCATCGGTTTAATGGCAAGCGAGCAGCAGGCCGAAGGAATCAAACCTTTTACCACAGACATTTTTAAAGGCTTTCTTGCCGTTTTCCTGCTTGACATGGGAATTACCAGCGGCAGAAAGCTAGCCGAATTCATCAAAAAAGGTTGGTTTGCCTTGGGTTTCGCCATTATTATTCCTTTAATAAATGGGTCTATTGTGGCAATTTTAAGCAGTATATTTTCTCACAATGATGGAGATAGATTCCTGTTTGCGATTCTAGCAGCAAGCGCATCATACATTGCCGTGCCAGCTGCCATGCAACTGGCAGCTCCTAAAGCCAACCCGAGCCTTTATTTGCCAATGGCTCTTGCCATCACATTCCCGTTTAATATTACGCTGGGAATGCCTTTGTACTTGGGTTTGGTTCAATACTACCCGTAGATTTAGGCCAACACGAAGCTCTGTTATACCCTGCCTACCTGACCTGCTTCTGAACACCGCGTTGCATTCTCTTTAACAAAAGTTAACAAACACAATTTCCAGTTTAAGAGTCGGTTTAAGCAGCAAACCAAAACCAAATATCATGCTGCGAAAAACCCTTTTACTGCTGATGCTCTCAGTTCCAATACTAGCCTCAGCGCAGAAAAATCAATCAAAACCGGAAGCATTAAATCTTAAAAACCATCATGGTGGTCTTTTTTCGCTGGGAATGAGAACCACCATTAGCACATTCAATCATGGTTCTTGGCAAGGAACGAGTGTTGGTGCTGGAGGCCAGTTCCGACTACAGATACACGACCGTATCAACATGGAATTCTTTGCGGACTATCTTACTTCCAGCATTGGAAAAACTGGAAATAGACAAGATGCGCATGTGGGTTGGTCGGTGATGTACTACCCGTTAAAGGATAAGACATTCACCAAGTTTATGAAGCCGTATTTGGTTATGGGACATTGCTTCGATTACACCAAAGTGGCAGAAAACATCAATCCTGACAACTCGAAAGACAGGTGGAGTTCGGCCATTCAATTGGGTGCTGGAAATCACTTCAACCTTACCGAGCGCTTCGACCTCACGTTTGTAGCTCAGTACATGTTTCATTTGGGTGGACATGTGGAAGCCCATGAATCAGAAGGCGTACTTGTGATACACGATCATGGTGGCCTGAGCCTCGAAGGTCACTTATTATTCACCCTTGGTATTAACTATAAAATTGCTGACTTATGGTAACTAGAGCCTCCCTCCTGTTAATGCTTGTGAGTACACTTGCATTCGGACAGAAAAAGAACCGCCCAGAACTAACGGGCGAAGACATCCTCAGAAAAGGTTTGCTGCGTGCACAAATGACCATCTCTCCAGGATGGACCATTGCCGATGGCAATACCAATCTGTACCTGCAAGGCGATATGGAATACTTCCTTCAAGACAAAATTTCGTTGAAAGGTGACATCTCCTATTTCCTTGATACACAGGGTAATGGATACTTGAAGCACAACCATAGTTTGTTCTTTGGAGCACAGTATCACTTCCCTCACAAGCGGTTCGATCCATACATTGGATTGCATCCAGGAGTAAGTTTAGTACAAGCCAAGAATTCAACTTTTGGAACGAATGAAAACCCTGTAGAGTACTCCGTTTCAAACCTGAAAGTATCGCCTGCTATTTCAGTGGCCACTGGGTTCAATTATTACGTGTGGAGATACATTCACTTTATGGCAAACGTGAAGTACGTTCATGCCAAACACCCAACCGAATGGGGCACTAACTACGCCTTGGATGAGTTCAGAATATCCTTTGGATTGGGCTGGAATGTAAACATGATTAAGCTGAAGAAATAAGTCGAAGGACTGAGGTTTAGGGGAAAGGGAGCCACGTGCCGACTGTGACCCCTGAACCTTGCCCCCTTCGCACAAACAACAATTCCGTCTATTGTTGGTTATTAAAACAATGAAAAAACTCGTTCTCCAAATCTTAGCGGTTCATCTGTTGGTAATCGTAATTATCAGCATTGCCTCCTGCGGAAGTACGCGGAGGGCTTTTGAAAAAGCTCAACCTAAAATGCCATTCGATGCTATCATCGTTCCTGGAGTTCCTTTTGATACGGCCTGGAGCGATATTATGCGCTTACGGGTTCTTTGGAGTTATCATCTATATAACCGAGGATTGGCCAAGAATATCATCTTTACTGGAAGCGCGGTTTACACACCATACATTGAATCGCGCATAATGGCCGAATACGCTAAGAAATTGGGGATTCCGGAGGAACACATTTTTACGGAAGAACGGGCTGAACATTCTACCGAAAACGTATTTTATTCCTATTACATGGCAAAAAACCTTGGTTTTAACAACATTGCGGTGGCCACCGACCCATTCCAAAGTAAAATGGTAAAGTCGTTTGCAAAACACAAAAAACTAGAAGTCACTTTTGTTCCTACCATATTTGACACTATTCATGCCTACTATCCAGAAACAAACATCGCCATAGACCCAACTTGGGCTGAGGTGGACGATTTTGTGGCATTGCCAGAACGGGAAGGATTCTGGAAGCGCTTTGCTGGAACGATGGGCAAAAACTTAAAATATCTGCCGTCAGAAATCACTGATGCAAGCATGAAATATAATCGTTAGCAGCTGGCATAAGCTATCGGAATTTTAAATTCACCTATATTCTGTCCAACAATCAGAACATTCCTGTCAACCCGAATACCTTTTTCATGTGTTCTTGCTTTTACATTTACGTGAAATACGTAATCAAAGTTAATGAGGCGTACACTAAGATCTGAAGTTGGTGAAGTGACGATGAGGGAATCTGGGATGGTTTTCGCACGGGCGTTTCATAATGGAGAGATTGGACTCGAACAGGCTAAGTCTTACCATTCCTTAGTGGAACTATTGACCGAATCAGAACCGCATGTAACTGTATTGGACATCTCGGGTTTGAAGCACATTAGCAAAGAAGCACGAGACTTTCTTGCTGCGCAAAGTAGCGAATGGGGCAAGACTATAGCAGTTGCTTTTATCACTCACAGTTTTGCTGCGCGTACCATAGCATCCTTTTTCTTGACCATCAATAGACCGACTTATCCAATAAAGGTGTTTAAAGATCCGATTGCGGCTCATCAATGGGCAAAAAATGAGTACTATAAGTACACTACTAGAATGGCCTGCTAGGCTCATTGATACTCTTGACTGGCTCATTTAGCCATTACTTGATTGGTCTATTTCTACGCGTCTTACTTAGCTTTAACTCGCAATTCCGTACTTGCCATCTCTTTATCAGGCAAATAAGTAAGTATAAAATCAGTCAAATCGACATAGCATCCATCGAGTTATTAAACGATAACATTTTTAATATTACTGTGTCTTAAGGAGCTGAGATTGATTTAGAAGATGCCAAACGTCTTATGTGTGCCATTAATTCCGTGTTGTTGAATGATGGCGATTTGCGTGCTGGCGTCATTGACCTTTCGAAAATTACTTTTATCCG